>Ga0182030_10011400_pt1 | contig 17952 bp, 15 predicted proteins | sample 812S3MmetaG_FD_121299 | JGI IMG/M metagenome (GOLD analysis project Ga0182030, IMG submission 121299) | Permafrost microbial communities from Stordalen Mire, Sweden - 812S3M metaG (Illumina Assembly) | ecosystem: Environmental > Terrestrial > Soil > Wetlands > Permafrost | place: Sweden...
GCTGAAGTACGCTTCGCTCAGGATGACAGCATCGTGCTTGAAGTACTGAACTACCGAAAAGCTGAACTGCAAAAAAAACACGCTAGGGCGCTTGCTAGGCCACCATCACTTCGGTGCCGTGGGTTACGCGGGAACTGCACAGGTCGGGCAGGGACGAGGCAGCTTCCGCGGGAAGAATGCGTACGCGCTTTACGCCGTTGAGCAAAGCTTCACGGCAGGCGCTGAGTTTGGGCAACATGCCGCCAGAGATGACTTCGGACTTCGCCATCTCGGCGATTTGATCGATCGACAGCCAGCGAAGAACCTGACCGTTGGCGCCTTTGACGCCGGGAACATCGGTGAGAAAGACGAGCGCGTCGGCGCGGCAGGCGATGGCGCAGGCAGCAGCCATCTCATCGGCGTTGATGTTGTAGTACTCGCCGTCAAAGCCAAGAGCCATGGAAGAGAGAACGGGCACGCCATTGAGTTGCCAGATGGCGTCGATCCAGCGCGGATCGCTGGCGGCAATTTCGCCAACGAAGCCGAGGTCTGGAACGGTACGCTTCTTGCGGGCGCGGAAGAGCAACCCGTCGCCTCCGGTGAGGCCGACTGCGGGCTGGCCCAGCGCGCCCAGCGCGGCAACGAGGCTCTTGTTGACCTTGCCGGCGAAGACCATCAGCGCCACGTCGCGGGTTTCGGCATCAGTGATGCGGAGGCCGTTGATGAACTGGCTTTCTTTGCCCAGAGCCTTGAGGGTGCGCGTCAGTTGCACGCCGCCTCCGTGCACGACGGCGACCTGGTTGCCATCGCGGACCAGGTCAACGATGGCGCGCATGGAACCGGCGAGGAGCGCCGGCGTCTCCAGGCCTGCACCACCGAGTTTGACAACGTACTTCATTCCATATCCTTCATTCAAGATCGTCCAATCAAGGAACGTTGTTCAACAACGGCTCGCTCAGAAATCCTGCCGAGAGAATTATTCGAGGCCCTCGGCTTCGCCCCAACCATTCATTACGTTCAGGTTTTGGACGGCCTGCGCGGATGCGCCCTTGAGCAGGTTATCGAGGCAGCTCACAATCACCGCGCGGCGTCCATCTGCGGAGACCTCAAAGCCGATATCTGCATAATTTGTGCGCACGCAATCCTGAATCTGCGGCAGCGATCTTTGGTAGATCCGCACCATAGGGCTGTGCGCAAAAAAATCGGCATAGATGTGTGAGATGCTTTCGCGAGTCTGTGGGCTCGTGAAGCGCACATAAATTGTGGAAAGAATGCCGCGGGGGATGGGCAGCAGGTGCGGCGTGAAGATCATCTGACCGGCTTCGAGGCCGATCTGCTCCAGCAGCTCGCCGGTGTGCCGATGCGAGAAGACGCCATACGCAGAGAGATTGTCGGCCGCGTACATGAAGTGAGTCTTGGCGGCGGGCGCCTTGCCCGCGCCGCTTACGCCGCTCTTGGAATCGGCGACGATGCCGTGATCAAGGTCGATGATGCCGGCAGCGCCTAGAGGACGTAACGCAAGGATGATGGAGGTGGCGTAGCAGCCTGGATTGGCGACCAGGCGGGCGCTGGCGATGGCCGCGCGATGCAACTCAGGCATTCCATAGACGGCCTCGGCCTGCGTCGTAGTGGCTTCCACTGAGCCTTCGTCGGCGAAGTTATAGATGGTGCGATTCGCGGCTTCGGTGAGCCGCCACGCGCCGCTGAGGTCGATCACGCGGATTCCATTCGCGATTGCTTCAGGAACCCACTCGCGGGATTGCTCATGCGGAGTGGCAAGGAAGAGAACTTCGACACCGCGCTCGGCGAGCAGGCCCCAGGAAAAGGGCTGCTGCTTGAGGCCGACAGTGAGACTTCCAGCCAGGTGGGGATGGATTTCCGCGAGAGGCACGCCGCCGCGGGCTTCATCTTTGGCGTCGACACGACCGGCGAAAACCGGAGGTGTGGACTGCAGGCGGGGATGGTGCAGCAACAGCCGCGCCAGCTCTGCGCCGGCATAGCCTGTCACTCCCACAACTGCGGTTTGTGCGGTGCTGCTCATGACTCGAGAATTGCCTTCAGCCGCGATTCGATTTCGACTGCCCTGCGCGGATCGGGACAGATAACGAGCACAGTGTCGTCGCCGGCGATGGTGCCGACCACTTCAGGCCAGCCGGCGCGGTCCAGCGCGGCGGCAACAGGCTGTGCGCCTCCCATGGAAGTGCGGACCACCACCTGGTTCATGGCCTGGGTCGCGCTGAGGCCGAAGCTCTCAATCATCTCGGCGACGGTGGGCGGGCCGTCCTCATCCGCGGATGCCGGAGCCGCACCGGTGCCGGCGCTGTTCGGCAGGACATAACCGCCGGGCCCTTTGGAAAGGCGAAGCTCGTGAATATCACGCGAGAGGGTGGCCTGGGTTACTTCAAAGCCGCGGCGGCGCAGTTTGCGGCGCAACTCATCCTGGTTTGAAACCAGGGAATTGCCTACGAGTTCGCGGATCGCACTGTGCCGTTGGTACTTCACCGGAGGCGCCTGTCCTTTCTCTTTGCTCCGCTTTGGGCTCTCTCTGCCCTGCAGCGAACAAAGCGAAACGCGGCCCATGGTTACGGGGCCGCGCTTGTATAAATATACAACGACACTGCATAACTATGCAAATCCGAAGTCAATTGACAATTCAGGTTCCGGCCTCAGCGGCGGGGATCAAGTTCGCGTCGATCCGTGACCAGGCGTTGTGAGGCCAGGGTTTGCGATCGGGGAACTCCGGTTTTCCTGCGGCGCTTCTCCTCGTACATGGCCTCGTCTGCCTGCGAGAGCAGCGCCTTCAGCGAATCTTTCTGGGTAGAGGCCGTGGTCACATGTCCCACACTGAAGCTGAGCGCGAAGCGGTTGCCGGGGCGCGCGTTGCGGAGCGTAGAAGCCTCACGGAGGCGCTCGGTGGCAAAGGCGATGTCAGGGTGGCTGAACTGGCCGGCAACGGCGAACTCATCCCCGCCAATGCGCGCGATCACATCGGTCTCGCGAAAGGTAGCTTGAAGAAGCTCCGCCGTTTCTGCGAGGGTCTGGGAACCGGCGTCGTGGCCGTGAAGATCGTTGATGCTTTTGAGATTATCGAGGTCGATGAAGAGCACGGAAAACGGTGTGCGCGAGCGACGCGCTAGGCGCAGAGCCTGTTCCGCAAGCAGATGAAAACCGCGCAGGTTGTAAAGGCCGGTGAGCTCGTCGCGGAGGGAGAGGTCGTGAATTTCCTTCTCCATGCGATGTACGTGCCAAGCCAGCATGAGGAGCAGGATGAACGAAAGTGCCGTTGCGACAGAGGCGAGGATAGCACTGGTGTACTGTTCGGGGATCAGGTGCGCCTGCACCAGTCGCGCTCTGCCGATCTCACGGAGGAAGGGAAGCAGGAGCAGGACCGGCGCCAGGCCGCGCGCGATTCTGCCGGCAATTCCGCGGCTGAGGAATATGGAGAGCACCGAGTTGTCCGCGCGGCGAATGCAGAGGACCATAGTGAGCAGGAACAGGCAGGCCAGCGTCAGCGGCGAGGTGAGAATCGTCATGGAGAGGCCGAACATCAACATGGCGTTGAAGGCGTACCCTGAGATGAGGACCAGATCCAACAGGCCGAGGCAGAAGATAAGAACATCGACAGTGCGAGCAGCGACGGGATTTCGGGCCCGGATGAGCAGCGTGGCGCAACCGAGCAGCGCGAGACCCAAAGCGGTCTGGGGAGACATTCGATTTAGGTTGGGAATCGTGTGGCTGACGTCGAAGGGAAGCAGCCAGGCAACGCCGAGGGGCGAATGAAACCCATATTCAGCGAGGATCAGCGTGGCAACGAGGGCGTTGAAGCCGGCGAGCAACGTTGCAATCCGATGTGCAGTCGAGCGCAGGCGAGGCTCTGAAAGAGCGATGCTGAGAACATTCAGCAGCACCAGGAACGCAGTCTCAGCGCGCATCAACTGCCAGCCATGCGGGAAGATCGAGTCAAGAGGCGGAACCAGCCAGCCGGCCAGAACCACGGCTGCAATCGAAGCTGCCATGGCCAGTGAGGCGCGCTTGAGAGCGCCCAACTTTTTCATCGCGGCAGGGTCGATGTCTTTTGCGGATTGACCTGGTGTGAGTCTAAGCATCATTGACTGGCGGGTTATTTACCTTGCGCACTGAGGCAGCATGGCTGTTCTCATAGTCTATCGTGGTGCGATGGGCAAAACAGTGGGAAAGTGCCCCACCTTTTGGGGATGGGCTTGAGACATTGGTTTGAGCGAATCTGGGCGGCCGGGTTGCACTTCGCGGCAGATGCTGCGCACTGGTACACTCTCGACTGGCTACAAAGGACATCAATTTGTGTAGCGTGAAGAAAACACGATGACAGCGACTCAAGAAATCTCCACGATCAATGACCTGTTCTGCCGGATTGCGGCAGCGGCAAACCCGCGCGCGGTGCTGTGGCAAGACGAGTTTGGCGCATGGCAACCGATCTCTTCCGACCAGATGTATCAGCGGGTGCGGGCGCTGGCGCAGGCATTTCTAGGCTGGGGGGCAAAGAAGGGCAACCGCATTGCTCTGATCGGCGAGAACCGCTGGGAGTGGGCGGTGACGGACTTTGCCTGCCTGGCGATCGGCTGCGCGGATGTGCCGATTTATCCTACGCTGACGGGCGAGCAGATTGCGGCGTTGCTGCGCGATGCCGATTGCCGGATTGCGGTGGTTTCGACGCGGGCCCAGTTCGACAAACTAAACGCGGTTCGCACGCAGACACCGATTGAGCGCATCGTCATCATGGATTCAACGGCCGCACCCGAGGAAGCCATTGCGTTCACCTCGTTGATGACAGAAGCAGTTGCTCGGGGCAGCGAACGGGATCCCGTTTTCGACGCGCTGGTGCGGTCTGTGGAGCCTAAGGACTTGGCGACGCTGATCTATACGTCCGGTACCACGGGTGAACCAAAAGGCGTGGCGCTGACGCACGGCAACGTCGCTTCCAACCAGAATTACGCGGGCAGGGAATTCAACTTCAACGCGACCGACTCATGCATTTCATTTCTGCCGCTGTCCCACATCACGGCGCGAGCGCTCGACTATGTGATGTATCAGTCTGGCGCGCAGGTGGCCTATTGCTCGCAGTTCGACAGGCTGCCGGTGGCGATGAAAGAGATCAAGCCGACGGTTCTGGTTGGCGTGCCGCGAGTGTATGAAAAGATCCGCCAGGCGGTGGAGGCAAAGTCCGCCGCATCGCCCGTTAAGAAGCGCATTCTGGCATGGGCGGTGAAGCTTGGGGCCGGCTATAAAGACGTTGTCTACGGAGGCAAGAAACCGACTGCGGCGCTGTGGAAGCTGGCGCACAAACTGGTCTACTCCAAAGTGATGGAGGCTTTTGGCGGGCGCGTTCGGGTATTTGTGTCGGGCGGCGCGCCGCTCGGCATCGATACGGCAAACTGGTTCGCCTCTGTGGGCATTGCGCTGTGGGAGGGCTACGGGCTCACGGAGACTTCCCCGGTGATCGCGCTGAATAACCCGGTGAGCCATCGCATGGGCTCGGTGGGAAAGACGCTGCCGAACGTGGAGATCAAACTTGCCGCGGATGGAGAATTGCTGACGCGTGGGCCGGCTGTATTCCAGGGATACTGGCAAAAGCCGGAAGCGAACGCGGCGTGCTTTGACGCCGAGGGCTGGTTCTACACAGGAGACATAGCGCGGCTCGACGAAGACGGCTTTCTTTACATCACCGACCGCAAGAAGGAGTTGTTGAAGACATCAGGCGGGAAGCTGGTGGCGCCGCAGCCCATTGAGAACAAGCTAAAAAACAATGTGCTGGTGGCGCAGGCGGCGCTGGTCGGCGACAAGCACAAGTTCATCTCCGCTTTGCTGTCACCGAATTTTGTCGCGCTCGATGCGTGGGCCGCACAGCATGGTGTGGAAGCAAAGAACCGCGCGGAACTGGTGGCCGATGCGCGCGTGGTTACTCTGTATGGCGACATTGTGCGCGAGGCCAACGCCGGCCTGGCAAACTTTGAAACCGTGAAGCGCTACCGCGTGGTGGCCGAGGAGTGGACGCAGGAGTCGGGCGAGCTGACGCCTTCCATGAAGCTGAAGCGGCGCGCGATTACGGCGCGATACGCGGGGGAAATCGCCGCACTTTACGCGGACGAAGCAACCGCGCGCGGCGAATAGGCGCGGCGATGCGGCCGCGCAGTTCGGAGTGTCGCGTCCATAGCCGCTGAATGCCGCGGAAGAACGGAGCACCCCAAGCTCCCATGCCCAGCAGCGCGCCGAACAGGATCACGGCATCAATACTGACGCGGCCTTCGTGGTTCCAGTAGGCATCGGGTTCCAGGTTGAGCCACAGGGCAAATTCATCCAGCGTCAGCGCGGCGCCCACGCCATAACTGATGGACATGAGCCGGCTGAAAAAGATGGAAAGCGGCGTATGCGAGCGGCCCAGGTCCAGCAGCCAGCCATAACCAACCAGCAGCAGAATGAGGATTCCCCATACCAGGTGGTGGATATGCTTTCCGCCAACCGTTACCCAGTTGAAGGGGCCCACGTTGGCGCGGATCATCATGACCAGGGCGCGGACCCCGACAAAGGTGATGGTGAAGGCGACCGAAGCGATGAACATGCGCTGCCGGGGCCGGTCAGGGATGGTGGCGTGGATGACGTAGCCGAGGCGCGTGAGCTGTAGCAGCACCAGCAGCACAATAACGACCAGCGTGGCGAACGCCAACAGAAGAAGCGCTCCGGTTCCGTGCATCTCTCTATTGAAACACTGCGGTACCGGATTGCGAAGAACAAATTTGGGAAACCGAAATGTCATCTCGCGTGCGCCCGGTCACGACTTCTCTTCACATAGCGGCGTTACACTGGTTAAGGCTTCAAACCAGTCTTGGGAACGTTCCATGAGGAGAGTTTGCGATGCGAGTTGCTTTGTTGACCGGCGGCGGTGATTGCCCCGGACTGAACGCGGTAATTTACGCGGCGGTGAGAAAAGGGATCAACCACTACGGCGATGAATTTATCGGCTTCAGGAACGGCTGGCGCGGCGTACTGGACAACGACTTCATGCCACTGACGCTGGACAGCATCGATGGCATCCAGCTCAAGGGCGGGACCATTCTTCATTCGTCGCGCACCAACGTGAAGAAGATTCCAGGCGGCATCGAAAAGGTGCAGGAAGTTCTGAAACTGAACAAGATTGACGCGCTGATTGCTCTGGGTGGCGACGACACACAGTCTGTCACGCTTTTCCTGAGCGAAAATGGCGTGCCCAGCGTGGGCGTGCCCAAGACCATCGACAACGACATCAATGGCACCGACACGACCTTTGGCTTCGATACGGCAGTGATGATTGCCACCGAGGCCATCGACCGCATTCACACCACCGCCGACTCGCACAACCGCGTCATTGTGGTGGAAGTGATGGGCCGCGACGCAGGCTGGATCGCTTACGCATCGGGCGTCGCAGGCGGCGCGCATGTAATTCTGGTTCCGGAGCGCGATATTGATATTGACCATGTGTGCGCTCTGCTCAAGTACAACTACGATCACGGCAAGCACTACGGCGTGGTAGTGGTGGCTGAGGGCTGTCATCTGCCGGAAGTCGGCCAGGTGACCGGCTCTGGGCAGCTTGATGCTTTCGGGCACGCGCGGCTCTCGGGCATTGGTGAGGCGCTTGCAGACCTCATCGAGAAGAAGACCGGGTTCGAGACCCGCTCCGTGAATCTGGGCCATACGCAGCGCGGCGGCGTACCCACGGCCTTTGACCGCACTCTGGGCCAGCGCTACGGGCTGCACGCCATCGATATGGTGCACGAAGGCAAGTGGGGCCGCATTGCCGTGCTCAAGGGCCTGGACATTACCGACATCACCATCAAGGAAGCGATTGCGACCAATCGCCGTCTCGATCAGCGCTTCTTCGATGTGATCTCGGATCTTGAAGCCAAAGTCTAACCGTTTCGCAGAACAAGAATGACAAAGCCACTCTCGCTTGCAGAGCGGCTTTGTGCTGCGCTTTTATTTCCGCGTACACCGATGCGTTAGAGTGGGGCTGTGCTCTATCGCCTTTATCAGCCCGATGATTTCGCCGCGCTCTATGCTATCGAAGAGGTGTGCTTCATGCCGCCGCATCGGTTCAGCCGCAGTTATATGCGGCAGTTGATCGCGCAGGCGGATGCATCTACCTGGATCGCCGAGGATGCTGGCGCGATGCGCGGCTTTGGCATTGTGGAGTGGGCGCGCGAGGCCGCAGGGCTGACCGCGTATGTGCAAACGCTCGAAGTTTTGCCTGAAGCGCGCGGCCGTGGCGCAGGCAGCGAGCTGCTGCGGCGCCTGGAATGCTCTGCCCGTGTGGCCGGAGCCGTGGCGATCTGGCTGCATGTGGACGCGGAGAATTCCGGCGCAATCCGTGTCTATCAGAAAGCAAGTTATGCGCCGCGCGGCAAACAGGAGGACTACTATGGTCGCGGCCGGCCAGCGCTGGTGTATTACAAGCGGCTTGATGAAGAGCATGTCGGGCAATTGCTGAAGGAACGCCTGGATTGAGAATGTGCCCGCGGAAAGAGCGCAGGCCAATAATCTCGCGGTGACCGCCCAATTGGTACCTTTTCCTGGGCTGACGTTTCCTGTTTTGACGTAGGGATAAATTGAAGTGATCCAGATCACAGGTTGCGGAATGCTGCAAGGCATAAAATAAGCCGGAGAGCCATGTCAATCAGCAATCCGAATGTGCCGAAGTTATTTCTTGCCCTGAGAACGTATTCGGTCGAGATGTTTGTGCACGACCTTCTTGCCGGCGCCACGGTGGGGCTTGTCGCGCTGCCTCTGGCCATGGCGTTTGGCATTGCCTCCGGGGTGACGCCGCAGGCGGGGCTTTACACCGCAGTGGTGGCGGGCTTTCTGATCTCAGCGCTGGGCGGTTCGCGCACGCAGATCGGCGGACCTACCGGAGCGTTTGTAGTGATCGTAGCCGGCATTGCGGTCCGCTTTGGCATGAGCGGGCTGGCCATGGTGACCATGATGGCCGGCGTAATCCTGCTGCTGATGGGCCTTACCGGGCTGGGCAAGGCAGTCAAATTCATTCCCCGCATGGTGGTGATCGGATTCACCAACGGCATCTCCATCCTCATTGCGTCCACCCAGGTAAAGGACTTTTTCGGGCTGCGGACGGGCGCCGTGCCCAGCCAGTTTCTTCCGCGCATGCGGCTGCTGGCCAGCCACTTCGCCAGCGTAAATCCAGCCGCGCTGGGACTGGGGTTTGCCACACTGGCCATCATTCTGATCTTGCCGCGCATCAACAAACGAATACCTCCGTCGATTGTTGCGCTGGTCGTTTGCACCGCCGTCAGCGTGATTTTCCATCTACCTGTTGAGACCATTGGCAGCAAGTTTGGCGGCATTCCGCGCGGGTTCCCGGCATTTGCCCTGCCTGATTTCCATTCCGAACATTTCCTCCCGCTGATTCCATCTGCCTTTACCGTGGCGCTGCTGGCGGCGCTTGAGAGCATGCTGTCCGCGGTGGTTGCGGACGGTATGACTGGCGACCGTCACAACTCCAATGTGGAACTGGTGGCGCAGGGTATAGCCAATATTGTCTCGCCACTATTCGGCGGCATTCCTGCTACCGGCGCCATCGCCCGCACCGCCACCAACATCCGCTCGGGAGCCCGTTCGCCAGTGGCCGGCCTGGTGCATGCACTCACGCTCCTGGTCATCCTGCTGGTGGCTGCCCCGCTGGCCAGTTACATTCCTCTGACCACACTGGCCGGCGTACTGTTTGTGGTGGCATGGAACATGGGCGAGTGGCGGGAGATTGGCGGCATCTTTCAGATGGACTTTGCTGCCATCTCGGTTTGGCTGGTCACGTTTGCGCTTACCGTCTTCGCGGACCTGACCGTGGCGGTTTCCGTGGGCATGTCGCTGGCGGCGCTGCTCTATATCTATCGCATTGCCGAGACTACAAGCGTGAGCACGGTGGACGACGATTACATTCGCGACGGACTGCAGCATACGCTGCAGGGACTCATCCTGCCGTCTTACGTCACGGTGCTGCGCATTCATGGGCCGTTCCTGTTTGGCACCACGGAGAAGCTCATTGAGGAGACAGTCAATCTCGATCCATTTGGGCCGATTGTGATTGTGCGGTTGCGCAACATGACCGCGATCGACGCCACCGGCATTCATGCCATTGAGAGCTTCGCCAGGCGTCTGCAGGCCTCTGGCCGCTCCATGCTGCTGTGCGGCGCCATGCAACAACCCTCCAGGCTATTGCAGGGTGCGCGCTTCCTTGAATGTGTAGGCCGGGAAAACGTGATGCCGAACATTCAGACGGCATTGGATCGCGCGGAGCAGATTCATGCAGGGTTGGCGGAGATAGCAATTTGAAGCGGATTCCTGAAGCTTCCTGGCAGGACCTGGGCCTGTTCCGGTTAGAAGGCTAGGAACATTTCATTTGACAACCGGATCGCGCTCCTGTACTTTGCAATACAAAGTGAGAGCAGCAATGAACGATCTGCATAAAGCGCTCGGCGATATCAACAGCATTCGCCGGCAGGTGGCGCACAGCACGGAGTTTCGCGGCTACGGGCCGATGACGCTGGCAGCCACGGGCGTGCTCGCTCTGGCTGCCGCGGCGGTGCAGGCGCTGTGGGTTCCTGACCCAGCCAGCCATCTGGCATCCTACCTGGCGATCTGGATGTTGACCGCGGCAATCTCTGCGGCGGTGATAGCGGTGGAGATGTACGCGCGCACGCGGCGGATCCACTCCGGCATGGCGGATGAGATGATCCGCATGGCGGTCGAGCAGTTTTTGCCGGCGGTGGGCGTGGGTGCTTGCGTTACATTTGTGCTGCTGCGATTTGTGCCTACGGCTCAGTGGATGATTCCAGGGCTTTGGCAGGTAATCTTCAGCCTGGGTGTCTTCGCGTCCTGCCGCTTTTTGCCACGTCCGATAGCGGCGGCAGGTGCATGGTATCTGCTCACTGGGCTGACTTGCCTGATGCTGCCAGATCAGCGCGCCTTCTCGCCGTGGGCCATGGGCATCCCTTATGCAGTAGGGCAAATGATGGTGGCGGGTATCCTGCTGCATGCCGCAAGGGGGGATGGGGATGAAGCGTAAGGCCGAGCGCAAGGAAAAACAGGAGAGCCCCGCAAAGGGAATCGGCGCCAGCGAAGGTCGGTTCGCCTATGAGGGCCTGGATCGCGTGATTCATGAGCGGGCGCGATTGAGTGTGCTCACTTCGCTGATCACCAATCCCAGGGGCCTTGCATTTGGAGACCTGAAGCAACTCTGCGCGCTTACGGATGGAAACCTCAATCGCCACTTGCACGTGCTTGAAGATGCGGAATTGGTTGAGATCGTAAAAAAAGTCGATCGCAATCGCTCACTGACACTGTGCCGCATTACAGCGCAGGGGCGCGCCCGCTACATGGAGTACCTGGAGACGCTGGAACAGGTGGTGCGCGACGCCGCTCAGGGAGCGAGCGAATCGAAGGTGTCTGCAAAACCCGGCCGATTTCCAGGGCTAGTATTCCAGGACTAGCTTTCCAAGATTCGCGCCTCCCTGTACCTGACCCTTTTTGCAATGTTACTTTGTATTGCAAAGTAGTCCATAACCGAAACGGAATATAACCAGGAGGTATTCAATGAGCGATGTACCCTTCTTGCAGGCAGGCTTGCACCGGCAAGGTGTTTCAAGATCCATGGGATTGAAGCTGTTAGTTGTTTGCATACTGGCGCTGGTGATGACCATTCCGGCGCTTTTTGTATCTGGTCTAGTGGATGACAGGACCCAGCGAGCCGCCGATGTGACCAAGGAAATCAGCGAACATGTGGGCGGCCAACAGACATTCCTGGGACCGACGGTGGCCATTCCCTACACCATTCCTGCGCAGACAAAGGACGAATCCACCCAGCGCGGAATCTACCTTGTCTTTCCCGCACAGGCGTCTGCATCGGCCCGGACCGCGACGGAAGAGCGCCACAGATCGCTCTTCAAGGTGCCGGTATTTCAGGCGGATATGCAACTCGACTCCGTGTTCGATCTGAGCGGCGTACCAGCCGTGCTTCCTCCAGGCGCGACTCTCAACTGGGATGGGGCCGAAGTCGTCGTGGGCGTCAGTGACGCGCGCGGTGCGCTGGCGGACGCAACTCTTACCAAAGACGGGCAGGCGGTAACGCTGGCGCCGGCGATCATTGCGCAGAGTCTGATGATCGGTGCTCCTCCTGGCCAGCAGATCAAGCTCGCCCTGTTTGGCGCAAAAGTTGACGGGCTCTCGATGGCAGGCACAAAATTCAGCGTGTCATCCAGGCTGAAATTCTCCGGAGCAGAACGGTTAAGCGTCCTCGCCTACGGCAAGTCGACGCGGGTGGCGATGCAAGGCGATTGGGCCAGCCCTGGATTCGATGGCGGGTTTTTGCCTGTGAGCCGGACCATAGCCAACGACGGCTTTCAAGCGCAATGGTCCGTGCCGTTTATTGCGCGCGGAGTACGCGCGGAAGGGCCCATCGACGCATTCGTCGGCCTGGACGCCACGGCGATGGCAGTCTCGTTTGTCGAAGTTGCCGATCCGTATCAATCGGTCAATCGCGCGCTTAAATATGTAGCGCTTTTCATCGGCCTGGTTTTCCTTTCTTACTTTGTCTTTGAAGTTACAACGGGCCGTCCGGTACATATTGCGCAATACGTGCTGGTCGGCATCGCTCAGCTGATCTTCTACCTTCTTCTCCTGGCAATTGCCGAGCGGGTCGGCTTCGACTTCGGCTTTCTCGTGGCAGGCGGCGCGACAGTTGCACTGCTCTCACTGAATGCTGCCTGGGTGTTTGAAAGCAGAGCTCAAGGCTTCCGAGCGCTGGGTTGCTTTTCTCTTCTGTACACACTGATCTACTCGCTGCTACGGCTTGAAGACAACGCGATGCTGGCTGGTGCGTTGGTGAGTTTTGCCGCAGTGGCCGCTGCCATGTATGTCACGCGCGGCATCGATTGGTATGCGTCGCTCGAAGGCAAAATGGGAGCCGGCACGCAGACTCCCGGGAGTACGGCATAGGTGAATCCATTTTTTTTGACCGGAGACTTTGCAATGCAAAGCAACAACGACATGCAGTTGCACGTTGCCATCATCATGGATGGCAACGGGCGCTGGGCGACGAAGCGCGGATTGCCGCGCGTGGCAGGGCACCGCGCGGGGGTGGTGGCGGCGCGTCGCGTGGTGGAGCATGCGCCGGACGTTGGGATTCGCTGCATCACGCTCTATGCGTTTTCATCGGACAACTGGAAGCGACCGGCCGAAGAGGTCAGCAGCATCTTCTGGCTGCTGCGCGCGTTTCTGCGCATGGAGACAGAGCGGTTGCGGGAGCAGGGCGCGCGGCTCGAAGTGATCGGCCGCCGCGACCGGTTACCCGCTCACCTGGTGCGCGAGATCGAGCGCGCGGAACGTGCAACGGCAAAGGGCCGGCGCATCGATGTGCGCGTGGCTATCGACTACTCCTCACGCGATGCCATTGCGCAAGCCGCCGCGAGCATGGCTGCGACGCTGTTGCCCAATGGGCTTCTGTCGCGCGAACTGCCGCAGCGCATGCTGGACGAGGCGCTGACAGCCGCAAGCGGTGAAGTGGACTTGCTCATCCGCACCGGCGGCGAGAAGCGGTTGTCGGATTTTCTCTTATGGGAGTCGGCTTATGCGGAGCTTGTATTCACGGACACGATGTGGCCGGAGTTCGATGCCGCGGAACTGGATGCGGCGTTGAGCGAGTTCAACAGGCGGCAGCGCAGGTTTGGCGCTGTGCCAGCCCCGGCCAAACTGGCTGCGGCCCCGGCAGGAGGCTCGCAAGCGAAGGTGTGCCCGGCCAGGTCCTGATCCCGGCCTACATCACCCACACTTATTGCGCCGGGAGGATGATGACGACCGGATGAAGGCCTCAAAGAACGCGCGCTGCCTGCAGTCGTCGCATCCGTGGATTCGACTCATGTAACATTCCCTTCAAAGGGTCGCGGAGGTCTGCGATGCGTTTGAGTGGTTTCGGATCATGCGGGCTCAAGGGCCTGTTCTCTCTCTGCCTCAGCGCGGCAGTGTGTACTCTTGCGCTTTCGACTGGAACGCAGGCACAGACAACGACGGCCATGCCGGATACGGGCCAATCGGTTCCGACGCTCTCCATTGCGGCGCGTGAGGTGCTGCTGGACGTGGTGGTGACGGACAAGGACGGGCAGCCAGTGACCGGGCTGACCGCCGCCGACTTCTCAGTGAGCGAAGAAGGCGATGCGCAGAAGCTGACCCATTTGGAGGAGCATCGGCCGCTGGACGCCGCGGCATTAGCCCGGATGAAGGCTGCGCCGGCGATGCCGCCCAACACCTTCACCAACTTCATGCCGGTTGAGAACACCAATGCGTCGACCGTGGTGCTGATGGATGCGCTGGACCAGAACATGCAAACGCAGATGGAACTGCGCCAGCAGTTGATCGACTATCTGAAGCACATGCAGCCGGGCACGCCGATTGCGCTGTTTCAGTTGGACACGGAGATGCGGTTAATTCAGGGGTTCAGCGCGGACCCGAAGGTGCTGCTGGCGGCGGCAGAGAGCAAGCGCGACATGCCGTCGATGATCAAGCCGTCGCCCGGTTCGCGTGACGAGTACCAGCGGGCGCGGAGAGAGATTCTGCGCAGCGGCTTCCAGATGATGGGCCGCTACCTGGCGGGGTTTCCGGGACGGAAGAATCTAGTGTGGTTCACCGGGTCCATCCCGGAGTCGTACCGGACCGATCCGCTAAGCAGTTCGTTTGGGCGCTCGTTCCATGACGACTTCAGCTTGTTGGAAGAGGATCAAGGCGGTTTGATGGATGCGTTGACTCTGAGCCGCGTGGCGGTTTATCCGGTGGACGCGCGAGGGCTTGAAACGCCGCCGCAGTTTGAGGCCAGCAACAACGGCCGCGGCTCCCCATTCGGCGGCGTGCGCTTTGTCGGCTCGCATGTCATGGAACATATGGACCTGGATTCGATGGCAGAGCAGACCGGCGGCAAGGCCTTCTACAACACCAACGGCCTGAAGCAGGTGCTGGCGCGGATTGTTGACAATGGGTCAAGCTACTACACGCTGGCGTACGCCACCACCAACCAGAAGTGGGAAGGACAATTCCGCAATATCAAGGTGACGATCGCGCGGCCTGCCGTGAAAGTCCAATACCGGAAGGGATACTACGCGGTCGATCGCGCCAAGCAGGAACAACGCCTGCTGGCGGCGATGGCGAAGAGAAAGGCGAAGGCCGGCGGCAATCCTTTTGCCGATGCGGATGACGATGCAGCCAAGGCGGAAGACTATGCCGGCGACGAAGGCGCGCTGGTGAAGCACCCGAAAGGCGGTTTCGAGGCGACGATGCAGCTGGGCGCGATTCCGCCCACGGAAGTGATTTTGACCGCGCGAATCACCGAAGGGAGCACGGTGGTCAAGCTGGACAAGAAGGCAGCGCTGCCAGCCGACAACTACCTGGTGGCCGATTACAAGGGCAAGCCGTTCCGGACTTACCATGTGCATGTGGTGGCGGACGCGCGGGCGCTGGGCTTGACGCGCGGGGCGGACGGAATCCATCGAGGCACGGTGGAGTTTGTGACGCTGGTCTTCGACCAGACCGGTCACCAGGTCAACTCGATGAAGAGCACGGCGATTCTCAACTTCACCGACGCGCGCTACCCGGCTCTGCTGAAGACCGGCCTGCCCGTGGACCAGGAGATTGCCGTGCCGGTGAAAGGGAATTACTTCCTGCGCGTGGGTGTGCACGATGTGGCGAGCGACCACATCGGCGCAATCGAGATTCCGGTGGATGCGGTGCGGGCCGGCCCTCAGACGTAGCGATTTGAGGGGTTTCAAGAGCCGGAGAAACATCCCTCGGGGGGCTAAACAGGCAGCGGAAAAAGGCCTTGCGTTGGACGAAACCCGGCAAAAGCATACCTCAGGGGCTGAAGCCCTTATTGATTCAATTGGCTCTGTTCCGGGGATAAATCCCCGCCTACCGTCCGCCCGAGTTTTCCGCAGCCTGTAAAGCCCCCACTCCGTTGCGGCATTTCGGCATGACTGAACAGCTTGCGGACGATAACCCAAATTCACGTGTGATTTTGAGTTTGCATTCCCTCGGCGGCTAAAGCCGGCGCTTTTTCAAGGCTGGCCAGCCGTACGGGCTGAAGCCCGTACCCTTCAATCTGCTGTGCGGCCGAGTTCAGGCCGGGTGAGCCACGAGCAGAATGCAGGTAATGTTGTCTTGGCCGCCGCGCTGCTTGGCTACGTCGATCAGGTTGGCGCACGCGGCCTCGAAGAGCGATGCGGCGAGCACGGCGGCGATGTCTTCCTGAGATAGATAGCGGGTGAGGCCGTCGGTGGCCAGCAGAACGCCGGTGCCGGGCTTGAGGTCGACGGAGAAGAAGTCTGGCTGCACATCGGCGGAGACGCCGACGGCGCGGGTGATGACGGACTCCATGCCTTTGAGGTCGGCTTCTCGGGCATTTTCGATCGTCAAAGTCCCATTCCGAATGAGTTCGTTGATGTAGGAGTGATCGACGGTGAGCTGGACGCACTGGCCGTCCTGCAGGATGTAGGCGCGGCTGTCGCCGACGTTGCCGAGGATGAGCTTGTCCCCGTCAATCGCGGCGGCTACGGCGGTGGTGCCCATGCCGCGATTGGCGGCGACCTGGCCGTTCTCCCACACGTCGGCATTGGCGGCGTTGATGGCGTAGAGCAGGCGCGTGCTGACCGGCGCGCCGGCGGAGGCAGAGGCAGCGTAGCTCTGCATGATGGCGGCCACGGCGCGGGAGCTTGCTACCTCGCCCGCGGCCATGCCGCCCATGCCGTCGCAAACCACGTAGATGCCCAGGGCCTCATCGTAGCCAAAAAAGTCTTCGTTGTTGGTGCGGACCAGGCCGATGTCACTGAGCGCGGATACGGCGACGCGCAGTGGCGCCGCAGGTGCGTCTGCGGCGGTTGGCGCGGCGGCCGGTTGGCCCTCGGGTTCAGCAGTGGGCCAAAGTTCTTTGGCGGATTCTTCAGTCATGTTTTTGGCTCGATGGCGCTGCGGTTGTTGACTCAACCGTCTGGCTGGTTGGTTCTAGCGTGTTGTCCAGGAAGCTCGTGGCATTCTTTTCCAAGGTATAACCTGTTCTGCGGCATTCCAAGAAGCAGGTCCTTCGACTCCGCTGAAGTACGCTTCGCTCAGGATGACAGCTCCCTTTCAGATATGAGCTTTTGGGACTAGACACTAGTGCGTAACGTTGGCAACACAATGGAAGTTTTTCATGAACTCGGGATTGAGTAACGGGGCGCCTGATCCGGTGGCGTCAAAAAGAACAACTTCAGGCGCCTGGTTGTTGAAGGTGAATGAGAACTTGAGGCGGTTGGGCGAGACCTGCGGAGCGGAGAAGCCGAAGTGGAAGACCGACCAGGGCCCAGTCATGCGCGGGGCGGTGTTCTTCTGGGTGGCCATGGTGATGGTGCTGGAGGGCTGCGAGACCCAGTGGAAGCTGGCGGTCTGGCCGGCGGAGTTGAGTTGGCGGCCGTCGATGTTGAGCACGGCGTCAGCGGCTCCGGGCGAGCGCACCTCAGTGAGCGCAAAGTCGAGCGTGGGCTGCGGGCCGGCGGTGAACAGCGTGGAGGAGATCTTCTGCGCGCTGTTCAGGAAGCCGAGGAACGCGGGGTTGATCTTGACCGCTGAGCCGGGCGCGGGGACGTACTGCGAACCCTGCAGCACGACCAGTTTGCTGAGCGTGGCCGTATAGAACTGGGCGAATGAGCCAGTGCCGGGCGCGAAGATTGACGCGGCTTCTTCGGTGGTGGCTTCGGCGGTTGCGGTGGGGTTGAAGGGGAACTTGCTGAGCACCGGGCCGATCTGGGCGCAGAAGGTCTTTGCGCCTCCACCGGCTGCGGCGCCGCCGAAGTTGGAGGCCAGGTTCTTGGTGGACTCGATGGGGTCTTCGAGCAGGGTGAAGCTTACCCTGTCCATGCTGCCGGCGGGGTCTGGCGTAAA
>Ga0182030_10011401_pt1 | contig 17952 bp, 15 predicted proteins | sample 812S3MmetaG_FD_121299 | JGI IMG/M metagenome (GOLD analysis project Ga0182030, IMG submission 121299) | Permafrost microbial communities from Stordalen Mire, Sweden - 812S3M metaG (Illumina Assembly) | ecosystem: Environmental > Terrestrial > Soil > Wetlands > Permafrost | place: Sweden...
CCGACACCAAAATATTATTTTTGTTTGGTTGGTTTAAGTTCTATCATCCAATGCAATTTCAACAATGCTTCTGAGGATGTCTGTCTTCACTGAACCAAAGAAGACAGGACGCGCCGCCTAGGAAGCATTCTGCAGCCTGACTGTGTATCTTCGCATTAAAATGGTGGTCAATCTAGCCATTACACGTTCATGGGCAAAGAAATCTCATCTTTTATCAATAGCAATTTTACCAAACAAGGTGGCAAGCTTTAGAGTTTCAAAGAAACAGCCTGTTCCTTCAATTACTTTTGTGCTGATGCATCACAAAGCCACCACCAAGCTATTTGAGCCTCTCCACCCCCTCAAACTCATTAACAACTCGCTACAACGAATTCTATCCCCAAATTCCATTCCATCTCCACCAACCATGAGCCACCCCGCTCTCGTCGAATTTCAACGCAACGACGACATGGTTACGAGTCATGATCCTCGACCTCGACGACGATCTAAACACGCTCTGCAACAAGATGGGCGCGATATTGAAAACACATCATCATGAAGCATGAGTACCAACGAACGGTGGTCCTCGGAATAGATGGGAGGTCACGATTTGGATTGCCTGGAACAACGAGGCGGGGATTGGAGGTAAGATCGCTTAACAATTCCACTCTCATCAATTCAATTGCCGCCCGCGCTACTCGTAAACGATTGCAGAATTCAATACAATTGCCGCTAAAAGCTGGGAAATGGCTGACGCCTTTCACGCCTCAGTGTTTCAAGTTTCTCTATATTCTTAAATGAAACTTCAGCTATGCAGCCTTCAGCGCCAAGGCGATGATTTTCTGAGCTGATAGGAAGAGCTGGCCACGATGGGAAAATTGCAGGATGGGTACGATAAGCTGTCCTTGCAGTACCCAATATGATTGCTCTCTGTGCTGCGGCTCCTTCCGCTCAGAGGCGAGTACAGGGGGTCTGTAAGGATTATATTGAGCGGTTTTTGTCCAAGTCTAAAGTAGAGGCACAATCTTTTCAATTGAAATCAAACTTCATACCATAATCTTTGTCTCAAATCTAATTTATTGCTCTGAAATATCATATCCCACGACAATGGAGGGTCACAAGCAGACACGCAAGCTCCTATCTCTTGGTAAGAGAGGAGCTCCACATACTTCCAATACTTACGGAAGCAGATGGAGGCGGTGTCCGTGGAATGTCAACCATTGCCATCCTGAGGGATCTTATGGAAAGGTTGGCCCACAAACGTAAAGTGGCTGTGATTCATCCATGGCAAGAGTTCGACATGATCGGAGGAACTGGCACAGTGAGTTAAATACATGCGTAGAACTCACAAGCAAGACTAAGGCGCACAGGGCGGGCTTTTGGCCATAATGCTAGGCCGTCTTCGAATGAGTATTGATCAATGTGAGGGAGCGTATGCGATGTTTTCCCAAGACATCTTCACCCCAAGGAGCTCGACTGCTATCGGGAGGGCACGCGACTTTATAACTGCCGAAGGAAAATTCTCGACCGAGGCACTAGAGACCTATATCAAAGAATTGATCGATACTGTAGGACTACGAGCAAGTGAGAAACTGGAGGATCTAAGAGCCGACTCTCCGAAAACGTTTGTCTTTCAGCTCAGGATATCAACAGTTCTGACGATGATACAGATTTGTTTCAGCAGTACGACGAGAGAATGGTGCACCTACAGTAATCCGTTCATATAAAAACCCCGAAGTCTACAATCACTTGAAAAACTGCAAGATCTGGGAAGCAGCGAGAGTAACTAGCGCAGCGTCAACATTCTTCGACCCCATCACAATCGGTGATAACCAAGAAACCTACGTAGATGGCGCTCTCGGCCTCAATAACCCAATCAGGCTACTAGACCGTGAATCTAGATGCCTATGGCCCAATGATGACCGAGTCTTTCTCAGTATTGGCACAGGCCAGGCTTCAGATGTGAATCTAGAGGGTAATCTCTCGGTACTAGCATCTCGCTTGAAGGACATGGTCATTGAGACTGAGAGGACTGCCCAAGGATTTGAAATGGATAATCCAGATCTACTGGAGAGGAACAGGTACTTTCGATTCACTGTGAAGGAGGGATTGAGAGGTATTGGTTTAGATGAGTTTAAAGCTCGTGCGATGATCTATGCTGCGACTTCCACATACCTCGAGACCGTGAATGTGATGAGGCGAGCGAAGCAGTTTGTTTCTGTGGTTTCAGTTGATTGTAAGTCTCGATTGATCCCTCGTCTAATCAGGTAGTCTCATTCATTATGATGATAGCGTCAAATGTCATCAACGGAGTAGGCAACAATGCCTCAACCACATACTCATTGGCGGTACTCCCGCCATACTCGGCACCCCCGCCATACTCGGCATACCCTCCACATTTAAATGGATATGGAGCACAAGCTTCACCAAACATATGGTACGGGCTGGCAATACCTTCAGGTCCAACTTACACAGGCGCATATCCTTTGCAATCGCGTGCTCCACCAACAGCCACAGCATCCTATTCCTCAACCATATGTCCTCCCAATCCGTCTCCAGCATCTAACCAGCCCTCTACTACCCCAAAACGTATCCCTACCCCAAATTCCAGCACGAGAAATACCCTCACATTCAAACAACAACTACTCGCCAAAAAGGAGCAGGCCAACCTCGACAAACAGCTCATGCAAGCCGTCGTCCGCAACAACGGCCCCCTCGTTGAGTCCCTCCTTCAGGGAGGTGCCGACGTAAACGCTTTAGGTCTCGCCGCTTGCATCGGACACCCCATCCTCGCACCCCCCATCTACGTCGCCGCCCACCAAAAATACAACGACATCATCAGCATCCTCCTAAAATACAACCCTAACGTCGACGCCATCTCGGAAAACAACGAGAAAACAGCATTGCTCGCAGCAATCTGGACCCAGAATGTAGATGCTTGCGAGGAATTACTCGCCGCGGGGGCGGATCCCAATCTAGATACTGGGGCAGGGAGACCATTGGTGCAGGCAATGGTGATGAATGATGTAGCGTTACTGGAGTTGCTGGTCATGGCGGGCGCGGATGTGAATTCAAAAGGAAAGAGTATACAGTCTGGGCGTAATGTGACGGTGCTGGAAGAGGCTTGCGAGTGGTGTAGGGAGGGATCTATAAGGTATCTTGTTAAAGTAGGGGCGGATGTCGAAGCTCTGGAAGATGAGGCGCTTTATAAGTTTGCGAAGCAGTGCTTGGCAAGGTGATGGTGGGTTGGAAATCGTAAAATATACCATATGGAAGGTGAAATGTCCTCTATTTTTGTTATGTGTATTTGTACTGTACTTATATTTCCCTTTTATTTTCCTATTAGTATCGTGATTTTTCTGGTCTGGTCATTTCCCAAGAGCAGCTTTCCTCGTCAAAACCATACCCAAGCATGCCGACTCGAGTAACCATTTGACATAATGGTTTTCGTTGGGCGTCGTTTGTGGGGTATTCTAGCTTAAAGCGAGGTAAGTACAGCTTTTAAGCCGCAATAATATTGCTGCCAAGACATAAACACGCCAATTCGTGCGAGTTGGGGACAAGTTCCAGGGTTGCCGGCCGTTTTGCGCTTGTTGGGCCGCTCTGCAAGCATCGTGAAGCATTCCCTGAAAGCAGAGTCACGAGTAAATTCCCGGCTCATACTTCGGCATCCAGCATTAAACGCTTCTTGTAGGCACCATATGTATGGGGTGCGTGAGTAGACCAAGAGCGCTAATGTTTCGGGAGCTGGTTGGTGACCTCTTCCAACCGACTAGATGCTATCAGGACGTCGTTATGGGATGATGCTCATGTGCTCACTGTCTTGTACGAACCCGTTTGAATGTCGGATCTGCCCGGCATTTGGGCTTTTTCTTGGTGGATCTTGAGCACCCCGCTAGGAAATGTTCAAGACCATTGCATAGGATCTATTTGACATCAGCTTATACGTAATTGGTTGAGAGAGCATGCTTGGAACCGATATTTTCCTGTCTACATGAGGTGCAAACTTGTTGGCATCTTTTCATAATGCGTCCGGATTATGTGGCCTTAATGGCTTGTAGGAGTGCACAATCCTCATTTCAGACGAGATTAAGCCCACTTATACGATTATCTGCGATATAAAAATCATATGAAAGTGTTAGGTCCGCGCCAAGCACGTGATCTTTGCTTGAAAGAGGAAAGTCTGTAGATTAGTACATTCCTATCAACCCTCAGAATGTTGGTCTGGGTCTTCTGTGGAGCAATATAAAACAGCGATTATGTTTCATGTTATTCAAAATCGCTCCAGTCTCCAGATCCCCAAAAGGTCAACGAAGTTATTATGAAGGCGATTACCGCTAATTTTCCCAAATCCAGGGCTCCGTTTTAGCGGACGGGCTCACTGAATTTACATGCTCATGTAGAAGAATTCTTTTCTATGAAGCTATATATCTATATATTCATCTATCTATCTATAATCATTCGCTTTTAACTCACCTATTCCTAACAATACATTAATGCTCATAAATACAACATTCCAACCGCAGCAACAAATGCACCTACCAAAACACCCATTCCAGGAGCGACCCCGCCATTGCTCTCGAAGCAGCACTTTGCGCACTGGATACCACTAAGCTCGCACTACTCCTTGCACTTGAGGCTTCACTCTCACCACCATTCCCTGCCGTCCCAACTACACTCTGCGTACTACTCACCACACGACTCGCATCTCACGTAGCCGAATCGGCTGCAGTTGCAGCTACACTTTGGGCAGACGACACGACAGACGATGCATCTTTGGTGGCGGAAGCTCCAGCGGTCGCAACAACGGAGTTCGCGGACGCGGCGATAGAGGATTGATATCCGTTTCCGATCGTGGCTGCAAGGGGCTTTGCGGAGGAGACGATGGATTTATAGCCTTGGGGGGTACGTTTGTGTTTTGGGATGTTGTTGATGGCGTTGGATGCAGGGTCAAGGCCGGATGAGAGACCTGCTTCGCCGGATGATAGGCCGGAGGAGATGGTATCTGCGGCTTGCTGTTCTGCAGTGACTACGGACTCCTCCCATGATTGCCGTCGGGTGTTTTGATTTATGGCAGCATTTGCTGAGCCTAGACCGGATTCTAAGCCCGCTTCTCCAGATTCAAGACCGGAAGAAGTAGCACCAGAAGCTTCTTGCTCTGCGGCTGATACGGAGTCTTCCCATGAGTGACGCTTGGCATATTGGGAGGCGATAGCGTTGGCGGAGGAGAGGGAAGCTTGCCAGTCTTGGGCCAGTGAGGTGGTTGTGAGGAAGGCGGGGAGAGAGATAATGGATGCTGAGAGTTGCATTGTAACTGTTGGCGGAATTAAGTGGGTTTAGGGGGGAGCTTTGAGCAATTTTAAGAGATGAGCTTGGATAGTTGACTGAGAAAGGATATGAAAGGGAGTTTTATATACTTCCTGGACGAACACTATGCCACGAGAGTAGACCAGAAGACATATTCAGTCGTATCGACGTCAAGTTAATTCTGTTAACTTGTGAATAATGTTCGTTCTGTAAGATAGTGATTACTTATGTCTTGTTGTTGTTTATCTTTAGAAGTTTGACCTCAGAACAGATACGCGAAATTTTCGCGTATTTTGCTCTTCTCTTTTCGTCATTCCCGAGTTTCGAAATCATGCAGCGCTGAACATCAGGTGAGGAAAGCATGACAATTGGAGAAAACGGAGAGAGGTGGGGGCAACTCAAGCCTGTGTATGACAATGACCCCCACAACCTTCAATGGGGCTTTGCATTGTTCGCAGGACGTGTTGAGGAGGACATTGTGTCCTCCCCGTTGAGCTGTTGCCGTTCGAGACAGGAATACTGCAGAGCAGAAGGAGATCAAGCACGCATCCTAGGCCTTTCTAAGTTCCATTGCATTAGAGGATGGTGGTGATTTTGGGATTAGGCTGAGTAGCGAGGTTTGTTGAGGTGGTTGTGGTTGGGTCGCTGTTTGTTGCCTTTTTCGAAAGGTGGTAAGGTGCTATAATTGGCGAGCAGGAAGAGGTAATCAAATTTGCTGTCGAAGATGCGGAATGATGCAAATTTCTTGAGGATGGAGTTGAAGTGTTCGATATTTTCTTCTTCATTAACTTTGGTCAAAATGTTCCTCTGCTGTCCTGTGATTATGTATGTGTGAGATACTATCAACAATTTCCTTCAACTTTTAACAATTCTCACTGTTGAAAATAATGAAACGATCCAAATTTTGAGAGAAGTATCAAAGGAAAATCAAGAGACTCAGTTTTTAGTTGTAGATTATATTAATTCTGAAATCCAAGATTTTCAAACATTATATCTTCAACTTTTCCTGCCTGTTTATGTCGTGAAATTCTACACAAATCTCTCCTTTTGGTACAATTCGTAGAATAGAATTACCAATTGCTGACCATACTGGCCCATTATGGTTGATGACGACGTCTCCTAACCCAACTTAATCGCCCCCTTCGGCTGCTCAACCAAAAGCACCGGTCCGGCGACAACACTCTCCTTATACGTCGCACCCTTCATATCCGCAATAACGCCGACAATGAGTCCCTTATCCGTATCGAAATCCGGAATCGTCGTCATATTTGTCGTCGTATTAAACGGCATACTCATATTGGCAATGTCATGAAAGAAAACCGCACAATAAGTCTTGCAATCTTCCCACACCGGCGGTGGTGTCGTAAAGATAAACTCGATTTCTGTGCCGGACTCGAGGGTGGATCTCGTGTGTGAATTGCACGTGAATTGCGGCAGGGCTTGTGCTGGGTAAGGGTATGGTGGGTTTGCGACGGGGCAAGAACCAGGGACGATGAATTGAGTGGTAGTGTAGAGGATTTGATTTGCATATGGGAAAGACGTGTCTGCTGGGCCAGCGAACGGATCGACTTCCCAGATATCCATTAGAGCCCAAGTATTGTGTCTTTTTTCCGTTGCAGCGATAGCTGTCAAAGCACCTTTTGTGACGTTCAATTGTGCTTATTGCACGAGCTCGATTAGGAACGCCATGCTGGCGATTTCGAGGAGCGTCAGGATAACGATGAATGACTGGGGTGATGAGATGCCGAATTCGTATTTGCAGGGCCCTGGCTTGATGCTATTGGAGGAAATTTGAGATTGGAAGATCGCGAGATGCCCTGCTCTGTCCAGCTTGGTATGATGATCTCTTCTTCTCCAGAGCTCCTTTTCTGATTAACATCGCAAAGCACGTCGTTGCTACCCAAGTTCCTGATCGTACATCCATAGCGACGTCTCAAAGGTATGCATTTCACCCCTAGGCATCCTTCTGCTTTCGTGTGCATACACAGTGAATCAATTCTCAGTGATTTTGTCCGAGAAACGCTGAATACTCCAAACACGGTGAAGGCATGTGTCACCTTCTACGATATATAAAACCCACCGCCGAAAGCAAAAATGTTGGAGAGACGAAAAGAAAGCCATTTCTCGAGATGGTCGCGCTCCTCAACCTGCAGAAAGGCATGAATGGATATGCAAATACTGCCCATGGAGGAATATTTGGCGTAGTGCTGGATGAAGTTTGTGGAACTGCGGCGAATATGCAATGCGGTGGGTCTTTTCCTCCATCTCCATGGCGGGTCTGAAAGGGGATAGTGTTGGGAAAAGTTGAATAGCTGATGATGTATAGATCATGGCGCGTATATGGCAAATTTGAATGTGAAATTAAAAAAACCGATGTTTACCCCTGAAGTGGTGGTTTGTAGAGGGAGGGTAGTCAAAAAAGATGGAAGAAAAGTCTACCTGAAGGGAAGCTTCGAGGATAAGAACGGTGAGACTCCAGCAGAGGCGGATGGATTGTGGATATGTATGGAGAAAAGGATGGGACGGAGTAAGATAAGGAACAGTAATCTATAGCTCTGTATTGAAAGTCGATCATAATCTTGTCAAAATCCGAGAAGAGCCTTGACCTAAAATTGTGAAAAATGGGAGATTTTCATTCCCATAAACACCTTGAATCCGGAGCAAGCCTCGCAGCGGTCGGGCTTCTTCATTGCGTCGATGAAGTCGATGAACTTTGAATGTATGGCGTCTGGGTATCAAATGATCAAAAGCCGCCGTGGATTATTTCATTCTAGAACAATGAGCTTCAGCTCAGGCATTGCTCTTTTCCACGACTGCTTATTCAAAGTCAATAAGCACTCTCTGCGAGAAACCCCATTTACCGGTAAGGATAACATGAGGACGAAAACATCATGGTGGCCATGACGAGCAATCACCGTAAAATCATATAATGCCCCATCCTCAACTTGAAAATCTGTGTCCGCTCGAACACGGCCAACTGAATGCGGGTCTTTGGTGGTAGGGTATAGCGAGAAGTATCCCGCATACCCATCTATATGTCCGTCTGTCTTAGCTTGGAGCCGTGAGCAGCTTGCCCAAAAAATGATATGATTCTCTTCTAGCGCTATCTCGGTCGGAATCCGAGACAATTCGCATTTGCCGGTTAAAGTTTTTTCTGTCTTGGAGGGGCAATAAATATGTTTAAGATCCTTGTCGCAAAACCGATAATATATGACAACAGGTGTCGTCACATCACCATCGTGGTTCATTGATATGGGCCCTTTCCAAGAAGCCCAAGACCAACTCGGAGCGCCAGGAAGAGTGCGCCTAGTGAGTAGTTGTCTCGATGGCCAAGATTTCTGGTTGCTCCAGCAGAGGTATCTGCCAAAAGCTTCTTTGGGAATTCCCCAAAAGAAGTCGCCGGGAATAGCGTCGAGGACTCCCGCAAAAGCGTCGAGAATATCTGAATCGTAGGTGAGAGTTTTTGCAGTGTATCGCTCCAACAGGTTCCCAAAGTTTGACACCGTAAGCTCCTGCGTACCTTCGATCTTCGACCATATCAGACTTCCATCTTGAGATTCGAGGTCGTTGTCTTCGAGCCACTGCTTACTCTTGCAGGTCCAATATACTTGCGATGCAGTGAAGATAAGGCAACGTGGGGAGAGAACATTCTCCTGAAAGGTCCAACCACGAGAGCTCCACGTCGTACTGGCAAGGGGAGATCCCTTCGAGAGATCCAAAGTTGGTGATCCGCCAAATGCCCTGAAATCTCCTACATCCACGGTAATCTCCGCAGGCCGTTCAGAGCTAATGCCTGGGAGTCCTGCTTTGACACCATCCCCGGCTGCCGCGACGACAGTCAGGAATGCATTAGCATAGATTGCTGCCATCCGAGGGATCTGATACGCTTTGTCCTCCGGATTGTCTTGGATAATGCAAAGCGAGTCGACCCACAAGTAACGTTTGCCAAGTAAAGACACCAGTTTCATTGCATCTGAAATTGTCTTTGGAATGTTTATCAGACCATTCGGAGTGCTCAGCGACGAGTAATTCACTGATTTCAAGGCAATATTATCCTGACTATCCCCCCACACATAACTCAAAGCGATGTATGATTTGAAGACAGCGTCGCCTGTTGGGAACGTTGATATGCAAGATGAGTGGACGTCAATTAAGCGCATGACAGATTGCTCATCACTTCTCTTCACACTTCCGGTAATACTATGATAAGGTTGCCGAAGTTGCTTGGGACTAGAAATCTCGCTGGTATCCGCGGTTTTGGTCTGAGAATGGCATTCTCGATGCGTTTCGTCACAAAGCTGGATCCACGACTTGAAGAGTGGTATATCGCATCGTTGCGGACGAGGCCTCGCAGTATACGCAATCACCTTGGATGTAGATGACTGTGGCGACTGCCCCACTCGAATCGAATGTGGGAAGTCGAATTGAAAACTTTCGTCGATTGAGCTCATGCCTGGAACATTGGCTCTATCGATTCTGATACCAAGGCGATTCAGCTCAAAGCGATGCTGACTATGTCTCGGTTCCTGCCATTTCTTGAAGGCAATGCCCGCGATTGAGCAATTGAGGAAGATATACAGGACCCGCCTGTCGTGTGATGACCAAGAAGAAAATATATTGTTGTCGTGTAATTTTAGTGATTCTACTAGAAGACGACAAAACAAGCAAACCGCAGAGCGTGATATTACACTCTCCAAGGAACCATGGTCAAGATTACGGAAAACAGTCCGGTGAGCAGATAAATCAGCGAAGACCGAATTCTTCGACCATTTACCATCTCTCATCCAATGACGATGGCGCCACGTCCCATCATCGTCCTCCCACATATGAGGTAGGAGGTAGTCCAAATTAAGTTTCTCACATGCAGAGCAGAGCTGCCGGCTCGATTTGGATACGATGGAAGATTTTGGTTCCTGGAAAGTTATCTACCATCAGACTCGAGCACGATAAGTGAGTTGCCATATACCATGAACTTACCTCTGCTGACTCTGTACGATCGCGCGGGCCTATCTTCTTGAGCCATTGCATAGTGACTACAATACTATGGTATAGTACTAGTCTTGTCCGCTTGGTTTACTTGTAATGCCGCATTGAAACTCGGAGCGATGCCGTACCTATTAACTAGGCAGCGAGCAATACTAATGGAGCTTCTCTGCCTACGCTTAGCATGGGTATAATTACTCGGTTCTCTTCCAAGGCATAAGATGCAAGGAGGAAAATTGCGACCGAATCATCATAATCGTGGAGTGGACAATGAATCGTAGGTCGGGAAGCTCAGCTGCATCTTGGCAAATCGTGGAAGCAGGCACGTGATGATTTTGTCGGCGCGCTACGCCAAGAATGCCTGAAATCTCCTCAGCGACGCTAAAAGGGTTGCTTACATGCTTTAGACTTTATTAGCGACTATAGTGAGCTGCTTTAGGTGCGCCTCTTCTCTGTCCCCATCCCGAACATCTCCAAAGTCGCTTCACTTCTTCCCATCGTCGTTTTGTTCTTAGTGTCTTCTAACTTCCCGTTTCTCAGCACTGCTTTAATTCCGCTCCTCTGCAAGACTTGCGTTTACGTATTTCATTGAGAAAAAACAGGGTCATACCAGTGTTGCACCAAATGTTCAGAGGTTCCCGCCATGTTGAGGCCAGACTCAGATGATACCATGGAGGTGAATTACATGTCTTCCCACCTTGAATGACTTATTATTCCTGTTGCTCAGCAGCATTTTTGGTCTCCAAATTTAGTTCTCCTGCCTCTTGTGTCTCATGAATGACCTGATTGCCGGCATTTGCTTTGGGTTGCTTTCTCAGAAGATCCATTGCGATATCTTGATATTCCGAACCCGTGACTAGATTATTTGCCCCATTGGCATCCAATTATGACGAGAACGCCCCAACGGTTGGCTCATTTTGAGGCTCGGATTCAGGTCCTGGTTTTGGCGAAGAAGATCGTTGATATTTTGAAGTATATTGGTCTGTTAAACCATCCTTACTGGGACCCTTAAAAAATCCCATGATTCTCTTCTTGTCTGTCTATATTTGGTCCAAAAAGACATGTGGTTCTTATGCTACTTGTCCTATTCTTCTTCCTCGTCTTCTGTCAACAAGTCTAGCGATGTGTCCTTCCTATCCTTTGCTTCCGCTAATTTCTTGAGAAGTTCTACCTTTTGTTCCAAGAGCATCTTATTCTCTTTCTGTAGATCTGCTGCCTCTTGAAGGTCCCTTTGAAGCCCTACATTCCCGCCTGGTTGAGGCTATCTATCCTTTCTACGACAGCTGCCTTACCAGGGCCAGAAGATGCGTTGATACCCCTTGATTGAAGCGGTAATGGAAGTGCTGAGATGAGTGGCGTTGCCAGAACCAAGATTGCTAGATTGATGATGCGCAGGATTCGATCAAAGTAGTGGATGACGATTCGAATAGGCCGGATCGTGCTTGATAAATTTGTAGCGATGCTTGGTATGAATTTTAGAGGTAGATTGGGGAAATTGCGAAGCTAAATATAAGAGTAGCAACACCAAATTGCGCAAAACCATCGCGTCATATAGAGGCTTTGCTCTCTACAGAAGGAGTTTCGAGCCACAAAGCGCAATATCAGGATCGAGGATTGAATAAGGAGAGAGGCGAGCTGGAGGCGAGATGGGGATAGTAGGGTAGGGGGCCTGATGGGGAAGCCGAGGCAAAGATGGGAAAGTTGCGCATATTCTTTCTTTGTCGTAGAACTTCCTGGAACTTGTTCTACTGGTTGATCGCCCTCAGCTCCATCCCCTTTCGCAATGACTGCGTTCTGATATTTCTTGTCGTTCAAGAAGGGCTCTCTTTCGTCCTTCGAAACATACTCTCAAAAATTGGAAAGGCCTGGTAGAACATATCATTTGATCAAGGTGCTAACGGCATCTCTATAATACCTGGATGCTTTATAACATGTGTGGTAATTGGCGCCTCGTTCAATTTTGCCCATTTTAGAACTTCCTCAGGGTCTCGACAATGATGTAGAGTGTTAAAGTCCGGATACGGTACGGGATTGCCCTTTACCCAATGATATGTTATAAGACCTGTGTCTGAATTACACATAAGCACTTGTCGAAGTATCTCAATACAGTGGTCTTATATTCATTAGCTGAGAGCAATTTTAAGCGTGCACTTTAGGCGGTCTTACCCAAGTGGTTTCGCAGGACTTCCGGGCGAGGGTTTGACGAGAAGTCAGTGTTTGGGTACTGTTGTTGATATGTTGATTTGCGAAGCATATTCTGCCTTTCATGATTAGATGGTCTTGCTCAAACAAAAGAAATTCGACATTTGTGAGCCAAGGCTTTAGCTAAGCCCAAGGAAGTACGTACCAGACAATGCAATTGATGGAATAACTCCAGCGTTGCCATATAGCCCCCTCCATTTTGGGAAGATAACTGTACAGTGGAATTGAGCCAGTTTCGTTCGCTATGCTCGTCGGCAAGATGGATGTCATCCGCAGTGACATTCAGTATAACGGCAGTGCCGTCGATCCATTCTATGCAGTTCGATTAATCGGAAATCTTTAAGATTAACAGACCACGGACGTAAGACGCACGACTTTTAGTATAACGATTCCATGCATTATCTACCTCATCGCTGGGTGGTCCCCTGAATGGAGATTTGCTCTCGAACGATCCATTGAATCTGACTACCTTAGGTTTAGGGACAGAGGACAGAGCTGGAGCCGAGCGAGAGTTAGCGAACCTCCATAAATTTTCTGTAAAATAAACACTTACTCCAGATGGGAGAAGCCCCGGAAATAGGAGTGACGTGCTCTCGACATTTGGAATTGCTTCGGAGGAAAAGTGTAAGAGAAGTGGAAAGCAAGAAGATGTGAAGAAGGATTGGCCACACTTTGACCCCCCAGGAAAAAGAGGTTCTATGGCCTCTTGTCACGAGGTTTGACGAAAGAGGTTCAGGTGCATCGACATCTCTGCTCAAAGGCGCATACAAGTGATCCTTCATGATTTAGGATCCAAGGACGAGGCAAAGCAGTTGATCAAAGAATACTTAAGATGTCAAATGGTCGACGAGGTTGTCGGCCATTCGTGTCCTGACTTTGATGCTAAATCTGCCCACGAATATTTAGGTAACAGGAACATAAAGCCGGATATAACGCATGGTGAACGCGGTGTATTCAAGAAGACACGCCGAAAAGGTACGAGAATCTATTCCGAAAACGGCAGCGATGACATGGGCCACTCAGTTCCACATGCAAATTCAAGGCGACCCCAGTTTTTTCATATTGAATTTATCATCATGTGGTGGCTCCGTGTTGCATGCATACATCTTGCAGAAAGGCTTCTATGGAACTAGCCGGGTTGTTCGGCAGGGCCATACCTCTGAGCCTAGTCACTCGTTCGTGTCCATGCTTACGTCTTCGGTACACCATTCGTTTCCGTGGGGGTCCTTGTCATTCCCTCCTTTTCTTTCAGATTTCTTGGGTTCGAAACTAGAATTTTGCAAGAGCAAACGTGTCGGAAAGTGAATATGAAGCCTTGGTCAAAAGGATCGCTCACTGATGAACATTGCAAATCTTTGCTCAAGAATCATGACCTTGAAGAACTTACGAATCGGCGAACTAGGACTTCAAGATGGAGTGAAGGGCTCAGCTGGGGCTTTCGATTGTTCCCCTGGGCCTTGAGCATCGTGCTTTTATTCTATTTCATTCGAGACGCTCACCAATGTGACGATCCTGGCCTTGCAGTATATTGTACATTCCCTACTTTGAATCATATCTGGCGCTCTCGACTGATTGATAATCAGCACCTGCAAATCCTGTTGTAGAATATGAGACCATTGTCATGTTCGATAATATTCACAACGAATCTCCATACCAGGGGTATCCAGACGACACGAAAGACGCGCTTTGGGAGGGTTTATATGGCAGTGAGCAGGCCAGGATTGTATTTCGAACGATTTTTGATCTAATTTAATAACTTAGAGGGCGGCCTAGCATTTCTAGATAGCTCAGAGGCATTAAAACTTCCAAATCGGACGGCAGAGCTACCAGAAATGCCCGGTCAATATGGTGTTCAGATGGAGGTGTTTCATCAACTTCACTGCGTCGTACGTCTCATCGGCGGAAGAGAACATTTTACTAATAATTTGGCAACAGAACAGTCTGAGAAAAAGTCTTTATCCAGAGAGATTCCCGAAAGAGGCACTGTTCTTCCCGGATGGTAGCAGGAATGAGGAAAACACGATCCATTACGGTAACCAGTTGTTCAATTTCTGAAGTTTACTATTTGCTGAAACTCGCTATAGAGCATTGCATCGATCGGATCCGGCAAGGTGTCCAGTGTGCAAGCAATGTTGGAACACTTTTCTGGACATGGAGAGAAGATCGGAATCAATGGTTGATTAACATGACTACCACGCATACGTGCCGCAAGTTCGACAAGATTCAAGATTGGGCATTTGCTCGAAATAAAGGAGAATGGGACCCGGTCGCTAGAGGTCATTCGAATTTCTTGGCAAATCAGACCTCGACTTAGACTGTGGTTGATTCTGAATGAATTTGCCTTGGTGGAATATTCCGATACGTGGCAAAAATTAGATTTATATTCATATATACTCATTCTACATATCTAGTGGCATTTCGAGCAACAACAGTCAGGTTGCGAACTCAGTTCAGTGTACTTTAGAAGTTAGTAATTAGACCTAGGCTTAATTTAAGCAGGTTATAGCCAGCGGGGCGGAATTTCATACTTGCTAGAACACAGGTAATCGTTTCCCTAGTGATCTTTTCCTGTAATGATTGGGGAGTGTTCAAGGGGGTAATATCCGCGAGAGAGTGAAATTCACATCCCTTGGGTCACAATTCACATGTGTAGATGCAAGAATGATGCAGCTACATGGCACAAGTAATGCAGTGAACGATTACTTAGGACGAGTTTTGGCATCATGCGTCACATGCTGCAAGCATAACTCCCTTACCGGGTTATATTTATGTCCTAATCAGGAAGGCAGAAATCAAATGAATTAATTGGGGAATCTGAAGTGGTACTATGGGAGGAGCGAGTTGCAATTTACTCACCTTGACCTTCGCAAGGGTAAGCTCTGCCCAAGGATGAGACAGGGGTCACGCCGCAGTAAGGTATTGAGCATGCAACCGGGAGGCGTCGTAACTAAGCGTCATATCAGAGGGCTCAGAGGGGTACCCCACTTTCCATGTAAAGTTAGTGTAGAAGTAAAGACCTTCCTTTTTGCCTCAGAGTTTCTGATTCCACTACGATCAGCATCGGATTTGTATGCAGAGGCGTTGTGACACATACGGCGAAAAGTGCTGGTTGGTCCGCGAATGGGCTCCCTGAGAGGCTGGTACTGACAGCTGCAGGTTTGGTGAGTGGGATGAAAGTAAACTCAGATCTCTTTCTCGGTCTAAGTGCAGAAATAGTTGCTCGAAAATACTTGCGTGCGGAGTTTTTGACTGCAAAGAAGAAAATGTAGTAAGAAATTCTCGGAGATCAAGGAAGCTTCATGCCCGATATACTAGAAGAAACTAAGAGCCTTGCTGAAAGATATGCATGTAGACCGAGCAAGAAAAGGCAGGTAGCATTGAAAATTTCACCGGGCTAGCCCCAATGAGATTCTACCTATCCTGCTGGTAAATTCACTTATGTCGCCAGCGGACCATGGCTTTATTCCCCAGCTTCCTCAATAGCATGGATTATGCTTTGAAAAGATGCTGTCTCACTTCTGCCACGAGACCGGATATTAGGAGTCAATATTCGGCCGATATTGCCTCGAATTATTATGCAGGAGGGGTACCGATCCTATCATAGGGTGTCTCGTGTTGAATTTGTGAAGTAGCGTCTAAAGGCCTCCTTTTCATTAACGGATCCTGACGCTAAATGGCTAGCTGCCAGCATTATGAGTTCGAGATAGCTTTTCCCTTGATCATGCACACAATCGAGCCTGTCATTGGAGTAGCAATGGAGTATCTCGCATATATGAGATAACAACATCGCCAGGGATAGAAACGAATAAATGAGGCATGCACAGCATTCCAAGAACGGCAGCTGGGTGGAGGATCATCCGAAACCTCAGCTCAAGAAAGAGATCTTGGAAAAAGGAGTACCCGTAGCTGAACCTGGGCATTATTAAACGTATAAAATATACGTATCCTATCGTCGAATCCTCTCTCGCCTCCAAATCTGCACCCGATAACCAAACCTACATCTTCATCTTAATTATTTTTATTCTTCCTCACATATCACTTGACCAATATCCACAATGAAGCAATTCTCTTCGTTCCTACTACTAGTTGCAAGCATGACTGGTACCACTATCTTAGCAGCCCCAACTCCAGGTAATTTTCTCAAACAACTTTAAACCATGTTCATTTGGCTAATTGGTTTTAGGATCTAATGCCCCACTTCAGTCAAAGCGCAGTGAAGTAAGAATACAAATTGATGAAAGGAAAAGCTATGTACTCATTGAAATAGGTTGTAGAGAAGAACAGGCGCTATATCGTGGGTTTTCATAAAGCTCGACCTCGTTAAATACTAATATAAAGACAGGAGGGGGAGGAAGATACCAACATAATTTATTATAAGCGAAGTGACAATGTCAGTGATTCCAACCTATGATGTTTGCGGTTTTGACATCGGCGTAGGCTGCTGCGGAGGAGAACAAGCGATATATCGTACGTGGTCCTAAAGTATAATGTTGCAGAATACTAATGTGAAGATAGGAAGGAGAGGATGATAGCAACATAATTTACTATAAGCGGGGCAGCGTCCGTACTTTCAAACGATCACATTCAGGAAATTAATTTCAATATAGGCTGCTGCAGAGGAGAAGAAACGATATATCGTAGGTGGTCTTAATGGATAATATTGCTCTAAATTAACATTCAGGTAGGAAGAAGCTGATGATAGTAACATAATCTACTATTAAAGAGCGAATGTAGGTGTTTCATGGAGAACAACTTTTAATAGACGGCTTAAAATAACTCAGGTGGTTGATGGAGACACTCAGCTAGTTTTAAATGAGAGGGGATATGAAAAAGGACTCTTGTTTATCAACATTCTGTGGCATACATCGCTTCGTTTGTTCCTATTGTCGAGTTTAAATGCATGCTTTTCGTAAAACATGATCGAGCATTTTTCTGCTCCAATCACACTCGTTTATGGTCACAGAGCCACTATTATAGCCAATGAACTACTCTTATAGTGGACCGATGGGAGTCTTGACCATCTACTTGTAAGTCGCGTTCCGTAGATAATATAGCCAATTCAAAGACCTACGGCTTCGAAATAGTAACCTCTTGAACGGTGGCTTCTATCGGCCCTTGCGTTTGCACACTTCTTCTGAGAATGAGAAGGATGATAAGATTACGGGGCTTTGGAAGGAAAGCAGATGCTTATATCAATGCGTGCGATATGCTATTAGGACACAAGTTTTGAATATTAGGGCACAAGTAGGTAGGTAGGTAGTTAAGTAAGTTTTGATTATTTCTTTTCAACATCCACGGTCTACCGAGTTGTGGAGAACATAATTCACTTGTTTTGGAACTGGAGAATATTATTCGTGTCCACTGGGAGAAAGACCAACTTGCAAAATAAGGAGAGTAAATACATAGGTATGTACTCAAGTTTAATCCTTCAACTAAGGGAAATGGGGTTCATCAATTTAACAGCAAATTAACAAAATAAAA
>Ga0182030_10011407_pt1 | contig 17947 bp, 18 predicted proteins | sample 812S3MmetaG_FD_121299 | JGI IMG/M metagenome (GOLD analysis project Ga0182030, IMG submission 121299) | Permafrost microbial communities from Stordalen Mire, Sweden - 812S3M metaG (Illumina Assembly) | ecosystem: Environmental > Terrestrial > Soil > Wetlands > Permafrost | place: Sweden...
CGGGCGCCGTCTGCAGATGGACGTCGAAGCCCGCGGCGTGCCGCACCATTTCGCCCGACAGATCGCAGCCATCCACACGCGCGAAGTGCGGCCGGCCATATCCCAGCAATTCCCCTTTGCCGCAGCCTGCGTCCAGCCAGCGCATGCCCGCCGGATTGAGCGAATGCCGCCGCAGGAAATCGGCCAGCAGCAGCCACTTGCGGCGGTGAAAGAAATCGCTGTTCCTGGTGAACCGGTCGCGCATGGGGTCGCGCAGCAATTCCTCATAGTCGGAGGCATAGCGATCGAACTCGGGATTCGGATTCATCAGTCACCGGCCAGCGGGTTCCTTCAGGGCCTTGAACCAAGATATCATTGTGGGCCCGCGCCGCATCGCAGAGCCGGACGCCGCGGTCCATCGAACTGCTACACTACTCGTTCTTATGGCTACCAGCCCACAGAAGATGACCCATCATCTCCTGAGCCCCAGGCCTTATCCCGCGAAAATTTCCCTCGTCATACCAATGTATAACGAAGAGGCGGTGGTACCGATGCTCCGTGGGGAACTGGAGAGCTTTATGCCGGGGCTGCCGTGCCAGGCCGAAATCGTCCTGGTGAATGACGGCAGTTCGGATGCCACCCTGGAGCACATCGCCGGTTGGGCCGCCGCCGATTCCCGCATCAAAGTGGTGCACCTCTCGCGAAACTTCGGCCATCAACTGGCTGCCACCGCGGGCCTGGATTACGCCACCGGCGATGCCATTGTCCTGATCGATGCCGATCTGCAGGATCCCCTCGCAGTGATTCATGAAATGGTGGCCCGCTATCGGGAAGGCTACGACGTGGTTTACGGCCAGCGCGAAGCCCGGGTTGGAGAGACCCGGCTCAAGCTGGCCACCGCCTGGTTCTTCTATCGCTTCATGCGGCTGTTGACGCAGGCTCAGTTGCCCGTGGATGCCGGCGACTTCCGGCTGCTCTCCCGGCAATTCCGCGACGGCCTGGCTTCCATGCGCGAAACCCATCGATTCCTGCGGGGCATGGTTGCCTGGGCCGGCTTCCCGCAGATTGCGGTGCGCTACCGGCGCCGCGAACGCACGGCCGGCGAAACCAAGTATCCGCTGCGCAAGATGCTGCGGCTGGCCTGGACCGCGGTGACTTCGTTTTCCAGCCTTCCGCTCAAGCTCAGTTTCGGCTTCGGCCTGGTGGTCGGACTGTTCGGCATCGAAGAGGCCATACGCGCCGTGCTCTCGCATTTTCTGGGGGCGGAAACCGTGCCCGGATGGGTTTCCCTGATGGTGGTCACCAGCCTGATCGGCAGCGCCTTGTTGATGAGCATCAGCGTGCTGGGGGAGTACGTCGGAAAAATCTATGAGCAGGTAAAGGGGCGCCCTTTGTACCTGGTTGCGCGCACGTTCAACGTGGAAGCCCGGCCCGGGCACGATGCCGCCACGGCGGACCATGCCCCGCGAGAAATCCACGGCGATTAGGCCGGCTGCCGCTACCGCTGGTTTTCTTTGAGAATTTTCTTCCGCAGCCGGATGGATAGCGGCGTCACTTCCACCAGTTCGTCGTCGCGCACGAACTCGATGGCCTGTTCCAGGTTCAAAATGCGGGGCGGCACCAGCCGGATGGCGTCGTCGGCCGTGGACGCCCGCATGTTGGTGAGCTTCTTTTCCTTGACGATGTTGACGTCCAAATCGGCATCGCGCGCATTCTCGCCCACAATCATTCCTTCGTAGACTTCGGTTCCCGGCGCCACGAAGATTTCACCGCGCTCCTGCAGATTGAAGATGGCGTGACCGGTGGTCTTGCCGGCGCGGTCGGCAACCAGCGAGCCTGTGGGCCGCGTCGGGATGTCGCCCTGCCAATCGATATAACCGTGGAACAGCGAGTTCATGATGGCCGTGCCGCGAGTATCCGTCAGGATTTCGCTGCGCAGCCCAATCAGCCCGCGCGACGGCACGTGGAATTCCAGCCGCACGCGCCCCGAGCCGTGGTTCACCATCTTCACCATCTTGCCTTTGCGCTGTCCCAGCTTCTCAATCACCACGCCCAGAAAATTCTCCGGGCAGTCGATGATCAAATGTTCCAGCGGCTCTTTCAACTGGTGGTCAATCGTCTTGGTGAGAATCTCCGGCTTGCCCACCGCCAGTTCGTGGCCTTCGCGCCGCATCATCTCAATCAGAATGGCCAACTGCAACTCGCCGCGGCCCATCACCAGGAAGGTGTCGTGGCCTAACTCCTCCACTTTGATCGACACGTTGGTCAGGAGTTCCTTGTCCAGCCGGTCGCGCAAATTCCGCGACGTTACCCATTGCCCTTCACGCCCCGCGAACGGAGACGTGTTGATGGTAAAGGCCATCGAAATGGTCGGCTCGTCGATGTGGATCGGCGGCAGCGGCGCGGGCGCCTCCGCATCCGTCACGGTTTCGCCAATGGTGATGCCCTCCACACCGGCGATCGCCAGCATATCGCCCGGCCGGCCGATCTTCTCGTCCACCCGCTTCAAGCCTTCGAACGAATACAGCTTGGTGATCCTGGTGGTCTGAAATGTTCCGTCGCGCTTGGCAATCGAGACCGTATCGCCATAATTCAGGGTCCCGTTGAAGACGCGGCCGATGCCCAGGCGCCCCAGGTAGTCGCTGTAATCCAGGTTCGCGATCAGCATCTGCAACTTGCCTTCCGGATCGCCCACCGGCGCCGGGATGTGCTCCAGGATGGCGTCGAACAGCGGCCGCAGATCCGTCGAGGGATCTTCCATGGTCTTCTTCGCCACACCGGTCTTGGAGATGGTGTAAAGCACCGGAAAGTCCAGCTGGTCTTCGGTGGCGTCCAGATCGATGAACAGGTCGTAGATTTCGTCCAGCACTTCGGCCACGCGGGCGTCCGCCCGGTCGATCTTGTTGATCACCACAATCGGCGGCAGCTTGGCTTCGAGCGCCTTCGACAGCACGTAGCGCGTCTGTGGCAGCGGCCCTTCGCTGGCGTCCACCAGCAGCATCACGCCGTCCACAATCTTCAGCGCGCGTTCCACTTCTCCGCCGAAATCACTGTGGCCGGGCGTATCCACAATGTTGATCTTCACATCGTGGTAACGCACCCCCGTGATCTTGGCGAGGATGGTGATGCCGCGCTCGCGCTCGAGGTCATTGGAATCCATCACGCGGTCCACGTGCTCCTCATGGGAGCCGAAGATGCCGCTCTGATTCAGCATGGCGTCTACCAGCGTGGTCTTGCCATGGTCAACGTGCGCGATGATGGCGATATTTCGAATGCTAGTGTTATTACTCTTCATGAATCACGTCGATAGGGTTCAGGCGCGAGGCGACTCGCGCCGGGTACAATCCGGCTATTACAGTGACGCACCATACCAGGGCCAGTGCGCCGGCAAGCAGCTCTTGAGGGGGATGAAACTGGATGGTCCAGCCAAAGCTCTGCTTATTAACTACGAATATTAATAATAGCGAAAGTGCGCACCCTAAAGCTAATCCGAGGATGGCGGCGAGAATCCCCAGGAAGCCCGCTTCCACCAGAATCATGCCGCGGATCTGTGCCGTTGAGGCCCCCAGGTAGCGCAGCAGGCCCAATTCCCGCCGCCGGTCCAGAACCAGCGCCAGCAGGGAATTGGCCGCGCCCAGCATGGCCACCAGAATGGCCACCGCTTCCAAAGCCCAGGTGATGGCGAAGGTGCGGTCGAACACCACCATCGACGCCCGGCGGAGTTCGGAGTTGGCCGCGATCGTGACGACGTACGGCGCGGTACGCATCCGCAACGCGCGCAGGACGGCGGCCGCGTCGGCCCCCGGCGCCAGGTAAACCGCCGCGTTGGTGGCCGCCTGGTTGGGCAGATACCGCAGCAAAGTCGAGTTATCCAGAATCACATAACCCTGGCTGCTTGAATAATCGTAATAGATGCCGGCCACCGTCAGCCTCACGTTCTGTGCGCCAATCGGAATCGTGATCTGGTCACCCGCATGCACCCCGTGCCGCAGCGCGAAGGGCTCGCTCACCACGGCGCGGTCGCGTCCCGGAAGCGAGCGCAGAATCGCATCGCGGTCTTCCCCCACAAGGAAACGCAGCCGTCCGAAGCGCCGCACCACTTCCAGGTTGCCCGCTCCCAACGTGGCCCGTTCGCCTCGAAAGTGCAGCTCCATGCCATGAAACGCGTCGACCGCGGCCACTCCGGGGATGGACTCGATCGCGGCCTCCACCCGGCCATCGAGCGCCGGGAAATCGCCCGCGCCCGTGCTTCCGGCGGGCCGCAGGTAGAAATCGGCGCGCAGTTGCACGTCCAGCCACAGCACTACCGTCTCTCGAAAGCTGCCCACCATGATGCCCACGCTCGCCATCATGGCGATGGCGGTGGCCAGCGCCGCCACCACCACCGCGGACCGCGAGAGCGACGCAGTCAAACTGCGGCCAGCCAGCAGGCTGGCGACCCGCCGCCGCGTCACCGCGCGCGTCAGATAGTTCGCCGCCAGCACCAGGCCCGGCGCCGCGCAAGCCGCCGCCCCGATGGCCAGCAGCGCGGCCGCATAGCCGCCCACCGGATAGCCCCGAGCCGGCCGCGCTTGCGAAGCCGCCAGCGACGCCGCGGCCAGCACCGCCGCCCACGCCAATCCACGCCGCCAGCGCAGCCGCGCGTGATGTTCGTGCGCTCCGCGCCCCATCGCCTCCACCGGCGAAACCAGCATGGCTTCGCGCGCCGGCGCAAATGCCGAGCCGAGCGCCACCAGTGCGCCGGTCCACAAACCAATCCACGCTTCGCGCGCCGTCAACGCCACAGGCGTCGGGCGGCTGGTGGTATAAAGCGCATTCACCGTTTCCGAAATGGACCGCACCGTCACGCCAGCCAGCAGGCGGCCCAGGGCTACGCCCAACACCGCGCCGGCCACGCCCAGCAGCAGCGCTTCCGCCAGAAACAGCCCCATCACGGTCGAACGCCCCGCGCCCAGCGCCCGCAGCACGCCGATTTCGCCGCGCCGCCGCACCACGCTGATGGAGATGGTGTTGTAAATCAGAAACGCTCCCACCACCAGGGAGATGTATCCCAGCACCTGCAGATTCCAACGGAACGCGCGCAGCATCCGCTGGTTCTCATCGCTGCGCACTCCCGGCCGTTCCACCAGGTATGACGGCGGCAGCACCGCTCGGATGGCCTGTTCCACGCGTCCCAGGTCTTCGCCGGGCTGGATGGTAACATCGATGCGGTCGAGTTTGCCGAAGCGGTGGAGCGCCTGCTGGGCGGTTGCGATATCCGCCACCACCATGTCCCCCGACGCCGCGTGCAGCAGTTGCGCCGGCTTCAGTTCCTGCCGCCGGCCGCCCACCGTCGCGGTCACACTTTTGGGGCCGGCCGGCTTACCGGCCTCATCCGCGTGCGCCACCAGGTCCACCCCGTAAAGCGGGAGCTGGCTGCCGTCGTCCATCAAAGCCTGGCCTTCCAACAGCGGCGCGAACGCGGCGTTCAAAGGCAGCGCATCCAGGCGGCCGATCCACTGCTCGTCAATCCCGCCATTCGCCAGAATCTCCAGATCCGTCTTGCCCACCAACGTTTCCATCGAAGCGCGGAATGATCCCGTGGCCGCGTCGCCCGCCAGATCGATCGCGACAATCACGGCGATGCCCAGGGCTACGGAGAGAACACTCAGGGCCGTCCGGAGCGGATCGCGGCCCAGCGGGCGGAGGATCAGGGGGCGCAGCAGTCTCATGCGCGGTCGATCGACCGCTCGATCGAAGGCTCGATCGATACGATGCGCCCGTCCCGCAGTTGGACGCGCGTCCCGGCAATCGCCGCGGCTTCGGCGCTATGCGTCGCCATCACGACGGTGGCTCCGAAGTTCCGTGCGGCGTCGCCCAGCAGTTTCAGCACCTGATCGCCGCTCGCCGTATCCAGATTGCCCGTCGGCTCATCGGCAATCAACAGGTCGGGCGAATGCGCCAGCGCCCGCGCGATGGCTACCCGCTGCATCTGTCCGCCCGAAAGCTGGTGGGGCAAGCTGCCCGCTTTGTCTTCGAGTTCCACCCAGCGCAGCCGGTCCCGCGCCGTGGCGGCAGACCCGGCCGTGCCCGCCAGCAGCAGCGGCAACTCCACGTTCTCCAGCACGGTCAGCGTGGGCAGCAATTGAAAGAACTGAAACACGAAGCCCACCCGCGCCCGCCGCAGCGCCGTCAGTTCGCGGTCGTTCAGTGACGCCGTGGAGCGTCCGTCGATCAGCACCTCACCGGCCGTCGGGAAGTCCATCGCACCCGCCAGGTTGAGCAATGTGGTCTTTCCGCAGCCGCTGCGCCCCACCAGCGCCGTGATGCTGCCGGGTTCGGCCGTCAGAGAGATATCGTGCAGCACTTCCACGCGCTGCCCGGCATCGCCGTAGCTCTTCGAAACGCTGCGCAGTTCCAGGCGCGGTAAAGGCATGCGTTATTTGCCCGCGGCGTCGCCGTAGACTTCGAATTCGTAGATGCGCGCCGCCGGGTCCCCGTCCTGCGAGGGCGTGACCACCTCAAGCTGCACATAACGCGCCGTCACCGGCTCGAATTTGTGCGTGCTCACGTCCTCCGTATTGTCCGTGACGTTTACCACCGTGATGAACGTCTTACCGTCCGTGGAAACGTGGATCTTGAAAGCGCGCGTGTTCCAGGCGCTCGTTTCGCTGCCTGCGCCTGCGTGGCGCAGGGTGACGCTGGAAATCCGCGCATTCGCTCCCAGGTCCACCTGCAGCCACTTGGAGTCTTCGAGCGAGCACCACTTGTCCCCGGTACCGCCAGAGACGCTGCCATTGAAGGCCTTCGCGGCGTTTTCATCGTCATTACAAGGAGCGCTGCTGGTGGCTGCCTGGCGCAACGCCAGATTCTTCCCGGTTTGCTTGCTCCCGGTTTGCGACAGAAGTGCGGTTACGCAAAGAAACGGCGCCAGAAAGGCGGCTTTGCGGCTGGGCGGCATAGAATTGCCATCTTAGCAGGCCGCGGGCTGTGGAAATTCTCTGTAAAAAACAATTTGCAGAAGGAATGTTTTCTGTTATTCTGGAGTCGCTCTGGAACTCTAAAAACCGCGTCGCGTAAATGGACACATCAGCAGAAGGTATTCTGACTCGGGATGAAATGGAGAGCAGGCGCTTGCTAGCCGCGCAGGACCTGCAAAGGGGACTCTCGCAGTCCCAAGTGGCCCGCAAGTTCGGGGTGAGCCGCACCACGGCTTCCCGATGGCACCGCTCGTTGAGCGGGAAGGGACTGGAGTCGCTGCGCAAACGGCGCGCTCCGGGCCGTCCCAGCCGTCTCAACGCGGATCAACTCACCGGTGTCGCCGAAGTCTACCGGCTGGGTCCACGCGAAGCCGGCTTCCAAACCGACCGCTGGACCACCGCGCGCTTCGCCGAGGCCATCTTCGCCCGGTTTGCCGTACGGTATGATCCGGACCACGTGGGCCGCATCATGCACCGGCTGGGCCTCCGTGAGCGGACGCGCCAGCGCCGGCGCGTGGCCGAAGTGATGTACGCGGAAGCGGCGTACCAGCCACCAGTCAGCGGCGTAGCCTAAAGAGCACTGCTCACAAAGCCTCGGTGGGACAGACGATCGTTTTTTGTCGTCTGTCGCCCGGCCTCTGTCATCGCGGTTGTTGAGCGCGGCATGACAGACCACGCCGGCGATGGTCTGCGCTACCTCTGCTCGCGATGCTCACCAAACACGCGGCGAAGCCTGTCTGAAATCTCGCCCACGGTAGCGTAGGCCGCGGCGGCTTCCACAATTGGCGGCATCAGGTTAGCCGTGCCTCGCGCGGCCTGCTCCAGAGCAGTCAGCTTTTCCGCCACCGCCGAAGCGCTGCGTGATGCCCGCACCTGCCGCAAAGACTCCACCTGCGCGCGCTCCAGCGCCGGGTCCAGGTGGAATGTCGGAACAGCGCGCTCTTCCTGTTGGAACCGGTTCACTCCCACCACAGTCCGTTCGGCCGATTCAATCTCGCGCTGATAGGCATAGGCCGCGTTCTGGATTTCCGCTTGGATGTATCCAGCTTCAATCGCCGCCAGCGTGCCACCCATCGCATCGATGCGCGCCAGATAATCCAGCACGCCCCGCTCAATGGAATCCGTTAGCGCTTCAATCGCGTGGCTGCCGCCGACGGGGTCCGCCGTGTTTGTGACGCCGGTTTCATAGGCGATAATCTGCTGCGTGCGCAACGCCAGGCGCGCCGAACCCTCGGTGGGCAGCGCCAGGGCTTCGTCGCGCGAATTGGTGTGCAGGGATTGCGCGCCGCCCAGCACCGCCGCCAGCGCCGCACCGCGGTGCGCACAATGTTGACGTCGGGCTGCTGCGCGGTGAGCGTGCTGCCGGCCGTTTGCACGTGAAAGCGCAGCATCATCGACCGTGCATCCTTCGCGCCGAAGCGCTCGCGCATCAAGTGAGCGTAGATGCGGCGCGCCGCGCGGAACTTGGCGACCTCTTCCAGAAAATCGTTGTGCGAATTGAAAAAAAAGGAGAGCCGCGGCGCGAACGAATCCACTGCCAGCCCCGCCTGGATGGCTGCTTCGATGTAGGCGATGGCGTTGGCGAATGTGAATGCCAGTTCCTGCGTGGCCGTCGAGCCGGCTTCTCGGATGTGATACCCGCTGATCGAAATGGTGTTCCACTCCGGCATTTCCCGCCCGGCCCACGCGAAGATATCGGTGATCAACCGCATGGCAGGCCGCGGGGGATAAATGTAGGTGCCGCGCGCGATGTATTCCTTCAGGATGTCGTTCTGAATCGTCCCCGCCAGCTTCCGCCGTTGGGCGCCCTGCCGTTCCGCCACCAGCGCGTAGAACGCCAGCAGAATCGCCGCCGTGGAATTGATGGTCATCGACGTCGAAACAGTTTCCAGCGGAATCTCGTGGAACAGCACCTCCATATCCGCCAGCGACGAAACCGCCACGCCGACGCGCCCCACTTCGCCCGACGCCATGGCGTGGTCCGAATCGAAGCCCATCTGCGTGGGCAGATCGAAAGCCACGGAAAGCCCCGTGGTTCCCTGCGAAAGCAGATACCTGTAGCGCCGGTTGCTCTCCCGGGCGTTACCGAACCCGGCGTATTGCCGCATGGTCCAGAGGCGGCTGCGGTACATCTCGCGGTATACGCCGCGCGTGTACGGGCATTCGCCGGGCTTCCCCAATTCCGGCTTCATGACCGTGAGATTTTGCGCGCGCGGAGAAACGAAGAGACGCCGTACCAACCCAGCAACAGCGTACAGAACCCGGCCATGCAGACGCGCAGCAGGGCGCTGCCTACCGCCGCATCCGTGGCACGCTGCAGTTGTTTGAAATAGGAGATGGTGCGGAAGCCGAAGACCGTGGCGAAGGACAGGAAGAGAAACCCGATGACTTCATTCCACAGGGCGTGGATGGGCCTGACGATTGCTGGGACGATATGTTTGAGAAACGTGCCCGGCTGGCTGAGAACCTGCTGCCACACGACTCAATGGTATCAGGTGGACAGCCGGTAGGGCAGGTTGGCGTTGACGTCGTCCGGCTACGACGATCGGGCCTTTACTGCATCATCTCGCTCAGCACCCGTCCGATCGATCCGCTGGGCTGCTCCACGCCCAGCAGGGCGGACAATGTAGGCGCTACATCGTTCACCGCGATTTTCCCCGGATACGTCCCGGCTTTGATCCCCGGCCCCATGAAAAATACCGGCACGTGAGTATCGTAATCGTACGGCGTGCCATGGAATGCGGAGGTAGCGTAAAACGTGTAGTAGGGCTCCGGCAGGATCATCAGATTTCCCGACCGCGGCCCATAAAACGCCAGGCTGAAAGCGCGCCCGATGGCATCCTGCTGCACATTCCCGCTTGCCAGATCCTGCGATGTATAGACACGCGCAATGTGATCCTGGGCGCGGGCCGCCGCCGCCGCTAGGCGTTCCACCTCAGCCCGATCCAGCTTCAGGGAAGCTGCCAGCTTCAGATTGAGGTACAGCATGTCGGTTCCGCTGGGAAGCAGCCAGTCTCCCGGGCCGAAGCGCTCGACCAGAGCCGCGTTGACAGCTTTCTTAAAGCCGTCCGCCGAAAGGCGGCCGCCCGGCATATGACGCGCCTGGTTCACTTCAGGCAGTGGGGAAACGCCGTGATCCGCGCTCAGGACAATTAACGTCTTGCCCGCTCCGGCCTGCCGGTCCGCGGCATCGAACAACTTCGCCAGCAGACGGTCGGTGCGGATGCTAAGGTCGCGAATGGCCGGATCGTCCGGTCCAAAAACATGTCCCGCATAATCGTTCGAAGAGAAACTGACAGTCAGCACGTCCACGCCCGGATGGCGCCCCAGATCCTCATTTTGCAGGGCGCGCTCCGCCATCTGCTCGATCATTTCATTGCCCCACGGGGTGGCTTCCAGGCTCTCGCAGTGGCGCTCGGCGGTTCCCGCCGCCATGGTGCAGAACGCCGCGCCTGAATCGTTGGTCGAATCCACCGGCAGCCACCTGGCCCGCTCATAGCGCTGGTAGATTTTCTCGTCGTTCAAGCTCTTCACCCACGCCGGCAAGTCGCCGCGGTAATACGAACTCGTCACCCAGCGATTGCTGGCGGCGTCATACCAATATGCCGCATCGGCCATGTGGCCGGAAGGAAGAATCGCTGCGCGGTCTTTGATGGAAATGCCGATTACCTTCGACCCCGGAATGCCCATCTTCACTTCGTCCCCCACCGTACTCACCAACAGGCGGCGCGGAGAACTTCCGCCGGCTCCCGGTGCGCCGCCCACCGCCTGGGTGGTGGCATCGGTAACGCTAGTCACCGTCTTCCCCGCGCCGCGGTCGTACCACTCGTTGCCCACAATGCCGCTCTCCGATGGCGTGGCGCCCGTCAGGAAAGTAGCATGCCCCACCGCGGTCACGGTGTAGGCATGCAGGTAATGGGCGTCCGTGAAGAACGCTCCACGTTCCAACAGCCGGGCCAGGCCGCCATGGTAATCGGCACGGAAGCGCAGCAGGTAATCATACCGGAACTGGTCGACGATTACGGCCAGCACCAGGCGCGGCCTGGCAGGTCCGGGAACCTGCGCCCATCCCAGGGCAGCGGCGAGCGCCAGCAAACAAAGAAGCTTACGCCTACGGAGCATAAACTACCAGCATGGCACAGCAGTAACGCCGTGCGCATAGCCCTTCTTCGTCAGTAGCGGCCGCTATGCTGCATCGTGCTTCAATAGCCGATAGTAGGGGTGGTTCCGCTTGTGAACCGGGTTGGGGTCCATTACAATCGAAACGGGTGGATAGTCGCCCCGTTGGGTGGAACGCCGATTGGGTCCGGCGCATCACTAAGGTAAAGGGAGTATTTGTGGAAGAACCATTGAAACGCCTGATGCAGGAATTAGGGAACGCGATCAACGATTCCCTATCCGAGTCCGACCGGATCGCGGAGGCGATCGGCGATATCAAGAAGGCCGGGTACGACGTGTTTCTGGTTTTGGAAGCGACCATCGGTTTCAACCGGCGGGACGAAAACAGCGAAAGCGCCGAGGGTGAGGACGAAGAGCTTGAGCTCACCGAGGAAGAGCCCAAACGCACTTTTGAAGCCACTGGCAAGATTAAATTGACCACGCAGGATCACCGTTTCCTGCGCGCCCTGAAAATCGCCGTGGATGAGGACAGCCGTTAGGCTGAATCGCACAGCGCAGCCCGCAGCCTCTCTGTGCTCCCAGACCGGGTCCGCCTGGTATCCCTGCAAGAAGATCCTCCAGTCCAGCGAAGATCTCACCATCCCCGTGCCCTGACTTCATCGTGCGGTACAACAAGGGCTGCGCGACACAAAGTTGAACCCGAGGGCGCGGGCATCAGCCCGCCAGGGCGAAAGATGCCAGCCCATGGCGTGAGCCAGGGGAACAGGGCGAAAGGAATCAGCCCCGGAACGGGGCGAAAGGGGCATTCTGCCTTACGGAATATGTCACCGAGCCTCCTCTTTCGCCCCGTTCCGGGGCTGGACACTATGACGACATCCTCCCAGTGCTCGCGCACTGGGCTAATATCTGCCGCCCCTGCCGGGGCTCGGTGTAAGCATTTCAGGGGAGCTGAGTAGGTGGTACGCTCAGAACCTCGCGCATTTCCCCCGAAAACGAGCGATGCTCCAACTTTCATGTCGCACACCCTACCGCAACCTGCCCTTCGGCGGCCCACCTCGTTACAATTAGGACTGGTGCGCCACCTTGGAACGTGAAGTCGAAGCCGAACTCGCGCGGCGGATGATCGCCGGGGATCCCGACGCTTTTGACCGTTTCGTGGAGCACTTTCGCGCGAAAATTTTCCATTACAGCTGGCTGATGTGCGGCCACCGCGAAGACGGTGAGGAAGTGGCGCAGGAAACCCTGCTCAGCGTCTTCCAGAATTTCGACCATCTCCGCGAGCCCGCGCGCGTCCGTCCGTGGGTCTTTCAAATCGCCCGCAACGCCTGCCTGATGAAACGCCGCAAGTCGGTTTTCGCTCCGCCGCAGGAGCTTTCCCTGGACGAACTTCTGCCCGCCGGCAACTACCACGGCGGCCAACCCACGTTTGAGATCGCCGATTGGTCCCACCTGCCCGACCGTCAGCTTCTGCGCGCGGAAATGAAGCAGGCGCTCGATGAGGCCATCGGCCAGCTGCCGGAAGCTTACCGCTCCGTCATGATCCTGCGCGACGTGGAGGAACTCACGACATCCGAGACCGCGCAAGTGCTCGATCTCGCCGAAGATGTGGTCAAGACGCGTCTCCATCGCGCCCGCCTGGCCGTCAGGCGAACGCTCGATGACTACCTGCGCACCGCCAGCCAGCTTCGCTCCGGTGGCATTTGAGGAAATCGGAAATGGAACAGCATGAACCCACCGATGAATGCAAAGAAATTTTCGCCCTGTTATCGGATTATCTGAATCTGGAATTGCCGGCCGATGCCTGCCGGCAGATTGAAACTCATCTTGCCGGTTGTCCGCCCTGCATTGAATTCGCCGAGAGTCTCCGCCGCACCGTGGAACTTTGCCGCGGCTACCGGCCGTCCGAATTGCCCGCGCCCATCGGCAAGCAGGCGCGCGCGGAGCTCTTGGAGGCCTATCGGAAAATGCTCCGCGCCCGCCAGCCCTAGCCGGACAACTGCCGGCCGGGACGCTACCTCGGTTTATCCACCGTGGCTACTTTGCCGCCCTGGCATTCCACCTGCACTCCGCCGGCATGGCTGGCATAACTCAAAGTCCTGGCATTGTCTTCGGTGGTGAAAGCCATCGCCGGTGGGCCGAACCGCCGCTCCACTTCCTCGCAGCTCATGCCTTTCTGAATGCCCATCGCGTCTTCGTAGCTCGGACGCAGCGGAACTGCCGGAGCCGCCGCCGCAGTACTGTCTTTGCTGCCGTCCTTGGCCGGTTTCGTCGCGGTCTTAGAGCTTGTTGGCGGCGCCTTCGGAGGTTCCGGGTCGGGCGCCGGGTCCTGCGCCTGTTTCAGCGCTTTGCCCACGCCGTCGAAAGCCCCGCCGATACTCTTGCCGAGTCCTCTTGCGCCCGCCGCCGCGCCGGCCGCGGCGCCCGCACCGGCTCCATACTCCACCATGGTCTGTGCCGAAGCTGTGCCTTCGCCCAGCATCACACCCAGCACGCCAACCGCAAGCAACCAGGCAATTCGCATCGTCTTCACCGTCCGACACCAGTGTGGCAGGATGCGCCCCGCAACGAAATGCTAACGAAAGCTAACGGCGGCCCATACCAGAGGGCAACTCCCGCCGTGCGGAAGCCGCTACTTCAGTTTGCGCGCCCGTTCGAAATCGTCCTTCAGTTTGCCCGTTATTTTATCGGCCACGTCGGCGCTGGCCCCGTGAAACCTGGCGCCCAGGCTTTCCTGCGTGGTGGCCCAGATGACGTCGCCGTCTTTGTTCACCAGCCGCACCGCCGCAATCGCCTCGTGCCGCCGTTCGGTGGAGTGGTCCGATTCGTTCTCGCCCATCGTCAATCCTGCAGTCGAGGCGCGCCCGTACTGGCCGCTCCGGCCAGACCCGACGTTGGCGCGAGCATTGATGCTGTCGTTCGACGTATGAACGTCCGTGAACACCAGGTCTTCGGCCGCGCCGTGCAGAATGGTGTCGGCCCGGTCCTGGTTCTCGGTCACTACAAACAGCTGGGAACTCTCCAGCGCGCTGATCAGAATGTCGCGCATCTGCGCCGCCGTCTCCCCGCCGGTCAGCCGGTCCACATAAACCCGCCGCACTATCAGCAATTGCCGCAGGCCGCTTTCCTCAATCGCCGCCGGTCCCAGCGGGGTTGCCGGCGGGGCGGCTACCGGCGCCGCCGTTATCGACGTAATCGCGGTCGGAGTTGGCGTCACTGGAGCCGTCTGCTGCCCGGCGGCCGCCACCATCCAGATCCAGCCCCACACCACTGGCATATTTATCCTCCCGCTCCCGCTTTCCGCGCGTCGTCGTCCTGGTATTCCACGCGCCGCCCCGTCCGCGCCTGCAGACCCGCCAGCACCGTCCGGATGTCGCCCTTATCCACCCGGAATACCAGCACCTGCTGCTTGCCTTCGCCATCCACATAGCCCAGCGTCACGTAATGCTTCCGCGCTTTGCTCAATAGCAGAATCGGCGAAACCAGCAGTGCCGCCGCGTACCGCCGGCTTACGGTCTGGCCGTACTCCAGCGTGTTGACGCTCCGGTAGGCGACCCGGACGTCCCCGGTCTTCGACCGAAAGACCATTTCCTCGGCGCCGGTCAGGTCCAGCCGCGCCGTCGCTTTAGGGTCGATGCCGGCGGGCGTTCCGCCCACAAACTGAGTTTTGGCGCCCGGCTGAGCCCACATTGCGCCGCACAGAAACAGGGTTAACAGAAAAGCTCGCAGCATGACTGGTATAGACAATAGTGTGGCGGGCCTCTCCGGCGTCTCACAAAATTTTCAGGCCCGCGGCCGCTACGCTATAGTTGGAGGATGCCGTTTCGACTCGCGGCCCTGGTCCTGCTGCTGGCGGGCGCCGCGCCTTCTCCCGCCCAGCCCGCTCTAACCCCTGCCCAGCGCCAGTTGAACATCGATTCCTTCGAAATGGTCTGGCAGACCGTCCGCGACAAACACTGGGACCCCAAGCTGGGCGGCCTCGATTGGCAAGCCATCCACGACGAGCTCCGCCCCAAAGTCGAAGCCGCCGCCACCACCGCTGACGCCCGCGCCGTCATGTCCGACATGCTCGCGCGCCTCAAGCAAACCCACTTCGGCATCGTCCCCGGCGACGCGTATAGCGAGATGAATTCATCCTCCGACGGTGATGATTCCGGTCCGGGCGACGCCGGCCCCGGCCTGGATACCCGCGTTATCGACAACCACGTCCTGGTCACCTCCATCACGCCGGATTCACCCGCCGCCGCCGCCGGCGTCAAACCCGGTTGGGAGATCCTTCGCATCCGCGGCAAAGAAATCGGCCCCGCCATCGCCAAAATCCGCGATTCTCTTTCGAGCCAGACCACCCTCCTCGATCTGCTTCTGCACAGCGCCGTTTCCGAACGCCTCTCCGGAGAGGCCGGCAAGACCGTTGAAATCCAGTTCCTTGACGGCCGCAACAAGAAGGTCAACCTGAAAATTGCCCGCATCCGCCCGCGCGGCCAGGTGGCTCAACTCGGCAACCTGCCGCCTCTGCATTTCTGGGTGGAGACCCAAACCCTCAAGCCCAACATCGCCTACGTACACTTCAACCTTTTCTTTGAACCCGATTCGCTGAACACCGCCTTTCAACAGGCCATCAGGACTTGCGGCAATTGCGACGGTTTCATCATCGACCTGCGCGGCAACCCCGGCGGTATCGGCGGCCTCGCCACCGGGGTGGCCGGCTGGTTCACCGATAAGAAGGATCAGCGCCTGGGCACCATGTTCCTGCGCGGCGCCAGTATGAAGTTCGTGGTCTTTCCCAGGCCCGAGACTTTCTCCGGGCCGCTCGCCATCCTCACCGATGGCTGCTCCGCGTCCACATCCGAAATCCTGGCCGGCGGCATGAAGGACCTGGGACGCGCCCGCGTCTTCGGCACCCACACCGCCGGCGCCGCGCTTCCTTCTTTGTTTACCCGGCTTCCCAACGGCGACGGATTTCAATACGCCATCGCCAATTACATTTCCGAAGGCGGCCAGCCGCTTGAAGGTTTTGGTTTGACTCCCGACCAGGAAGTCAAACTCACCCGTCATCAGTTACTCGAGGGTCAGGACCCCGTGATCGATGCTGCGGTAACCTGGATTGAGAAACAAAAGAAGTAACTGAGGTGACAAGTATGAATCGTTCTCACTTACGCGCCAACATCATCATCGTCGCCGGTATCCTTGCCGCCGCGGCCGCACCCGGCCTGATTGCCGCGGATCTACCCAAGGCCGAGACCATCCTCGACAAGTTCGTCGAAGTCACGGGCGGAAAAGCCGCCTATGCGAAGGTCCACTCCCAAATTGAATCCGGCACTTTCGAGCTTCCCGCCATGGGTATCAAGGGAACTATGATCAGCTACCGCGCGGAACCCGATCTCTCTTATACCGAAATCGTTTTCCCGGGCATCGGCAAAATGCAAATCGGCACCGATGGCAAAGTCGCCTGGACCAACAACCCCATGCAGGGCCCGCACATTCAGGAGGGCGCCGAAAAAACTCAGGCCGTGTTGACCAATCGCTTCAATGGCGAGCTGCACTGGCGCGAACTGTATAAGACTGTCGAAACCACCGGCATCGAAGCCATCGACGGGAAAGACTGTTACAAGGTTGTGCTCACACCTGCCGAAGGCTCCGCCGTCACTCACTTCTACGATAAGGAATCCGGCCTGCTGAGCAAGCTCTCCGTCATCGCCCAGAGCCCGGCCGGCGAAATTGCATCCGATTCCTACCCCTCGGACTATCGCAAGGAAGGCGACTTTGTGGTCGCCCACAAGCTCCGGCAGTCCGCCGCCGGCCAGGAATTCATGCTGACCGTGGAAAGCGTCAAATTCAACCCGGAGATCCCCAAAGACCGCTTCGATCTGCCCGACGACATCAAAGCCCTGGTCAACAAGAAATAACGCAAGGCGCGGACAGCAACCAATTCTCAACAGGATGACCCGTTTTCTCGTTTTCTGCGTTTTCTGCAAGCTATCGAACCTGCTCGGCGCACAACCGGGGCGCGCGGGCGGAACCGCCCACGCCACCTAGAACGGCTTCAACGTCCGTAGCAGGGCTCCAGTTTGTGTATTGACGAAGTGAATTGGGCGCCAGTTCCGGTCCACCGTCCCGATATACGCCATGCTGCCCTTGTCGCGGCCCATCAGGATCACCGTATAGTTCCGTTCCGGATATCCCAGCGCGCGGTACAAAATGGTGCCGGTCTCTTGTGGGTGGTCGGTCCCGGGTTGTCCGAGCTTCCGTGTCACTTCCAGGTAGTCGTCGCGGCTGTTCAAATTATCGAAGGAGTGGTCGCTGCCGGTGAAGACCACCTGCTGCCGCACGTCGCGGATTCGCGATGCGTTCAGCAACAGGAACACCAGCACCAGCGCGCCCGCCACCATCCAGCCAATCAGCTTCAAAACACGCCGGTCGTTCCGGTCCAGCCGCATCTCTGAAACCGGACCGTGGTCCGGAACGCCGGGCGCCGTGGTGGAATTGTCCGCGGTCACTGGCGGCGTGCCAGGCATCGCAATCACACGCCGCTGGTGCGCCACCACCATCCCGCCCTTCACTTCCAGTTCCACGTTCAGCCCGACAATCAGGATCGGATCGCCGGTGTAGGAAACTTCCCCCACGAAGCGCCGCGGAATCCAGAACTCCGCATCCGTCTGTGTGTTGCGGACGAGAATTTCCGACCAGGTGGCCTTCTCCAAACGCCACTCGTTGTGTTCCACCCCAAGCAACGCCGGATAAAACGCAAAGGTCTTCCCGCTCAACTGGTCGGACGGCGAACTAGGCGTAGCCCCCATGGATTTCCCTATAGTAGCGCGCCTGTCTCGTCGAAACCCGTTCGCGCTGGCCGCTCAAGCAGTGCCTAGAATCATTTCACCGCGGAGACGCGGAGA
>Ga0182030_10011409_pt1 | contig 17944 bp, 17 predicted proteins | sample 812S3MmetaG_FD_121299 | JGI IMG/M metagenome (GOLD analysis project Ga0182030, IMG submission 121299) | Permafrost microbial communities from Stordalen Mire, Sweden - 812S3M metaG (Illumina Assembly) | ecosystem: Environmental > Terrestrial > Soil > Wetlands > Permafrost | place: Sweden...
CCGCCAGGACCGCTGGAACTTCCTCTTCATCGCCGGCATGTGGTTCCAGGATCTGTTCAACTACGACTTCCGCCGCACCGAGCAGTGCATCATCCCCTACGCCACCCAGGAAGGCGAAATCAGTTTCTGCGCCTACAACACCGGCGTGGGCTGGCGCAACATTATCGAGAAGATGCACATGACCTCTACCTTGACGAAATGGTATGAGGAGCACGGTCGCCACGAAATCTTTGCCGGCGGCAAAAAGGTCGGCATGTCGCAGGTAGGCCACGAGCTCAAGCTCAACATGGAGCACGTCAACTCCGAAGCCAATCACACCCTCGACAACCTCGGCATCGCCAAGAACGCCCGCGAAGAAAAAATCCGCGCCCGCGACACCAAGATCAAGTCCGATGCGGAAAACGCGGCGATGGCCAAGCTCTACCGCGAACACGTCCTCGGCGAAAAGCCAATCGAGGGCCTGGTAAGCCTAAGCTCCATCAAGCCCGCCTCAAACAACGCAGCCTCGCCCATCAACCGGCAGCAGCAGAAGGAAACCGACCTAGTCGCCGGGGACTAGGACTGGCCGTCCAGGCGTACGCGCCTTCGGCGCCTTAGATCCTCAACGCACAAACCGCATCATCCTTGGTTCTCAAGACAGCAAAGGCCGTTCCCATCGGCAACGGCCTTTCCGTATTCTTTCTCCCCTTGGCGAGCAAGTGTGCGCCCATCCTTCCTCTTTCTTGCAGAGGGGCGTGAAGGCGCGCACACTGGCGATTATTTAGGCCAGAGCGAGTTGAAATGCGTCATTGAACAGCCGATCGAATTCGTCTCTAAATTGCCCCCTGCGAGCATAGGGGATTTCAGACGCCGCGTTTTCTATGATTTGACTTTTGACTTGGTCAAAACGTCTCATTGACTCCCTGGTTTTGAAGTCAAGTCGCCAATCGATTGCCGCCCTAACGTACTCGAGCATGGTCGCAGAATCCGCCTGCTCCTCATCAGTTTCGGTCCTAACAACTGTACCGTTGATTCGTGACATCACCGAAGCCATTGTCAGAAAACCGTTGAATATGGCGGCTGACGACATTCCAGGTGTGTCTGCCGCAAGCGCGACGTCCCTCGGCCCCAGAGTGGCCCCCATATAGGATTGCCAATCATCACGTGAGAGCGTGCGAACCGCTTCAAGATAAGTAAGGATTGTCGGTTCCTCCAACATGCTAGTTTGCAGCTGAATGATTTCTCTAAATATGGGCACTATAGCTTCTGGAATCCTAAGGTTTAGGCGCTCTTCCCGGCCTTCCTCTCCGGTAAACCTTTGGCCTAACTCCACGATGAAATGCGGAAAGTCGGCAAGCAATCCTAATGAGATGTTTGGCTTGTCCCCTTTTAAGTCCTCCGTGGCGACGAATTTAAAAAACCTATCAAAGAAAGGCTTAAACTCACCGAATCTGAGCGGAAGCCGTAGGCCTCGCGCTGCCAGAATTACAAAATAACACTCAGTCAGTTCGTGCGCTGCGATCATTCTCCGCCTCGAACCATCTGGATGCTCAAGCACTCCTATCTTTTCGTCCAATACTGATCGAATTCGCTGCGAAAGTGGGTCCATTACTCTCGTCCCCTAACGAAATTCAGTGGAAATAAATACTCATGGTCAGGTTTGCAAATGGCAACGTGGTTCTTGCCCGGAATTGCAGAGTACTTTACATCTTGAAAGTACCTCTTTTTCCTCACGACCTCTTCATTCTGCCCGAATACGACATGTGCAACGTACGCCTGATCCGCTGGGAACTGACGCGAAAGCTCCTCTGTCTCATGTCGAATCTGATCAAGAGTTATAAAGTCCCGCATCTCGGCAGCGGCTGGAGACCCGGCTACTAGCAAGTCCATGATTTGTTTAAATGGGAAGAGCTGAGAAACGAGTCCAAGCCAATAAGTGGGCATGAAGCCGAAAAGCGCTGGAGCAAAGAGGATTAACTGGGCGTTTTGGGTAAGAGGGGATGCGCCACTCATTTGCGACTTCTTGCCGATCTCTGCGATGCAACTTCTGATAATGATTGCGCCTTCAGAATGACCCACAAGGATCAGTTTGGAATAGGTAACCTCTTGACTCTTATCCTGTCCGCGAATTTCGTTGCAAAGCAATTGGACAATTGGAAATGGCTTTGGATAAATTCCTTCCAAAAAGACCTCGAGATCATCGGACGAATCATCAATCGACTTTGTCACATCACAGTAGTCAAAGAAGAATAGATCGCTCGAAGCCCATTCAGCGGCACCGCGCCCATTGTCCACGAGTCCAGAAAAATCGACCCAAGTCTTGACGGGATGCCCGTTAAATCCATGTACAAACACAACAGCAGTGTCTGTCTTCGCATTCCGGGAGAGTTTGGCCCTGGTGTCCCTGAAGACATCGCCAAGGATTACAGAGCGGTGAAGTTGCGGATCTAGCGTGTGGCTGCTCATGGGTTCTATCGAGAGTTGCTAGCGTCCGTGACATCTTAGTTCCGTGCATGCGGGCCAGTATCAGGAACCCCGCCTTCGTGAAGTAAGAGGAACGCATCAACCCTACTTTAAGATAAAACGAAAATGGCTTGATGAATCCTTTTGTAAGTTTCGCTGCTCTGAACCTGTCCCGGACTACCCAATCATCGCGTCGGGGGCGTCATTCGCCCGAGCGGAGGTGACCTGGTAGTATTTCTTACTACTGGGGTATTCCTCCATGCCTAACATCGAAAAACTCAGCATCGCGCTCCCCACAGAAATGGCCGCAATAGTCCGCCGCGCCGTCGAAGCAGGGGAATACTCCTCCAACAGCGAAGTCATTCGCGACGCCCTGCGCGACTGGACCCACAAGCGCAACCTGCGCGAGCAATCCCTGGCCGGTCTGCGCGACCGCTGGCAGGAAGCCGTCGCCGACGACTCGGAAGGCCTTGATCCCGATCCAGTTTTCAAACGGCTCGAAGAGAAATATAAGAAGATGCCCGAGCCCGCGAAGCGGTAATGCGGCTTCGTCTATCCCTGCGTGTGCCCGGCGACCTCGAAGAGATTGCCGACTACATCGCCCAGGACAGCCCTATTCAGGCAAGACGCATGCTCCATCTGCTTCACACCCGAATGAAGCAAATCGCCCTTCAACCTCAGCTCTATCGGATTCGACCGGAGCTTGGTCCAGACGCTCGTTTGGCATCCGCAGGCCAATACGTGATCTTGTTCAGGATTCGACACGACATTGTGCGAATCGAGCGCGTAGTGCATGGAAGTCGTGACTTGTTCCCGATTTTGGACGAAACCGAGAATTAGGCAAATCGCGCGACACCTACCAGACTTCCAGCTCGAAATCCCGATACTCCCGTATCAACTCGAAATCCGCCCGATTCGACGTAATCAACCGCGCCCCATGCGCCCGCGCCGTCAACGCAATCAGCACATCGAAATGCAGATCGCGCAGCTTTTTTGGCTCAAAGCCGTGGTCGGTCTGTATCCTGGCTAAAATCTGCCCCGACTCGATCCAGTGGTTCTCTGTTAGCGTGAAAATGGTAAAGGTGTCTTCCAGCCATTTCACGCCTTCTCGGTCCGTCTTCGAGGAGGCGCCGCGCCACAGCTCGGCAAGCACCACAGATGAGTTCCGTATCAGCCCTTTGACTCCGTAAGCCAAATCTCCGTGACGCTGGGCACGCATGAAGTTGATCAGCACAGAAGTATCAAAGACGTAGATTTCACTCATCGCTGTTGGCGAATTCGCCCTTGCCGCCATACTTCTTTAAGAACTTCTTGAATCGGCGCAGCTGAACCGCTTCCTCCAGCGCCTCGTGGATGGCTTCCGTGCGCGATTTGGCTCCCATCAGGCGCACCGCCTCATCCGCCAGCTTCGTGTTCAGACGAATCGATGTAGCCTTGCCCGCCGCAGAAGGTACGCCGCGCATGTTGCCTCCAAACGTATATATCAATATTGCTCTATGTATATACAGGGGTCAAGCGCGTTGGCTTGACGTTTCTCGTTTCGCTGATCACTGAAGTATTGCGTATTAATTCCCAGACTCCGCTACCCTGAACTTATCCCCAAAAGCTGAACGGCTCAGGCAGGCTTCCGTTGCGCCCCCCAAGAATCGGCCCGCTCTGAGCAAATCGAATGGGCAGGATATTTAGCCATAACCAATTCATTCTAAATGAGTTACCGTAAGTTGTTGATTTTGTAAATCCAATAGAATGAGATATTTCCCAAAAAAGAGGGGTGGGGAGTCAAGGAGAAAACATCATCTACGCCAAATGCCGCCACATCCTGCCTCGTGGGAATCGCCCCGCCCTGACAAGGGAAGCGCCGCTCGCGGGCATTGGCAACGGACCACTGACAACTGATCACTGTCCTTCAATCTCCCGGACCCGCAAACACCTCCGGACCCACCTCGGCGCCCTCGCGGGACATAGCCACAGCCATCAACCACCCCGCAGCCACAATCAACACGCTGCCGGCCATCATCCACACCGTGGGCGTCTCATGCCAGATCAGCCACGTAAGCAGCGCGCCGGTGATGAGTTGCGTGTAATGGCACTGCGACACATGCACCGCCGAAGTGTTCTTGAGCGCCACGAAAAAGCACATGCTCCCGCACGCGCAGAATAAGCCCATCGCCGTGAGTGTCGCCGCCAGCCGTGGCGTCACCGGCTCCGCGTGCCATGCCATCATGAGCACCGCGCCCACAACCACCTGCACCACGCCGGCAAACAACGTCAGGCTCTCCGGCGTCTCCGTCCGCATCAACACACGCGACCAGACCATGTTCACCGAGAAACACAGCACGCACACCATGCACGCGGCGTAACCGATCCAGTCTCCCTGACGCGCTGAACTGAAAGGGTTGACCGCGATCACCACGCCTGCAAATCCGCCCACCACGGCCAGTACCTTGCGCCAGCCCAGCTGCTCGTGCAGGAACACTGCGGAAAGCAGGGCCGTCACCATCGGAGCCAGAAAAACCAAAATGTAAAAAAGAGTCAGCGGAAGATGGCGCAGCGCCACCACGACACACAAATTGTTCCCAAGATCCAATCCCGACCGCACCAGCTGCCGCGACGGGCTCTTCGGCAACAGTCCCCGCGGCCTCCCCTGTGAAAAGCCGCGCACCACCAGCGCCACGGCCAGCGCCAGCCCAAGACACGCCACAATCTCATAACCAGGCAGCCGCGAGTTGCCGGCCAGCTTCATGCACGTGTCCGTCAGGACCCAGAACGTGAACCCAGCCAGGGCCAGCCCGATCGCGCCGCGATGCGAAATCCGTGACTCCATCAATCGCGTCGGCTACTCAGCGAGCCACACATAGATACAGCTTACTTGCCAGGACGTGGCTCGCTGATTCACAGCAATCGGCGTTATCATGTTCGCCGGAGCTGAATCATGTCTCAATATGTTTTTCACTGCGAGGATTGCAACAAGGAGTTCACGCTGCACCACCACATCGCCGATATCGAAAGGGCAGAAGTCGAGTGTCCCCACTGTGCGAGCAAGCGCGTGCACCAGCTCGTTGCAGCTTTCTCAGCCGTCACCTCGAAGAAGAGCTAGCCGCCGGTCTTCCCGAGCTTCAGTCTGCCGCAACGGCGAGCGCGCGTGGATTTTTGCGCTCTTCCTCGGTTTTTGGATCGTTGCGTTCATCGCGGCTTCCGCACCCAATGCGCGATCGAGAAGCCGCTCGCCACCACGCACACAGCGATGAACACCGCCATCGTCCACTCAAACGGCGCCGATTGCGCTACCCGAATCACCGCGTGTCCATACTTGATCGCCAGAAGCGAAAGCAGGGTGAATCGAAGCGCCCGCGCGAGAAAGTTGATGAGAAGAATGCGCCAGATCGGATAGCCGAGAGCCGCCGTCCCCGCAATCACCGTGGTAAAAGGAAACGGCGGCGGCGCCAACCCGCCCACGGCAACCGCGACGCCCGCATGATTGCCGGCATGCTTCTTCAGCCGGTCGTAATACTTCTTGCCGGCGAACTTCGCAAAACCCTCCTCCCCAAGTTTGCGCGCAACAAGAGCCAGCAAAAGCGCGCCAATCGTCGACCCGCAAGCGGCAGTCAGAACATACCATGCCGCTCGATGAGGATGCTGCGCCACCAGCCCAACCACGACAAGATCGTTGCCAAAGGGAAGGATCAGGAACGAAGAATCGAGCACTCCCATGAGGAATGGCCCGAAATATCCGAGGTGAAAAATGAAATGCAGGAACGGCCGTAGAAATCTCACTTGCGGTCAGCTCACCTCGTCGTCGCCTACACGATAAGATTCACAATCGCACGTCGGCGTCTCGCGGCCGGCGTGTACCGTCTCATTCTCGACATCATAAGCTCTGCCTAAAAAGAAAATGCCGGCTACGATCGGCCGGCATTCTCTCAATTGAGACGTTCTTTTCTGGGTTGGCGAGTAGCTTCTTACCAGCGATAAACAGCCAGGTTGTCCAGGTACACGGTCGTCGATCCGCTCGTGCCCAGCCCGTCCACCTGGAAGTTGGTCAACAGCGTCGAGCCCCATCCGAGGGCAAAGGCCGATGGCACCGTCACATTCAGGCTCTGCTCCACGCTGTCCAACCATACGGAACCATAGGTCACATTGCCGGCGTCATCGCGCGAGTAACTGATCTGCACGTGATGCCAGGCATTCGGCGCCCAGTTGCGCGGATTGCACGGCGCCGTCGAATGCAGCCAGACATCGGAGAAATTCTGAGGCGTTCCTTCGTTCTCCGTGTAGTCCCAGGTTCCCGTATAACCATCGCACTGCACGCCGAAGATCACGGTCTGGCCGTTGGCCATCACCTGGTTCATGTCCATTTCGAGGTTCGCGACAGCGCTCGATGGGCTGGCGATATAGACCCATGCGTCGTACAGGAAATTCGTGGATACAGTGTCAGCGCCGAAAGACGTATAGTATCGTTCGTCGCCGCTGTTGGAGTACGAAGTCTGAAACTGGCGCGCGTTGCCGCTCAGGGAAGGTGTATTGACCATCCCGGTTGCTCCGCTTGCAGTTCCGCTGCCCGCCGAATCCTGCGCCGCGCTCCAGTTGCCCAATGCTTGGATCTCTGCAACCTCGGTGGCATCCGTGGGGATATTGAATCCAGTTGGATTGAGGATGCATCCACTGCAGCCGTTCAGGCGCGAGCGAACATGTGGATTGTAGGAACCGGAACCGGCAGGAAGGCGAAATGCGCCGGTTGCGGAGCTCTGAATTGCGGCGCCCGCAATGCCGAGGTTGAGCGAATAGGTCGCTGTGGAGACCCGTTTGGAGGCCTGCGATGCCACCGGTACATTATTGCTGACTGGGGAGTTAGCAAGAACCACAGTGTTGGCACACGACAACAATGCGAGAACGAATGAATAAGAACCCTTCACGGGAGCCTCTCTCCATCCGAGCACGCTATTCGGCTTACAAGGTCTGGTTGCCCAGCTCAGACGCACCACTTACACAGAGCCTGCCCCAACCGGGCAGACTTGCTGTCGACCCTCTCGATTCGCAATCTCAGGATTTGTTGTACTGAGATTAGAGCAATATGAGATCATTTTCAATGACACTAAAGTGTACCAATGTAAGTAATTTATTATCATATACATGGGTTTTAAATAATTCTCAAAGGTAGAGCGTTTTAGGTAACAGAAGGTGACTGATTTGGTGACTGACGGTTCATTCCCGCGACTGGAATGGTTACCTGCTCCTTAGAAAAATGAGATTCCGGAGGCGTTAGAGATCGACCCGCATTCGTCCTTTTCCCGAACTCACTCTTCGTCGCCGCCGCCCCTGACCCTTTCCAACGGCACAAGAAAAGCGCGGCCGTAGCCGCGCCTCCCGCCTTCCGGATTTGTCTAGTGCACTGATTAATTTCATAGACACTCCTTTTTGGGTTCGATTCGGTTGCCAACGTTGTCTTTCGCACCGTGGTCCCCGGACCGAGATTTCCTGGGAGCCGCCTTCCCGAGACGAGTGATGCCGCATGATCGTTTCAACAGCGGGTCCGTCGTGCGCGGATTTTGTCGAGAAGTTGTTTCCCGTGGCCACGCCAGCCCGGTTCAGGCCGGCTCTGCTATAAGAGCTGGCCGTTTCAGCCCCATAAACCCTCCACACCTGCATTCGGGGTTATGATTGAGTCGCGCCATTCCCGACCAAATCAGGAGCGACTCCATGAGCGAAATGAATTCTCTTTCAGGCCGCAAGCAAGGCCGCCGCGAATTTCTTAAGGCCAGCGGCGCCGTCACAGCCGCGCTGCTCGCGCCCACGGCCGCGTTGGCCGCCACGCCGAACAAGGAACTACCCGGCCTACCGTCGAATCCACGCACGCCCGCGGCTATGCCTACGCGCAACCTGGGTAAGACCGGCTATAAGGTCGGCATCTTTTCTCTCGGCGGCCAAGCTTCGCTCGAGCATCCGAACAACTTCGATGTCGCCGTGCCGATCATTGAGCGCGCGCTCGACCTTGGCGTGAACTACATCGACACGTCTTCCATCTATGGCGGTCCCGACCGCTGGAGCGAGCAGTACGTCGGCAAAGTCATGGCCAGCCGCCGCAACGAGGCGTTCCTCGCGACGAAAACCAAGGAACGGACGCGCGAAGGCTCCCTGCGCATGATTGAAAAATCCCTGGAGCTTCTGCACACCGATCATGTCGACCTGTGGCAGCTGCACGACATCGGCACGATGACCGATGTGAATCAGATCTTTGCCAAGGGGGGCGCGATGGAAGCCTTGCTCGAGATGCAGCAACAGAAGGTCGTGCGCTATCTCGGCGTCACTGGCCACTATCGCCCTGACGCTCTGATGGAAGCCATCCATCGGCATGACTTCGACACCATCCTGATGGCGATGAACGCTGCGGACCCGCATCACTACAGCTTCAACGAAGCGCTGTTGCCCCTGGCGGTCGAAAAACAGATGGGCATCATCGGCATGAAGATTCCCGGCCGCAGCCGCCTCCTCTCCACGTGGACGCCGCCGCCCATCGAGCAGCAAAAACATAGCTGGGAAGGCATGACCTTCCAGACGTCGTCGCCCGGCACGCTGAAGATGCGCGAAGCCATGTACTACACGCTCTCGCGCCCCGTCAGCACCGTCATCATTGGCTGCGACACGATTGCACAGCTCGAAGAGAACGTGCAGCTTGCCCGCGACTTCACGCCATTGAACGAGGCTCAGCAGACAGAACTGGTGGCTCGCGCCGAACCCTGCGCCAAGCCATCGTTGTTCTTCCGCTTCTACGACCGCCCCTAGCCACCACCTGCGGTGGGGCAAGCTGCGCTTGCGCGCGATGAAGTCAATTAAGCGGCCGGAGCGCTCGCTCCGGCCGATGAGTTTGCACCGACCACATTTTCACGATGTGCCGATCTGCACGACCATGGGTGCCCCATCTTAGCCGCGCAACCGGAACGGTTGACCGGCTAAGGTGGGAAAGCACGAAAGCAAATTGACCGCTTTCAACTCTCAACATTCAGATACAGCCGATAACGCTCATCGTTGATCGCGGTAAAAGGCCGCATCGCAACCGCGCCACTCGCGGTCTTCGCCTGCCAGTCTGTGGACCCGCTCGCAACCTGCCTCACCGCAAGCAAATCCTGCTTCCGCAACTGCGTCGGAACCTCGCCAACCGCAAACAACGCCAGAGGCCCATGGACTACCGCCATCAGATCCGGATGCTGCGGGTCGACGGCTTCGAGAACCGTCGGCATGTCGAACTCAACTTCAATCCGATCGCCGTCTTTCCACGTGCGCTCAATCTTCGCGAACTTCCCCGGCTCCGGCCCCGCCATCATGCGTTTGCCATTCACCACAATTGCCGTCTTCGGCCCAGCCCACGCGGGAATGCGCAGATACACCGGGAACGCAGTCGGAGAGACGACGGTAATTTCAATCTGTGTGGCTGGATCGTGCGGATAGCTCGTCGATTGCGTCAGCTCGATTCGTCCGCCGCGCCGCGTCCATCGCACCTTCGAAGGCACGTACAAGTTGACATAGATACCTTCGCCATCGTTGAAATAGGCACTTATCCCGTAATCCGCGGTTACTTGTGAAAAAGTTCCAGTGCAGCAGTGCCACTTATACGGGTGATACACCTTCGATCCATCGTTGTTATAGTCCGAGTAATAGAATCCATGCCCATCTTGTGCAATCGGCTTTGCGCCGAGAATGCAGTTATACAGAACCCTCTCCATGCTGTCGCCGTAGCGGCTTTCCTTGGTCGCCCTGAGTAAGTACCGCGTGATCTTGAAATGCGCATACGACCCGCACGGGGTCTCAAAGCTCGAATGCGTCTTCGTCAAGCTCTCGCCGATCTCACCACTGCCCGGTTTCCTGAATTCCTCGTTCGGCCCCCAGCCTCCCGTCGCAAAACTCTGCGCACGCACAAAGTCGAAACCATTGCGGGCCGCGCGAAGATACTTCTCTCCGCCCAGCACAAAATACGCCTGCATCGCGCTGCTCATCGCATTCACATGGCTGTAGGCGTGCTTGCCAGGCAGCACGTTCTGCCCGGCGGCCAGCGGATCGCAGTACCAGTCGTCGGCAAGATATCGGATTGCAAGATCGCGATAGCGGCTGCCCGCGCCCCGTTGCCACGCAAGAAACATATTCTCCGGCAACGTGTACGGTTCATCCCAGCAGAAGGAGTCGTCTCGATGAGGACGCGCATATTGCTCGGCGCGCGACAGTCCGCGCGGCGGCAGATGCGGCATCACCGAATCGAGCGCCGAGTCCAGTGCCTTGAACGCCATCGGGTCCCCAGCAAACTCATGTGCATCGATCATCCCGATGGATATTTTGTCGTAGGTGTACGCCGGGAACCGATTGTCATCCCAGAAGTGTGGCGTGATGGCCGGAGCAAAACCGCGCACCAGCCGCTGCACTTTTTCTTGTGTCGCCCGATCGCCGGTCGCCGCATAGGATCGCGAAAGCCCCGACAAGTACTGCCCGAAACTGTGTCCTGGCGCGAACCCGTTGTTCGGCCGCGCATCGATATCGCTTAGCGGTGCCCAGCTATACCAGCCGCCCATGTCGTCTCCCGGCGCAGGCAACCCGGCACGCTGGCGAAACGGCTTCAGCAGAGCATCCTCGTCGAGCGCGCGATAGAACGCATGATTCCAATCGAACTGCTCGCGCAGCGGCCCGTCGAGCAGTGTCACATCGCCGTAGCCAAACTGGCTCAACGGCGCAGCAATCGCCGGAGCATTCTCACTGACGGCAAATGCATCGTGAGGCCGAACAAGCGCAGCAGCGCCCAACGTGGCGCTGGTTTTCAGAAACGTTCTGCGTGATTGAGTCATAGCGGTTCCTGCTTTGGGGCGCGATTGCAGAATGCGCGTCCGGCCATGGAAACGTTAACCCAATAAGTCGATCGAGGGCAAACGCTACTCCACCTCATCACCAATTCGACCGTTTGGAAGGGCGCTTTGTAACGCTCCGGCTATCCCAACTGGCTCGTCTTGACAGGCAGCGTGTCGAAGTCGACAGTTCCCAGCCCTCGATTCGCCGCCATCCCGAGATACGGCAGATGTTCCGGATCGAGATTCCAGTATGCCTTCGCCACCCAGGCATCGAGCGCCACCGGATCAGTCCCCGCTACGACTGTCTTCTTCAGCGCCACGTCTTCAAGATTGCCGCCCGTCGGCCCATTGCGCAGAAGGATGCGGTAGCAATCCATGATCGTGAGTGTGGGAAGCATGAAGCTCGCTAAATCCACGAGGCTCTGGTGAATCTGCTGATGAAGCCGGTTGCGCTGGCCGCCCAGGATACCATACCAGTTCTTCATTCCCAGCGTGCAACCTGTCAGTTCGTGGTGCTTCGCAATCGGCAGATTGATGATCTTGTCGGCCTCAAGAAACGGCGTGAACACCGGCCAGCTTTTGAGCACTACCCCGCCCAAATCCACTTCGCGAAACATGTCAGGATTGGGCAGGATCACTTCGGCGCCCTCGGCCCGCGCCGCCGCCTGAATCCCTGAACGCATAAAGCAACGCCGTGGCTCGTTGCAACTCACATCGGTCACAATCACGCGCTTCGCGCCTGCCGCCCAGCACTGCTTCACGACTTCAGCAACGAGTTCCGGATTCGTGTTGGCAGCCTGTTCCGGCGTCCGATCCCACGCAATGTTCGGCTTGATGACCACAACATCCTGCCGCCCAACGAAGCGCGTTATTCCGCCGAGGTTCTGCAGAGCCTTCTGCGCGAGAGCGCGCGGCTCTCCACCCTGAACAACCGTGAGCTTCGGCATTTGCGGATTGGCGCTGACACGATGATCGCGCCGTGCCTGTTCCGCGCGCACCGCAACCGGCCGTGTGCTGCGCTCACTCAACCAGAAAGCAGCGCCCGCCGTACCCGCTGCCACCCCGCCTACGCGCAACAATTGCAGCATCGCCTCGCGGCGCGTAAGTGTCGGCGCTTCCGGTGAGTTCATTCCGACTTTGCTCGCGGACTGGTCGGCCATGGTTTACCTTCTCTCTACACCTGGACCAGGTTGATCCCCCTCGGATCGTTGGACCCCAATTTGTGCGCCGCATCCGCAGCGGTGGCAATGTAGCGCGGCGGCCGGCCAGCTGCTTCCAGCGTCGGCATGCCCACCGCGGCACGTTGCTTCTCGAGCAAACCCCACGCCGTGTGATCGATTGCGACGCGATCCTCGCCTACAATGAGTGCATTCGGATACCACAAATGCTCGGGATGGAATCCCGGTCCGCCCTCATACACTGACGACATCGCATCGCCGATCGTCAGCCGGATCTTTTCGCGGAAGACAGGAATAGCGTTCAGATCGGCCACGGCCGGATTGCAATTGTCGGCATGGAGCGTGAAAGGCCGATCCACCACGCCATACATGTTTTTCAGCGCGAACGTTACGCCCGCCATGCTGTGATCCTTCAGAATCGGCAGGTTGATGACCATTGCGCACTCGCGCGTCAGGATCTTGGTAATGCGAATGCGCGCTACACCCCATGAGGACTCCTGATCCTCGAAGCCGGTGGCGTCGGATGGGTAACAACGAATCCTGCTTGGATCGGTGTTCACAGCCATGCCGCAGGCTTCAAGAAAATGGGCGTTCTGATCCCAAACCAGGATGTTCCCGGCCTTCACACCGGCCTGCTGCAGACGTTCGGCAACGGCCATGATCAGCGAGTTGTGGGTTGCAATTCCCTTGCCGCCGAGCCCATTCGTCTTCAACCCGATGACTTTGTCTTGCGCCTGGCCCATCGCAATGACGTGCTTCCACGCGTCGACCGGATGATCTCGGCCCGTATAGGTTGCCATGGCGCGATCGAGCAGATTGATCAAGCGCTGTTCGTTCGGCTGCGTCTCTTGCCCGTGCAGCGCGGGATCGCGGGCGATGACGACCTTCGATTTGGCCGTCCCCTCGTGTTCATCCGGCAGTGCACCGGTCAGGGCAAACGCACCCTTCGAACCCAGCAGCACCGCTCCGGTGGCTGCTTCCTTCAGAAAATCACGACGGCTCTTCATCGCTTGCTCCTTCTTTTGCTGGGTTACAGTCGTGCCTCAACCCCGTGAGCCAGCGCCAATAGCGCCTGCGCCCCATCCGGCGTCGCCTGGTACGCAACAATCCGCACCACGTAAGACCCTTTGCGAAAGCTCACGCTCTGCGCGAACTGCGCGCCTTCATCGCCGAGTTGAATAATCTTGGCATCGCGCGTGAGTCCGGTCTCGAGAATCTTGCGCGCGCCTTCCGGCCCGCTCATGGTGTGCACATCCACCACTGCCTCCAACTGGCGGTTATAGGTGTAATCAGATGTTGCCGTTGAAACCACGCCCGCTTGGATGAAGTGTTCGGCGTCTCCGTCGATGTACTGCCACAGGTCCTTCGCCGCGAAAGTGCGCGTTGCGTCGGTCTTTTGCCAGCCTGCAACAGATCCTGAATCCGGAAATGGGTTGGCATCCTTCTTCTTGCAACCGGACGCCACAATGAGGGCGACGGTCGCGATCACCAAGGCTTTCCACATCGAGTTCTTCCAACCAATCAACACAGCATCTCCTATTTGCCCAGCAAAATCTGGCTGCTCGGTGAACGGCTTTCGCCGATGCTTGTCACATAAACTGCGGGACGATCCTGCAGCGGACACGCATACTCGCATGCGCCGCAGCCCACACACCGGCTGGGATCGATGCGCGGCTGTTTCAGCGTCTTCGTCTTGCCCGCCGAGTCGATCACCTCAGCCTCTTCCACATAAATCGCTTTGGGCGACACCGGGCACCACTCTTCGCACACAATGCATTCGGTGGCTTCGGCCCATGGCAGGCAACGGCCGCGATCGTAGAATGCCGTTCCCAGGCGAATCGGCTGGTTTCCGCCGTTCTGGGCGCCTACGCCGACCACCCAGCCTTTTTCCTTCGGAGTAATCTGCCAGATCGCGCCGGTGGGGCAAACCTCCGAACACAGCACGCAACTCGGCTCGCAGTAGCCGATGCGCGGGACCAGCGTCGGCGTCCACAGTCCCTCAATGCCGGCCTGATCGAGCGTGGGATGCAATGAGTTGTTGGGGCAAACCTTCATGCACTCGCCACAACGAATGCAGCGCGAGAGAAACGCTTCTTCATCCAGCGCACCCGGAGGCCGCAGCAGCAGATCGTGCCGCCCTTTGCCCAGCCCAGTATTCGCACGCATCAGCGGAACCACAGCAACGCCCGCAGCCAAACCCGTCAGTGCTTTTCTCCGACCAATGTCGGGCGATGCCACTTCACGCTCGTTCCTGAAAAACTTGAACGTGAGGCTCGAATGCGGACAACTGTCGACGCAGTTCATGCACATCAGGCATTCGGATTTGCGCCAGGGTACTCCGCCGATTGGATCGTCGCCGCCCTGGCAATGCAGCAGGCATCGATTGCACTTGTCGCAGCTGGCCGCGTCCTTATGCAGTCCGAGAATCGACCACCGCGATGCCGCGCCCAGCAATGCGCCCAACGGGCAAATCGACCGGCACCAGAACCGCGTCACGCGCAAACTGACTGCCAGGATCGCCAGAAACAGAACACCGAGCATCGCTCCCTGCGCGAAATGCGTCTGACGAAAATCCAGAACGACGGCCTGCAAAACGGTGTGCAAAGATTCGCCGGTGAACTTGATCCATGCGGTATGGCTTTGTTCCAGAGGCGTAATGACGGAGCGCACTGCAAAATTGAAAGCCGGCAAAAGGGACAGCCCGATCGACCGCACCAGCAAGCTAAACGGGTCCAGCCAACCAATCGCCATCGTCCCAAAGAACGACGCAACAAGACCGGCAATCAGGACGACATACTTTACCGTCTGCCATCGTTTGTAGCGGTTCGAATCAATACGCTGTTTGCCGCGCTTAGACTCCGAGGGCATGTTGCCGACAAAGTGTTGCAGCGTGCCCATCGGGCAAATCCAGCCGCAGAAAAACCGCCCGAGAAACAGCGTAGGAACCAGAATGACCAGGCTCCACAACAGACCGCGATAGAGAGCGTGCCCCGCCAACGCGTTGGTTAACGCAATCAGCGGATCCCACTCGAAGAACAACCGAACAGGGGCGCGCAGATGAATTTCTCCTGCCCCGCCTGGTGTGGGACGCAGCGATGTGAAGATGAGGAGCGCGAGAAACAGAAGCAGAAAAGCGATCTGCGAAATCCTGCGCAACTGCGGAAGTCTGGATCGGGCCACGAATCTCCTCCGCATCGCGCGCCGTGAACGCCGTCAATGCAACGAGGAACACGCCCGAATATTCGATTGTCGCTAGACGCGACGAACCGAGAAGGCGGTCCTATTCAAGTGGATATGATTCGCGCTAAGCACGCCAAAAACTGTGATCGTGATCACTTTGAGCGGCTTCTAACTCGCAGGAACCGCATTCACGGCCAGTTCATATCCGTGAAACCCCTTGCGCAGTGCGTCGCAGGTCGCTGCTAGAGATGGTTGATCAATGAAGCGATACAGGCTGCGCCGAAGCCATTATCTATATTGACGACAGAAACATTGGGAGCGCATGTGTTCAACATGCCTAGCAGTGCAGCCACTCCGCCAAACGAGGCGCCATAGCCAATGCTGGTCGGCACTGCAATCACCGGCGCATTCACAAGCCCCGCCACAACTGTAGGCAGGGCACCCTCCATGCCCGCACACACAATCAGCACGCGCGCCGTCTGCAACGATTCCTTCTGCGCTAACAGGCGATGGATGCCCGCGACCCCCACATCGGCGATTACCTCGACCGCATTGCCCATCAGGCGTGCGGTTACGGCAGCTTCCTCGGCAACAGGCAGGTCGCTTGTGCCCGCGCAAACCACGGCCACCGTCCCCTTGCCCGGAGTGACCGGCGCCTGAGCCAGCGTGATGGCGCGCGCCGCTTCATGATAGATTGCTGCGGGTTCGACGGCCGCCACTGCCTCAAACGCTTCGCGCGAAGCCCGTGTAGCCAGTACGTTGCCTCTAGCCTTCGCCATCCGCTCAAAGATTGCTGCCACCTGCGCCGTCGTTTTTCCTGCGGAAAAAATCACTTCCGGCATTCCGGTGCGCAGCGCGCGATGATGATCGACCTTCGCAAAACCAAGATCCTCGAAAGGCAGATCCTTCAGCCGCTCCAGCGCGTCGCCCACGCCGGTGCGTCCCTCGCTCACATCCTTCAATAGGGATTCAATCTGCAGCCGATTCATGCGTGTGTGTCCTTCTTTGCATGCCCCGCGCTGTAGGCACGCATGGCCGCCTGCATTATCTGTTTCAACGGGATGGAATGCTTCCGTGCGAGCGCCCGGCAATCTTCGTACTCCGCTGCAGCATTGGCGACTTCTCCGGAGGGCCAGCGGGCAATTTTGATCTGCACGGGACCCCACGGCGTCTGCACCTCGGTAAACTCGCGCGCCAACGACGACTTGTTTTCCAGTCTCCAATGCAGTCCGATGGTCGTCGTCTCGCGCAAAATAAGATCGCGCATCGCGGAAACTAAATCCGGCCGGCACAGCACACTAAGCTGCACACCCGCGCGCCCTTTCTTCATCTGCACGCCGACCCGATACACATCCCAGGCGCCAGCCTCCAGCAACAATTCACTGACATAAGCGAGCAACTGTGGACTCGAATCGTCGATCACCGTCTCGATGATCGCGATTGGCTCCGTTGGCATATCCTGCGCAGTCGCCTCTTCGCCGACGAGCAGGCGCACCAGGTTCGGTTGGCCCGGCGTGTCGCGCCCGCCTGCGCCGTAGCCCGTGGCAGTAACCCTCATCGACGGCAACGTGGCATACCGCACATCGAGCATCCGCAAAATTGCCGCACCTGTCGGCGTCACTCGCTCCATCGGCGGACCGGCCGAGTAGACCGGCGCATCGCCTAGAAGGGCCAGGGTCGCCGGCGCAGGCACAGGCAAAATGCCGTGCGCACACTCCACCGTGCCGCTACCTACATTCAATGGCGACGCCATCCATCGATCCACGCCAAGCGCCGCGCATCCTGCCGCAGCGCACACAATGTCCACGATCGTGTCCACCGCGCCCACTTCATGAAAATGCACCGTCTCAACGGGAATCGAATGAATCGCCGCCTCCGCCTCGCCGAGCAACCGAAACGCTCGAGAGGCGCGATCCTTCACTCCATCGGCCAGATGCGCTGAGCGAATGATCTCGAGGATCTTCGACAAAGAACGATGGTGCTCGTGCGTGTGGGTAGGCTCATGCGTGTGCTCGTGGGAATGTTCGCCAACCACTTCATGCGAGTGCTCATGCCCATGGTCGCCCTCATGCGTGTGCGCGTGGGTATGCGTATGCGCGTTCTCCGTCCCATGCGAGTGCAAGGGATGTTCGTGCTCGTGCGCCGCGTCGGCCCCATGCGTATGCGCGTGGCCCGCCACGCCTTCATCCAGCGTCAGTACATCCACTTTGGTTCCGGCAATTCCGCCACGGCTCACCTTGCGCATCTCGAGGCGCGCACCCACATTCAGCGCGGCAGTCGTCTCCTCAAGCAGGCTGAAAGGAACGCCTGCATCCACAA
>Ga0182030_10011411_pt1 | contig 17943 bp, 17 predicted proteins | sample 812S3MmetaG_FD_121299 | JGI IMG/M metagenome (GOLD analysis project Ga0182030, IMG submission 121299) | Permafrost microbial communities from Stordalen Mire, Sweden - 812S3M metaG (Illumina Assembly) | ecosystem: Environmental > Terrestrial > Soil > Wetlands > Permafrost | place: Sweden...
ATGTGGAAGTAGCCACCGAAAGGTGGCCCCAATAACGTCGGGGCCGCGTTAGCGACCCCGCTCAAGCCGCTTTGAGCGGCTCACACCGTAAAGCCCCCGGCTCTGCCGGGGGATATTTACAGCGCGTACAAATCCACGTACTCATTCACTGCCATCGATTCCAGCCGTGCCCGGTCGCGCGAGGCATCCAGGATCCTTTGTTGCCTATCCTCCGCGAAGCGACGCCGCAAGTTCGTCTTGAACTTCTCCACAAGCAGCGGCAATCCCTCCTCGCGCCGGCGCCGGTGGCCGATGGGATACTCAACCGTCTCCTCGATCACCGTGCCGTCGTTGAGTTCCACGCGGAGGGAGTTGGCAATCGAGCGCTTCTCCGGGTCATGATAGTCGCGCGTGAAGGCCGGCACCTCGACGCATTCCATCTTTGCCCGCAATGCGTCGATGCGCGGGTCGGTCGCAATCCAGTCCTCGTAATCTGCCGCCGTCAGTCGGCCGAACAGCAGTGGAATCGCAATCATGTATTGCACGCAGTGGTCGCGGTCGGCGGGGTTGGCGAGCGGTCCCCGCTTGTCGATGATGCGCAGGCAGGCCTCGTGCGTGCGAATAGTGATGCTGCGAATGTCGTCCGCGGTCCTGCTTATTCCGTCCAGCTTTGCTCGCACTGATATCGCCGCTTCTACAGCGGTCTGGGCATGAAACTCCGCCGGATAACTGACCTTGAAGAGTACGTTCTCCATCACGTAACTGCCGTAAGGCCGCTGGAACTTGAACTCGTGCCCCTTGAATGAAACGTCGTAGAAACCCCATGTCTTTGCAGTCAGCACCGAGGGGTAGTCCATCTCGCCCAGCTTTGCCATCAGGGCCAGGCGCACGGCCCGGCTGGTTGCGTCGCCCGCTGCCCAGCTCTTGCGCGAGCCGGTGTTCGGTGCGTGGCGATAGGTGCGCAGGCTCTGCCCATCTACCCACGCCAGTGAAAGCGCGGCGATGGTCTGGTCGCGCTTCAGTCCGAGTAACTGGCTCACCACAGCGGTTGAAGCCACCTTCACCAGCACCACATGATCGAGGCCCACTTTATTGAACGAATTTTCGAGAGCAATGCAGCCCTGAATTTCATGGGCCTTGATCATCGCTGTCAGAACATCGCGCATTACCAATGGTGGTTTGCCTTCTGCAACAGCTTTGCGCGAAAGCCAGTCCGCTGTGGCCAGGATGCCGCCGAGATTGTCAGAGGGGTGGCCCCACTCGGCTGCCAGCCAGGTGTCGTTGAAGTCCAGCCAGCGAATCATTGCGCCAATATTGAAGGCCGCTTGCACGGGGTCGAGTTGATAGCTCGTGCCTGGTACCTTCGCCCCATTCGGAACTACGGTCCCCGGCACAATTGGCCCAAGAAGTTTGGTGCAGGCTGGATATTCAAGCGCCTCGAGACCGCAGCCGAGCGTGTCGATGAGGCAATGTTGCGCGGTGCTGTAAGCCAGTTCGCTTTCGATTTTGTAATTCAGTGCATAGTCGGCGATGTCGGTTAAGACTTTGTCCGGCGCCGGTCGTTCATTACTGATATGCTAAGACAATTGCTCTCCCTTTATTCCCGTTCTTCGATCGGAACAAAATTCAGATTCTCCGGTCCGGTGTAATCGGCCGAAGGACGAATGATCTTTCCGTCCTGACGCTGTTCAATCACGTGCGCGCACCAGCCGGCCGTCCGCGCAATGACAAACAGCGGCGTAAACAAGTCAATCGGAATACCCATCTGATGATAAGCAACCGCCGAGTACCAGTCGAGGTTGGGAAACATCCGCTTGGCATCGTGCATCACTGTCTCAATTCGCTCCGCAACGTCGTAGAGCCGCGTGTCGCCCGCGGCAACCGCCAATCCCCGCGCCACTTCCTTCACAATATCGCTACGTGGATCGCTGATGGTGTAGACCGGATGGCCAAAGCCGATGATTACCTCTCGCTCGGCCACACGGCGGCGAATATCAGCCTCTGCTTCTTTCGGATTGTCATAGCGTTGCTGAATATCGAGCGCCACTTCGTTCGCCCCCCCGTGCTTGGGTCCCTTCAACGCACCAATCGCCCCGGCAATCGACGAATGCAGATCCGAACCGGTTCCCGCAATCACGCGTGCGGTAAATGTGGACGCGTTATACTCGTGCTCGGCATAGAGAATCAGCGAAGTCTGCATGGCCCGCGTCCACTCCGCGCTGGGTGTCTCTCCGTGCAGCAGATGAAGAAAATGAGCGGCGATGGAGTCCTCGTACCGCTCCACCTCGATTCGTCGCCCATTGCGCGCATAGTGGTGCCAATAGAGCAGCATCGAGGCGAGCGAAGCGAGCAGCGTATCCGCAATCGCGCGCGCCCCCAAGTCGCCGTGCGCCGCGCCTTCCGGCAGCACGCAGCCCAGTACGCTGACTCCGGTACGCAACACGTCCATGGGGTGAGTCGAGGGCGGCAGCAGTTCCAGCGCTTGCTTCACCGCTGCCGGCAAGCTGCGCATGGGCCGCAGGCGCGCTTTGTAGGCAGCCAGTTCCGCGACATTGGGCAGCTTGCCATGCACAAGCAGGTGCGCCACTTCTTCGTACTCGCAGTGCGCGGCCAGGTCCTTGATGTCGTAGCCGCGATAGTGCAGATCGTTGCCGCTGTGCCCCACCGTACAAATCGCCGTCGACCCCGCCGGAGTGCCCGACAGCGCCACCGACTTCTTGGGTTTAAACGCCGGAACAGGGGAATGTACCGACACTTCACTCATGAAACACCTCCGGAAAACATCGAGCCAGGGGATTTGCGAGCAGGCTACTATTCCCTATTTTTCGCGAACAACTCATCCAGCTTCTTCTCGTACGCGTGGTAGTCCAAATACTTGTAAAGGTCCGCGCGGGACTGCATGATCTGGACCACGTTTTTCTGCGTCCCTTCAGTGCGAATAGCTTCGTACACCTTGAGCGCCGCCGCATTCATGGCGCGGTAGGCCCCGCAGCAGTAGAGAATAATGTCCACGCCCGCAGCAGCCAGCTCGTCGCGCGTCCACAGCGGCGTCTGGCCAAACTCGGTGATATTCGCCAGAATCGGCACACCCACCGCTGCGCGGAACTCCGTATACTGCGCCAGTTCCGTCACAGCTTCGGCAAAGATCATGTCGGCGCCGGCAGCCACGTAAGCCTGCGTCCGGGCAATGGCCGCGGCCAGCCCCTCGCCCGCCAGCGCATCGGTGCGCGCCATAATCGCGAACTGCTCATCGGTTCGCGCATCCACGGCGGCCTTGATGCGGTCCACCATCTCGCTCGTTGGGATAAGTTCCTTGCCGGGCCGATGCCCGCAGCGCTTGGCGCCCACCTGGTCTTCCATGTGGACTGCGGCCGCACCGGCTTTGATCATCGAGCGAACGGTCCGCGCAATGTTGAAGGCGCCGCCCCAGCCGGTATCGATATCGACCAGGAGCGGCAGGCCGGTAGCATCTGTAATCCGGCGGACATCGACCAGAACGTCTTCCATCGTGCTGATGCCCAGATCCGGCATGCCCAGCGAGTTGGCCGCCACCCCGCCACCGGACAGATAGAGTGCCTTGAACCCCGTTGCCTCAGCAAGCCGGGCCGTATATGCGTTGATCGCCCCCGCCACCTGGAGCGGCTTCTCGTCCCGCAGCGCGGCGCGGAATCTCTCACCAGCCGATACTCGATTGTGTCTCTGCTGCATGCAATGCCTTGCGCCGCATCATAACAGCCGGATGGCATTGCTTTCCCAACCGAAGGGCGCGGTGCGACAATCATCCCGTCGGCGCCGTCCATACCCAACAGGGGACTTCGCCCAAAGGAGAACCACCGCCATGAAAAGCCTTCTCGTCTGTACCGGCCTTCTGCTCGCCGCCGCCACCCTCTCCGCCCAGATGGACGCACCCAAAGCTCCGCCGAAGAGCCCACCCGCCACCGCAACCGCCACCATCGCCGGCAAGACCATCAGCATCGTCTATAGCTCGCCCGGCGTCAAAGGCCGCGAGGGCCACCTCTTTACCAAAGACGGCCAGATCGGCAAGGATCCGCACTTTCCCGTCTGGCGCGCAGGCGCCAATGCCGCTACAACACTCAAGACGGACGGCGACCTGGACATCGCTGGCCTGGCAGTTCCGGCAGGCACCTATACGCTTTTCGTCGACATCAGCGACTCCGACAACTGGAGCCTGATTGTGAACAAGAAGACCGGTGAGTGGGGTCTTTCGTATGACGGCACTCAGGACCTGGGCAAGGTGAAATTCCCGACCTCGGCGACTCCTGCCCTGGTTGAGAATCTCAAGTACACACTCACTGACCTGGGGGGCGGCAAAGGCTCACTCACCCTGGCCTGGGAGAACAAGACAGCCACCGTTTCTTTTAATGTGAAATAGAACCTGGCTGCTCGAAGTTACGCGGCAGGGCGGCATTTGCAAACAATTTGCCTCCCTGCCGATACAATAGGCATAGGGTGTGAACTTCCCGGAGGGACTTGAACCTTGCCGTTGTATGCCTATCGCTGTACCCAGTGTGGCCATCGCTTTGAAAAAATCCAGAACTTCTCGGCCAAGCCGGAGCTGGAATGCCCCAAATGCCACGGATTGCTTGAGCGCCCTCTGACGGCACCTCGCCTGCACTTCAAAGGCGCTGGCTGGTATGTGAACGATTACGCGGCCAAGAGCAGTGAGTCCGAAACCGGATCTGAACCTCCCGCGTCTGAGGCTAAGGCCGACACCAAGGCTCCCGCGACGGCGACAGAAAGCTCGACGTCTACACCCGCTTCGGCGCCTGCTGCCGCCTACTTCTGCGCCCAGCACTTCTACGCCGAGTTCATCCACATAGAGGCTAAACAAGCCCTTCCCGGAGTTTCCGCGGCAAGATGCAAAATGCATCGAGAACTCCCGAGAAGATCAATTCTGGGCATGGCCATAGCATAATGGAGTCCTCGCACCCTCAAGGCCAACCCATGACCCAGGACAACCCGCAGGCTCCTCCAAAACCCACTCGCACCTGGCGCGCCATGGCACTCGCAGCCGTAGTCCTCTTCGCCGCAGGCCTCGCAGCCGGCCTTTTGCATGCACCAGCCGCACTAGCCCTCGGCCTTCGTTGCGCCGGCATCGCTCTCCTGCTTCCGTTCGCCCTCCTCCGCCGCTCGCTGCTTGTCTGGACTTTTCTCGCCATGCTGGCCGGTGCGGAACTGGGCGCGGATGCTCCTCACATTGCCAGCCAGACCCATTTCCTCGGCGAAATCTTCCTCCGTCTCATCCGGATGATTGTTGCCCCACTGATCTTTGGAGGCATCGTTACCGGAATCGCCGGACACAACGAACTTCGTGGCGTCGGCCGAGTGGCGCTCAAGTCGCTTATCTTTTTTGAGGTCGTCACCACCTTCGGTCTCATCCTCGGCGCGCTTGCCATAGACCTGACCCAGGCGGGAACAGGCGTAACGCTGCCGGCCGTGATTCAAGCCGTAGTGCCCGCGGCCCATCCCCAAGGCTGGCAACAGATTCTGCTCAATGTCTTTCCGGAGAACATTGCACAGGCCGTCGCCGAAAATCAAATCCTCCAGGTAGCTGTCTTCGCTCTTCTTTTTGGAACCGCACTCGCCACCCTCCCCGAGCCCAAACGCGCACCCCTGCTTACCGTGCTCCAGTCGCTTACCGAGACCATGTTTCGTCTGACACGCATCATCATGGTTGTCGCACCCGTAGCCGCCGGAGCCGCCCTGGCTTACACCGTCGGCAGCATGGGCCTGGCTACGCTGTTGCCGCTGGCCAAGCTGCTCATCACCTGCTACATCGCGTTGGGAGTCTTCCTGGTGGTGCTTGCGCTCATTCTATTGTTTGCACGCATCCCCATTGGCCGCTTTGCCGCCGCGGTTGCCGAGCCGGCCGCGCTGGGCTTTGCGACCACTTCGTCAGAAGCCGCCCTGCCGCAGGCGATGGAGCGCATGGAGGATTTCGGCGTGCCGCGCTGGATTGTCTCCTTCGTCATTCCTACCGGCTACAGCTTCAACATGACCGGCTCCAGTATTTATCTCTCCATGGCCGCGCTATTCGCTGCGCAGGCCGCCGGACTCCATCTTTCCATCGCCCAGCAGATCTTTTTGCTTGCCACCCTCGTGCTCACCAGTAAAGGGATCGCGGGTGTGCCGCGGGCGACGCTTGTCGTCCTGCTCGCGACCGCTAGTTCCTTCCAGATTCCCGCCACTGCCGTGCTGATGCTCCTCGGCGTCGACACGCTGATGGACATGGGCCGCACCGCCATGAACGTCATCGGCAACTGCCTGGCGGCCGCTGTGGTGGCGCGCTGGGAGGGTGAGCTGAAGGTCGCCCAAGAGCCTGTCAACCTGAGCGGAGCGTAGCGGAGTCGAAAGCCTGCCCTGAGCAATGTCGAAGGGGGCCTGCCGTTGCTTTTCGGCTTGTGGCCAGCCGGAAGCGGGTGCCCCATGTCTCGCCCTTGAGACATGGGAAGGCTGATGTCTAAACGCCGCCCAACCCCCGCCCCGGTAAGATAAGAGAGATCATGCCTCTCCTCGATCCCATCCCGTCCCCGGTTGAACACGCCGACTTTGCAGCCCTCGAGTGGGAGCCGCTCCTAGCCCTCGTCGCCGGCTTTGCCGCCTCGCCAGTCGGCCGAAACGCCATCCTCGACCTTCGCCCCTCCACCGACGAGGAATGGATCAGAACCCAGCACCAGCTCACCGCCGAACTTCGGCTGGTCCTCACAGAGCAAGTTTCCATCCCCTGCGGCGGCCTCTTTGATCCCACGCAACTGGCCGCAAAGGCGCAGATTCCCGGCGCTGCCCTCGAAGCCACGGAACTCCAGGCCATCGCCCGCCTAGCCAACGATGTAGCCTCCTGGCAAGCGCTGCTCCAGTCGCCTCCTGCGCGGCTCGTCGGCAAGCTGCCGGGCCTTTCAGGACTCTCGGCAGCGCTGACCACCAGTCTGCGCCCACTCGCCGAGACCATCGAGCGCACCATCCAGCCCGATGGCTCGCTGGCCGACAACGCGTCTCCCGAATTGAGCCGCATTCGCCGCGAGCAGGAGCGCCAGCAGCGCCAAATAGAGGAATCCCTCCGCTCCGCCCTCCGCAAGCTCTCCTCTGACGGAGCAACTCAGGAAGACCTCATCACCATCCGCGGCGACCGCTTCGTCATCCCCGTCCGAGCGGAGTTAAAGCGGCGTATTTCCGGTGTCGTCCACGGCGCAAGCTCCTCCGGCCAGACGGTCTACGTAGAGCCGCTCGAAACTATCGAGCAGAACAACGAACTGGTGCGCCTGATCGAAGAAGAGCAGGCTGAGATTCATCGCATCTTCGTCGCCCTTACCCGCCAGGTTGGCGGCTATGCGCAGGGACTCGTCGAAGGCGCTCGCGTCCTTGCCCTGGTAGACGGCCTGCAAGCACGCGCCCGTTTCGCACGCGACTACGACTGCGTGGCCCCGGCCATTACGCCCGATCTGTTGCACCTCGAATCCGCCCGCCATCCGCTACTCGAAAAGCGTCTGCGCGCAAACGGCGCTCGGCCCAATTCGGCTGTTGTGCCGCTCACGCTTGAACTGACCGCCGAGGCTCGCCAGCTCATCATCAGCGGTCCCAACACCGGCGGCAAAACCGTTACCCTGAAAACCACGGCTTTGCTAGCCATGATGGCCCAGGCTGGTCTGCCCATCCCCGCAGCGGCCGCCAGCTTCCCCATATTCACTGCTTTCCTGGCCGACATCGGCGACGCGCAATCCATCGAAGCCGCGCTCTCCACGTTTTCCGCGCACATTACGAACCTCGACCGCCTCTCTCGCCTCGCCGGTAATCAGTCGCTAGTCCTGCTCGACGAGCTTGGCTCTTCGACGGATCCCGAAGAAGGCTCTGCCCTCGCCGTCGCCATCGCCAGCCACTTCCTCACCGCCGGCGCATGGTCGCTCATCTCCACGCACCACACGTCGCTCAAGGTTTATGCCGCGAACACTCCCGGCGTACTGAACGCAGCGGCAGGCGTGGATGAGGTGACTCTCGCCCCCAACTACAAGCTGCGCCTCGGAGTCCCAGGCGCGTCGGCCGGCATCCAGACCGCCGAGCGCCTCGGCCTCAACGCAACCATTGTCGCCGCCGCGCGTCAGCGGCTTGGGTCGCAACAGGTGGACATCGCTCGCTTCCTCGACAAACTGCACAACGAGCTCACACAACTCGAAGAAGACCGCAAGGCCGCCCGCGAGCAGCAGTACGCCCTTAATCTGGAGAGGAAGAGACTCGAGCGCGAAGGCGACGTCGAACTCCGCAACCGCACGCGTGAACTGGAAACCAAGCTAGCGTCTTTGCTGAAGGACTTCGAGTTCCAGATGCGCGAAACCGTCCGCGCCATCGAAGACCGAGCCGCCCAGCAAAAGCTCTCCAAGGAAGCGGAACGCCGCATGACCCGCCTGCGCCGCGAGTTTCAGGAGAGCTTCAACCAGACCGTCGTTGCCCACCGCACCGGGGCCGACCAGGGCGACGCCAACGCCCAGCCGCACATCCTCAAGCACGTGGCTCCCGGCGATCAGGTCCGCATCAAATCGATGAACAGGATTGCCGTGGTGCAGCGCGAAATCGAGAAAGATGTATTCGAGGTCGCGCTCGGCCCCATCAAGATGCGCGTAAAGCGTGATGAACTCGCCGAACCGCAGACCTCCAGCGATTCATCGGCCGGTGCAAAGTTCGATCCGTTAGCCGCCGCCCGCAAGCAGAAGAACATCCATGTGACCGTCACCAGCGCCAACACCGACGACATGCGCATGGAGATCAACCTAATCGGCCGCACCGTCGATGAGGCAACCGGTGAACTGGAGAAATATCTGGACCGCGCATTTCTGGCCGGCCTGCCGCGGATTCGCGTCATCCACGGCCACGGCGCAGGCATCCTTCGCCGTGGTGTTCGCGAATTCCTGAAGAGCCATCCGCATGTCGCCACCATCGCCGAAGCCCCGCAGAATGAGGGCGGGCAAGGGGCGACATTAGTGGAGTTGCGGCAGTAGATTTAAGCGATTTTGGCGCACATCCGACTCGCTCATTCGCTCCAACGTCAGCCCCAAGTGACAATTCCGTAACAATTCGGTCGCCCTCATCCGGTATCATCACAATCAGTCTTTGGGGGAGGTCCCGATGCGTAAATTGATTCTGATCCTGATGTTTTGTGTCGCCTGTGCCGGCCTGGCTGCGCAGTCGAAGAGCATCTACGACTTTACGATGAAATCGATTGACGGGCAGCAGGTCAGCCTGAAGAATTACAGCGGCAAGGTTGTCCTGTTGGTGAACGTGGCCAGCAAGTGCGGATTCACGCCGCAGTACGAGGCGCTGGAAAAGGTCTATGAGACGTACAAGGACCGCGGGCTGGTGATCGTCGGCATTCCGGCTAACAATTTTGCCCAGCAGGAGCCGGGCACCAACGATGAAATCAAGAAGTTCTGCAGCAGCAAGTACGGCGTCACCTTCCCGATGATGGCCAAAGTCTCTGTGCTGGGCGAAGACCAGACGCCGATCTACTCCTTCCTGACCGCCAAGGACACAGATCCGCAGTTTGCCGGGGACATCAAATGGAACTTCACCAAGTTTCTCTTCGATCGCAGCGGCAAGCCGGTAGCGCGTTTTGAGCCGAACGTCACTCCCGACGATCCCAAAGTGAAGACCGCCATCGAAGCGGCACTCGGGCAATAACTATCCCCAGCCCGGGGTCATTTTGAATGGTTGCCCACCAACTCCGTGCCCCATTCTTGCGCCTTCTTTCTGGCGCAAGGGTGGGAAACCACGAACCAACTACGTCGAAGCGCCCACACCAGCGGTTGCGGCATCATGGCAGACAGCAGGATGGTCGCCAGCCTTACCGGCCGTGGTGGGGCTCTCGACTCCATTGCTCGCGACAGGCGATTTCTTCAGTTCGTGGAGCAGCTTGACCAGCCGTGCAAATCCCTGTTCACGAGCCGTCTTGTTGCCCGGAACCGCATTGCCCGGATCCTCGCCAGCGCGCATGAACCCGTGCCCTGCGCCGTCATACGTGATCGGCTCGTATCTCTTGCCCGCGGCCTTCATGGCTGCCTCGGTCGCCGGAACGGTAGCCCCGATGCGCGCGTCGTTACCCGCATAGAAGCCATACACGGGGGCATTAATGGCGGACACTTCCGCCGGACCCGGCCCGTAAAAGACGAAAGCGGCTGACAGATCTTTGCGATGCGTAGCGAAGGCGAAGGACTTGCCACCTCCCCAACAGAATCCAGCCACTGCGATCTTTCCATCGGCGGCGGGCAGATGCTTGCCATAGTCGGCTGCCGCGTCCAGGTCGGCTGCGACAACATCCGGGTCCAGTCCGGAGACAGCCTTCACCGTTGCATCCTGGCTGGGGAACTCGCTCGATCCGCCGCCGTTGGGACCGAAGCCGGTGAGCAGATCAGGAGCAATGACGATGAAGCCCTCCCCAGCAAGTTCGTCGGCCATCTCCTTCGCCCAGTCGCTGAGGCCGAAGATTTCGTGAATGAGAATCACAACCGGGGCCTTGGTTTTAATCTCCGGGTAGACGACGTACGCCTGCACCGTGCGGGTTCCGTGCTTCAGGGGGACGTATTCATGGTGGCGCGGTGAAGCATCAAGGCGGGCTCTTGCCCAGTCCTGAGCATGGATTGAAACGGCAGCCGACAGCGCAAACAACAGGACGGCGACAGATTTGAGGGGGAAAAACGGCGTCGGTTTCATGGGCTTGAGTCTAGCCGTGAGGAAGATCAGGTTGCAAGCGGTCTTTTTCGAGGAGGCCTTGTTTCCGTATTGCTGATCGGACAGCGTATCCTCCACGATTACGGGAAAAAGCCGGAGCATTCAGCCCCGGCTTCCTTTTTGCAACCATCGTTCCTAAGCCATCGCCTCGCGGCCCATCGGCTCGAATCGCAGTTGGTTCGATTTGCGATCCACGTCAATGCGCACATGCGCCCCATGCAACACTTCGCCGTTGAGGATCTTGATGGCCAGCGGGTCTTGTACCATGCGCTGCAACGCTCTCTTCAGCGGACGTGCTCCATACGCCGCGTCCGAACCCGATGCCAGAATCAGTTGCCGCGCCGGCTCTGTCAGCTCCAGCGAAATCTGCCGGTCTTCCAGCAGCTTGCGCACTTCGTTCAGCCGCAATTCCAGAATGTGTTCCATCTGCGAGTGTCCCAGCGAATGGAAGATCACCGTATCGTCCACGCGATTCAGGAACTCCGGACGGAAATGCTCGCGCAGCACTCGCATCACGCTCTCGCGCGCCATCTCGAAGTCATGCTCCGTTTTCAGCGTGTCTCCAGTTAACAGCGCCGCGCCCAGGTTCGATGTCATGATAAGCACGGTATTCTTGAAGTCCACCGTGCGTCCCTTCGCGTCCGTCAGCCGCCCGTCGTCCATCACCTGCAGCAGGATGTTGAACACATCGGGGTGCGCCTTCTCGATCTCGTCAAACAGAATCACAGAGTAAGGCCGGCGATGCACGGCCTCAGTCAACTGGCCGCCCTCGTCGTAGCCGACGTATCCCGGCGGCGCGCCGATCAGCCGCGCCACGGCGTGCTTTTCCATGTACTCGCTCATGTCGATGCGAATCATAGACTGCTCATCGTCGAAGAGAAACTCCGCCAGTGCGCGCGCGGTCTCGGTCTTGCCAACGCCCGTTGGTCCCAGGAAGATGAATGAGCCAATCGGCCGCCGCGGATCGCTTAATCCCGCGCGCGAACGCCGAATCGCATTGGCCACAACCGTCAGCGCCGCGTCCTGCCCGACCACGCGCTCGCGCAGACGCGTCTCCATTTGAACGAGCTTTTTGACTTCGCCTTCAAGCATCCGCGAAACTGGAATCCCCGTCCACTTGCTCACGATTCCGGCAATGTCTTCCTCGTCGACCTCTTCCTTCAACATGCGCGCCACGCCTGTCTTTCCATCCTGCGCGGCGTCCAGCTTCTTCAGCTCCGCTTCAAGCTTGGGCAGTTCGCCGTATTGGATCTGCGCGGCCCGTTCGAGCTGGCCTTTGCGCGTCTGCTCCTCGGCCTCGAAGCGCAGAGCCTCAATCCGCTTTTTCACTTCGCTGATGCGTGTGATCGCCTCGCGCTCGCGTGTCCAACGCGCCCTGAGCGCGGTGATCTGCTCCGTCAGCGCGGATACCTCTCGCTCCACCACCCCCAGCCGCGCAATGCTGTTGGCATCGGTCTCGCGCTTGAGAGCTTCGCGCTCAATTTCGAGCGAAGTTCTCTCTCGCTCCCGCTGATCGATCTCCGTGGGCTTTGACCCAATCTGAACGGCCAGCGACGCTGCCGCTTCATCCACCAGATCGATGGCCTTGTCCGGCAAAAAGCGGTCGCTGATGTAGCGATGCGAGAGCGTTGCCGCGGCCACAATCGCCGCGTCCTTGATGCGCACGTTGTGGTGCGCCTCATAACGATCCCGCAAGCCGCGCAGAATGGCAATCGTGTCCTCGACGTTGGGCTCGCCAACATACACAATCTGGAAGCGCCGCTCCAGCGCCTTGTCCTTTTCGATGTACTTGCGGTATTCGTTCAGCGTGGTTGCGCCAATCGCCCGCAGTTCGCCGCGCGCCAATGCTGGCTTGAGCATATTGCTGGCGTCGATGGCGCCCTCAGCCGCTCCCGCGCCCACCAGCGTATGCAATTCGTCGATGAACAGCACGATCTCGCCGTTGGCTTCTTCGATTTCTTTTAGAACCGCTTTGAGCCGGTCCTCGAACTCGCCGCGGAACTTCGCCCCGGCGAGCATCGCGCCCAGGTCGAGCGACATGACGCGCTTGTCCTTCAGGCTCTCCGGTACATCCCCTTCAACGATGCGCCGCGCCAGGCCTTCCACAATCGCCGTCTTGCCCACTCCCGGTTCGCCAATCAATACGGGGTTGTTTTTCGTGCGCCGGCTCAGCACCTGGACTACGCGCCGAATCTCCTCGTCGCGGCCAATCACCGGGTCGAGCTTACCGCGCCGCGCAAGTTCCGTGAGGTCTTTGGCATACTTTTCCAGCGCCTGAAACTTGCCTTCTGGATTTTGGTCGGTCACACGCTGCGACCCGCGTACGGCGGTCAGCGCCCTCAAAATCGCCTCGTGCGTAGCGCCCACAGCCAGCAGCGCGCCTTGTGCCGGGTCGCCTTTGGAGTGCGCCGCGCCCAGCAGCAGGTGTTCCGTCGAAACGTATTCGTCTTTGAAATTCGCAGCTTCGCGAAACGCCTGCTCCAGAGCCCGGTTCAGAGCCTGGCTGATGCCCGGCTGGTTGGCCGCGCCCGCCACTCGAGGCAGTTTCTCCTCGATCTGGTGCAGATCGTGCTCCAGCCGCTCGGTGGGTACGCCGATCTTTTCGAGTACAGAGGGAATCACTCCCTCGCGGTCCTCAATCAGGGCCAGCAACAGGTGTACAAGCTGCACCTCAGGATTGCCCAACTCCGCCGCCCGCGCCTGTGCCTGCTGCATGGCCTCTTGCGACTTAACCGTGAATTTCTCCCAACGAATAGCCATCTCCACCCCAGTTCTCAGTTGTCAGATGCGCCAAGTCAATCACCAGTATCAATCGAACAATGGCCGGGGGCAGCTTTTGCTCCCTCCCGGCCACGGAAAACTGACCACTGTTCCCTGATCCCTGCTCTTACGCCGCCTGTTGCACGTTGATCTTGATCTGTTTGGGCTGCGCTTCCGGCTTCTTGCCCAGCTCCAGCTTGAGCACGCTGTCTTTGTAATCTGAGTCTCGGTCACTCAATCCTTCTGATGACTCTATAGCACGATCGATTCATAAAATATGCGCGCTACATACTCATATTTCTCTACAGAGAACATCATTTGCTAAATGAATGCTTTAGACGACAGGCAAGCAGCAACCTCGCGGGAATAGAAGAGAAATGGCCCATCTTGCATCGCGCGTTTGCGCCCCTTTTCCGGCGCAAATCAGTCCGGCCAGAACCCCTTTCAGGCACAACTGCACTGTTCCCGATTCCGATTTCCAGGCCTTTCTAACTCTCGATGTCGATCTCCGGATACTTCCGCCGCACCGCCGCAACCACCGTCGCGTGCTCAGGCTTTCCGCTGGACCGGGCCAATGCATCGCGGGCGTGGGCGGCGTCCTCGATTGGATAGCGCCGCGTTTTAGGAAATACAAAATCCCCTTGGGGCAGGTCTTCCCGTTTCGCGTAAGTGAGCTTCGCCATGTCGATCCCTCCAGCCGTTGCAATCCGGGCGCAAATCCGGGCACGGTAACAATCGCACCTGTTTCTGCCCAGTAGGATGGCTCCGTTCCGGCCGGAGTTGTACTCCGGGCCAGCCTCTTACAATCAATTACAGATGACCTCGCTCTCCAGCCTTCTCCAACACATCGACTGGCATTGGCTTTGGCTTTCCGTGGCCGCATTCCTGGCTGGAGTGCTCAATGCCGTGGCCGGCGGCGGCTCGTTTCTACTCTTTCCAGCCCTGCTGGGCATGAAGATGCTCCCCATTCAGGCCAATGCCACCAACACCGTGGCGCTATGGCCCGGCCAGCTCACCTCCATAGCCGCTTACCGCGACAACATCCGGAAGAACCGCCGCCTCGCTTGGCCGATGGGTCTGGCGGGCCTGTTGGGCGGCACCGCCGGGGCAATCGTCCTGCTCAATACACCGCAATTGACCTTTCTGCACATGGTTCCCTGGCTGCTGCTGGTGGCCGCCCTGATCTTTGCCGCCACGGGGCCGGTCTCCCGCTGGCTGGCCCGCATGAAGCAAGGCTCGACCGGCGGTCAGCCCCGTGCGCCCCGGCTCCTTTATGTGTTCATCTCCACCATCTTCGTCTGCTTTTACATTGGCTATTTTGGCGCCGGCGCGGGCTTTCTGCTCATCACCCTGCTCTCCCTCTTTGGCTTTCAGGACCTGAATGAGATCAACGCCCTCAAGGTTGTCTCCACCACCATGGCCAACGGCATGGCTTTCATCATCTTTGTCGTCGGCCGCCAGGTGGAGTGGCGCTACTGCCTGCTGGCCATGGTCACTTGCGCCGTCGGCGGCTACAGTTCGGCCCGCTTTGCCCGCAAAGTGCCCCAGCCATTCCTCCGCGGACTGGTAGTTTTCATTGGCTTGGCCATGGCCGCCTGGTTCTTCTGGAAGAATCCGTAAGAAGTTGTCAGTTCTCAGTGATCACTGACAACTGATCACTGACAACTGATCACTGTAAACTGTCGTTATGAGCCACGAAGGCATTCGTTTTGTCGACAAGGAACGTGCGGCGCGCGAGTCTGAAGACAACCGCCCCCTTCCCCGCATCGCAATCACCCCGGAGAAGGTCCGCGTTTTGCTATCCGAGGGTAAGGGCCTGGAGATCGACTGGCAGGACGGCCACCGCAGCGCCTGGGCCTTTGCCTGGCTACGCGACGCCTGCCCCTGTGCCACCTGCAACGAAGAGCGCGCCAAGGAAGGCCGCAAGCCCGGGCAGCCCAAAGCCAAGCCCACGGCGGTCCTGCCCATGTACACCCCGCCGCCCAAACCGGCCAGCGCCCACGCCGTAGGCCGCTATGCCCTTCAATTCAACTGGCAAGACGGTCACACCGCCGGCATCTATTCCTGGGAGTATTTACGCCGCGTCTGCCGGTGCCCCGAATGCACCTTTGCGGACGAAGAAGCGACCGGCGCGCCGAATTGAACGCGGCGACGTAAATCGATGCGCGGGATATCGACCAAGCCCTTGACGCGCGAGGCGCTACGCGCTACAGTGGGGACATGATCCGGTCGTTTCGGCACGCTGGACTGGAGAAGTTCTTCTTCACGGGAAGCAAGGCGGGCATTCAGCCTGTGCATGCGAAGAAACTGAGCCTTCAACTCGGTACTTTGAACGTCTCCAGAAATGCAACGCGCATGAATGTTCCTGGATGGAATCTGCACCCCCTCAAGGGGGATTTGATCGATCATTGGTCGGTCAGGGTGAACGGAAACTGGAGAATGACCTTCACCTTCGACGGAGAAGACGCAATTCTCGTGGACTACCAGGATTACCACGGTTGATAGGAGGCTCCCGATGCCCATGATGTATAACCCGCCCCACCCCGGCGAATTACTGCGAGAATATCTCGGCTCCATGCAGGTTGGCGTGGCTGCAAAAAAGCTACGCGTCGCGCGATCCACTCTTTCGCGCCTTCTGAACGGGCGGGCGTCGTTTACAGCAGCGATGGCGCTCAGGCTGGCCGATGCTTTTGGAACCGAGCCCGGCCTGTGGCTCGACCTGCAGCAGCAGTACGATCTGTGGCACGCATCCAGGCGCAAGCGGCCCAAGGTAGAGAAGTTCTCTCGCGCGGCTTGAGAGATGAAATGTCGCTTCAGACTGCGGCCACCATTTCTACCGCCTCATCCGCATCCCCAGCCACCCGCAGCAGTTCCCGGTTCTTCGCCTTCAAAAACCCCGCCGCAACCGCCGTGTCCAGAAACGCCAACAGCCCATCCCAATACCCCGCCGTGTTTATCAGGATGCAAGGCTTGGCATGCAGCCGCAGTTGCGCCCACGTCACCACCTCCAGCAGCTCCTCCAGCGTCCCGTAGCCGCCGGGCAGAATCAGAAACGCATCCGCCAACTCAGCCATGCGCGCCTTGCGCTGGTGCATGGTGGAAACGCGCTCCAACCTCGTCAGCCCGGCATGGCCAATTTCTTCGCCCGCCAGCACATCCGGCAGAATGCCGATGACCTCTGCGCCGCCCGCCAGCGCCGCATCGGCAACCGCGCCCATCAACCCCACGTTGGCCCCGCCATACACCAGCCCCAGCCCGGCAGTGGCAATTGCCGCACCCAATGCCCGCGCCTCAACCAGATAGGCGGGATCGTTTCCGTCGGCCGATCCGCAGTAAACGGCCACGCGCCGAGGAGTGCTCTGCGAAGTTGTCATGATGAATCAAGAATAACGGGTCGGCTGCCGCTTCTACTTCCGTTCAAGGTACTCAGCCGGCGTTAGAACCGCAATTCCCCCGAACGGATTCAAGTCGAGCAGATCGCTGTCCCCCGTAACAATGGCGTCGGCTCGCCCATGCACGGCAACCTCAAGGAACTTGTCGTCCCGTGGGTCGCGGCAGGCGTGGATGGGAGAGCGAATCGCAACTTGTTCCGCAACCGACCACACATGGTTCACGAAAGGAGTCAGAAGCCCAGCGCCAATATAACGCCCAAACTTCGGGCGCTTCAGCACAATGCACAGCTCCGTCCATGTTGCTGTCGAAACCAGCGTGGTCGCCTCCTCCCAGGCCTTGATGACCGCCCGCCCAGCAACTGAGTTCGGTCGAATGAATTGGCTCACATAGACGTTTGTATCGATAACGACACGCTGGCTCATGCTTCATCAGCCAGCAATTCGGCAAGAAGCTCGTCCGTCATGCCTTGCGATTCGGCATATCGACCGTTCTCTTCACTCAAACGTATTAGCTCTCGAACGCGAAGCTTCCGCAAATTCTCGAATTCTTCGGCTGACACTATTACAGCTATATCCCGCTCATGGCGCTGAATCCGCACAGGTTCTCGTTGAGCCTGATCGACGATGGCGGCAAAGTTCTGCTTGGCGTGAGTTGCAGAGACAGTAGGCATGGTCAAAGCCTATCAGAAATGTGCATTTTGTACAAATTAGATAATTCGGACATTTTCCCATCAAGCCTGTTGGGCTGCCAACCCCGTCCCCCGACCAAGACTCCAGCCGGGTACACTAGAGCAAGGACCCTTCCCACCTGGACCCGCCCGTGCAACCGCTCATCGACAACCTGAATCCCGAACAGCGCGCCGCCGTCGAAACCACGGAAGGCCCCCTGCTCATCCTGGCCGGAGCAGGCTCCGGCAAAACCCGCGTCATCACCAGCCGCATCGCCTGGCTCATCCGCGAAAAAGGCGTCGCTCCCGACTCCATTCTCGCAGTCACCTTCACGAACAAGGCCGCCAGCGAAATGGGCGAGCGGGTCGACAAGCTTCTCGGCCATTCGTCCCTTGCCAGGCCACTCATC
>Ga0182030_10011412_pt1 | contig 17943 bp, 17 predicted proteins | sample 812S3MmetaG_FD_121299 | JGI IMG/M metagenome (GOLD analysis project Ga0182030, IMG submission 121299) | Permafrost microbial communities from Stordalen Mire, Sweden - 812S3M metaG (Illumina Assembly) | ecosystem: Environmental > Terrestrial > Soil > Wetlands > Permafrost | place: Sweden...
AATCGTATAAATTGGGGGCTATGCTGTAACATATAACATTAGCTGACCGAGCCCAACCAATCTCAACGCCACGCCGCCCAAGCAATTGCTCACCGAGAACCAATTCCTGTATAATTTATAGCGGCAAGGCTGGCTACCATTTTGTAACAGCTCCAGCTAGGATTATGGCCCTGAACTGACTTTTCAGCCAATGAAGAGGACAGACAGCAACCCCCTTGTCTCCAAGTCCAAGTGCGGGCCATAGGACGGCCCAGAGAAAGTTACCGCGCAGTACGAGTAATTCGGCTCGCTTCTTCATCGCGTCTTGTACTGGTAAACTTTTGAAAAGTGTGTGCAATGAAGCAACATGGCTCGCCCTTCTGGCATTCTTATGATGAACGCTTCTCTTGATTTGAATTGCATCTGCAATTCAAGAAGGGTAGAATCAATTGAAGGTCCCCTTCAAATAATCCACCCTGTTTGCTTTAAACAATGCTTGTCCAACCAATTAAAAGGCATTATTCTGGAGATGCAACTCCCCCAGTAATATCACCGGTCAATGCTATGAAGGTTGTATTTTCAGCAGACGACACTGAATCGTTCGCCAGAGGAAGATGTGATTCCTCAAGTCTCAGTTTCCCTCTGGTCGAGGCGAAAGACGCAGTGTCATTCATCCATAATGAGCTAGACCAGCTAGGTAGTCTATGATTTTTATTTTCGAGGGCGGCGGATACTGATGAACATATGCAGAGAGTGCCAGCCTCGAAGGCACAATATTTACTCCATCATCGAAGCCCAATGGGACCAACAACGGGGATATCAGTGCTATTGATGGTCAATGTTCAAGTTCCACAACTCCCATGCCGTATTCATCGTCACCGATATCAGATTCCAGCGAAGAGAAACCCCCCGAGTTCGAGAATTATCACCACGGACATCAGAACCCAAATGATTTCGCGTATCTCGGTGTGCAATTTGAGGTCGACTCAGTTGAGCTGCCTCTGAAGTTTGATATCTCTGATTTCGAGTTTTCTTGTGATGAGACCCTCAATATCTCGAGCAACTGGGATATAACGCTGGTTCTCTTGGACGATGTATCACGATTAGAGGATTAAGAGTTCCATGGGAGGGGGAAACGAATTAGGGCTATGTATCAATGAAAGCGTATTGGAAAACTCACCATTGCCCAGCATTGCTCTAGATGAAAGCGTCATCGTGCTGAGACTTTGAACCAATTTACCCAAGATGCCTTACCTATCAAGATTGGCAACTCATGGGCGAATCCGTACCTAAGTGTTGTCCAAAGTCGTGTAGGGGATGTTCCATGAAAAGTCCTTGCGTGAATCCAAAGAAGTCCCTTTGGCTAGGATCCCCCAAAAGTACTGCGTAGAAGTCGGATCTGAAATACTGGCCGTCTAAAGGTAAACCAATCCCCGCGTCAGAATTGAAGTTAATGTCTCAGCTTTGCATGATAGATGCTATAAATGTATCTCTGACTAGTTGCCCTGGCTGGTCTTTAGGCGTCCTTGATGTATTCGTCGGTAATGTACTGTTGACTTTAGCGTCTCTATTTCCAGATTTCGACTTTATCATCTAATCTATGGTACATCCAGAAGCTCTCTAGGATAATTCTGCTGCATTTTGCTTCGGAACAATGCTCAAATATGGCACTTGAGATATTCGAGCTGGCTTTCATATCTGTTATAAGAACTTCGAACTTCGACTCCGTAGCTAAATCCGGGACGGTTCAGACGCGGTAAATCATCTTTATATTACTCAAGAAAACCGAATATATTGTGACCCAGCTGTAGACCAACAAACAATCCTTGTAAAGTTGATCGTAGAGACGAAGACATGCTACAGCGCTCTCATACCATAAACCTCAGACAATGCAAAGACAGTTTAGGATAGCCAAATTGCTCTGGACAGCAGCTTGAGAGCTCCAGAGTACCTTATCTCTCATAAATTAGTTACATAACTTCGTTCATCCGCGAATTGAGGTGTTTGGTCAAACCATAAGCGGAGCCTGGACCAAGATATCTGTCTGGCATTCTGAGATAGATTAGATATTTGGATACATGTACTATGGCGGCTCGCGCGAAATGTTATGGTGAACATATTCAATTTCCGCATTTAAATTTGCAAGTTTAAAGAGATGAATGGCGCGGCTCATATCTATGGGAAGTTTTCCTTCTCCCCAAGCTTTCATTTCGGCTGGTGTCGAGCTACTGTCTTCAACGTCTGCGGGCATCTTAATACCATAAGGAATTGCATACAGCCACAATGGGGGAACATACCCGTAGCTCGCAGGCTTCGTCTGTTAACCCAATAGGTCGTCCCATTATAGTTGCAATAGATCTGTCAAGGCTATAAATTACCCAAAAGGTTCGTGTTCTCGGCTCTTGCTCCAGGATTGATATGCCTTTGCCGGATCGTTGCAAACCCAAGTCTAGTAATGCAGCAATAGCTTGATAATTTAGAAACCACACATTTAAACCAATTGATGCGCTTTGGCCAGGCATAGGTAAGACCACATGCGATTGTGAATCGTCACGCTGCGGGATATCGTGGTCCAACTCTGCATTCGTATACTCTGTCAAGTTCAAGTCATTCCAAACTTGTGTAGCTTGACTCAAATCAACATCCGGACACCTCGCGAACTACATCTTCAAACTACCTGACGCGTCTTTTCAGACTTGAAATGTAGCTATGGCAAATGAAACTTATCGGAGCTTTTGATCAAAGTAGGGACCAGTGACAACGCACGCTCACGGAGCTTCCGACTCATCTTGTTTACGATTATTGACAAATTCTGTATCAGCCCTCAAGCACACTCTGCAAACCGGGACAACTCCGTCACGCTTGTTCGAAGAAATCAGCTGTGGAGCATCAGGTTACTCAATTATTTGCTCATGCCCGTATTTTTCGAGGTTGACAGCGTAGACATGCGACTCGGATGCGGAGATTCCTTCGGGGTTGTCTTTGAGACGTGACTGGATTCATATGGAGAGGGCCCACAGAAGCCAGAGGACGTCAAGGAACTGTCGCTATGAAGATGCACATCTCATTTGACATGGAGAATTCAGGAGCGCCGTTGTCTGTTGTCTCAAGAGGATTGTTGAATTCTTCGCGGCGGAGAAGACTCCGCTTGCTAGCGAGGACTCCGTTTGCAAGTGGAGATGAGCTCGAAACAAGAAATACATTTCATGAAGTAAGCAATTGCAAATATGACCAACTGGGCTTCCTTTCTTCTTTTTCTTTTGACATTTTTCTCAGTTCGATCCTACCTCAATCACAAGTCTCCCGTCCAGAAAACCATCCACTCGCTGCAGTTTCCACGAATCACGTCTCAAAATGACGGTCATACATATTGGCAAGAAGCAGCTTCCAAAATATATCATATTATTCAAATTTTCTGATAACATAGCGCCATGGTAATCCTCCCCAATTCCTCCCAACGACCTTCGCAGCACATAGACCAAATTTGTCTCGGAACTGAACACCCTCGTGTGACTACCATCTCTTCTTGATGGCTGTTTGATAGTTGGAGGGCCATAAATAACTGATCCTATTGAGCGGAGCAAAGGCTTTGAGTTTGCTCTTCTTAGCTACAACAAATACCGTTCAGTTCTTGAGAAATACGAGGCGAGCAAAGAGCACCATCTGCAATTCCTGTTCCAGAGGCTGCAATCAGGAGGGTATTGATAATGATAGTGTTACGAGTATATATCTTTCCATACAAGGAAGATCTGTTCCAATTCGATTTCAAGGTGGACGAAGAAGATGATTACATGTGTCAAGTGATTGGGAATGAGTTGGCGAAAGCGTTCATGGCTCCGTTGTTGGATGAGTAAGAAAGGGATACAAACCTATAAACCAGATAGGTAGATCAATTGAAGTGAAAGTCTCTCAGGGAAAAAGGAGACTCGAGAGCAAACTTTCGAGTCATCATCATCCCATAGCTGATATATCAAGACTATTGTATCAGCACCATCTTTGGAGCTCCAACCCGTTCCGCTTCTGCATTCAATGCCGCGATCTCCGCATCTACAAGTGGTATGCCACTCTGCAACCTCTCCTCTTGTCTCAATTGCTCAATTTCCCCCGGTAAATAAATTCGATCAACACCAGGCATCTTGTCCGACTCGACAACACGTTGATATAGATAATCCATTCGTTCCTTAAAGTCGTCCAAACTCATGAACAAGTCAGGTTTTATAGCGATAAGGAAATGACCCACATCTGCTGCCTTCGAAGGATCGTAAGGATTGGTGACACCTCCAGCAAAAGCGGATCCAGACAGAACCCCGGAGAAGACATCCATCATCACAGCGAGAGCAGAGCCTTTAGGCCCTCCCATTGGAAGCATAACACCTTCCAATGCTCTCGTAGGGTCATCTGTTGGATTCCCCTCCCCATCCAATGCCCAATCGATAGGGATTTTCTCTCCTCTTCGCTGTGCCTTGTATATCTTTCCCCTAGCAGCAACACTTGGCGCCATATCCAAGATGAAAGGTTTACTCTTACCGGCAGGGGCGCCACAAGCAATTGGTGAGACACCCATAAGCTTCGACTTGCCTCCCCAAACCGGAAGTGCTGGTGATGAGTTCGTGAACACTAGGCTCATCATCCCAGCATCAATGGCTTGCTGAACTAGCCAGGCAGACATGCCAAAGTGATTTGAGTGTTTGACTGACACCATTCCAATACCGAATTCTCTTGCCATCTCAATGGCACGTGTCATGCCTTGATGAGCTCCAAGGAATCCGAAAGAGTTGTTTCCATCCACCTGAATGTGAATTATTAATAAAGTTAAGTCGAAAAATTCGGATACTTACCTGAGCTACGACGGGAGTGATTTGGGTAAGTGAAGGCGTGGCTTTGGGATCTAGTACGCCTTGTCGAATTCGAGCCATGTATGATGGGATTCGATTTATGCCATGAGTATCCACACCCCGCAGGTCGGCTTGGACGAGGCATTTTGCGACAATGACAGCATTCGCCTTTAACACACCATTGCCTACCAGAACACCCTCCAAAAAATCTTGTGCATTTTCAGCCGTGATGTTGAGGTATTTTGACTCGTTTGAGGTTGCCATGACCAAAATTTGAATGTTTATTCCGCCTGGGGGGAGGGAGGAAGGTGGGGGAGTGGTGAAGATCAGATAATACTACTACAGGTGTGGGAGAGCGAGTCAAAATAATAATAGAAATATGAATAACTTTCTCTGTCACGGAATCTACCTATGAGATGATTTTTTAGCAAGAGCGGATGCTCCGCTCCGCCCAATTTATGCCCACTCTTACACCAATATTTCGGCCTGAAGGCGCCATCACGAAAGCATGTTGCCCAAATTAAAGAAGCTTACGACAGATCCGAAAGCATCGTTCCTGTAAAAGGGATGCGTATCATATGGCGACAGATACATATTACATGTTATGTCCTTCACGAGCCGCAAGGACTTCGTGCTAGCCCTCGTTTTCTGGGGTCCCAGTGGCTCGTTCTTTGTCAAGATATATTATAGCACATAATTTCGTTTTTCAAATTTATAACTACACCAAATCTTAGAATACAAATAAATTACAGGATATTTCCTTTCTGAGTATAGCGGTCAATATTCGTGGATAGAATGCGGCAAATGTTGTAGGGGCTCAACCTCTATATAAATTAGCTCCGACAGCACAGTAGCTGCCGTTTTGTGCACCCTCCAATGTCTTCACAACACATGCCAGTAATGCGTTTTCTCGATGAACGCTCCTCTTATACCAAGCCGGTATTTCTAAGCAACTATATGGCACTGGCATTCTTCTTACGGGTGGAGAGATCATGCAATCGTGCGACTGCGAAGTCTCAAGCTTTTGAAACCGTCGCAAATGTGGCGGTAAAGTTGCGCATCCTTAGCTACCGCTCAGTTGCCCACTAGCGGGGCGGTTTCTGTTGTGTTCTTGCTTCGATCAATACCTGGATGCCTTTTTAGGTTGCGTCTTTATCTCCATCTAGCACTGTAGGCTTTTTGGTGAAGAGCTTGTAACCGACACCCAAACTTTGGAAGTCTTTCTCGCCAGGCAGTACCCCTTAATCTGATATTACCAGGACTTGGAAAAGCCTCGGTACCTGGGATGATACTATATTTCCTGGAATTAAGAGATCCAGGAGAATGGAAGGACCCAGGTGAATAGGACATTGTGTCATTTGCAAAACCTGAATCTTTGATCGCCATCAGTTCTTTTCTCTTCTTCTGCACCATTTCTCAGAATCTACCGCTCTCTCTTGTCTGCTCTTTTCCTCACCGAATAGCATAAATCGCGTCCGGAAGCTCGCTGCAAGTCGCCAGGCTTTACGCCCTTTGTCCTCACTGAACCGTGCCAATATCTTTACGCAGGTAGAGGAACATACAGAACGTTTGGTTAATTGTATCCCGACCAATGAACTCATTGACCTTCAACCTCTGTTCTTCCAATCAAGATTTTCTTTTCTTTTCCGTCCCTCACGTTTGGGAGATCTGTACTGGATTATTGGTGGCAAAGAATTTACCAAGCACTGCTCGACTGTGCACCATTTCATTGACGAGGCAGTTCAAGAAGCTCTCTCCAAAGAATATCAAGACGACATCTTGCTTGGAGCTGGCAGGAATCGCGATATCCAAGCAATAGGAGATTGGGATATATATCTCAATAGTACCAAGTCCCTCACATACGACCATAGATTGAGTGGCAGCATGGCATCCCGTCCGCTCTGCCTTAATTAAGCCTCAAATCGGTAGATTAGTAGTCATGTGGGTGACCAGTGGCGAATACCTTCTGTTGTATGTTCGGTCTCATAATATTTTTGTTCTTTTCAAAATTTTGCTCCGTTTCATATAATTTGGGGAGAGGTTGAAGCTTTTGGGATGGAGTTGTGGAGGCAAAAGGGGTGAAGCAAGGAGAGAAAAGTCGCAAGTTGAATGAATAGCCTATAATCAGCAGTTGATTATGTTTTTCTATTAATTGCAACTGATCCCCAAACCCTACAGTTAGTTACTTTCTGTTGTAAAATATGGCGCAGTGCAATTATCGATATTTCATCCCTGATCAGCGGGCTCTGGGTCCTTGATTGTTATTTTAGTCCGGATGCCCCGCTCTACCTACCACCAAGTTTCCGTGCTCACGTGCAACCCCTTTGACACTCTATTTCTTGATTGATAGGGAAATCGGTCCCTAAGTGTACCGCTGTCTAACGTGAAAATCGTCGCGTTAGGCTTTCCACCGTCAAGCTCGGAGGCTTCTAGGAGCCCCTGCTAGTATACCATCGTATTCCCCGCGTTTTAATTCGCTCCGTTTACAAGTATGCAGCACAGCCTCAATTCGATACGAGTATATAATTTAAAGGGGGATGGAGATATGATGTAGTTATCGAAGTATATTTCTTTGCACATATCATATAAATAGTACATGTAGTTCATGCTCTTCTCCTTTGATTTTTGTAATCTTGTTGAATTTCCCTTCCAACATGAAATACCATACTCACTCGAGAGCGTCGACTAGGTCTTCGCTCTCTCTTCTATCCCTCATTTCTCTATTTTCATCAGGCAGTTGCGGGATTCCAATCATCAACACTACATCTGGTCTCCTTCAGGGTTTCAGTCCCTACCCAAACGTGAATGCCTATCTCGGCATCCCATACGCAGAACCTCCCTTAGGAGATCTTCGGTTTGCACCCCCACAGCCCTACACACCAAAAGATGCTTCAGTCAGGGATTGCTATGATAGTACTCCAGTTTGCTTCCAGCTTACATATATCACGGCTTTCTCAGATCGTTCAACGGGATTTAAGGAGTCGGAGAATATGATGTCTATCAATATCGTACGTCTGATCTTTATTTCCGAAAGTATGTGAAGGAGTGACTGACATGGGATTATAGTGGAAACCAGCAACAGCCTCAAATCAGTCGCTACCAGTATTAATCTTCCTTTACGGAGGTGGGTTCACATCAGGAGCAAATGGGATGCCCGCCTATAACGGGATCAACTTCGTGGCAGAGCAAAAAGACATCATCTTTGCCAGTATCAAGTTAGCTTTCACCGATTCCTCCTCTTGAAGATCTATTTACTTATCATAAGTGACAGTTATCGTGTCAACATTTTTGGTTTTCCAAATTCTCCAGCAATCAAGACCAAGAATCCGGGTCTCCTAGACCAAAGATTAGCCATAGAATGGCTTCGCGACAACATCGCTTCATTCGGCGGTGACCCCAACCGAATGATATTAAGCGGCCACTCAGCAGGCTCCATATCAACTGCGTATTGGTCCTATATCTATGAGAAGGATCCCATTGTGAGCGGTTTCATCGAATTGAGTGGCCAACCCGGCCTTCTAGCAACTGATGACGGCTCATCATGGACTTCTATTGCCAATATTACCGGGTGTAGCAATGCTGATACAGATGCTGAACTGGCATGTATGCGAAGTGTGCCTGCTCGAAGCTTGAAAAGGGCGATGTCTGTCAATAATTTCCCTAGCTTGACAGATCCGGTGATCAGTGGTGGGAATCCAGTGATCGATAATGTGACAGTCTTTTCAGTAGCTGAGTATGCTGCACGGGGCAAAGCGGGAAACTTTGCAAAGCTCGTATGTAGCCCTATCTTACCTTCTCACGGCTCTTGGGAGAGACGACGCTAACTTCAATCTTGTAGCCTCGCATCGTGACCCACACCACCAACGAAGCCGACGGCGTCCTTCCTTTCTCCCCCGCTGACGGCGTCAACCAAAGTATCTCCGATCAATTTACGCTCGCATCATTTCATTGCCCCGCCGCAGCCGCCGCAAACTACAGCTCGCAGCAAGGAGTTCCTACTTGGCGATACCTATACGCTGGCAGTTTCAACGAAACTATACCATATCCTTGGATGCGGCCATACCATGGTTCGGATCTAGAATTGGTCTTAGGACAGGCGAGAGGGAATGCGTATCAAGATGTGGGACCAGATATTGAGAGGGCGGGAGTATATATTCGGAATGCGGTTGCGAGCTTTGTGAGGGATCCTGTGAATGGTTTGACGAGCTTTGGGTGGCCTAGGTATGATTCAACGGCTTCGACGCTGGTAAGACTCTTTGGGGATGAGTCGGCGGTGGTTAGTTTTGAAAACCCAGGGACGTATGACGCTGCGTGCCAGTATCTATAATTTTAATGAACTCCAGGATCGAAAGTATATTGTGTTTCTAGCATGTAAAATCCCATGCGTGGGTAGTTGTTCCTAATAAGTTCCGTTCCAGGTATCGCAAGAGTATTTTGCTAATTTTCTTCAAGCGGAGGAGTCGTGCTCCGCATTACAGCGTTCCGGTCTGTGCCTTCGACAATAAATTCAAAGAAACTGTTTAAATTTGCTCCGATATTGTTTGTCTCGCCCGCCGGTCAAGAGGTAGTCCCATCTCGTGGTAGTTGTAGTTGATACTGAATGGGTCATCGGGACGCCGCTTGATCGCGTCGGTTGGAGAATTACCTTGACCAAGAGAAGAAAGTTGGGAAATCGAGATGCAGAGTGGGGTACGCATTCTAAACAGTCAATTAGTAACTCCTAGTTATCTACCAATTCCCATCTAGATCCCATTGATAAGAATAGTGCAGCTATCTATCCTATTTTAATCATATAAAGGCTAGGCAATGTACAGGCTGCCCCGTCGTTTCAGTCAACGTCTCTCCTACTTTCTCTGCAATTTCGTCCGTTTTGTCGGATCCAACCTCTGTCTTGGAATGATACATTGTCGTAGCTTGGAGCTCTAGCTGAACTGCGTTATTCCCCAATAAATTGAAAGCAAACCCATTCTCCAACATGTAAGGCTTCCCCAGTATCCTAAGGTTTCCCTTCAACTTCGTGTGGAGGCCTTTAGGTTGAAACCTCCCATTTGAGATGATCATTTTATCAGTCCAGCGCACTCCGAAAGCATAGAAGTTTACGTGATTTTCCTTGCCAAAATTTATGAAAAAGCAAATGGTAGAAGGTAGCGTTGTTTCTGTTGATGTTAATGGTGGTGTTAGCGGTGCTGTATAGGTGTGGGGTTTGAAAGTTCCTCCATAGATATTGGGTTTGAGGATTTCTGAATAGGTAGTGGGTTTGAGGGGTTCTGCAGCAGCTGCACTCGATTGTAGGACTGATGGAATTGGGATTGCGTATGTCAGGACGGAAAGGGTAAAAGTCAGGGCAAAGAAAAGAGGAACACGCATCTTGACTGAGAATAATCATCAGGTTTCGGATCGTAGACTTTGGATAGGTAATCCATAATATGACGATGAAAGACTGGTAACGGCCTGTTTATACATTTGGCCTTTAGGACAGAGAATCCTCGAGGAACAAACGCACTATCAATGCCACGAGGAGGCGAGGTAAGGCCATAAGGAAGCGGCGTGGAGTAACAATATTTTTTAGCATTCCCGATGGCGCCCAATAAGCAATAGAGGGGTAGCGCCCAAGTCTATTTGGCGCCACATCTATTTTCACGAATCGTCAGCCACCAGTTTCAGCCACGGTCTGGGAATAGGCCTTGATCCTGATGGATTGTTGTATTCTCGAACAATCTCCAACAAGTGATATGTCGCTGACACTCTGCCATAGATTAATAAAGAAGAGGACATATGCAACTTCCAACCGCAAAATACCTTGACACAACTACCCCCTGAAACCTCTCCGGGCAACTTCCTCCTGTCTTTTCACGTGACAACTCCCCCCTCCATAAAATCCCAAGTCATCTCTCTACCATTTCCCCTAGATTTGAAAGCCGGAAAAGGGGAAACCGTCAGCAAAATTCAGATCTTATAACAGGAGGAAGTCGTGTTAAAACGGGCTTAGTGGAATAGATATCTACTTAATTTTTGGGTTTTTTTATTAGGTTTTTTTAAATAAATAAATATGAGAGGCAGGAATATATCGCCCTCATGTAGGTTCAAGTTCTGCGATAAAGCTCAAACAACCTCATTCTTGCAAATTTAACGCACACTTGACCGCTTTCCAGCTTCGACGAATCGCGAGTGAAAGGCCCGGTGGCAGCGCTTTCTAAATGTGCTTATGCTTCTCCTTCAAACCCTTTAGCTTGCTGCTGTCTTGCTTCACTGCATCTTCATACTTTGCTATGTTTTTGTGCTTCTGAAAATTAACTCAAACTTTTCCCTGAGATCCAGAACCTTTTCTCTGGGAGGTCTGCTTGTCATTCTTTTGTTGCAAGCTTTAACATTTGGAAACCCCTCGGACTTTCCTTGGCCAGGAGCCATCATTGTATAGTACAAATGAGCGATCAGCAAATGTACACTTATCATCGACATGCCCTTGCAGTCCTTGTAAGCGGCCCTCCAAGACGATGAGAATTCGCTTGAATTCATTACTGTAACGGTCGATAGCCGAGGGGATCTTCTCAGAGTGGCAGAAGTTGGACCTGTAAAGTAAGTGGTTAAGTCTTTGCTCAAAATGGCGTTCGATAGTAACACCCACCACCACACTTGGCCAAAATACAAACCTTGCGTGCTTCTTTGAAAAGTCAACCATTGTATCAAGTTGTTCCTCGCTATCAAGGAGTCGTGTGTCAATATCATCTCTGTATCGTATGACTAGACGAGATATTGAACAATAGCACCAGGCTCCCAGAGGCTGAAACCTGTATTAGGATCCTCAGTTACTACTTCTGTCAGCTTCTCGTCTCGGGGGTTGCTTTGCTTCTCGGAACACCAACCAGGAACACGACCGTTGGGGTTAACGGTGATAGAAGGCTCTTGGTGCCATCACCAAATTTGATTGACCTCGAGAAGAAAGACTGCCTGCAGAAGAGTCAACAACATAGGCTCGCTAGCCCCCGGTGATCCTTGCCTTTGGGAGCTGGAGCTATTGGATTATTAGTATTTGTGATACGAGATGGGATCTCGTTCAACAAGCTGTACTCACGAATTACCCAAACACGAAGAGGCTTCGTCACGATCGTTTTCATTGCAAATATTTGATATTTCTCATGTTGCCGCCATGTTTTTTCATTTCTCTATCACACCCGCCATGTAGCTGCCATGTGGACTCGACACAAAAGGACGCTGAGTTTTAAATTAAAACCCACGCCATCTTCAGTATGTGCGCTATCCACTGTAGCCTTGCGCTTTTGGCCGAAAGTATATCTATGAATGATAATGTCTATCATCCTTTATCAAAGCCGTTGCAGATAGATAGCCGGCATGCCCGACACAAACCGATGGCCCAGTTGCTGGATTCCATAATTTCAACCACTGGGGAGACTATAAGATGAGGAAAGCAATGGAAGCTAGATTGCCAAAATTATTAACCCCCATCGTCACATTCATCGATCGAGCTTAACTTGAGTGACGAAAGCCCACAGCAAAGACGTTATTCCAGTTTTCAATATACCTTAGTGGGCTGTCATAGCCGTCATGCTAGATATCAAGTTCAGAGTGAGCCCTTATAACAACCCATGGCAATTGATACCGTGAAACAAGATTCTTCATCGCGGACGAGAACTCGATATTTTCCAACTTCATATCAATCAAACTAGATTCTGACCTCGCGTCTCCTGCACAATCCTTGCAAATATTTGTACTCGTACCGTCTTACTACATGTCAGGAATGATCGGCACCTGGACAAAGATCATGCCTCGCATTGGAAGAAAGAAACGCCACTATTCGAAGAGACGCGCGCTTCGCTCGAGACTCATAAACGTTGACATTGCAATTCGAGATAGTATCGTAAAGAATTAAACAATCTGCCAAGTAGACTCGTTCCCGAAAATGTGACTTCAACCGGTAATTTTGATGACAACTACGCCTTCCTGAGAAGCTTGATAGGTTTTATTCAAGGTCGTGGCCGGTGAGTCTGTGATATCTGACCGTGCGGCATTCATGGTCGTAAACTGTTAACCTATGAGAAACCGAGACCCAGAAGTTGAAAGCGAGAAACAGAGGAGTGCGCTAGCGTTGGCCTTGTACTACCTGCTGATAGCCACCTACCTTACTTTATTTCTCAGGTAGCGAACTGCGAACTGTCAAGTGAAAACAAGCCACTCATCTTCAGCCATAGATCCTGGTGCAAATCAAAATCATCCTCGTCGCGCTTTTCTAATCTGACTAACTAATTATATGTTTACCTTTCAATTTCCAAAAGTATGAGCATTGCCCTGAAATTATTAACAAGTTAGTTCTCACCGGTCGCACTTGTGTTACGCAGTGAATCGGACGCAATATCTCATATAAAATCAAACCCCGCAGTTGCGACTTTATCTATCACTCAAGATGCCTTCTCTTGCAACATTTTTCCAGGCGCGTTCGACCACCCTCGTAACTTTACTTCTTCTAGGCGGCTCTTACTTGGTTTACATCCTCCTTCAACATACGATCAAGCTCATTCGACGATCGCAGATGAGTAGAGCGAATGGTTGCAAGCCTGTCCCCTCTTACCCTCACAAAGACCCAATCTTTGGATTAGATCTTTTCTTCGAGGGTTTCAAGCTTTTGAAAACTGGTGGTTTCTTGAATCGGGTTCAGGAAAGATATGCATTCGTCAACGGAGGAGTTCACACCTACAGCCAGCTTCTACTTGGAGAGCGATGCATACAGACTATAGAGCCTCTGAACATCCAAGCAATTCTGGCCACCAAGTTCAAGGACTTTTCTCTCCCTCGACGACGCAAGAATGCATTCCAAGGAATGTTCGGTCATGGTATATTCACAACCGATGGTAAAGAATGGGAAGAAAGCAGAGCATTACTTCGTCCTAGTTTTTCCCGATCTCTGGTTGGAGATCTCAAAACCTTTGAGAGCCACATTTCGAAGATGATTGCAAGGATTCCGCGGGACGGATCAACAGTTGATCTGCAGGAACTATTCTTCATGCTTACGCTTGACTCTGGTAAATTACTATTTCCCTACCCTGAAGGCACTGGCTGATTTGAAAAGCTACCGACTTTCTCTTTGGTCAAAGTACCGATGTCTTAGCTGGCGGTGAGACAGCTTTGCGAGGAGAAAAGTTCGGAGAAGCTTTTAAGTACGTTACAGAGAGGGTAGGCTTGACTGCACGTATTGGGAAACTTGCGGCCATCTTTCATGATGAGAAGTACACTGAAGGAATCAAATACATCCATGAATACGTGGAAGGTTACGTTCATAAGGCAGTCGAGCAAAATAAGAAGTATGCCAGCCTTGGTCAGGAGAAGTCGAAGGACGAATCCTCAGGATATGTCTTTCTCAACGAACTCGCCAAGAAAGGGTATAATGAGAGGAAAATTCAGGACGAACTTCTGAATATCCTCTTAGCTGGGCGTGATACTACTGCCAGCCTACTTGCACACTTGTGGTACACCCTTGCCCGCAGACCTGACGTTTTCAACAAGCTCCGCGCACACGTTCTCAGTCTGGGTAATCAAATGCCAAACTTTGAACAAATCAAGGAAATGAAATACCTTCAATACTGCTTGAACGAAGGTCAGTCAATCTCATTTCTTTTCTGGTCAGACCCCAGATAGATTGCTCCATTCCATGGAGGGATGGTTTTCCCCAAGCAACATTTCTCACCAGCTGACCATTTGAAGCCCTGAGGCTCTATCCGGCAGTGCCAGCCAACTCCCGCACCGCTGTCATCGATACTATACTTCCAGTAGGAGGAGGCCCTGATGGCAAGTCACCCATCTTTGTCAAAGCAGGCACACAGGTCTTCTACTACGTATGGGTCATGCATCGCAGGAAAGATATCTATGGAGAAGACGCAGACGAGTTCCGGCCCGAGCGATGGGAGCAATTGAGACCTAGGTGAGCTCCCTCGGTTCCCATCAATTCTACAAACGCTTACCTTGATGAAGCTGGCAATACCTTCCTTTCAACGGAGGTCCCAGGATTTGTATTGGACAACAGTTTGCCTTGACAGAAGCTGCCTACACGACCATCAGGTTGCTGCAAGCATTCAAATGTATTGAGCCTCGAGACCCTTCTGATCTTCTAGAGCTCTTGACGATTACAATGTCTGTTAGGAATGGAGTGAAGGTGGGCCTGACCGCGGCATGATCGAGCATGAGATGGCGGGATGATTTCTTAGAGTCAACGGGTCACCGGGTCAGGGACATCAAAGGAAGGGAAGTTATTTTCGAAATGGGTCTTTAGAACCGATGAATTTTTCTAGTCTGATGCTGTGGCTGGACGTCAATATCAACCTTTGTCATCATCTCATCCCGCATAGATCGTCTTTGCTCGTCTGCCATATTCAGTCAGCCGAAGCTAGAAATTAATATGGAGAGACCACCTAAAGAAAAATGCGCCTCAGCCAGCCAGATAGTTTGTGAATGACGCCCTCTGACTCAGAGCCAAATCCATATGATAATCCATATAATACCAATAATCATTAATATGTTGCCTCCCAGCACATCTCTCCTCCACCATTTCCGTGGGACCCGGGAGACTTCTCTGCCGGTACGGCGATCTCATTGCTGTAGGATGGCTCGTGAACCAATGATAAATAGTCAAATATAAGCTCGTCGTCGTCTAGACCATTTGAGCAATAATCATTCCCCTTTCGGCTTCCTCGGCGCATTTGACCCATGCGGGGGCGTCGTTGATGATCGACGAAAGCGTCATTTTAGCGACTTCACCACGGTGTACCACCATTTTCTGCATTCGCAGAATGATTCCAAAGTACTTTGAACACGCTGGCCTTACCTGTCTCTACTGATAATAATAATCCTTTCTTGGAGTCCTCCTCTTCGTTTTGATGTGCCAACCTTCTCCAGAGAGTTGAACCTCCTTCGTTGAAGTGCAAACAATCGGATCACACTACACGGCATCATGGCGGCTCCCGTCGACCCTGCAACTAGAAAGAAGGTTTTGAGGGTGGTGTTTATATCCTTGCTATTAGATCTTGTATGCCAAATCCCCAGATTTGAGCCCACGGGCGGGTGCTTCTGCTGACATAGAATAGATCAGCTTTACCTTTATACTTCCTCTATTTCCAAAACTATTAGAATTTTATCGAAACCTCGAAGCGCCAGACTCTTTCTCCTCTTCGAATAAGTCGCCGACAATCCTCGCACATATCCTCACATACCTTAATGCCTATAAAGCTTCTTTTGCCAGGCCAATCGATTCTAGATATGATATCGTTCTCCTAGGCGGGGCTCTAGGGAGCTTGTTCTCGTGAGTAGACATTCATGGACTATGCACACATACTGACTGTCTCCAGTCTCCTCCAAGCCCTAGCGTCGCCCGTCATAGGCACACTCTCGGATCGTTATGGCCGCCGGACGGCCCTCCTCTTCAGCATGACCGGCAACATCCTGAGCGTCCTCCTCTGGGTCTGCGCCACCGACTTCCGCACCTTCCTCCTCTCTCGCGTCGTAGGCGGGATCTCAGAAGGCAATGTCCAGCTCGCCATCGCCATCGCAACCGATATCTCAGACGAGAAACAGCGAGGAGCTACAATGGCACTTGTGGGGATATGCTTCAGTATCAGTTTTACATTTGGGCCTGCTTTGGGAGCTTGGCTTAGCACAATTAGCACCGTCGCTGCAAATCCATTCGCGACTGCTGCTGGATTCTCCCTGTTTTTGATCGTGACAGAAACGGTATATCTATACTACTGTCTCCCCGAGACTCTGCCCAGCAAAGTAGCATCCGCAAAACTCAATGGCGTTCCACCCGCAACAAACGGCGTCACGAAACCCACGACACGCTCCACCTCCAAACCCACGCAAGCCTCCCTCGTCTCATCAACACCTCCAGCCAAAACCTTCCGAAGAACCAACTCCCATTTCCTCCTAAACCTCACCCACCTGTCCTTCATCCTCTTCTTCTCAGGCATGGAATTTTCCCTCCCATTCATGACATACGATCTTTTCGGCTATACATCCGCTCTTAACGGTAGACTGCTAGGATATATGGGTCTCGTGGCCTCCATTCTCCAAGGTGGCGTAACACGGCGTCTCCCTCCCCTCCTCTCCGTCCGAATCGGCGTCGTTTCCTGCCTCCTAGCACTATTCCTCCTCGCACGCATCAACACCGTAGGCGGACTATACCTCGCTACCACTCTCCTAGCAGTAACAACCGCCACTGTCGTGACAGGCCTAAACGCACTAAGTAGTTTTGAAGCGGGAGAAGATGAGCGGGGTGGTAAATTGGGAAATTTAAGGAGTTGGGGACAGCTTGGGAGAGGTGTGGGACCGTTGCTCTTTACGAGCGTGTATTGGTGGGCGGGAAGAGAGATTGCGTATACGATTGGGGGAATGGGGGTTCTGGCTGTGAGTTTGATTGTGTTTTTTGGGTTGAAGACGCCGAGGGGGACGGAAGGGAAGAAGATTAAGGATGTCAAGACGGAGACTGTGGAGTTGTAAGATGAGTATTCGTATTTGTATGATGAAAAAATGAGCTGTGATTAATATTGAGGTTCCTGGGAAGGAGTTCGCGAGCTATGTCAAGGTTGATTGTATATGTTAGTTGCGGTATTTCCCTCTTAGAATATTACAGCAAGAGACAATACATAGACAAGGCCATTAACTTCAGCTCTAATGTCTCAGAAAGCTCAAGGCATTAGCGACTAGATGGGGCCGATGCGCACCATTTCCCCTCCCTAAACAGCAGTATTATGGGTAGTACATGGTTCTATTATTGGTCAAGTTCGTTTGTTATTCAGTCCGAAATATTCTCTCTGTGTGGCCAAAATATTTAGGATTCAGAAGATCCCCTTTACAAGAACCCCATCTTTTCGGGCTTGATGCGCAAGGGGACTCCAGCTCGCTATGACTATTCATTCGTCATATTATATTACAGTACATTATGTTGCTAGTTGGATAATCTAGTTCCGCATCTTCTCAACCCGGCTTACCTATATATTTCGGCGGTAAGATCAACCCATTGACAGGGAAGATAGCACTCCTCTTTAGCAGCATTGCAATAACAGTAGTTTGAGAATACAAAGCAGCAAAATACAGAGGGGTATATCCATTCATACAATTACGATCCTCG
>Ga0182030_10011413_pt1 | contig 17942 bp, 13 predicted proteins | sample 812S3MmetaG_FD_121299 | JGI IMG/M metagenome (GOLD analysis project Ga0182030, IMG submission 121299) | Permafrost microbial communities from Stordalen Mire, Sweden - 812S3M metaG (Illumina Assembly) | ecosystem: Environmental > Terrestrial > Soil > Wetlands > Permafrost | place: Sweden...
CGCTTGGTGCAGTAAGCCAGGGCGGTCTCTTCGGTGATCAGGCCCTGTTCATAGGCTTCCAGACAGGCATGGTCAAAGGTGCGCCAGCCGAACGGAAGGCTGGACTCGATGATTTCATAGAACGTCTTGCCCTCGGTTTCGCCGAGGCGGACGGTTTCCTGCGTGCGCAGGTTGCTGCCCATGATTTCCAGCAGCGCGAGCCGTCCGCCGCCAATCTGCGGCGCGAGCCGCTGGCTGACCACCCAGCGCAATGTGTCGGAGAGGCGGATGCGAATCTGCTCCTGCTCCTCCGGCTCGAACATGCCCAAAATACGATTGATGGTTTCACCCGCGTTGATGGTGTGCAGCGTGCTCAAAACCAGGTGACCGGTTTCCGCCGCGCTCAACGCGATTTTCACCGTGTCGCGGTCGCGCATTTCGCCGACGAGAATCACCTTTGGCGCCTGGCGCAAGGCGGCGCGCAGGCCGTTGGCATAGCTGTCAAAATCAATGCCCAGTTCGCGCTGGTTGAAGGTCGCCACTTTGTGCGGATGCACATATTCCACCGGGTCTTCCAGCGTGACGATGTGGACGGGTTTGGATTCGTTGATCTCGTTCAGAACGGCGGCCAGCGACGTGGATTTGCCGGAGCCGGTCGCGCCGGTGACCAGCACCATGCCGGTTTTTTCCCGGGGAATCTCTTTGAAAATCTCCGGGAGCTTTAATTTCTCCAGCGTGGGAATGGCCGTGTTCAACTGGCGGCAGACGATGGAATAATTGCCGCGCTGCGCAAAAATGTTGACGCGGAAACGCGCCTTGTCCTGCAGCGCATACGACGCGTCGCAGGAGCCGTGACGGAGCAGATCCTCGATCTGCCAGAGATTGTCGCCGATGATGTTCTGCGCGATGGTCTCGATCTGGTAGGGCGTGAGCTTGTCAATCGGCGGATCCAGCACGACGGGCTTGAGTTCGCCGTAGGCTTCCACCTGCGGCGGCCGGCCCACCGTGAACAACACGTCGGACACTTCCGGCTGTGAGGCCAGAGTCGCCAATAAAATCTGATCCAATTCAGGTCGCCGCATAAATCAAAGGTTAAGATTCGTCGTCTTCCGGCGGATGCGCCAGCAGGCCGCGGAATTTTTTCTTGTCCAGCGCCTTGTCGTAGCCGTCCTCCGGCGTGATCCGCTTCATGCGGACATGTTCCATGATGTGGTCGTCGAGCGGCTGGTTGCCGGTCTTTTTGCCGACCTGGATCATGCCGTGAATCTGGTGGGTCTTGCCTTCGCGCACGAGGTTGGCGATGGCGGTGTTGAACACCAGGACTTCAAATGCGGCGACGCGGCCCTTCTTGTCGCTGCGCTTGAATAAGGTTTGCGCCACGATGCCTTTTAGCGCTTCGGAAAGTGTCTGCCGGATTTTGTTCTGCTGGTCGGCGGGGAAAACGTCAATGATGCGGTCCACCGTCTTGGCCGCACTCTGCGTGTGCAGCGTGCCGAACACCAAGTGTCCGGTCGCGGCGGCGGTGATGGCCAGTTCGATGGTTTCCAAGTCGCGCATTTCGCCGACGAGAATGATGTCCGGGTCTTCGCGCAACGCGCCGCGTAAGGCGGACGCAAAGGATTTCGTGTGGACGCCGACTTCGCGGTGGTTCACCAGGCAGTTTTTGCTTTCGTGGACAAATTCAATCGGGTCTTCCACGGTGATGATGTGTTCTTTGCGGTTGCGGTTCGCGTAATCCATCATCGCCGCGAGCGTCGTGGATTTGCCGGAGCCGGTCGGGCCGGTGATGACGATCAGTCCGCGGTGCAGCATGGCGAATTTTTTCAGCACGGGCGGCAGCGGCGATTCCAGCTTTTCAAAATCCTCAAATGACAGCACGCGGCTGGGAATCTGGCGGAACACGGCGCAGATGCCGTTTTTTTCGTTAAAAAAATTGACGCGGAAACGGGAGATCTTCGGGATTTCGTAGCCGAAGTCCACGTCGCCGGTTTCTTCAAACTGTTTGATTTTGTAATCCGGCGCGATTTCGTAGAGCATCTGCTTGAGCGAATCGGGTTCGAGCGGCGGATAATCCACGCGCTGCATCTCACCATTGATGCGCAGCATGGGCGGGTTGCCGGACGACATGTGCAGGTCGGACGCCTTTTGCTCGAACATCAAGTTGAAAAACGCATCAATTTTAGCCATAAAATTCTTCCTGAACAAAAATCCTAGCTATTGTCGCGCCAAACGCAAGCCATGAGCCTTTTGTCCCAAATTATCCGCGCCGAAACCGCTGCCAGCGGCGTTTTGCCCTTCGCGCGCTTCATGGAACTCGCCCTTTACTGTCCTGAATTTGGATATTATGAAACCCAAAAGGACAATGTCGGGCGCAGCGGCGACTTCATCACCAGCGTCAGCACCGGCGGGTTGTTTGGCCAGCTACTGGCGTTCCAGTTCGCCGGCTGGCTGGAAGAATTGCGGATTGCGGATTGCGGATTGCGGATTGTCGAGGCTGGCGCGCACGATGGCCGGCTCGCCGCCGACATCTTGAACTGGCTGCAATTGAACCGGCCGGAACTGTTCGCGCGACTTGAATATGGCATCCTCGAGCCATCCGTCCGCCGACAGGACTGGCAGCGCGAGACATTGAAACCGTTTGCGCCGCGCGTCCGTTGGTTCACGAGTTTTGAAAACTTGTCACTCGTCACTCGTCACTCGTCACTTGCCGGCATCATTTTCAGCAACGAGCTTCTCGACGCCTTTCCCGTCCATCGCCACGGCTGGGATGCGAAAAATAAAAGCTGGTTCGAATGGGGCGTCGTTTTCGAGGACAACCGGTTCATCTGGGCGCGCGTGCCGGAAAACCTTCAACCTTCAACCTTCAACCTTCAACCTTCCGGTTTGGAATCCGTTTTGCCCGACGGCTACACCATCGAAACCAGTCCCGCCGCCGAAAGCTGGTGGCGCGCAGCCGCCGGTGTTTTGGAACGCGGAAAACTGGTTGCGGTTGATTATGGCTTCACCGGTGACGAACAATTTTCGCCCAGCCGGAACAACGGCACGCTCCGCGCCTATTTCCGGCACCACGTCAGCGACGATTTGCTGGCCAACGTCGGCGAACAGGATTTGACCGCGCACGTCAATTTTTCCGCGATTCAAAAAGCCGGCGAAGAAGTTGGATTGAAAACCGAATTGTTTTCCACGCAGACAAAATTCCTGACGCGGATTTTGGAAAAAACTTTGGCGGACAAAACTTTCGGCGAATGGACGACGGCGCGCACGCGACAGTTTCAAACCCTGACGCACCCGGAACATCTGGGCCGCGCCTTCCAGGTGCTGGTTCAGTCCAAGTAGCCTCCCTCCCTAATCGGCTTGGAGAGGGTTGGGGAGTGAGGTGCCGGGCGCTAAGGCTTGGTGTGCTGGCTGAAGAATTGGAACACATTCGTCATGCCCCCCATGACGATGCTACCGTGATCCAGACCGGGCAGTTCCACATATTCGTGTGCGAGTTTCAGCGACTTCATTCTTTCATCCAGGTGATGAACGCTGCCGATGAAGCCGTCTTTGTCGCCCGCCATGATCAGGATCGCCACGTCCTTGAACTTGGCGTTCGCATCCAGTTGGTAGCCGGGCGCGCCCGGGGATAGTCCGGCGACGCCGGCCCAGATGGAGGAATACTTGTCGGCGAGGTGCAGCGCGCCCGCGCCGCCCTGCGAATGGCCCATCAGATAAATGCGGTGGTCATCAAGGTTGAATTCCTTGCGGACTATCGCCAGGACATTCATCACGTCCTGCTCGCTGTATGCGCTGGTCTGGTCGGCTCCGCCGTCCGGACTACGCGATGGTTGATTGGTTCCTGGCAATGAGGACGCGGGCGCATTGGTGGTGGCACCGTTACGCCGGCCAAACGCGCCCATGCCCGTGGTCGGATTGCCAAAATTGCCGCCGGACGTATAGCCCATCGGGGCCACCATGATATAGCCGCCTTCCTCCGCGAGAGTCAGCGCGGGACCCCACATGAAAGAGCCGGGATTGCCACCAAACCCACGCAGCGCCACGACGAGTGGCGCCGGCTTGTCCTTGGCGACTTTCGTGGATACAAACACCGCATAGGGCAGCGTCTCGCCCGTGTTGGTGAAGACGTAAGACCGGCTTTGCACACGCGGGTCGCCCGACCAAGAGCGGCCGGCAGGCTGGCCGGTGGCCGGTTGCGCCTGCGACAGATTAAACGAAAGGCCCAGCGCAAAAGCGAGGCCGAGGCTGGCAATGGGAGTCCGGATGAATTTCATGGTGTTATCCGATGCTTAAAACCGCATGAAGAAATTCCAGGTCTCTTTGGAAATCCAGTTGTCACCGGATCCAGGATCACTCGCATAATCGGTATGCCCGCCGACAAAAGAGCCAAAGACCACGGGATATTCCGCCGGACACCCCTTGAACTCAGTGGTGACATGCGTGGGGGTGGTGGCGACCGGGATTTCGGGCAGGACCGTCACCCCGTTGTCTGCGAGGTGCGTCAGGACGCAATATTTCCCGCCTTGTTTTTGCGCATCCGAGTGGACGTATGTGCAGGTGCCGTCCGTGGTGCCGGTGGTGCTGTAAAACGCCAGGCGTTCGTGCTTGTTGGTGGGCAGATAGATATTCCAATTGGCCGGCGCATAACAGGCCACGGCACGCAGATCTTTCTGGAAATCCAACGAGTATGAGTATGTGACCATCGCACCGAAGCTGAAGCCGCAGCAAAAGACGCGGGAGGTGTCGATGCTCAACTTATCCTTGAATAGCGCAAGCATGTCGGCAAAGAAAACATGGTCCTTGTCATCCTGCATCCGCCACGGCATTTGGTCGGTGTAGCCCTGGGGCGCCACGAAAATGACGGGGACATGATCCCTTTCCGCATAGGTCTTCAGTCCATAGAACTTTTCGTTCACCATCTTGGTCATGCTCCCGCCCATCATGTGCATGGCAAAGATCAAACGGTAGGGCTTGTGCTGGTCGTAATTGGCGGGAATATCAATGATGTATTGGCGGGTAAGACCGGCGCTTGTGATCGCGTTCGTGGAGATGCCGCTTTTGAAATCCCCCAACGCCTTGCCGCAACCGGCGCTGGGGATGGGAGCATTCTTCAATTTACGAGCGGCCTCAACGGAGGCTGAAGATCGGCTTACGGTGCTGCACGAAGTGAATATTGCCAAAGTAATCACTGCCAAAGAAATGGTCTTTACCATGGGATTGTCTCCGATTGAATAATTGAATGGATTGATATGGCGCCCCACGCAAACTCAACGCTGCGCGGGCGCGGGGTTCTTACTCCAGTTTTTTCTTCGCCTCATCGGGCACGCTGATTTTCGTCGTGCCCACCTCCGAAATAACGACCGTCGTCGTCCGGTCAATGTCCCGGTCATTGCCATTAAAAGAAACCGTGCCGCTGACGTGGAATTCATATTTCACAAGTTTGCCATCCGTCACCCAGAAGGTCACCGAACCGGCGGGGTTTGCGACGGTGGGGCCATTGTCGTCGTTGGCCCGCCGTCCAAAGGTGAGCAGGGCCTTGGCCCCGGCTTCGGTCAGGGCACCGGAAATGCCGTTGGTGCCCGGCTTCAAATCCGCCGCCGCATTGGCGAGCGTGACGGCCTGTTGGTCGGGCGTCTTGGTGTTCTGCAACATGCGCGCGAGGAACATGGCCGGATTAAAGCCGCCGCCATTATCGGCGGTGGCTTCCTGGAACGATTGCCAGCCATTGTCGGGCGTGTTGATGGCGCCGTTGGTGCCTTTGAGCACGGCCAGGGTCGTGGCATCGTTGCGGACCATTGAAATTGTGGTGTAGCCGCCTTTCTCGGTTTTACCGTCGCTAGGGCCGCCGAAACGTCCGCCGCCCGGGGAGGCCACCGACGTGTGCCAGGAGTAATTGGCCTCGCGGCCCAGCGCGGCGGCTGCACCGGTCACGGTTTCTTTCGGGGTTGAATCCGCCGCGAGGAGCGAACCCGCCGCCAGCATGATCAAGCCGAGCAATAGATGTTTTTTCATAATGATGTTTGGTTGGATTTGAGTTGGTTAAATTTGAGGGAGGCCAGAACATTGCACCAGTCCTGGCGTGGATTCAATCCAAAACCGGGGCATTAGTTTTAACTACTGGATTTTCATCGGCTGGGTTCCTTGGACGGCCATGGACACAGATTAAAATTCAAAGCCGGGACACAACGGCTCCGCCCGCCGCGTGGGCTGGTGGGCAAATACCGCAGAATCACCGCCACCGCGCCCGCTGGCTGCCTTGATATTGAAATGGCTGGGGCACAGTCATGGAGCGAAATTCATTCTGGGTGACCCCTTTTGGACGAGGCCGATGGGAATGTAAACCGCGACGGCGAAGTTCGTGTATTGGCCGGCCAGACACGTCAAGCCGAAGGCCGCCAGAACTGCTGTTAAAATCCGTTTTATACCATCATTTTCCCCCCTCGTTGCCATAAATGATGCCGCGCCCGCCGGTCGCAAAATAGACCCGTCCAAAAATCCGCGGATCGCCCGTGACCTTGCTGATGCTGCCGAATTGATGTTGTTCGTCGTTGATGTGCGACCAGGTTGCGCCCGTGTCCACGGAGCAAAACAGTCCCTCGATGCCGCCGCTGGTTCCGGCCAGATACAGTGTGGGAAATTTCTTTCCGCCGGCCGCCTTTCCGAATCCGAGCGAACGGGCGTTTTGCACCGCGTCGGCTTTTGTGAAACTGGTCCCGCCATCCGTCGAGTGGTAAAGCCCATTTTCGCCCAGCGCGAGCCAGAGGTCGCCTTCCAGTCCCGGAGTGGCGGACAAGACTGCCTCGCTGGGGCCGTTCGTCTGCGGAAATGCCGCCGCTGTTTCCAAAAAGCTGGACGCGCCGTTGGTGCTGGTCAGGATTTTCCACGACTGGGCGTCAAAGGCATAAAACCTTGATGGATTCACCGGATCCGCAATCACGCGCAATTTGGGCGACGTCCCCAAGCAGTTTGTCCAGTGGTTGCCATCATCAACGGTGAAACTCGGAGCGCCACGACGTGGTGTCCACACAATGATTTTGCCATTCGCCGAAAGCGCGATGGTTCCGGCACCGCCGTCAGTGTCGGCCGGTTCGGTGGGCAGCAGGTGCCAGGTTTTTCCACCGTCCTGGGAGATGGCCGCGTGGGTCGAAGTTCCGCCGGTGCCGGAGCGGGCCAGGATGGAGGGTTTTTTTGCCGCGAAGGCCAGACTTTCCGTGTTGCCAAAGCGCGGGCCGGGAAAACTTCCCTGCGCCGGGGAGACCTCCAAATCATCGTGTCGAAAGCCGTCAATATCACCCACGCCGCTCACCAGATGCGCGCCTTCCGGCGGGCTGATGAGCGCGAGCGGCACGGTTTCCTCCAAGCCTCGATCGGCGAAAATCCAGTCGGTTCGGCCGCCGGCATCAGCTGCCGTCAGATTGGTGCAGCACCAGAGGCCGTAGCCGGTCGTGAACCAGGCTTCATTGGAATCGGATGGATTGATGACGACGCTGCCCAGCCAGTGCGGCTTGCGATCCACGGTATAGGGCGCGAGAGAATGGTCGAAACGGGCCGTGGCCAGTAGTGGCGTCCAACTGGCGCCGCCATTGGTGCTGCGGAAAACCTCGTCCAGCGGCTTCCAATGACAGAAGGTCGTGGCCAGAAGCACCTGCGGATTGCTTGCGTCCACCGCCACCGCGCCGTAGCCGAAGGGTTGCCCTTCATCCGCTGATTTGACCGGAGTGATGTCTGTCCACGCGTCGTTTTTGGGATCCAATTTCCAGACCGCTCCATCGGACATGAATTCAGGGCCAGTTTCCTTGCCGTAGCTCAAATACAATTTCCCATCGGCCGCCCGGACGATGTGGTTGGGCCGCAAACCAGACGGCTGATTTGGCACCGGTTGCCAGGTGTCGCCGCCGTCCGTGCTGCGGAAAAGATTCGTTGCCGTGGTTGAAGCAGCCGCGTAAATCGCGGTTCCGTCAAACAGCACACAAACGATGCCGGCCGGGCGGGGGCCGAAGCGGAAGCTCCGGGTTGCGGGCCTTGGTGCCTCGAAATTGGGAAAACTATTCACCCGGTTCCACGTTGCGCCGCGATCCGCGCTTTTCCACAAACCATCACGGCGCGAGCCGAAGAACAGGATGTTGCCGTCATTGGGATTGACCACGAGACGTTCGCCGTTGAAACGGCCGGATTCATTGCCGCCCATCTTGAACGGCACCTCGGTGCGCTGCCAGGTGCGGCCTTGATTGTCGGAACGGAAGATGGCCGCCCGGCTTCCGGCATAGATTCCCGCCGCCAGATAAACCCGGTTGGTGTCGTTCGGGTCCAGTGCCAGACTTTCGATGCCGGTGAAATCCACCGCGTCGAACGAATCCGTGATGGGAATCCAGCGCTGCGCCGGGGCGTCCCAGCGATACGCTCCGCCAACGTCGGTGCGGGCATAGAGCAGATTCCTTCCCTGGGGATGCGTGATCAGGCCGGTGACAAAACCGCCGCCGCCGATAAAAACGTTGTGCCATTGATAGTGCCCGGACGCAACGCTTTCTTCGGCGGAAGCTTTGAACCAACAGCCAAGCAGCATGGCGATGGCGATGATGTGTCTCATTGTGTTTTCAATTCTGATGAACCGTCCATTTCACTTTCCCAACCGTCGGGGCGCTGCCTAGTGTGAAGTTGTTGCCAGCTTTCAATTGGCGCTGGATGCCATTCCAGTCATCAGCCAGCTTTTGCGCATTGTCAAAGCCCGCGACGACGTTGATCGGAATATAAGCGGGGACGGAAAAATTTGCAGGGTTTCCGGCGGAACAAACATTGGCCAGCCCGAATGCTGCGAGTAGGACCGCAGCTTTCAAAATAGAGCTCGTGCGCAAAGTAAAAGTGCTAATTCATGGATTATCCCCCAAAGGCCCGAGGAAGTCTTGTCGGAAAAATCAACGACATCATCGTTCAATCCTCTCGGCAACGGGAAGCGTATTCACAGCTTGGGCGTGATCTTGAAGTGCAAGCATACGGTAGCGCCAGCGGCGCGGCATCTTTGTAGAATATCCGCCCAAAGAATCTCCAGCCCCGGACGGGGCGGCAGAAATTGGGCGCACCGGTTCGGTCGCCCCGGCCGGGGCTAATGATTTATGACGCTGGCTGTCCCACGGCTGACGCCGTGGGCTACTATCGAACGCTGCTCCGCAGCTTTTATTTTGGCCGACCGACCGCGCGCCGCCGTGACGATGGATAACGCGGCGGAACCGCCGAACGTTTCCGCATAACCGTGGAGACAGCCGGGGCTGATTTTCGAGCCGCCGCGCATCGGCTGCCACGTCGCATCCGGCCATTCGATTTTTGAATTGTCACTCATGTTTCACACTCCATTTGCACCCGCATCGCATCGCTGGCGGCCTTGAGATTGAAATGGCTGGGGAATGGTCATGGGACGAGATTTATTCTGGGACTGACCCGTTTATGACCCGCATAGGTGAGGGTTTTGGTTTTTGCGGTAGAACCGCATCGCCCCAACCGAACCAAATCTCAAACAGTCATTTCTTTGGGCCCGGCAGCGTGACGCTCTGTCCGATGGCCGGCATTTCAAAAGGTTCGATTGAATGGGTCCGCCAGTTGAACCAAAGCCAGCGAAAATCCGGCGCATCCAGCGGATTGTCGAAATGGAACGCGACTCGCGAAGGCAGGCGTGATTCATCCACTTCGAGGATTTCCACGGTGAGTCCCTTGAGCGGATGGTGGTCGCCCTTTTTATATTGGCCGCCAAGCACGAGATGGTCGGCGGCGTTGAGCGCGTAGGCGATGTGCACCGGGCCGAGGTCGTCGCAGGAAAAAATATTGGAGCCGCGGGATTGAATGACCAGCGTTCGGTCGTCAGTGCGCTGGACCTCCAGACTGGTGCAGGCCGGCGCGAGCACGTGCAGGGTTTTGGGCAATGACCAGTGATAATACGCCGCGTAACCCGGCGTATAATACGATTCCAACGAAACGGGGTGGTTGATGACAATCAGATTTTTGTCCTCAAGGTTTGGACGCTCATTGGAACCGCGACTTGCCCAGGCAAAGCCGATCGCTTCGGCCTCGACCACGATAATCCTTTTGGCCATGGCGACGGGAACGTGGATCAAAAGGAGCAGGACGCACGCAATGGACGCGGCAATTCTGCAGCCGCGCCGCTCCAGCAGCCAGCCCGGCCGGTTGAACACGCCGGCGATGAAACTAGCCACCAGCCCAAACGCGGCAATGGCGATGTAGCCGATATTCTTGGACAGCGGCAACAGCACGGCTTCGGGGATTACCGCCAAAATCATGGCGACGAACCAGAAGGCGATCATTTTATCGCGACGCACCCACGGAAGAAAAATCAGCAATGCCGCAATGGCGACAATTCCAAAGAGCGCGGTGACCAACGGATAAAACGAAGGTTTGATAATGAAGAAAATCTCTGGCGGCACCGTGCTCAACTGGCTTCCCAGCAAAATCAAGCTTCGCGGGATCAACGCTTCCAGGAATTCAAGCGGCTGCTGTGCCGGGTCAATGTAAATGCCCACGTGCGTCAAACCGTAGCCGGACAATTTATACGCAATCCACCACACGGTGATGACGATGACGGAAGGCAAAATGGCCAGCGCCCGGCAGCGGATATTTCCCGTCTCCAGCACCAGCGCGTAGGCCAGAATGAAGGCAAACATGGAAACGCCGCTTTCCTCTCCCAAAATCGAAAGCGCGAGGAACAGTGCGGATAAACACATGGCGGCACGGGATTTGGTGGAACGCCATTGATGATGTTCGTAAAGGCACAGCAAACCGAAGAACAGCGCCAGAAAATAACCGCGGTTGGCGACAAAAGCCGCCGGCAGGTAAGAATTGCTGTCGAGCAGAAACAGCAGCGCCGCCAGTCCGGCGGCCCAGCCTGCCCCCATCAGCTTCCGGTAAACCATCGTGACGGCCAAGACGACCGCCGCAAACCATGCGATATTGTGGGCGTGCATCAGCGCCGGCGAACCGGGAAAGAGCCGGTAATCCATCCAATGCGTGAGCGCGGCGACCGGCCGGCACAGGCACAATCGCAAATCATCCGGCGTCCACCACGGCAAGGTGCCGTAACTTTTCATCACCGCCACCGTTTGGGAATTTCGACTGAAACCAAACAGGTCAAATAAAACCGTCGAAAATTTGCCGCAATCTGCCGGATTACCGGTCTCGGCCATTTGCGCCGGCATTTGATCCGGTCGCAGCTCCACCGCGCGTTGCGGCAGGTCGTCGGCAAACAATCCGAGCTTCAGCACGGGCAGCATGACCACGACGGCCACGCTGGCAAGAATGATTGGAAGCTGGTGATGCGTCAGGATTTTTTTTAGAAAATCCACGGTCCAAATAACTGTGCGATTTGCGGGCATCTGATTCGGTCTCATTGGACAATCCTGCTGGCGACTTGTCACGCAGTGCAGGTAGATTTGTAACGGTCGCAGAACCGCCCCATGGCAACATTCTCCGATTTCCGCTTTTTTGCTTTCCGCCTTCCGATTTTAATTTCAGTTTTCAGCTTTCAGCAATTCAGTTTTTTCTTAACGCTTCCGCATAACCGTGGAAACCGCCGGGGCTGATTTTCGAGCCGCCGCGCATCGGCTGCCATGTCGCCTCCGTCCATTCGCTTTTCGAATTGTCGCTCATGTTTCACGCTCAATTTGCACCAGCGCCAGCTGGCGGCCTTGATATTGAAATGGCTGCGGAACGGTCACGGAACGAAATTCATTCTGGGACTGACCCTTTTATGACCCTTTTAAGGTGTAGCTTCATAGGCACCGATATCCGGTGGGTTGCCGCGCACGGTGCCGAAGGCATCCGTCGGAACACTAGCCAAATACACGCCATTGCTTATGGCTGGAGAGTTTGTCAGCAGGGTGAACCATTCCCGGGTGAGCTGCCCAGGAAGAGGCATCCCGGGGGTTTGTGCCATGTGGGCTGACGCCTCGCCGAAGATATCATTCGTGCCGGGAATGGACAAATTACTGTAACCAGTATTATCCGCGCGGCGCGGCCGAGTGATCCAGTAATTATGGTCAGCCTGCGCCACCGCCGAATAATAGGAGTTTGATCCGGTCCCATCAAAAATATTATTTCTGATCACCAGTCCGATTTGAGTGCTGCCCACTTCAAACGCCATACCGTTCGTATTAACCACCGTGTTGAAAAAGACATAGGTATTTGTAAACCCTTTCAAAGTAGACGTGTATGTCTGTATAATAATTGGTTCACCATAGGCAAAATTATTGACGACTAGGTTGTTTATTGGCCCCGGATCGTTAGTGTCGCCATCAATGTTTATGACGATTGTCGCCCCGCCCGACATATAAATCGGGACGCTGGCATAGTATGACAGATTGTTGGAAATGATGCCACTGTAGCTGTTGGCCAGACCGATATTCAGCGTCCAGCAGTTGTAGACGGTGTTCCCGGTAACAATGGTATTGGAGACGCCGTAGTAACCGTAGATGCCCTCACCCCAATTGTCATGCACGGTATTGCCCCGGATGATGTTCCCGGTCAGGAAATTTGAGCCATTTTTATATCCATGGATGGGAATTCCACTACCCCAATCACTGCTACCTCCATTTATAAGGTTGTGGTAATGATTAAGACAGGTATCGTAAACCTGATTGCTTTCGACTAGATTATAGCTGCCTAGGACCGGTATGCCGGCGTCTTGACTGTTATGCACCACGCAATTTCGGACAATGTTGTTGTTGCCCGAAACCAACACGTCTGAACCGCCGAAACCAACGGGGGAATTGAAGTTGCCGTTTTCAATCTCAAACCCATCAATGACATTATAATTACCGCTTAAGGTGACGACGCCGGCAAACCAATTGGCGGCCCCTTTTCCATCCACTGGAGTGATTCCGCCCAAATTAATCACCGGGTGTTCACCCGGATAGGCCATAAGGGTGATGGGCTGGCCGGCGGAATTGGTTTGCTTCATCCAGACTTGCTGATTGTAGACCCCGCGGCTAACCAAAACCGTATTGCCAGCATTCGTCGCATGGGCGGTGGCATATGCCAGGGTCTTCCAAGCCAGATTGGTCGCCAAACCACTATTGGAATCAAGCCCGTTGGTAGCCACATAATAGGTGGCCGACGACGACGAGCTGGTCGAGACGAGCAAAGCCAACAATGTGATAAAGCAACTAAACGAATATGTGCGACTCGCGCTCATGGTTATGCCTAAGAGAATGCTTTGAAAGTCTTGCAGCATAGCCAACATCAAGTGAAGTGGAATATCTTGTTCAAAAGCCGGCCAATTCATGTGGAATCGGATGGTTGCAGGGTGGTTTGGTGGTTCAATATCCATAGTTTTACTATTGTTCAATTCACTTCGTTCGGTAGCGTCGCCGTCCCGGGCCGAACCTCAGCTTGGCACTGCGGGGGCGTCCCGCCCCAAGTCGTTGCCCGGCCGTGAACTGGCAGCGAGACGCTGCCATCAGCGGATGGGATCGCCCAGCTTCTCCGGCACCAGCCGCAAATCAAAACCGGATTCAAACGGATGACCGGCCACGCCGCGCAAGCGTTCTGCGAACGTTTCCGCATAACCGTGGAAACCGCCGGGGCTGATTTTCGAGCCGCCGCGCAGCGGATTCCACGTCGCATCCGGCCATTCGATTTTTGAATTGTCACTCATGTTTCACGCTCAATTTGCACCAGCGCCCGCTGGCGGCCTTGATATTGAAATGGCTGGAGAACGGTCATGGAGCGAGATTTATTTTGGGACCGATCCCTCTCCCCGCCAAAATGGGGAGAGGGTTGGGTGAGGGAAGTTAATGATTTCATTGACTGCGATGGAGACGAAAGAACTGAATGGCGTTAGTCATGCCGTTGGTGACGACATAGCTTCCGGCTACAGTTGCGGGAAGTTCTGACGAATCTGCCCAGTTGCTCACTCCCAGGTCGGTCGCCGTTTGCATAGTCCAGCCAACGTTATTTGTCGGCCAGGAAAGGAGGAGTTCGCCCCTGTCCGGCACGGCCGATAAAATGGGAGGCATTTCGATACGGAAGATCGTCCCGTCGCCGTCCATGCCGCCACCGTATGTCGTGCCGTAAAAATGGCCATCGCTCCCTTGCGTCAGATCGGCCAGAGGTTCATCACCGTTTGTGCCGTCAAACGAAACCAGCGTCGTTAACATACCTGAAGGGGTGATTTTGAAAACTGTGCCATTAGCGTTTGCGCCGCCGAAGCGTGTCGTTCCGTAAAAATTACCGTCTCTTCCTTCTATCAACCCGGTTTGAGAATCACCGCCGTCATCGCCGGCGGTGAAGGCATACAGTGTGGTCAGTGCGCCCGATGGTGTCATCATGAAAACAGTGCCGTAATGATGACCGCCGCCGGGGCCTGTGCCTGCATTGACGGTGGTGCCATAAAAATTGCCGTCGCTGCCCAATATCAAACCGGCACAAGGATTACTCCCGTTGAAACCGTTGAAGGAAAGCAAATTGGTTAATGTGCCCGAGGGTGTCACCATGAAAACAGTGCCGCTGCTGTAACTGTCGCCGCCCAAAACGGTCGTTCCGTAAAAATTACCGTCCCTCCCTTGCACCAGACACGCCTCCGGCTCGGCACCGTTCGTGCCGTCAAAAGAAACCAACGTGGTCAACCCGCCGGTCGAAGTCATCCTGAAAACTGTGCCGCAATTGAACGCGCCGCCGGTCGCCGTCGTGCCGTAAAAACTACCGTCGTTCCCTTGCACCAGACATGCCTCAAGATCGGCACCGTTCGTTCCATCAAAAGAGACCAACGTGGTCAACACGCCGGCCGGAGTCATCGTGAAAACTGTGCCGCAATTGAACGCGCCACCGGCCGCCGTCGTTCCGTAAAAATTACCATCGTTTCCCTGCACCAGACCCGCCCGGGGATTGGCGCCATTGGTGCCGTAGAAGGTGGTCAATGTAGTCAACGCACCGGCGGGAGTCATTTTGAAAACGGTGCCGAGCTCGTTGGTGCTGAATAATTGGGCGGTCGTTCCATAAAAATTACCGTCTCTCCCTTGCACCAAACCGGCTAGCGGAGAAGCACCATTGGTGAGGTCGAAGGAAACTAACGTGGTCAATGTTTGTCCGTAGCCGACAGGAGCAGTCAGCAGAAGCATCAAAATTGTGGCATGTAAAAGGGTTGTCAGTTTATTTTTCATGGTTCGTTTATGTCACACAGATGACGGGCAGAGATTGCCGAATCAACGGTGCCAGCGCCCGCTGGCTGCCTTGATTTTGAAATGGCTGGGGAACGGTCATGGAACGAAATTCATTTCGGGCCTGGCTAGACGATTTTGCAGGGAATCACCGCGTCCTCATCGAAGGAATAAACCGCGCATAGACGATGGTAGCCGTCCGCGATCAGGACTTTTCGCTGCGCCTCATCCCGGACGAGCAGGAGCGGGGACAATTTATGGCCGGCCTCAATTCTTTTCCGATCCTTGCGCACGTGGGCATTGTCGCTGCCGAGCAGGGCCAAGGCCGAGGCCCGGAAAATATCCTTGGATTTGAAATCCGTCAGCGCCGCCCGCTTCAGTTTTTTGACGAACGCCCGCGCGGCTTTTTTAGGATAGAGCAGGTTTAAGTAGGAGTAGGCGGCCGGATAATCGTGTGCATCCGGCTCGACCAGCCATTTGATGGCGAATTGATGGCTCATGCTGTCCCTCACCATACCGGCAATTGGCCCGCACTCAACTGGAAAGCTGTCCGTCGTAGAGCCGGCGTCCTCGCCTGCGGGTTAGGGCAAAGAATGGAAGCGCTCATAAATTAAGAAAATCAAAAAATCCCATCTTAAGAAGCAGGTCTTTGCACTCTTCTGCAAGTTTCTTGGTGCTTGGCTGATCACTCGCCAAACCTAGCGAAATTACAGGTGCCAAATCTTTGAATTGGATTGACCACCGAAGCTCGTCGCTTGGTTTTTTCAAGAGCGCCTTGAACAAGTCCAGCATGGATTCCAAGCGATTAGGTATGACACTGTATTCCGTAATTGCCTTTATCAAGCGATAGGCTTGTGGCGCTTTCTTTAATCGTTTGATCGCGGATTTGGCGTGATTGAAACGCCATTCAAACGGAAAGCATTCACAATTTAACCAATCAATTGATTCGGCAAGTTCGCCATCATATTCAGTAGATGCCTCGTCAAACTTGAGTTTAGTCTCAATTTGCGCTAGTCGCCGCTCCCAAATATGTAACACCTTGCCAATAATCTTCTGGTCGGGTTGTTCGCCTTTTTGACTCTCCCAGATTCGGCCGATCTCACTGATAAGCGCGGCTCTTATGCTTTTAGAAGCCACATTAAAAAACCTGTCAAGAACAGTTTGCCCCTGTAAATCAGTTACAAAAGAACCACTCCAATAATAACAGGCGATATGCGTTCCGAGCCGCGAACCGAAGTCGCGCCGATTTTGCTTCGCGTCCTCGTCTTTTGTGTCGGCCTGCATTGTTCTTAGTATGTCCAATGCATCGTCTAGGAATTTGGGGAATATTTCGAGTATGTCATTCCATGGCTGGTCATATTTAAAATGTGCCGTGATGGTGGCTGAACGGTGCTCTGGCCTGTCTGGTGGATATAATAGGCTCGGCGTATCTTTGAGTTCTTGTCCAAACAAGTGGATTAGAAAACGGCTTCTTCGACGTTTTTAGTGGGTAAAAGAGGTGGAATCGGGTTTTCTGGTGGTGCGTATGATACCGGAAAAGATGTTTCAACAGATATTGTCGCTGGGTGAAGTCTGGCGGGTGGTGCGTATGGATTATCAGGAAAAAGAAAGTAAGGTGCTGATCCGTGTGGCAGAGACGCCCGCGTTGTGGCCGCAGGAAAGCTGTCCGCATTGTGCCGCCAAGACTGTGCGCGGCTACGATCATGCGCCGGAGCGGCGGTGGCGGCATCTCAACGTGTGCCAGTTGCAGTCGGAGATCGTGTGTGCGCTGCCGCGCGGCGAATGTCAAAGCTGCCGGAAGATTTACACGGTGCGCGCGCCCTGGGAGGGACGGAGCCGGGGATTGACGCAGGAGTTTGAGGCGTTTGCCCTGACGCTGATGCGGGAGATGCCGGTGAAAAAGGCCGGTGAGATTTTGGGGGAGACGGATCAAAAGCTGTGGCGTGTTCTCTTCGCCCATGTGGACGCGGCGTGGCGGGATTTGAGCTGGGAAAATGTGATTTGGGTGGGGGCCGACGAGATGAACCGGAAGAAGGGGCACAATTATCTGACGGTGTTTGTGGACTTGCAGGCCAAGCGGGTGCTGCTGGCCGTCGAGGGCAAGGACGCCAGCGTCTGGGAACGCTTTGCCGCTGAATTAGGCAATCATAACGGGCATCCGCGAGCCATCACGATGGTGGCCATTGACATGAGTCCGGCGTATCAGAAGGGCGTGCGGGAGAACTTCGGGAACGCGCAAATCGTGTTCGACAAATTTCATGTGGTCAGCCAGGTGGTCAAGGCGGTGGACGAAGTGCGGCGCAAGGAGGTGCGTGCGGACGCCGCCGCGCGGGAGCAGTTGGAACGGAGCAGTTGGTTGTGGCGCAAAAATCCCGAGACGTGGACCGCCGGGGAAGAAAACCGCTGGGCGCAACTGAAGGACAAGCCGCTGGTCACGGGACTGGCATATGCGATGCGGTTGGAACTGCAACGGGCCTATGCCGCCACCACCGTCGCGCAGGCACGCAACCGCTTTGAATCATGGGGCCGCTGGGTGCAAGCCGAGGCGAAAGCGCTGACTTCGGGATTGCTGGAGCCGATGCGCAAGGCGGCGGACATGGTGGAACGCCACTTGGAAGGCATCTTGGCCCACTGGCAGCAAGGTCTGACGACGGCATTTATGGAAGGACTCAACAGCTTGTTCTCGGCCACCAAACGCAAGGCCCGAGGCTACCGTTCGGTCGAGTATCAAACTGCCATGCTCTACTTCGTCGCTGGCAAGTTAGAGATCCCATACTATGGCTAATTACCCATTACAAACGTCGAGGAACC
>Ga0182030_10011414_pt1 | contig 17942 bp, 13 predicted proteins | sample 812S3MmetaG_FD_121299 | JGI IMG/M metagenome (GOLD analysis project Ga0182030, IMG submission 121299) | Permafrost microbial communities from Stordalen Mire, Sweden - 812S3M metaG (Illumina Assembly) | ecosystem: Environmental > Terrestrial > Soil > Wetlands > Permafrost | place: Sweden...
AGTCTGGAAGTGCGCTTGCAGGAAGCCGACTCCAACCGGCTCCCCTACGCCCAGCTCCTCCAACTCGTCCTCCAGGACGAACTCAACGAGCGTGAACAGGGGACCATCGCCCGGCGCAACAAAGTCGCCAACTTCCGCGAGACTCGATCCCTGGACGACTTCGACTTCAGCTTCAACACGTCGATCCACCGGGGTCAAATCTATGAACTGGCCGCGTGCCATTTTATCCGGCAGCGCCGCGACGTGCTGCTGGTGGGGCCGCCCGGAGTTGGCAAAAGCCACCTTGCCCAAGCCATCGGCATCGAAGCCGTCAAAGCAGGCTTCCCGGTGCTCTACCGCTCCGTGTTCGACCTGGTGCGCGAATTATCAGGAGAAGAAACCCAGCGTGGAGAAAGCCGCCTGATGGCGAAATACATCAAGCCCCATCTCCTCATTATCGACGACATGGGGCTCAAAATCCTTCCAGCCAAAAGCGGAGAGATCCTTTTGGAGATCATCATGCGCCGGTATGAAAACCGATCCACCCTGATGACCTCCAACCGCCCCATCGAGGAGTGGGGCAAGCTGCTGAGCGACGTACCCGCCGCCAGCGCAATCCTCGACCGGCTTCTCCACCATGCCGACGTCATCCCCATCACCGGACGCAGTTACCGGCTCCAGGAGAGTGCCAACGAACGCGCGTCGAGAAAACAGAAGCCGAAAACAGACTCATCGGCCCAAGCCGAAAATTAGTGAACCCAAAAGCGGAATCGGGGAACCACGGTTCCCCAAACCCCTCCTCTAAGGGGAACATTAGCAGCCTTCGGCTGGAAGGCGGCTGCGCCGCCCGTCACCGAACGGCCTTGCCAAACACACCCAAACCAACTTAGAAAACACCCGCCCCAAGGTGGTACACTTTGACTTGATCATTGGTGGTACACTTTGCGGTGTTCGGCGAGAATGAAGATGACGGAACCGGCGAAGAACACGTCCAGTGCGCTGTTTGCCGCCGCTCATTGGACGCTGCCGATGTGTTTGTCAATTCGGACCCTGCCATTATCTGCAAGGATTGTTTGGAGAGGCACTTCGTCTTGTGCGACGGATGCGAAGAGCTTTTTTGCAGGGAACTCGTAATGGTGAGTGAAACGGGCCAAGTAACCTGCCGGAAGTGCGCCGAAAAGTTGGCCGCGCGCTAATCCCCCGCTGCTGAAAGGGGGCTTGCGGCAACATCACGTTGCTTACGGTCCGCCTTCCTGAATCGTATCACGGACGGCGTGGCCACTCCCCCAGTTGCCACCGAAGCGGAGTGGCGCAAGCGCCGGGGATCAGGGTCGGCCGCGGCCATTCCCCGCCCACAGCGACAGATTACCGGAATTGTTGCGGTGGGCTTCTCGCCTCCACGTAATATTCAATGGTTGAAGGGGAATGCGGCGATACCGAATTCATTCTTTAATGGCAGTGAACTATGCTGCCCGCTCGCGGGCAACCGAGATAGCGATTCAAGGACTGGAAACAATCCCGCGTATTTTTGATATTTCAGTGAGGACATCACGGAGATGGCGATCAGCTTCGGGGGAGTACATCCCTTCCAAAATATCCGCGATCCGTTCGCGAAGGATTCGGAATTCGGAATCAAGCGTTCCCTCGATTGACCTCGCAAATCGAACAGTCCACTGCTCCGCCTCGCGGTGAGCCTGCTCAATGTTTTGGTGAAGCCATTGCGTACCGGCCGCGCGCATCGCTTCGGTTATCGCACTGCGACTGGAATGGCTGGCGAAAATGATACTCAGACCACCGAAAACCGCACCGCCAAGCGGCCCTCCGATGAGGCATCCCGCTACTGCACCAATACATGCTGTGGCAAACCGAGTGCGAAATGAAACGCCATCAGCCAAGGGAATCGGAGCTTCGGCCTCACCAAAAACTGAGCCACGTTCCAAATTCAGGCGCTCCCGCATGGCGGCAACGATTCGGTCAGGATATTTTGCGAGACCGGCGCTTCCCAACACCCCTCTGTTGACAATTTCCCAATCCAATCCGGAATACAGAAATGTCATTTCCTCCATCGAGTCCTTCTGTTCGGCTTCGAGTTCCGTCCGCAAACGGACGAGCCAACCTTCAGTCTGCGTGGCGTTGTAGTCCACCAGCCTCTTTGTGAGTTCGCTGACATCGCGCGTCCCGCTGAGCGATTCCGCCTCACGTCGCCATCCATCGCGCAGCCGTTGCTCCAGCGCTTGAAGAGAAGCCGTCAAACGTCGCTTTGTGTGATCACGATCCACAATAACGCGTTTCTTGAGACTTTTTTCCAGAGTATCAATTTGTTCTAGCACATTCTCCAAGCGGAGCCGGGCTCCGTCTGGAGAAGACTGTGGTTTTTCCAGGCGTTCTTCGACCGTCGCCTCGATTCTGTCCAGAAGGCGCCCAAAGCGCCAGCGGTCCAGGGCCTCTGTGTTCGCTGTGGAAAGCAAGACGGCGCGCAAGGCTTCAGCATCCTTTTGAAGCCGTTGTCCGAGTAGGCCGTCGGTATCCGCATTGTCCCAGAGAAAAATCGCTGAGTCGGCGAGACACTGCCCCGCCCATGGTGCTTTTGCTTCTGGGACAAAAAGCCTCCAAGCGCTCCGCTCCACAAAATCCAACTCCTCGGAATCCCGAATGGCTGCAACAGCGCCGGCTAGAACAATCGCATAAGAGTTTGCGGGACGCGTTAGTAATAGCCTTTCAATCGCTTCCAAGGTTTCAAATCCCAGCAAATCGTTGCAGGGAAGAATGGCAATCACTTTATTGGCGAGAACCGGAACTTCTTCATCCTCGGGAGAGGCTTTGGCGCACGGCATCACCAGAGTTTCCGGCAAATGAAGGGACTCACTAATCCAGCTTTGGAATGCCGGAAGATGGTTTGTATCGACGTTGAGAAGAATGAGGTTTCGCCGCTTCGACAAATCGGACGCCTTTTCTACACTGCTAACAACGTCTGAGAGCCCACCTTTCAGCAAGGCTTCCCGAATCGGAATGAGCAATTGCGGGTAATTGATTTCCATAGAATTTGAAAGATGGCCGATTTATACAAGCGAAGAAACAGACGGGCACTGCTGCGTGCGAAGCGCTTCCAGCAACGCGTCCCGTCGCTCGATGGCTGCCCGAGGCAAATCAAGAGCCGCGATTAAGGAACACAGAACCGACCTGCGCACCATGCCATCCTCAGCGTGCCGGCGGAGAATCTCCAATCGCGACACGGCGATGCTCGCTATCGCGTTCAAAACGGAAACGGGGTCGTCTCTTAGAGAACCGAGCAGTTTATTGGTGATCGGCTTCTGTAAATCGTGCAAATACGGCAAAATATAGCGCCGCGCCAAATGCGCTTCCATGTCACCTGGAGAAACTTTCCCGGTGGCATCTTCGACCGTGGCAACCGTATTCTGGAAGAGTGCCCGCAGTTGATTCCACGGTTGCGGCCCATCTTCCGGTGAGGTTGCTCCCAATTTGGCAATCAGCGGTCCCGCATGTAACAAAGCGATTTCCCGCTCCAGTCGAGCCGCCGGTTCCAGGACGCAGCCACTGGATACATCGAGTAGATCCCCAAGCCATTTTTCAAGGCTTTGAATTAAAGCACAGACAAAGAGACCATGCTTTCCAATTTTCGGCTCGGCTCCATTTAACCCGTCCTCCAGCCGGCGCCATATCAATCCGGCCTCGGCCATATCGTCAAATAGAACAGCCTCAAACAGTGCTAGAAAATCCTGCTGTGATTCGCGAAAAAACGTACTGCCGAGCAAGCTGGGCAGGTAATCGCAGGGAGCATCGCATGCATGGCATCCTGCGTTGCGATGCAGGTAGCTTTTGTCCCAGAGCGAAGTATCAGCGGAGAGTCCTCGTTCAACGCTACTCTCCACGGCTTCCTTGAATGGATGAATTTGCACCAGCACCGCCTCGCCAATCCGTTCGTCATGCACGACTGCTTGCCCGGGCGACAAATTATTTAGCTGCCTCATCTGCTTTTCATCCAGATTCGTGCAGCCGCCGGCAGCCTGACGATCATCCGGGTGATTTAACCGATGAACGATTTTGAGGTTTGTATTTTTTAGCGTGTCCGAGACCAGCTTCGTGGGACTTTGGTCTGCGATTATGAATCCCTCTCCATAGGCTCGCATCTCCGCAAGCATATCCGTGAACATCGTGACGGCTTTTCCGCGCGGGTCACCCATCTCCTGCGCCGCCGGTGGCGCCACTGCCTTTAACAAACGATGCGCCTCCTCGATCAAAGTTAGGTGCTGCAATGTTCCCAGCCGGCTTGGCCCCACCCGCCGCTGGCGAACTTCCGCAAACTCATAGAGAAACACAAAGAGCAGTGCCATTACGAACGCCTTCTCCTCGTCATCCCCCATGTTTTGCAACTCGATCACTGAGGGACTGGAAAACAGCACATCCGGCGAAATCGACCGCCGGCAGTTCAACATCAGGCCCTTGTTTCCCACGAGGAGACTGCGTAAGCGCGAATGTAGAGCGGCACTCATGTTCTGGTTGATCTCCTGCGCGTAGCGCTTGCGCCCCATAACGACGTCGATCTGGCCGTGCAAATCCTCAAGGTTCGGAATCAGCGCCGCGCGCAAGAAGCCCTCCGGTTTCCCGCGCAGGAAGGCATTGTCTGAGTCGAATAAGCTCCAACCCCGGTCTGTGTAAACATCCAAAATTGCTTCCTCCAGCACGTAAGCCATCCCCGCGAACATCGGGAACGATGCATTAAAAACTGCTTTCAGAAGATCTATATGACGACCGAGCGGAATACCCGGCAACGGGCTCAATGGGTTGAGCCGCAGTGGCAGTCCATCACCTCCGCCCACAGAAAACACGCGCAGTTTTCCTCGCATCTCGGGCAAATCTGCGAGCCGCCGGTACTCAGCCTTGGCAGGCTCAATCACCAGGAACGGCAATCCATTGCGCCGCCACGTTTCCATCAATATCGACATGCAGGTATTCGTCTTTCCGTAACCTGTCATTCCTGTCACGAATACGTGCCGGTTTAGTGTCGCCTGGCTTATGGTAAGCGTTTCGATCGGATCGCCCGATGTGTTTAATAACGAACCCAGCGAAATCTCCGTCGCAACCGGCGCGGGCGCGGAAAGAGCAAACCTGGCGCGATCACGCATCGGCACACCCGCGACCTCCCTCGCCGGCAGGTTTACCAACGCAGATAGCTCGTTGGAATCGAGGCAAGTTCCCAGCCTCTCGAAGGCTGGACCGAACGGATGCGCCGCCCCGTCCTTGCCGCCGCCCGTCTTCATCGACAAAACACGACCTGCGAGCATCGCCGGACGCAACAGATGACTGGGCAAAATGTGCAGCCTAATCGGGTCCAGTCCGCTGGACTTGCCGCTGCACGTGCTCCGAATCGCCGCACCAACAGCCATCAAACCCGCCTCGCTTTCCGCCGCAATATAGACTCCGGTTTGCCACCAACCGCCAGCGCGGGCAGCCTGGAGCCTTTCCAAATAGCGGTCCAGCAAGCGTTCGCAGAACTCTGCGTTTGCGTCCAAATAATCGATCGTAACACCGCTGGTCTCCGTCACACTGGTGGACACTTGCCGGTTCCGCTTTGCGTCTTCCCGCGCGGCCCATGCGCTCACGCCAAAACCCAGACTGGTCATCGTTTGCCCCACCGGGCCTACCGCCAAATTAAGAAAAGCGCCCATCCCGAAAAAGAGCAAAGGCAATAGTGATGCAGCCGATTTCTCCGGCACCTCCGTTCGCGATGTTCCATCCGTACGACTTGTGCCTTCGTTCATAGACCGCCTCACAAAAGAGTGGATCGCGCTTTTCAGCCGCCGCAAACGGTCTGCAGTCGCATCAATCTCCCGTGCATCCACTGGTTCCGCGACCACGAGCAACACATAATTGTGATTTCCAGCCGCTTCGATGAGCCGGTCCAAACTTTGGTTTTCACCCAACTCCCCGTCCGGCCCGCGGCCCGAGGCAATACCCGTCACCACCCCAAGGGCTGGCGCCGACTCCGCCAACCATGCCATTTCGGGGATCCCTACCCGGTCGAATGGAAGCGATTCTCCACCCAGCTTTAAGCCCGTGAAGCATGCCCGAAGAGCGCTTTCCTGTCCCTGCAAGTAGTCCTCCGTCGAACGGGCACCCCCGAGCCGCCTCCCGCCCAAATACAGTCGATGCCGTCCCCCATTACCATGCACTGCCATCACAAAGGCGTGTCCCGGCTCGGCGCATGCCGAGAGCAAGTTGGGCATCATCTTCCCCCATTCCTGTGCCTCCGGACGTCCCAGCCCAACCACCTCCCGCAATAGCGGACGATGAGCATCCACCGATGGCAGACCAATTTCCCATCGCACCGCTTCCAATGGCGAGAGATACCGGCGCTCCATTAACGCCAGCAACGCCTCTGGCATCTGCCCCAGCACATCGGCCGCCGAACCACTGGCAATGGCTATTTCAGATTTTGTCTTTGAAAGCGAGTTTTCCACCGTCTTTTATTGGTTTTTACCCCCGCTCCCAAGGGGGGCGCGGTCCTGATGTGTGTTTCAGGGAAAGCGACGAAAGGGCTGTTTTAACCGAACTCATCCCGCTCGCCTTCTCATTCAAAATATTTGCGGTTGCCAACTCAAATAGAGGACGAATCGCCGCTCCAGAGGCTACTGCAACCCATGGCTCCGGCATGGAGAAGACATGACATATTTCCTCCAATGCACCTTGCGCGCACGACCATATCCCTCCGATGCCCCCAAAAATCGCCAACTCTAATGCCCCAGTTCCCTCAAGTCCTTTGGCAGCCGCCTCGGCTAAGCTGGGAAGTTCGCTCTTCCAGAGCACCGCTTCCGGCCACAACTCCACTTCACGCCTGCGTATCCGAAGATTTGTGAATAAACGTGAAGCAGTCGCTCCCCGCCACTCGACCGGCTCCTCGGGAGACGCTTTCCCCAAGCGCGTCGCGAATTCAAGAATCGCGTCCTCGACCGCTATTTCCTCCGTTTCGGATAGCCCACCCGCACGATCCGCAATCATCTCCCGCAAGCGGGCTGTCATGTGACCATGTCCCGCCGCAAGACAACGATTTGGCAGACATGCGCTTTCGGCTCGAATAGTGCCTCCATCCTCCGTTCCTAATTGAAAGGCACCGCAGGCCGTCCCTGTGTCGCCGATCCATACTGTCAACACCCGTTGAGGCAACCGATCGCGCCCGGCGGGATTTCCCATACGTTCTCCCATCCATCGGCATAGCAATGCCTCGCAAGGATCGATCAGCAACACTTCGCTGAAGCCTGCGCCCGCAAATAACGTCGTTACTTGTTGGCTCGTTGCTTCTTTCCTCGCCAGGGCGGCCACCACGGTTTCGTATCCATTCCGTTTCGTTGGTTCCACCCGTCCGAGGTGCATTTTTAAGTGCTGAAAGACCCCCTTGGCGAAATCAGAAGTGACTGGACTGGACAACCACGGTCCCACCTCCGTCAGCGACCCTCGTTTTTGTATTGACCCTGGAGGTGGCGCCACGACCGCTTTCGACCCCCAGGCCAACGAACCGTCTCCACCCATCGCCACAGCGGTCGGGATCAACGTCCGCGCACCGTCGCTCACTACTCGCAACACGGGAGTTCCATCGCACGCCTCCCACAACGCGAGCGAACAATGAAGTTGATCATAGTCCACTCCAATAGAGTTCATATGGCAATCTCCGCAGCAAGTCGCTCGGCTTTTGCAGCCCCCGCCCGCAAGCGATTCAGCGCGTCTTCCAAATCTTGCTCGCCTTGCGGGTCAGGGGACGGAATCTCCTCAGTTGATGCCGCTATGGGGAATTGTTTCATCACGGAATCCAAGCACGGTTCCAGCAAACCGCGCGCAGCCACTGCCAACCATTCCGGAACAGCCAACACTTCTCTCCGAATTCGATCAACATGCTGGTTCGCGATAACGGCCAGCGCTGCTCCTCCCACGAGCACGAACGGATGGAAGAGAATAGTCGCGGCGACAGAAGCTCCCGCGATCTTCTTCAAATGCTTCGCCACTGCTTCGGGTAGGCTCGCCGGGGTAATTCGACTCGCAGTATTCACAGCGAGAAAAGTCTCCAGTAATCGCGTTACACCAGAAGCATCGGCATTAAAAACTCCGGACTTGCGTAGTTCCTTCTCAACGGAAGTGCATAAATCGCTAAATGCGCGACGTCCACCCTCTCGAATTAGTCTTGCAAGCCGCTCTCCGTGATCCACCGGCCCTTCGAGAGTTATGAGCTTCAGCATGTTTACATCTGTGGACGCGTATTGGGATGCGATTGCGCCCGCAATGGACGACCAATCACTGACAAACTTCTGAATGAGGCATCCCAATGATTCTCGGAGTTGCTTCGTGGCACGCTTTGCACGCGTATCCGTATCCCGGCGAAGCTGGGAACGACGGGAGTTTTCAGCCTTGGCCGAATCCAAAAGGCCGCTCAGATCTTCGGCGGCCTGGTTCAATTCCGCAGCCACGCTGTGCAGTCGCGATTTCCATACACGCGGGTGCAGCGGGGAATCAATTTCGTCAAGTAACCGATCCATTTCAGGACCGCCGAATCTCTTTCGGTCCACATTCAGAATGGCCCGGGCGCTAATGGGAAGCATCGTTAGCGGGGCGTTCCCGTCGAAGCCATTGTCCGCGAAAGACTCCTCCACTTTCTTCCAGATGCGCGGCACCTGTCGAGATGCAAGGTCCTGCCAAATCTCCTCTGTATCCTCCCTCATGAAACAATTGAGAACAAATACCATGGAACCGACCCCTTTGGCTTTCAAGTGACGCTGGAGAAAAGCAATCTCGCACTCGGATAGCGGATGCTCATTCCACAAAATCCAAATCAGCACGTCCGCCTCCTTCGCGGCATTCCAAGCACGATCGTCCGCGAACGCGTCATCGTTGACACCAGGCGAGTCCAGCCACACTGCAGTGTCCGAGATTGGTGCATCCTGCAGGCGAAGCTCAACTAGCTCTACCTCGCTCAAATCCCGGCGCTCTCCGGTCTCACCATCTGTCAGGGAGCAAATCGCCTGGATTGCTTCGGTCGTGCATTCCGTCGCGATTCTGGAGCCGTTTCGACATACAGTCGCCGAGTCTTTCTCTCCCCTCCGGATTGCGCAAATCGCTCCCGTTTCGGGGAATTGAGCCGAAGGCAGAAGACTGCGGCCGAGAGCGGCGTTTAACGTCGCTGATTTTCCCGCCTTAAAATGCCCGCCGAAGGTCAAAACCGCCTCGTCCTTCGTCAAACGATCGACCATCGCTTCGATTCGATTCTTAATGCTTGTTGGAAAAGACGACTCCAACGAGATATCCTTGAGCGTTTCGACGAAAGATTCCGCCTCTCCAAGCGCGATGTCTCCATCTGAATCGCTGGCACGTAGATGATTCACTTTTTTGGTGGGTTTCTTTGAAACCATCTTGGCCGGTTTCTTTGGGACTTTTTTCGCGGGTTTCTGTGAGACCTTCTTGACTGGCTTCTTTGCCTTCATCTTGGCGTGGGCTGCAAGTTATCCATCCCCCGAATCAGGCTTGCTTCGCTTTGCTCAACGATTCGGAAAGTTCTGTTATCAAACTGCCAGCCTTGCGATTGGTCTCCTCCAGTTGGACCTGAAGATGAGCTTTGTCCTGTTCATCGCGCACGCTATCACGGCGCATCGAACAGAGCTTTTCTTCCTCTCCCTTGATAACCGAACTGACTTCATCTAAAATCACTGTTTCCATTTTCTTGAGTTCCAAGTCCAACTCCGCTCCCATCTTTTCCGAATGAGCCTGGGTGTTGGTTTCAAGCGCTTCTTTGACCTTGGCGGCCACCGCACTTTTGATGCGGTTCTCCACAACAGCAGCAGCGCCTGCAAACCCTCCAACGAGACCCGTTGCAAGGATCACAGGGATTGCAATCGGTCCAACCGCCACTCCTAAGGCTGCAAGTCCATACAAAACACCGAACGCACTCAATTGACCTGCAACATTGCCGGCCACAGATGCCCATCCACCACCTGAGGCTCCTATAATAGATGAGAAGTCTCCCACGAAGAGTCCCGCAATGCCGGTGAGAACGCGCTCTTTGACGCTCACTACAGTCACATTGCTAGGATCTACTCCCACGCCACCGGCGGCTTCAAAGTGAATTTGACGAATATCGGCGTCAATCGCTGCAACCTCCGCCTCGATTTCCCGAAGCATGTCGGAAATGTGAGGCATAATCGTTTGTTGAAGCCCTTCTGGATCATCAATGCTGGATGACCAGTCTTTTATGTCACCGCACAGGATCTCTTCGGCGAGCTTCACAGTCTCCCGTTTCGCCGGTTTTGAATTGAATGTTGCGCCAAGGGTGTTTCCCAACCCATCGAGGCTCTTGAGCTTTCGGTTCTTGAGCTTTTCTTCCAATGTTCTTCCAGAGCGCCTCAACATTGCCTCGAAGCTCATACACGCCTCGCTCTGCACCAGGCGATTGTAGCGTTTGAAGATGGATTCCAGCTTCGTTCGGCGCGCTCGTATGGACTGAAGCTTTGCTTCAATCTCGGTCACTACAGATTGGATCCTCTGACGGTCCATGCCGAGGGTCGATAGTCGCTGGCTAATTTGTGAATTCAAATCTCCGCCGAGCCCCATAGCCTGCCGTACAAATCGTTCTATATGCGTGAAATGGCGGTCATAGGCCAGAAAATTCCCAAGTCGGCTCTCCAGTTTGAGCAATCCTGAACATTCCATGCCAGCATGATCATCCACCAGCTTGCTTTCGAACGCTACCTTCGCATTTACAAAGAAAATATCATTCCGCTCAAGGTCATCCTCAGTGTAGGTCTCCGACTTGTTGGTTACAATCCGGTTCCACGTGAAACGCTTTGTCCGCTCGGTTACCGGGTTATATGTATTTACAACCGTAAATACCCGTGTCGTTCCTGAACCAATTATCTCTTTTTGGACGAACTCCCGTTCGTCCTGCCCTGCAAGCGCTTTGTCTGAAAAGACCACGATCGCGGCATCGCTTCGTTTCACTGCCTCTGCTGTGTATGCGGTTCGCTTTGGCATATCCGAAGTCCCCGGCGAATCCAACATTATCACCCCCGATTGACATAACTCGGAAGGAAATCCCACCTCAAACTCTCGAATCTGATCGAAAAACCGCTCCGTCTCCTCCTCGCTATCTTTAACGATCGCATCGTCAAGGTAACGGGTAAGACTCCATTCTTCCGATGTGCCGTCCACCGCCCATTTCGTGACAAACGGCTTGTCCGCATATACGACGCGGGTCAACGTCGCTGTGCATGGCAAATCGTCGCTTTTCATCGGACCTTGCTGGGCCGGCAGTCCCGGCACCGGATGAGTCGGTTTGCCCAATAACGCGTTCAGTAGGGTCGATTTTCCATTCTTGAACCTTCCAGCCACGATCACGCTGAACGTGTCATCTTTGAGATGGCTATGGCTGTTATCGAGCCGGGTAGCCAGTTCATCCATTCCCGCCTGCCGAGCCAGGGTGGAGAGTCCCCCGATCGATTCAAGCGCCTGACATGTAGATTCACGCCGCCGCCTATTCAGGACATCCTTTAGGGTATCGGAATTTTGTGTGGTCATACGTTACTGCTCGTAATGGCGACCCCAGCGAAAATCAGGCAGGCGCCTAAAATTACGCCAAAAGGGCTGTTTTGGTGTTTGTTTTGATTGTGGTTCCACATTCGAATAATCGTTCTCTCGTCTATCGGACGTTTCGTTCAGCAAGAGATCGCACTAAGCGGCAATCTCTCTCCAGCGCCGTAAATTGCTCGTTCGCCGGGGATTCATCGCGGAGTTTTTCAATTTTACGGCGAATGTCGGAAACTTTTGATACCCATTCCCCGAAGGTCGGTTCTTCAATGAGAAGCCGCGTTTGACGCTCTGCGGTCGCTTGCCAGGCATCAATGAGCGTTGAAATAAAATGCTCCAACGCTTTTTGTAATTTTTCCGCGCGTTTCAGGTGATTTGTCATTGTCGCCGCCGCCACCCCACCTATTGCAGCCCCCACACCTCCGACCAATGCCATCCGGGCGATTTCAATGTGTATAAACCATCGCAGAAGCGCCGCAAAGCCAACCGCGCAGCCGCCACCTATGATTGCCCCCGCCCCTGCGTAACCCAACACATTCGAATCGAAACCAGAGAGACTCCGCAATGAAAACTCATCCACCCCTGGCATTGCGGTTTTCACTACCCCGACGTTCGGCGTTGGACAAGGCCCGAGGCTGACCGGCGCCGATTCGTGACTTTTGATCAACTTATTCAATGCAGCCAAATTCTCACTCGTCACCAAGTCGTCCATCTCAGTGCGGATCACGTTGAGGCGCTCCTCAAGTTTTGCGATCCACGCTGCTTGCGCTTTATGCAGGTGTGCGCCCAGTGCCCTTTCTAAAATTGCCGGCATGTCTTTTTCTTCCGCTCTCGACAGATCCCGCTGCACAGCCGTACCCCTCACGACTGCCATGCAGTCTGCCTTCGCTCTGACTATAGTCGCTGCTGCTTCCTTCGCTGTAACATCAATGTCTGATGCCCACCGTTTTCGGATACGCTCTTCGAGATCGCTCAATCCGGCAATCGCTTGATCCAGCCGTTGGCGAGATGGACCGCTTTCTTTGTGCATTTCGGTCTCCCACAGCCGCTGTAATCGTTCCTCTACCTCTGAAATTAAATGGTCCAGCGCTTTCCGTAGAAATCCTTCCGTGCTCCCCGATGGAGACAGCATCCACGCTTTTAAGGCGGACATACTGGATGAAATCGTCTCCGAGACATTTTCCGGCAACGACTGCTTGCTCCAGAAATAAATCTGCAGCGAAGAAAGAATTTTTGCTTTGAACGGGCCAGTTTCGTCCGGCGCTAGCACCCGTCGGGCTGCCATAGCAATGCGATCAAACTCAGCCACGACCTCCGTACTGTTCGCGGCCTGAAACACAAACCCGTAAGAATCCGGTGGTAGCCTGCGAATTGACAGGTTCACTATCTCCTCCTGGAACGAACTGATCAACCCGCCGTATTCAAAAATCACGAGGGTCTTCGCGGCTTGAAAAGGCCGGTAGGAATTCACCTTAAGATCCTCGAAGCCCACGAACTGAATATCTGCCGTCGGCTCCTGATCATGCAACCATCCCTGAAACTTTGAAATATCCAAAGCTCGGTCTGCGACGAGAAGAAGGGTTCTCGGTTTCGGACCGGACTTCAATTGGTTTGCGACCTCCGCCAAGTCCTTCCATTCATACCGGTCGATAAGCGGGCTGATTTGAGTCAAACTTTCTTCTGGGGCGTTTTTCATGGGACTTATTTGTTCGATCGATCCAGCCAATTAAAGAAGTCGGGGGCCAATTGCCGGTAAACCGAGACGCCTGCTTCCCCAAACAAGGCGGAAATATCCTTCCGAAGATTGTCCCGCGCTGTTTCGTCCGGGGCGCCATTCGTGAAGAAGACCGGGGCAAGTCTATCAATCGACGCAAGCGCATCTTCTCCTATGGCCCTTCCTCCTTCGCGCATAGCGGGTGGATTGACGCCTGGTTTGGCCGGAGCCGCGGATGTGAACGGGTGGACAGAGACGAGGGAGTAAATCAAGAGGCCGCCACTTTGGGCATCGAGAAGCCACCACCGGTCTGGCGCGGATGTCACCGGAGTCGTTCCGGGAATCAGCGTTCGCGGCGACGCAAACCACGCGAAGGCGGGACGGCCTCCGGCACGTAAGGTTGGGATTGGCAATGAAATAGCGTAGCCCGTCGGAATTTGGATGGCGACGATCTTCTTAAAAGCATCGGAAGAGGCGATGGAATGGACGGTATGGTAGGCTGCCTCAGCGGATGGCTTTTCGGGCTCTTCGGCCTGTCCTGGGCGGCAAACGAAGCATGCCGAGACCACAACAGCCAGCAGCAGGATGAGCGATTCCCGTTTCATTTCATCCCATCCTTGCCAAGCCATTTGAAAAAATCGGGGGCCAATGCCCTGTATTGGAGCAAAATTTCTTTGGGAACGATTCTTTCGATGGCCGCCGCCAACGCTGTCAAACGACTGGAGTCCACGGCTTCGTCAGCAAAAAAGGCGGGAGCCATTTCATTCATCAGATCCTCGAAAACCTTCAGGTCCGCCCTCTTCTCTTCCGCAGAAATCCCGGCGGTCGCGGTGACCCGCTTCCACCCCTGCATATCCACAAAAGGATAAACCTTGCAGAGTGAATAGAGAATCAGTGAACCCCCTTGTGCGGAAAATACCCACCATCGATCGGGTGCGGCTTGAACGGCCGGGATACCGGGGTTCAGTGTCATCGGGCTTGCAAACATGACGTAGCCGGGCATTCCGGCGCATCGCCTCGTTGGCAGCGGCAGACTTAATGCGTAGCCTGTCGGCACCTCGGCTCGCCGGATCGAGTGTTCGCGCAGAACCCGGAGTACCCCCGAGTAGTTCAAAAGTTTAATTTCTTTTGTTGATTCCATGGTGAAAATCTCCGTAGTTCGCGGGACCTAAGCGGTTGAAGTGGTGTGGACTGCATCCGTTACCACCAGTTCCCCTGGACCTCCAAACCACGAGCCATTCCAAGCCTGGTTCCAAGTGTTTACGTCCACGAATCTGCCGGAACTCGGCATCCCGCTGTCGTTGATGTAGAAACCGAGCACCTCTCCCGTCTCCGGGGACCGTGCGACACCGGTTACATCGATGGCGTGGTTGGGCGATCCAAAAATATCGGAGTATTGGCTGTCCCCCCAAAGAGTGCCGGCGTCAACCTCGGCGATCACGCCCCTGCCTTCTTCAATGGACGCGGCCAATTCCTCATTCGTCTGACCCAACTCGGCGTGGGCAGGAACGCCAAAATCCTCCAGGATTCTTGCTTGTCCGTCCACAGTGGTGCGTCCGCTCGATTCTGGATCGTCCGTCACCTGACACAGGCCGTTTCGCGCGGCATAATCCACAACGTCGGTTTCCGATACATCACTTCCGAATTGCCGAATCACATCTTCGCACGACACCAAACCACAGGTCTCCTTGAATCCGAGATCATTGTCCCCTTGCTTGTGATTGAGTTCCTTAAAATCTTCCGGTTGCCCGATAACAACAGCTTCGCGACCATCCGGAAGAACTTCAAGCGTATGCGGGACATCCGGCTGAGCGTCCCCCAGGGGAGATTCGCCTTGTTCGCTAAAATCCGAAAATGGAGTTGAGTCAATCATGTTTAGTCTTCACCTGCTACGACCGCCTTCGATCCATTCCATGACAGAAGTTTTTGGATATTTTTTCGGGAGCACCTTGGGGCAGATACGGGTTAGCCGCCGCTTCCCCTTCATCGTGCGTGGCGGTCGAAGACCACGCTCCCCCTGTTCCCAAATCCCCGGACGCCGTGATCCGAGCCGCCATGGTCGCGCATGCCGAGCGAAGAAGCGTCTGCCAGCCAACCGGTCGAAAGTCGAATCGCCTATCCAGTATCCACCGGGAAAACACCTGTTCCTCCCGAGCCGTCATGGCGCCGGCTATCCTCGCCTCCGCCATTGATTCTCGAATACGGCTTAGATCACCAAAGAGGTCGCGATGGCGAAGGAAAATAAAAACACGCAATTTGGGGATCGCCCGGCAGTGGTTTGCCGCACATTGCGCCGCGCTGTCGTTGGAATCCGCCGCGATCTCCGTCCAGTTCTTTTCGGGGTTCGCAAGCCGCAGCAGCAGACTTGACGCCTCCGGCTCGGAAATGGCGCCAATCTCCCTGGCTTCCAGGATCAAAGCTCGCAAATCCACATTGTGATCCCCCTGGCGCTCCTCCCTGGAACACTGGACGCCCTCGTATCCGTCCACCGCGGGAACTTCCCGCGCAATCCTCATGACCCTTCGGCGCAACTCGCGGTTGATCTCGTTGCGTGCGATTCGCATCGCCCACCCGACAAACGGCGCCTCGCGTCGAAACGATCCAAAACTTCGCCAAGCTCGTAGACCAATCACCTGTGCCACGTCTTCCGCGGCGGCATGGTCTCCAAGAGACCGCCAACAGAATGCCTGAATCGCCGCACGGGATTCTGTCCAGAGCCTCACGAATTCCGCTTCGCCTTTTTCTGTCCCCAGACGTTCCGACAGGCGCGCCGCCGATTCTTCGACCGAAAATCGAATCGGCTCACCTTCTGCCAGGGCAATCCGGCTTCCTTCGGCGATGTTCGTGACCATAACGCATTCGTTTTGGCTGTCGTTGAAAAGTCTTTCAGCCCAACCCAGCCGCGCCAACTTAAAACGAAGGTTCGTTTCCGGTTTGGTTCAGCACGTCCTGAGGCGCACGGCCGCCATTTCGACCCCGCTCGTAACCATCCCCTGCCCTCCCCCGAACAATTACTGGTCAGTTGGTCGATTGAACGTGCAAAATCCTCGAAGCGAATGGCGGCTCGGAGATCGACGTTTCCAATTGATCGGAATTGAATTTGAGGGGAATTCATCCCACCACAGATACCCCAAGACCGTTTGCCAACCCATCATCCAACCACGTTGTCTCGCAATACCATGGCCATCTGGGCCACGGCATGGGTCTCAAAACAGGTTGGCAATTCAAGGCTGTGAAAATTTGCAACGGTGCGGTAGTTCGCAAACACTTCCCGAACGAGTATCTCGTCCAATTCGTCGTTTTCATCCATCCACAGCACCGGCTGGACAATGGCTTCCTCGTTGTTTTCAAAAAGGGCTTCTGCACTCATTCTCGGCCGACGCGTCGCCTCGAAGTTGAAAACTCCATCCAAATCATCCAAGTATTCGCCCCACTGCCCGGCAAGTGCGTCATCACTTCCGAGCAATCCGTAAATTCCTGCGATATGAGGCACCATCGTTCGACAAGGATTATCTTTTCTCCCGGGATGGATCGCGACGGCCTCAAAATCCTCTAGATTATCAGATGGTTCTTCACCCATTTCATCCGTCAACAGCCATTCCTCAATCTCTTTCCAATCCCAGGCACCCGAAAGCGCGTCGTCGGCCGAGTCAATCCAAACATATCCACCTTCTCCGTCGAACCCGGCGAGCACCAGCCAATGGATACGTGGCTCGCTTCCAAGAATGACCGGTGAACCTCCCTTCAGGGTTCGATTGATCCCTGCACGAAGGGAGCGAATGCTGGAGCTTGTCAGATTCTCCGCACGATAGCCAAATTTCTTCCCACGAGAAACCAGATGCGTCAGCAGATGTCCGCAGTGAATGTTATGCAGGATCGGGAATGCTGCTAACAGGTCGCTAAGGTCAGAGCATTTGCCCAGAAGCAGCATGGCATGATGCAGGGACTGGACCCCGCAACTGCTGTACCTAGTAGGTTTGCTCCAAGGCCACCGCGCCTGAGCGTTATCAAAGCCTCTGTTCTTATTCATATCGCGGATGTGGTGGATGGTCAGCGTTCAGCCGTGGAGACGCTCACATTTTTTGACAGAATCTGGTCCACTCGACTTTGAGGCAGAATACCGGCATCACGGTATTCAATGAGTTTTTCACCCATACTCGGGATGAACTTGTCGCCGCGCATCCTGTTAAACTTCTTTGTCTGGTAGGCAAGATTTCCCCATGCATTCGATAATTCGGGGGCGCTGGAGACCGGCACAATATGATCAACCTCGACGTTCTCCACTCCCCAAGGAGTGTCGATCAAGGGGGACTTTCCACGTCGCATTAGCTCAAGATTTTCCGGACGCTCAAAGACGTGCAGATTTTTCGCAAAGTCATAATTGTTTATGATCTGTGCGTGATCGATCCTGCCATTTAACATCGACGGAAGTCCCCCCTCGTCCGCTTTGGCCATCTTCATTGCCCGCCACAACGCTTCGTTTGGATCATGTCCTTCCAGTTCTTCCTGCCAGAGCCAGTAAAGAACCTTATGCAGACGCGAATTAAGCGCCCGGGAGCCATTGAGAGTGGCAATCTTTAGCGGATCAAGAAGGTTCGCAAGCCGTTCAAGATTAGTCATCCCCCTGGCTGCTTCCGCGAATTCAGCCACGCGAGCCGCACCTTTCTCC
>Ga0182030_10011415_pt1 | contig 17942 bp, 15 predicted proteins | sample 812S3MmetaG_FD_121299 | JGI IMG/M metagenome (GOLD analysis project Ga0182030, IMG submission 121299) | Permafrost microbial communities from Stordalen Mire, Sweden - 812S3M metaG (Illumina Assembly) | ecosystem: Environmental > Terrestrial > Soil > Wetlands > Permafrost | place: Sweden...
AAATCTCACCTGGAAAAGAATAACGCTTCCCACTCCGGTCTGGGGGTGCGCAACTCAGAGATTAGCCGGTTAACTGCCCCACCTTCGAAACGCTCGCCAGCGAGTGGCGGCCCGAAGTGGCTCCCCTTATTTCCCCGGGCCAACCGAAATTGCGGGCGACCTCAGGAGTCCAGAGACTCATCTCGACCCTCTTCGCGAGCGGCATCCATCGTGCCGGAGCGCCGAGAAGAGTCTCGGCGCCGCAGACACGAGTGTCTGCGCCACGTCATGGCTCAGGTCAATTCCCCCAACTATCCGAAATCCCCGGCCGACATCAGGAGTTCGGAAAGTGCGGGGCGACCTCAGGAGTTCGGGCATCGTTCCGGCGTTGCCGGTGAGCCTGACCCGGCTCGTCGTTATTTGGGTGCAGCATGGAGCAGCCCCTTGCGGCCGATGTCGGTGCGGTAGTGCATGCCGTCGAAGGCGATTTTGTGGACGCCGCGGTATGCATGGTCGATGGCGGAAGGTAGCGTGTCTCCGCTGGCGGTGACTCCGAGGACGCGCCCGCCGGAGGTGGCGAGTCCCGCGGGGCCGAGTCGGGTTCCGGCGTGAAAGACCGTGGCTCCGGTGGCTTCGGCTTCCGCGATGCCGTGGATCGGCTTGCCAGTTTCGACCGAGCCGGGATACCCGCCGGAGGCGAGCACTACGCAGACGGTCTGGTTCGGGCGCCATTCGAGCTTGGCGCCGGCCAGTCCGCCGGTGGCAGCGGCCATGAGGGCGGGCACGAAGTCCGAGGCCATCCGCAGCATGATGGGCTGGGTTTCGGGATCGCCCAGGCGAACGTTGAACTCCAAGACCTTGGGTCCGGCATCGGTCATCATCAAACCGGCGTACAGGAATCCGGTGAAGCCGGTGGCTTGTACGGTGGGATGAATGACGCGGTCCAGGATGTATTGCTCCTGTGCGGCGGTGAGGATAGCAGAATCGCAGTAGGCGCCCATTCCGCCGGTGTTGGGTCCGGTGTCGCCGTCGAAGACCGCCTTGTGGTCCTGCGTGGGCGCGAGAGGGACGACGTTGCGGCCGTCGCAGAGGGCGATGAAGCTGACCTCTTCGCCGCGGAGGAACTCTTCCACTACCAATCGGCCGGTCAAGGTAGCGAGCGCGGTTTCGGCTTCGCTCTTGTTGTGTATGATCACCACACCTTTGCCCGCCGCGAGGCCGTCGGCTTTGAGCACCACGGGGAAGCCGAAGCGACCCATGGCGCGACGGGCATCGGCCGGGTTGTCGACTGTGACGGAGTCCGCCGTGGGGATGTCGATTTGCCGGAAAAAGTCCTTTGCGAATGCCTTACTGCCTTCGAGTTGGGCCGCCGCGCGATTGGGCCCGACAATTCTGCGGCCTGCCGCGCGGAACTCGTCGACCAGGCCGGCGACGAGTGGCGCTTCGGGTCCCACCACGGTCAAGTCGGCCGCGATCTGTTCGGCCAAGGCCAGGCAAGAGGATGTCGCATGCAGGCACGTGCCGATCTGCGCGATGCCGGGATTGCCGGGTGAGGCGAATACCTGGACTCCAGGCGACTGCGCCAGCTTCCAACACAAGGCGTGCTCTCTTCCACCACCACCGAGGACCAGGATTCTCATTTCGCTACAATCATAACAATGCACGAGAGGTATGACGTGGTAGTGATCGGGGCGGGTCATGCGGGCTGCGAAGCGGCGCGGGCGGCTGCGCGTATGGGGCTGCGGACGGCCATGGTCACGATGAACCTGGACCTGATCGCGCAGATGTCGTGCAACCCGGCCATCGGAGGCATCGCCAAGGGCCACTTGGTGCGCGAGATTGACGCTCTGGGCGGAGTGATGGGCGAGGTGGCGGATGCGGTGGGGATTCAGTTCCGGCTGCTGAACACCAGCCGTGGTCCGGCAGTGTGGTCGCCGCGGGCGCAGATGGACAAGCGGATGTATCGCGAGCACATGCGCGAGGTATTGGAGAATGAGCCGAACCTGCGGATCAAACAAGCAGAGGTTGCGTCGCTCGCGCTGGAGAATCGTCGCGTCAGCGGCGTTCACCTGCGGGACGGTCGTCGGATCGACGCGGGTGCAGTGATCGTGACGACCGGGACATTCTTGAACGGATTGGCGCACGTCGGGGAGATGCAGTACAGTTGCGGCCGGAATGGCGAGGCGCCGTCGCAACTGTTGGGCGATCAACTGCGGACGCTGGGACTTCCATGGACGCGGCTGAAGACGGGGACGCCTCCGCGACTCGACGGGCGAAGCATCGATTGGGCGCAGTTCGAGCCGCAGCCGGGGGATGCGAATCCGACGCCGTTTTCGTTCCTGACGGAGAAGATCGACCGGCGACAGATCCAGTGCCACATCGGGTATACGACGGCGGAGACGCGGCGTATTCTGCTGGAAGCCATTCCAAGGTCGCCGCTCTATAGCGGGCAGATCGAAGGGGTGGGACCGCGATACTGCCCGTCGATCGAGGACAAGATCGTTAAGTTTCCCGATAAGGCGCGTCACCAGATTTTTCTGGAGCCTGAGGGATTGGACACTCACGAGGTGTATGTGAATGGCATGTCGACGAGCATGCCGATCGATGTGCAGGCGGCGGTAGTGGCGTCAATCCCCGGGCTGGAAAGCGCGGAGATGATTCGGCCGGGCTACGCCATCGAATACGACGCGATCGACCCGCGGGAACTGGATCATACGCTGGCCGTGAAGTCGATCGATGGTTTGTATCTGGCTGGGCAGATCAACGGGACGTCGGGGTACGAAGAGGCGGGCTGCCAGGGGCTGATTGCCGGTATCAACGCCGCGTGCAAGTTGGGCGGAAGAGAAGGTGTGGTGATTGGCAGGACGGAAGGGTATACCGGGATTCTGATCGATGACCTTATTACCAAGGGTGCCGACGAACCGTATCGCATGTTTACGTCGCGGGCTGAGTTTCGACTGCACTTGCGGATCGACAATGCCGATATGCGGTTAACGCCAATTGGCAGGCGGGCGGGGTTGGTGACGGACGAGCGTTGGGACGTTTTCACGCAGAAGCAGGCCCAAAAGGAACGGCTGACGGGGGCGCTGGAGACGCATCGCAACGGGCAGTGGCTGAAGCGGCCAGAGGCGTCGATCACAGAGCTTGGGGGCTGGGTGCGCGAGGTGCTCGGTGAGGAGCCGGTGCGAGGGTTGCTGGCGACGGTGGAGACGGAGGCGAAGTATAGCGGCTATATCGCACAGCAGGAGCGCCAGATGGTGCGGCTCAGAGACGCGGAGGGGCGGGTGATTCCGTCGGCTTTCGAGTTTGCCGGGATTCCGGGGTTGTCGCGAGAGATTCAGGACAAGCTGGCGAGGGTTCGCCCCGGAACGCTGGGGCAAGCGGCGCGAATTCCGGGTGTGACTCCGGCTGCCATCGCGATTCTGGATTGTTACCTGAGCGTGAGCCGTGTTTGCTGATTTCGCGCTCAGCGCGGAGCAGGAAGCGGTGCTCGAAGCGCATCTGGAACTGCTGATGCGTTGGAATCGCACGGTAAACCTAACGGCTATTCGGAATCGGGAAGAGGCCATCGAGCGGCATTATTGTGAGTCGCTGTTCTTGGGATCGCGGTTGCCGGCGGGGAGGTTGCGCATTGCGGATGTGGGGTCGGGAGCCGGCTTCCCTGGTTTTCCGGTGGCAGTGTTGCGGCCCGATTGCTTAGTTACCTTGATTGAATCGCACCAGCGCAAGGCGGTATTTTTGCGGGAGGCTGCGCGCCAGGTGGGGAATGTCCGGGTTTTGGCGGCGCGGGCCGAGGATGTGAAGGAGACGTTCGATTGGGCGATTTCCCGTGCGGTAAGCTACCGAGATTTGGGTTCGTTCCTAAAGAAGCTGGCGCCGAATGTCGATCTATTGACTGGGAGTGAGGGTCCGCCGGCGATGGGCTTTCGTTGGGAGATTCCTGTTGCACTGCCTTGGGGAGATCAGCGGTTTTTGCGGACGGGGCGGACTGTTTCACGTGAAACAGGAGTGTTTGGGAGTGGGTAGCTGAAGGCTGAGATACCAAGTTCCTTTGGCACGTACCGAAGAGGCATAGAGTGTCTTTTGCCGTGGCCTTTCCGATGTGGTTGCTGGGGAAAGAAGTAGCTCTTGCCAGTGTTTGAGATGCGGCGCAGGGATGTCTGGGCGTGGTGAGAGTAGCAGTAGGTTGTTCGGAGCGTCAGGGAAGGTAAGATCTTCTGGTAGCGCACGCCGGGTATGTCCGAAATGCCAGACCCTGCGCGGACGGAGGAAGTTCGAAGAGGCGGGCTTTCAAGCCGCCAGGCACGCAAACACATTATCATGACCAACGGTACCCGCGTCCTAACAACTCGAGGGGAGTATTCCGTCGGCGCGGGCAGGATGGGCGGAAGGGCCTCGGACCCGTGCCTTACGGTGAGAACTCTGATGTCGTGGAATCTGCAGTGAGGCCGAACGTGGGGCAGGCGGTGCTCGCCTGCCGGCCCGCGCCGAATTAGGCCCGCTGCTGGAACGGGATCGAGGGCAGGCGAGCACCCACCTGCCCCACCCACGAAGCTCTCGCCATCGAAAGGAATGGCTCAGCCCATTTTCCCCGCCGGTTTTAAATTGCGGGGCGACGCCAGGAGTCCTGACGGTGAAAGAAACTGCGATCTGCCGTGAAACTGTTGGTTTGAGCGGTGAGGCATCCACAGACCGAGAGGAGCCCCGTGGGTGCCCGTGCACCAACATCTCCCTGCTTCCTACCCAAGATTTTGGCCGCCGCCCGAATTTAAGGAGCGAACGCACGCCAACCACGAGGAAAACGATCCCATTCCAAAGAGACATTTCAACTCGTGTTTCACGTGAAACACCAACCATGCTAGTATGACCGCTTGAGCCGAGTCTTCGCGATCGTCAACCAAAAGGGCGGAGTGGGGAAAACCACCACCGCTATCAACCTCGCTGCCGCACTGGCGGCCAATGACTTCCGGGTCCTGGTGGTAGACTCGGACCCCCAAGGCAACGCCACCACGGGCCTCGGTGTGGCCAAAGACCCATCCCGGCCCAGTCTCTACCACGTCCTCCTAGGCGATACGCCCCCCGCCGACGCCATCGTCGCTACCGAATTTGAAGGCTTACACCTGATTTCCGCAGACAAGAATCTCGTCGGCGCCAACCTGGAGTTGGTCGATGTGCCCAACCGCGAATTCCGCCTGCGGGAACGCCTTCAGGAGATCCGAGACCTGTACCGCTTCATCCTCATCGATTGCCCACCGGCCCTCGACCTTCTCACGCTGAATGCCCTCATCGCGGCCGACGCGGCGGTCGTCCCCATCCAGTGCGAATTCTTCGCCTTGGAAGGCATTTCCGAACTGATGGACACCATCGAACGCATCGAAGCCTCTTTCCAACACGGATTGGAAGTCGAAGGCATCCTCCTCACCATGTACGACGACCGCACCAATCTGACCCGCCAGGTGGCCGCCGACCTGACCGACTTTTTCGGTGACAAAGTCTTCAAAACCATCATCCCCCGCAGTATCCGTCTGGCGGAAGCGCCCAGCTTCGGCAAGACCATTTTGAGTTACGATCCCCGTTCGCGGGGTGCCGAGAGCTATATCAAACTGGCGAAAGAAATTCTGGACCATGAACAAAATCGACAATCCGCGCAAGGCACTCGGTAAGGGCCTTAGCGCGCTGCTGCCAACTCGCACCCCCACCGCTCCACCACCCGCATCTCCGCCACCTCCGGCGGACGATGCCGTGCAAACGCTCCCTGTGGATGCAATCGATCCAAATCCCCTTCAACCGCGCCGCCTCTTCCAGAACGAGCGCATGGCGGAACTGGCACAATCCATCCGTGCCAACGGAATCGTGCAGCCCCTGGTTGTCCGGCGTATGGGCGACCGCTACCAGTTGGTGGCCGGAGAACGGCGATGGCGCGCCGCAAAATTGGCCGAAGTCCGCGACGTTCCCGTTGTCGTGCGCGAAATTCCCGATGAGCGCCTGCTCGAAATCTCCCTGATTGAGAACATCCAGCGGGAAGATCTGAATCCCATGGAAACGGCCCACGCCTTTGCGCGCCTCACCGCCGAACTCGAGCTGAGCCCGGAGCAGATCGGCCAGCGGACCGGCAAGGACCGCAGCACCGTGGTGAATTTTCTGCGGCTCCTCCAGCTTTCCGACGATCTCCAGCAACTGGTGGCCGAACGCCGCCTCTCCGCCGGACACGCACGCTGCCTCCTGGCGCTGCCCACGGTAGCCCTGCAACGCGAAGTCGCCGAAAAGGCCGTGGCGCAAGGCTGGTCGGTCCGCCAGACCGAACGGACCACCCAGAAAATGATGGCCGACCGGCAGCCCAAACATGTCGACGAGGTGCAGATCGACCCCAACGTGAAGGCAGCCCTTCAGGAGATGCAGCGCGTCCTGGGGACGCGTGTCCGCATCCTCGAGAAAGCGAAAAAGGGCGGGAAGATCGAAATCGAGTACTACTCGCAGGAAGATCTTGACCGCATCTACGACGTCATTGTGGGCGACGCGAAATAGCCGCCGCTTCGGCAGTTCTGCCGAAGTGTTAGAGGCGGTCCGGAGGGAGCCACTTTGGAACGGCCCGAGCAGGAGCCTTTCCCTCTTTCTTGCTGATTCCACAACGGTCCTCGCCATCCAGGGTTTGCTTCGCGGCGCCCAACAACGGCCCGCCCTTGACGGCTCCGAACCGTTCCGAAAAAGCCTTCCCGTCAAGAGGGAAAGGCTCCAATTGAAACGCCTGGGGGCCAGTCAGCGCCATCGCCGTCAAAATGGTACCCTTTTTCGCCGCCACCGACATGCCGAAGCGCTCATGAACCCAACTAAAAGCGGCGGTTGACTGCCGGCGTTGCAGGCAAGTCCGAAGACCCGTATGGGTCTCCAACTGCCGCGCAGTTCACCCGTGGGTGACAACTGCCGTTTCTGCGAGCACTTGGGGCTAAAGAGGAAGCCCAGAACTCCTGATGTCATGAAATTTGTAGTGAGCCCGAAGGTGGGGCAGGCGGTGCTCGCCTGCCCTTCGGCGCCGAATTATGTCCGCTGCTCGAATGGGATCGAGCGAAGGCGAGCACCGCCTGCCCCACCCGCGAAGCTCTCGCCATCGAAAGGAATGGCTCAGCCCATTTTCCCCGCCGGGCTGAAATTGCGGGGCGACATCAGGAGTTCTGAAGCTGTGCGGCGGCCTGTCAACCGCCGTTCTTGGGATCAAGAAGCGCACCGCCCGAAGCCGGCGTTCCGGGTACTGGCAGGGCGCAACGCTCGATCATGCTTTCACTGGACGGGCAGGCCAGGAGCGAATTCCAATCGGTGGCGACCACGGCCTTTCGAGGAACTTGTGGACCTGCTCGACAACGTGCCTTGTCCCAAGGGGTGCGATAGGCGGATCTCCCAACCCACAAGCCCGGAAGCCGCGAGAAGCCACCCGCCCCGGACCTTATCCCTGACTACTCTCCCCCGCCCCGACTCGCCGATTGAACTCCGCCGACCGATTCCGGGGGATGCTCAGCGACTGCCAGCGGTCCCCCGCGAAATGCTTCGCCAGCATTACGATCTGGCCGATGTGCAGGGCATAGTGCGCCATCTGCCGGTTGATCGCCTGCATCACCGAGTGCGCTTCGCCCCGAATCGTCACCGTGCGCGCCAGATCCTCCTCGGAAAGCGCCTCCAAGGCCCGGAACACATGACCCCAACCGTCTTCCCACACCTGCAGGAGCGCCTCGCGGGTAGCCGGGGGATCCACAAATTCGCCATCGCGATCCCGGTCGGGCTTCTCTCCATCGCTCGTCAGAAAATCGACCCACCGGGACCGCATACTGCCGGCCATATGCTTCACGATGATGGCGATCGAATTCGATCCCTCATCCAACTCGGTGAAGAGTTCCTCATCGGCCACCTGCGCCATCGCGCGTTCGGCCAGTTGCTTGTAATGCCGAAACAGATCCAGCGAATCCCGGAGATAAGAAGTGGTGAACTTCAGAGCCATGCTCTTATCCTACTTCAGCATTTGTAGGATGTCGGCCAGCTCCCTGCGTATCTCGGGTAACGGATCGTCACTGAACAATTCCTGCTGCGATTGCTTGGGCTTCACCACTCGCGGTTTCGGCGCCTTGGCTTCGGCCTGCAGCGACTGGCGGGCGCCTTCGATGGTGAACCGCTTGTCGCGCAGCAGGTGCTTGATGCGCAGCAGCAGTTCGACATCTTTGCGCCGGTAGAGCCGGTGTCCCGTGCCGGATTTCTTGGGCGAGAGCACCGGAAACTCCGTCTCCCAGTACCGCAACACGTATGGCTCTACGCCCAACAACTCGGCCACTTCACCGATTTTGAAGTAGAGCTTGTCCGGAATTTCCGGCGCGGCTTGTAACGCGACATCTGTCATGAACCATCCGACATCCTAACTCACTCGCTCGTGATTGTCACGACGTGCTGGCCGCGCGGCAGCAGGATCGTCGCCGGACCGGCGAACTGCAAGGGCTCTTCCGCACCGTCCACCAACAATTGTAGCGGACGCCGGTCGAACACTGCGATGGCCCGCGCCGACGATTGGTAGGAAAACTCCAGGCAGTCCGCACCCAGGCGGCGCGCCCCTTGCAGGTCCGCGTTGAGGCGAACCATATGCACCCCTGGCGACTCTTTCGCCGCTTCGACAGCGTGCGCTCCCGGCGGCAGCCACAGAGTCTCTCCATCGGCCACCGGCCAAGGTAGATCGTCTACCATAGCGGCGCCCTTCCACGGCAGACCGACCCCGCCAACCGATTCGACTACGGTTTTCGCCCCCACGCGCTCGATTCGCGAGACCTTGGCGGCGGCCGAGGGCAACAGGTTCAGGTCCGGCGGCAGCAGCGAGTTCTCAAAGTACAGTGCCACCCGCTGGAAATTGGTTGCCGCCTGGTGCACCAACTGAAATAGCTCCGTGCCGGTCTGTTGCTTGGTGGGGTAAACATTCTGATACCGGTCGACGATATTCAGATCGATGGCCAGCTTATCGCCATGCGGCGTGAGCGGCCGGTATCTTTCGGCGATCGCCTGATAGCGCTGCGCCCCCAGATTCCAAACGGTGGCCGGATCCTCAATGAGGAACGTGAAATTGTGCGAGGTCAGTAGCGGAAGCACGCGCGCGGCATCGGCGCCGATGGCATCCCGCATGCCCGTGTCGAAGCGGTCGTCGACATGGGTCAGGACCAGATCGAGCTGCGGCTTCTGGCGCCGCACGCTCTCCAACTCGCCGAGCCACTCTTCCTGCATCCGGCTGGCCAGGCCGGCGCGGAAGTCGAGGAAAGCCCGGCGCGAGGCCTCGTCTTTGCGGGCGCCGAACAGTTCGATGGGGTCGAAGCCGGCCTGCTGGCGGAAGAGCCGCCGCACATCGTCGTTCATGGGGGTAAAGCGCGAGGCGTTTCCCATGCCCTCGAGCGACTCGAAATACAGCTCGGCGAGATTCACGCCGTCCCAATCGAAGCGCGCGGCCAAGTCTCTCACCCCGGCCGATACCGCGCGGAAGCAGTCGCGATTGGTGAGGTTCATGAGCTTACGCCAGTCGAGTTGGGCATCCTGCAGGATGGCTGTCTTCTCCCGCCACTCGGGGTGGCCGGTCCAAAACTTCTCGCTCACATGCGGCAGCTCCAGCCAGGCGTAGACCTGGATGCCTTCCCGGTGGCAGGCCTCAATGAGCTTCTTCAGATAGGCGTCGCCCTCGGGGTCGGAATCGTAGAAGTGCCACGCGGCCACCTGCAAGGCCGAGATGCCGGACCGGCGCCAGCGGGCGGCGAAGTAATCCAGGTCCACGCGGGAACGGTACGCGGAATCGAAGAATGCCCACAAGCGGGAGGAACGGAACGGCGGTTCCATGCCCAGGTCGCAAAGCGCCTCAAGCAGGTAAGGAAAGCGCTCGTAGCCGCGCTCGCCGGGAGGGACCGCGATCCACAGCACCGCTCCCGCTCCCCGGCGCACGCCGGCCGAGAGCGGTACTCCGTTCCATCGCTCGCGAGCGAACACCTGGGCGTTCGCCGGAATCGAGAATACCGGCAACTCCATGCTCTTCTCCCACACGATGGGGAGCTTGGGACTGTGCACATCGGCCAAACTGGCCACGCGCACGCTATCCTTGCCGCGTTTGAAGCCGAACATCTCGGCTAGCGACGATTCGCCTTCGAGGATCAGGATGGCGCCCTGGTCGACGCGCGCGGTCCATTCGACCGAGGCCGGGGCCCCGGCGCGCGCCACGAAAATGTGAGCCAGCGAGGCAGGTTGGCGCTCCAGGCCGATGGACGAGAGAATGGCGGGCCAGGCGCCGGCATCGTCGGAGAGGACCGAGAAGTACGGGAGGGCGGCAGCGGGCAGGGCCGGGCTGGCAAGAAGCAGCAGGAGAATCGCCGGGAGCAAGTGGCGCCGCCCGCGCCACCAGGACAAAACATGTGATTGAAGTGGTGGTGCAGTTGGCGCCGCCAGCCGATAAAGGTGGGGCAGGCGGTGCCGCCTGCCCGCTCGCGCTGAACCAAGCCGGCTGCCCGAACAGGATCGAGCGAAGGCGGGCACCGCCTGCACCACCGAATTCCGCTGGTCCCTCAGAAGACTACCGGCTCGTAAACGCATACCACACTCCCACGCGGACATCCGTAAAATTAGGACGGCGGGGGTTGCCCTCATTGGTCAGATACGCCCCGCGCAGCAAATTCACGCTGAACCACATCGACTTCGGCAACAGAGCGCTGGACGCCCGAACCCCGGGGCCCGTCTCTACGAAATTGGCCCAGTACTGGCCCTTGGCGTCCACCGTAAAATTGCCGTTCCAGTAGAGCTGCAAATGCCGCGATGCCGCATAGCCAGCGCGCGATTGGCTGTACAACAAGCTGTCCTGATTAAAGCGGCTGATGTACAGAGCATCGGCACTGGTATCGCCGAACCAACCGGACGATTCCGGGATCTTCTGCCATTGGCCGGAAAAGCCCCCGCGATAGTCCGGCAGCATGTGCCCAGTGATGTAGCTCATGGCAGACCCGGCTTCGAACCAACCGGTCACGCCCCGCCAAGGCGCCGTACGCAGGCCTCCGGCGAGGATGAAAGAACTCTCCGAGAGCGACTCCGGCGACGTGCCTCCGATGGTCACCCGCGTGTCGCCGATGAAGCGAATCGACGCGTACGGCTGCACCCACCGGTTCTTGAGCAACTCCGTCTTGACTTGGCCGTAGGAGAAGAAATCGTGCCAGCGTGTGGAATAAATCGGATAGAGCCACACGGTTGTCCGGAACATCTCCCGGTCGTCGTGCAGGCCGCGCCATGCCTTGGTTGCTTCAGCGGCCAATTGCGGGTCGGGACTGCGCCGCGACAAGTCAAACCACCGCATCGCCTGGCGGTCGTCGTGCAGAATATTGAAGGCCCAGCCGAGCTTGAGCATCACGCCGAAATCGCCCGGATCGGCCTCGTGGGCGATCTGCAGATATTTGAGCGTGTCTTTCATATAGCCGGCCTGCATGCTGCGCTCGGCCATCACTTTGGCATCGGTCGCGGCGGGTTGCGGTTCGGTGCGGGCGTGCAGCAACTGCGGAAGGCGAAGCACGGCGCGTACTCGATTGGCCAAGTCGTCGTCGCTGCCCGCCAGCACGCGGTCGAAGAGTGGCTGGGCGGCATCGTGCTCGCCGCGGGCGTAGAGCAGAAAGCCGAGCTGTGTGGCCGCCAGCAAATCGTCGGGAGCCTCCTCCACCAGGATGCGGAACTGCTCCTCGGCCGCCGGTTGCCGGTCCATGCGCAGCAGCAGGTAGGCCAACTCGCGGCGAAGTTCCACATTGCCAGGGTCCAGCGTGAGGGCCGCCCGGAACTCGGGGACGAACGGGTAGCGGTCCGGCAGCAGCTCACGGGCCATCTCGGCGGCGCGCGGTTCCCCGCCGCGTGACGCTGCCAGCAAGGCGGCCGTGCCATCTTCCGTGCGATTCATGGCCATCCACACGCGGCCCAAATCCACCAGCACCGACCGCCGGTCGGGCAGCAGCCGCCACGCTTTCTCGAAGTGCTCGGCGGCCAGCGGCAGTTCATCGCGCTGCTCGGCCAGGGTCGCCAGTTCGAAGTTGGCGCTGAAGTTGTCGCCGCCCATGGCGATGGCGCTCTTCCAACGCTCGATTCCAGCGGCCAGAGGGGCGTCGATGTTCTGAAAGGCCTGTTCGGCCGTGATGGCGGACGGCCCACCGAGCTTGCGAATGCGGTCGAACACCCGCCGGGCTTCGGCCTGCTGTTTGGTCTCGTATGCCAGGAAAGCGAACTCCATGGCCACCTGACTGTCAGCCGGGTCGATTTCCATGGCGCTCCGGAACTGCTCGCGCGCCAATTCGTTCTCGCCCACTTTCAAATAGGTGTAGGCCAAGTCCTTGCGAATGGCAGCACGACCGGGAGCGAGCTCTATCGCCTTCTGGAACAATGAGATAGCGGAATCGTACGAGCGCGCCCGGAGGGCCTCGTAAGCTCCGTTCAAGGGCTCGTAGGCGGGGTCGGCGGGCGGCTGACCGAAGGCTGCCGTCGCCAAGGCCAGTACAAGAGATGCGCGGTGTATCACTTTGGTGAGATAGTGCCCCGATTGCCACCGGAATCTCCGGAGAATTCGGAGTTGTGCGAGAATCTTCTAACGGACACCATACACATGTTGAGAGACTTCAAAGCGTTCATCATGAAAGGCAACGTGCTCGACCTGGCAGTTGCCGTGATCATCGGCGGGGCGTTCGGCGCCATCGTGACATCGATTGTCAACGACATCATCATGCCGCCCATCGGCATGGTGCTCGGCCACATCGACTTCAAGGACCTGTTCGTCAGCCTGAATGGCCAGTCTTACGCCAGCCTGACGGCGGCCAAACAAGCCGGGGCTCCGGTGCTCGCGTACGGACAATTCCTGAACACGGTGATCAACTTCCTGATCGTCGCACTGGTGATTTTCCTGGTTGTGCGGGCAGCCAGCAAGCTCCAAAAGGCTCCACCGCCGGCCGCCCCCACCACCAAAGACTGCCCTTTCTGCTGTTCGCCCATACCCATTCCGGCGAAACGTTGCCCCCACTGCACGTCTCAACTTGCCTAGAAGCTGTTAAGAAATAAGCTTGCCTAACGCTCCCTTACGGGGTGCCCTGGGGCCCGGCTCCGATGCGCGTTCAGAGCCGCGCCCGTTAAGGGAGCGTTCCAGCCACTGAATTCCTGCAAATCCCTTCAAGGTGCGGCATGCGTGCTTGTGCTTGCCCGGCAGCATGCGGAGCATGCCTGAAAGCTACACCCGCACTCCGCACATCTCCGCAAACCGGATTTCCGTGGCTCTCACTCGTCCGGCAACCACCGCCAGGGCGCGCCCCAGAATCTCCGTGCCCAACAGCGTGTCCCGGTGGCACGCGGCTTTCAAGTCGGCGCCATCCAGACGCAGCGCCGTGGTGTGCTCTCTCGCCCGTACCTGGAACAAAGTGTCGTGGTCGTCCAGTAGCGCGGACCATCCGAATACCTGCCCCGGCCCCAATGCCTGTACTTCGACAGCATAGGTCGCCGTGCGCAGTTCCACCGAAACACTGCCGGCAAGTACCAGGAAGAAGTTCCGCGAGCGCTCCCCGTCCACCAGAACCACGTCGTTCTCTTCAAACGTCACCTCGGAAGCCATCAAGGTCAACGTCGCGAGCTGCGCGTCGCCCAGCCCGCGAGTGAATGCGTGGTCATGCAAAATCTGATCCAGTGTCATTTGCCCCGATTTGCAGGGTGATACGCCCCTACCACGCCCCGAAGTCGTTGAGAATCCCATCGAGGGCATACCGGATTGCAATTGTGCTGCCAAGCTAAAAAGCTGCGAAAGAATATCTTGTGCACTCAGACCCAACCGCTTGCTTGCGGGGTGCCCTCTGGGCCGGGCTCGGAAAACGCGATGATTCCACGGGCTTGTTACCGAGCCGCGACCGCCAGGGAGCGGTTTTGCCGTTAAGGAGCTGTTGAGAAATAAGTTCGTTAGATGGCGATTGACTAGGCTATTCCAACACAGGCCCTAAGTCAAAAATCGATGGCGACTACTTCGTGATCCACGATCGACGGAATCGTCAGACGAACCTGGCCCGCCGTCTGCTGCACGCGGGGCGTTTGCCCGCTCGCCAGAAGCTTCACCGCGCGGCTCTTCTGTCCGTCCGGCAGGCGGATGGTCACCTGTTGCGGCGGCAAAGGAAGGAACTCGCGCAGCGGCCCCTTCATCATCATGGGGTTGGTGAGATTCACCAAGTGCACCGTCATGGAATCCTTCTGCCGCCATACTGTCACGTCCAGTACCCCCGGACCCTCCACCACCACCGGTCGCGGCTCGGCGGCGGCCCAGTCCACCGCGTTGCGCAACAGCTTGAAATGGTCCACCGCCAGCACCTCCCAGAAGGTGCGGTCGATGTCCCAGGGGAAATAGACCACCCTTCCGCTGCCCGTTTGGCGGAGGTAGACCTCTGCAATGTCGGTCTTGGGCTGGCGCGGGAAGACTTCTTCCATGGGCAGGTCGGGGTAGGAAGGAATCAGCGTGAGCGGCGGATTGCCATACTCCCCCAACGCCCGCGTATGCACGCGCGACACGCCGTTGATGATCCGCCCGGTATCTTCCAGACCGGCCAGCAGCGGGTGCCGCTTGCCTGTCTGCGGGTCGCTCTCCAGGCGCAGGTAAGAGTTCATCATGCGCGCGTCCATGCCGCCGTCGTAGGACGCGCCGTAGAGCGGCGCCAGTCCGAAATCCGGCCGCCGTGCGCCCCACTCGTCATAGAGCGACGTCTCGTGCGTGGCCACCAGGCTGCCGCCGCCGTCCACGAACTCGCGAACCTGGCGGCACTGCAGGTCGGACATCGCCGCGATATTCGGCAGGATGAGAACTTTGAAGGCTGCCAGGTGCGCCGCATCCAGCAGGCGGTCGTGGACCATCTCGAAGGGAATGCGCGCTTCAATCAGCGCCTGGTAAAAGCCCAGCGTGTGATCTTCCACTTTTTGGCGGGCGCGTTCGCCGCCATAGTATTGTGCCGTCTGCTGGGAATAAACCATGCCCACGCGGGCCATCGGCGCCACGTTCCGCAGGTAGCGCTCGTTACGGAAATGCCAGCCGTAAAGCTCTTCCACCACCGGCAGCCACCGCTTGTCGTACAGCGTGCCGCAGAATTTGGAGAACCAGGGCCGCTGTCCGTTGGCAATGGCGTCCAGCACCCACAGGCGGATTTCCGGACCGGTCTGCACCGAATCTTTCCAGCGGTAGGCCTCTTCCACGCCCACGCTGAACAACGCGCCCACCGGCTTGGACCCCATGGTGGCGCGGTATTCCTTGGCGTTTTTCCCGTTCAACCACGGAGCCGAGAGCCCGCTCCGCGCCTGCCGGTCGGCAAACATCACCGGCGCCAGTTCGCCGATGGTCTTCATGTCCAGTTCGCTCAGCGCGCCGCCGCCAGAGTTGGGGATGAAGCAGGCGGCGGGGTTGATTTCGCGAATGGCCTTGTTCCACACCGCGCACAGTTCGAAGAGCCGCTGTTGCTTCCATTCCATGTAAGCGCGCCGCGCCCGGTCCTGCGGGTCGAGGGTGCGTGGGAGGTCGAAGCTGGTAGCGGTCTTAAAGTTTTGCCGGCAGTGTTCGCAGTAGCACATGCCAGACCCCGCCCAGCGATTGCTGAAGATGCCGTCCGGCCTGTAAAGCGTCACGATCTCGCGCGTGACTGCGGTCATGAACTCGAAGTTGTACGGCCCCAGCGCGCAGGTGACCCACCAGCCCGGCATAGACCAATGCGGCCGCTTCTTGCCCGCGGCATCCACGGCAATCCAGTCGGGGTGGGCATCATAGATGTCCTGGTGGACGGCGTGGGGGTCGGTGCGCGCCAGCACCACCATGTTCATCTTGCGGCAGCCGGCCACCAGGTCGCCGAAGGGATCCGTGTCCTTCATCCACTGGCTGCGATAGTGCATCGGAATCTTGGTGGGGTAATAGGCCACGCAGCCGCCGGCGCTCAGACAGGCCGCGTCGCAATGGGTGCGCTGGAAATAGTCCAGCCAGAAATGGAGGTCGTACTGGCCGGGGTCATTTTCGGCCAGGGTCAACTGGGCCCACCGCATCGGCCGTTCGGACCAGGGAGCCGATTCAGCGGGGGGATCGGCAAAAGCGGCGGTTTCACCCGATAAAGCGATAGCCGAACCGGCCAGGGCAGTAGCTCGGAGGAAATCCCGGCGAGCGAACGATCGATCGGGCATAATGCCGGAAAAAAACTGGCGGAGAGGGGCGGATTCGAAGAGCATGTGCGTTTTTGCCATCTGCAAGTTATAGACGATACATTGCCGATGATGCCATATTTGCGACGAATGCGGGGCTCGCGTTTCTTCGACTTGATCGCGATTGTGCTCGCCAATTGGGCTGCTAAGGAGCATTTAAGAAATAAACTTGCCTAACGCTCCCTTATGGGGCGCCCTCTGGGCCCGGCTCCGATGCGCGTTCAGAGCCGCAACCGTAAGGGAGTTCGGGGAGCAGGACCGCGAGAATTCGCCGCCGGTGGCCGTGGTGAATCAGACCTTCAGAACTCCCGATGTCGTGGAGTTTGCAGTGAGCCCGCAGGTGGGCCAGGCGGTGCTCGCCTGCCCCACCTGCGAAGCTCTCGCCATCGAAAGGAATGGCTCAGCCCATTTTCCCCGCCACGCAGAAAATGCGGGGCGAGATCAGGAGGTCTGACCTTCACGCACCGCTTCTTCGGCGCCTCACGTCAGGCGGACTACTAACGCTGCACAATACGGTATGTGATTCCGATTGCGAAATGGTTCGTCCAGATGCGGGAGGTACGAGCCGTTGTGCCCCCCGGAACGGCCTCGCCGGCATAGTAGCCGTCAGCGAAGGTCTGGTATCGGCCGTTATGGATTCCGAACAGAAAAGCGACGCGCGAAATGCCGACGGAAAAACCCTCGAAGAACTCCGCGCTGGCCGTTCCATTGTTGGGATTCACGCTCAAGCCGCCGGCAAGGCCGAGAGAGCAAACATATCCGAGCGGGTGGCGCTGGGCGCCGTTCTTCGCCCAAAAGCATTTCCCCTGCACGGGGTGCAACTCGAAGATAATCGCCGGCATGAACTGGACGCGCGTTGCACTGGTGATGCCGAGACAGGTCTCGCTGGGGTTGAACGCGCCGCAAGGGCCGCTCGTCGGTACCGACGTTGACGCGGCCGGCGTCCCCCCTGCCAGTGGGCCCGAAACCGTACCCACCTGTCGCCCCGGCAAAAGCGACATGATCGCGCCGGTGGAAATGTCGAAGATGGGAGTGTTCTCGAAAAACGCGGTGTAGATGATCGAAGCGAACGGCTGCGTCCCGCTGACCGCGTCCTTGCAGGTAACGGTTTCAGTGACGGTCTTCTGACGATACGGATCCATCTTAAGGGAAATCGTGGTCAGCGGGTTCGGCGTTCCCGGAATGACCTTTCTCAGACTGGCGACATAATCGGCGTACGGTTTCACCTTCTTTTTGAAATCCGAAGTGGAAGTCTGGAGCAGATCGGCGTTGGCGGCGGCGGCGCTCACGCCCGCGCCCACGGTGCCGGTGTTCGCCGGCCGCCGGTCCCGAGCGTTGCCCGTGTAGAACTTGCTGAAATCGTCCTGCATTTGCTTGGATCGCGCTTGAATCTCCGCAAGATCCGGCGCCAGAGCGGCAAGAAATTCCTTCAATTTTGCGTCCAGCTTGTCGGCCGCCTCGGAGGCCTTTTCTTCGGCCTCTTGGGCCTGTTTTTCCTCCGCTTGGTCCCGCTCTTTGGCTGTTAGGCCCTTGTCGTCGGGATCTTTATCGGGCGCGAACGAATATCGCCAGTTTGTCTCGAGCGCCTCCCTAAGTTGCCGGTAAAGCTTCGTCAGATTATTGGCCGCGTCGCTCTCGAGATTGACTAGCTGCCTTCGTTCTTCATCGATCTCCGGAAGAGTCTTCGGACGGGCCGTCAACTCCACCTCCATTTTGGCCTCTCCTCCGGACGGCACTGGCTCCGC
>Ga0182030_10011418_pt1 | contig 17939 bp, 17 predicted proteins | sample 812S3MmetaG_FD_121299 | JGI IMG/M metagenome (GOLD analysis project Ga0182030, IMG submission 121299) | Permafrost microbial communities from Stordalen Mire, Sweden - 812S3M metaG (Illumina Assembly) | ecosystem: Environmental > Terrestrial > Soil > Wetlands > Permafrost | place: Sweden...
CAGCGAGTCGATCGCTCTTCTCGCTGCCGGATATCGCTACGATGGCAACTGGGTAAGCTCCATCGGCTGGACTTGCACCAGCTAGGTCAACCATTAGCTTCGCTGCACGGGCAATCGCATGAACCGTTCGTGTTGCCGTAGGTGGTTCCATCAGCCGCCCAGAACGGAGACGCAAGGCCGCTTTTCCCGGAGGGCAGACATGAAAATAGCCCCGGATGAAATCCAGGGGGAGAGCGCCGCGATCCAGTTTTCGCGCCCTGTAGGGACGCGGTGAACCTCTCTCCTCTGCTCGACCGCCTTCATACGATTTCCCTGGCAGGCCGCGCTAGCGGTTCCGCACACTCAGCGCAGGATGGCTATCGCCGTACAGCAGGTCGGCAGGGCCAAACTGCGCTTTTTCAATGCCCTGTTCGGCGTGGGCCGGGCACTGAGTTGCTATATGTATCCACTCGTGCAGAATGACGCGCGCCATTGCGTCGGCCATCATCGTGGCGCGCCGGTCCCTGTTGACCCCCTGCGCCCGAGGACCCAGAACCTGTCCTAAGCGCGTGCAGTCCACGTGGGCAAATGGCTCGATGCGCCCTTGGTGGCGATACACCCAACCCAGCGGGACACCAAATGCGGTCCTGCGGGCCTGTGGCTCAAGTTCGCAATTGCCGTGCAGGAAAACAATAATTGCCGAATCAACAGTCAGGCCGGGAAGAACCGCGTCTCCGCGAATGAACTCCGCGGTTCCGTCCAATGACTGCGCCTCATCCCCGCCCTCTGCCAGGTTCGTTTTCAAAGCCGAGAGCAGAGCGGCCCATTGCCCTTGCCGCATGGGACGATCTGCGAATACTACAACCGTTGTGTGGGGATTGGGGGCCTCAAGAGGCTGCGCGTTGGCCACCCGGTTCAACCACGGCATCGCCATGATCAGCAGCGCCAGAAGGATGTTGCTGAAGCCGGCTGAACGGGACCAACACGGCCCCTCCGTAGGATGGGATTCCAAATTCACGTTACGGATGGTGAACTCCGGCTGAGACGACTGGCTATGCGCTGCATCACACGAAATTCTTCTGCCTGAGTACGGAAGTTCGAGCATGAGCGACGGAGTTTTCATGCCCGTTTTGGGCCTGATCTTTTCATCCATCCAATCGATTGATTGGATGACGGGGCTCACACAGCGAAGGGTTGCGTTTCCCTTCGCCGCTTTTGTGCATTATGCTTCTTGCGACCCACAAATTGGCTCCCATGAGGTGCTGAGTGCAAAGGGCAGTACGTTTTTTGTTTGTTGTACCTGTTTTCCTGTTTCTAGCCGCAACGTCACAAGCGAATAACACCGCCGAAGCCCAACAGAAATCAAGCTTCGTCCGGTTGGACCGGGTCACCGCTTCCCGGGCAACTCCTAATGGAATCGAAATCCGCGCAGGCGCGGCCATTCTGCAGATCACTGCGCTGCGCGACGATGTGCTGCGCGTCCGCATTGGCGCTAACGGGCAGTTGCCTGAAGACGCCTCGTGGGCTGTGCTGGCCGCATCCCGCGATGCGGCGGTTCCGGTAAAGCCGGTGTCGAGCGCCACTGAGGTGGGCTTCAAGACGGCCAAGCTTCAGGTTTCCGTCCGCAAGGACCCGCTGGAGTTGACCGTGACCGACCTGGCAGGCCACTTGATTGCCGAGGATCTGCCTGGAAGGCCGGTCGAGTACCACGGCGCTGCCTTCCGCGTATTCCGCAAGTCACCCCCTGACGAACACTACTTCGGCCTGGGAGATAAGCCCGGCCCCCTCGACCGCCGCAATGAGGCCTTTGTCGATTGGAATACCGACTCATTCGGCTGGCAGGAGTCGACCGACCCAATCTACAAGTCGATCCCCTTCTTCATCACCTACCGCAAGGGCGTTGCCGCGGCCACCTTCCTCGACAACACCTGGCGCGCCAGCTTCGAATTCAACAAGGAGTATCGCGACGCTTACTCCTTCGGGTCCGAGGGCGGCCCGCTCGACTACTACATTCTCTATGGGCCGGAACCCAAGGCCGTGGTTGAGGACTGGGCCTGGCTGGTGGGCACTACGCCTCTGCCGCCGCTCTGGGCGCTCGGCTACCAGCAGTCCCGATATAGCTACTACCCTGAGTCTGAAGTCCGGCGTATCGCCGCACGCCTGCGCAGCGAGCGCATTCCTGCCGACGTGATCTGGCTTGACATTGACTACCAGTTGAAGAATCGGCCGTTTACTGTCGATCCTGACAAGTTTCCGCACTTCGACCAGATGATTCAGGATCTGAAGGCTGAGCATCTGCATACGGTAGTGATCACAGATCTGCACATCGCCGACCTGCCCAATGCCGGCTACAAACCCTTCGACGAAGGCGCAACCGGCGACCACTTTGTCAAAAATCCGGACGGTTCGAACTATGTCGGTGTGGTGTGGCCGGGCAAGGCAGTCTTTCCCGACTTTACGCAGAAAGCCTCGCGTGACTGGTGGGGAACCCTGTACGCCGATTTCGTCTCCAAAGGCGTTGCCGGTTTCTGGAACGACATGAATGAACCGGCGGTCTTCGAGGTCCCCTCGAAAACCATGCCGGACGACGTCCAGCACCGCATTGACGAGCCTGGATTCGCACCTCGCACCGCCAGTCATCTGGAGATCCACAACGTCTTCGGCATGGAAAACAGCCGCGGGACATTTGAAGGGCTGCTCAAACTCGCTCCCGATGCGCGGCCCTTTGTAATGACACGGGCCAGCTATGCCGGAGGGCAGCGCTATGCGGCCACCTGGAGCGGCGACAACTCCAGCACATGGAACCACCTGCGCCAGACGACGCCGCAACTCATCAACCTCGGGTTGAGCGGATTTGCCATGAGCGGCGCAGACGTGGGCGGTTTTGCCGGCTCTCCGCAGTCTGAACTGCTCACCCGCTGGCTTGAGGTAGCCGCCTTCCATCCCATCGACCGCGACCACACGGCCATTGAGACCAACCCCCAGGAACCATGGGAGAACGGCACGCAGGAGGATGTGGACCTGCGCAGGCGCTACATTGAAGAGCGCTACCACCTGCTGCCGTATATCTACACCACGGCGGAAGAGATGAGCCGGACAGGGCTACCGATTATGAGGCCGCTGTTCCTTGAATTCCCCTCCCCGACCGCGGACGGAAACCCGATTGACCTGTCCAACGGCAACGTGTTCATGCTCGGGCCCGACCTGCTTGTGGCGCAAAGCCCTTATCCGGACGAGATGGACAACTATTCCGTGGCGCTGCCGCCGGTGGGTTGGTACGACTACTGGACCGGCTCGTTGGTTGAAGGCGCGGCTGGCAGGAAAGCCATCGACAACACGCATGTAATCCAGCCGGAAGTTCGGATCCACCGCAGCCTGGACACGCTTCCTGTGTTTGTCCGCGCAGGCGCAATCGTCCCCGAGCAGCCGCTGGTACAGAGCACCGACGAGAAGCCGCAAGGCCCCTTGACCCTGCGCGTTTACCCGTCGGCGCTGCCCGGAAGGGACTGCGAGGGAAGCCTTTACCTGGACGACGGAGCCAGCTACGCTTTCAAGAAGGGCGATTTTCTTCGTGTCGCCTTCACTTGCCGCTCGACGGTGCAGGGCTTGACCGTCACGGTAGAGCCGCACCGGGGCAGTTTCCCACCGTGGTGGAACCTGGTTTCGATCGAGGTTTATGGCGCCTCGCGGCCGGCTTCCGGAGCCAGTGCTGCTCTGGACAAAGCGCCTCTAACACAGGTCATGCCCGGCTTTGACCCCGAGCACCACCGCATCACGGCCATCATCCCGGACGATGGCAAGGGGCTTGAACTGGAGGTGGCATACTGAGATCGTGTTCACCCTGACAAAATCCTTCGATGGAGTCCTTGCGGCAGCCCGAGACGGTCACTTGCCATGAGGGTTCAAATGCGGTTGCCCTGCATTAGCGGCTTCAGTGCGGGACTATGCAGCCGGGGTTCATGTAAACTGATGAGAGCGAGTCAGGCTCCCTTTCAGGCATTTCCTCGGGAACAAATCTCACGCCCCGTCAATCTCATTGGGCAAGAGGCAAGCCAGGAGGGCGAGTTGAAGACCGCGCCGTTGAAGCCGCGCGCTGTTCGCGCGTGTGTGCAGAGACAACCCCAAAAGGAGAAACACCCCACCGATGGCCAAGATTGCAAAAACAGGTGACCGCAAGAAAGCAATGGACACGACGAAGTCGACCGACTGTCCCAAGTGCAGCAAGCCGACGCGCATCGTCAAGCGCGTGAAGGACCGCGAACGCGGCATCCCCGGCGGCGTCTACATCTCGTGCTCCGCGTGCGACTTCTACGAAAAGCTTTAAGCTCTGCTTCAATTTGCACCGCAAGAAAAGGCCCGGCAATCCGCCGGGCCTTTTCTGTTGGTTCGAGGTCAGAGTGCCTCGGCCATTTCCGTGAGAATCGCTTCGGCTGCCGCGGCTGGGTCTGGCGCCTGGGTGATAGGGCGACCGACAACCAGGTAGCTTGCTCCCGCGCGCAGAGCATCGGCCGGGGTGGCGATGCGTTTCTGATCGCCGATTCCCGAGCCCGCCGGCCTGATGCCCGGAATCACCAGAACACCGTCCGGGCCGGTAAGGCCGCGCAGGGTTCCCACTTCCCGCGGTGAGCAGACAAACCCGCGAATGCCTGCCGCCAGGCCCATTTTCGCCAGCAACTCAACCTGACTGGCCGGAGAGCGATCGATGCCGACAGAGGCGCTCTGGGCCGAGTCCATGCTGGTGAGAACGGTGACGGCCAGCAACTCCGGCGGGTTGTGCAAGCCTTCCAGGGCACCGCGGGCTGCCGCCAGCATGGCCGGGCCTCCGGATGCGTGGACGGTCATCATATGCACGCCCAGGGCCGAGGCAGAGCGTACCGCGCCGGCCACGGTGTTGGGGATGTCATGGAACTTGAGGTCGAGAAAGATGGAGCGTCCGCGCTTGAGGAGCGGCTCGATAGCCGCGGGACCTGCCGCGGCAAACAACTCGAGGCCCACCTTGAACCATTGGCAGGTATCTTCGAGCCGGTCCGCAAGGGCGGCGGCAGCGGCTGCATCGGGGACATCGAGGGCGACGATGAGGCGCTTGCGGGCCTCGTCGACCCGTTGAGCGTGGGTGACCAAAGGGCTTGCCGGGGCGGAGGCAGGGTTCGGAAGCTCCGAGATGGGCATACCTGAATCGTACGGCAAAACCGGGAAAAATGCGCCCCGATTCATTTGGTTCGGGACGGCGTTGTCCACCCCGGTAACCGCGACGTGTCACCGGGATGGACATTGCGGCCTCAGGCATGGGCGGCAACCGGCGCCCTTTCCGCGGCCTGGAGCCGGACTTGATCCGCTGCCGGCAGGAACCGGCAAAGGTAGTCGATCGGGTCGTCGGAGGCTGCCATCTTCTGGAGGTGGTACTTCCAGACATCGGGCTTGATGGTTCGCCGGGTAAACGGCTTGCGCGTTACCTGGACAACGCCGCCAGAGGAGTTGACCCTGGGGTAGGTGATGGCGGGGACCATGAAGCTCATGTGCGCCCCGGTCCGCCAGAAGCAGGACGCGAATTCGTGGGAGAAGAGCAGGGTATAGTAGCGGCCCTCCTCGGCCAGCAGGGAGATGGCCGCGTCCGCGCCGGGCCAGAGGGGGCGGACGTTGGATTGAAACCAGCGGCGGAACTCGAATCCGTTGAATTGAGCCTGATTAAGCGACAAACGCAGCATCTCTTTTCGATTCATTTCACCAATCCTTGCCACAAGAGAGAAAAATGGGATCAAGCGGCGGATGAACTACGCCGCGCATAAGGGCCATTTGGGCGAAGAACCTTCAATTGCCTTCTGAATCCAAATAACGTCAAACGAGGGTCCCTTTCCTTTTTCTTTCGCATCAAGGAGCCTTGAATTGTCTTTTTCAGGGCGCAAATCGGCCTGGGCGAAGAGAATCCGCTCCCTGGCAAAAGCGTTAGACTTGGAGAAAAGGGGGCAGGTTATCTGGCGGAAGTCTCCGAATCCAGGTAGTCTCCCAGGTCTCAAGGGCGAGATCTGGAGCACCCAACTGCCCAACCGCAAGTGCGAGGGGGTGATCGGAGCTTGAGATTGGGATGGCTTTTGAAGCGTCAAATAAAATTGGGGATCGCTTTGCTGGGAGTCGCCAGTGTTTGCTGGGCCTCAGCGGTTCATACCAATCCCCTGAACAACGATCCCCTGGTGAAGGAAGCCTTCGATCGTTACTACCAGCTCGACTATCCGGGCGCGGTGGAGAGATTTGCGCGCTTCCACGCCATGCATCCCGGCGATCCACAACCCACCGTGCTCTTGCTGGATGCGCTGATCTTTCAGGAACTCTACCGGCAGGACCTGCTGGATACGACGTTCTACGCCAACGACGGGTTTTTGACCGGCCGGCACGCGACCCAGGAAGACCCAAAAACACGGGACCGCATCCTGAGCCTGGCAGAGGAGGCCATCCACGAGGCCGACTGGCGCCTGAGCAAGAACCCCAACGACGTGGACGCGCTCTATGCCCGGGGATGGGCGCGCGCCCTCAAGTGTACCTACATTGCCATGGTCGAGCGCGGATACATGGCGGGATTCAAGCTGGCGACCGGCGCCAAGGACGACGATGCCCGCGTGCTGCAACTGGACCCCGCCTATGTTGACGCCAAACTGGTGGTGGGTGTTTACGAATACGTGGTGGGCGCGCTGCCGCTTCCCTTCAAATTTCTGATCGGGTTTGCCGGCATCACCGGGTCCAAGACCAGAGGCCTGGAGATGCTGACCGACGACGGCAACCGAGGAGCCGTGACCAACGTTGAGGCCCGCACCACGATTGCTCTCTTTCTCCGCCGCGAAGGGCGATACAAGGAGGCGATCCAGGTGGTTCGCAAGTTGAAGAGCGAATACCCACGCGATTACCTGTTCAACTTGGAAGAGGCTAACCTGCGCAGGGATGCGGGCGAGGGAATGGTTGCCGTGGAAGCCTACCGGGAGATTCTGAAGGCCAACGAGAATCCCGGCTATTTCTTTTCCCCGCGCCTCGAACTCACCTATTTTGGCCTGGGCGACGCGCTGCGCGGACAGCGCCATTACAGCGAGGCGGCACAGTCTTACGAACAGGCTGCAGGTACACCCAACGTGGGACCGGAACTGAAGATCCGGTCGCTGCTTTCCGCCGGTGAATGCCGTGACCTGAATGGCGAGCGCACGTTGGCCGTGAAGGACTATCAGGCCGCAATCGACAAAGGTTCCAACACTTCCCGTGCCGATACGGCAAGAAAGTATCTGCGCAATGCCTACATGGGAAACTGAGGTTCATGGGCCGCTTGTAAGTGTCCGGTCTCTGAAGTTCTTCGCATTTGTCCGGCGTGGATGCTCGGGTCATAGGCTCCCGAAAAGCAGGTCCCCTTCGACTCCGCTGAAGTACGCTTCGCTCAGGATGACAGGTCTATTTTCGATATGAGAATTGGGGACAGGGCATTAGTTTCATAATTGAGTTCATGGAACCTTTGCCGGATCGTCTCCGTATGTACACAATGATCAGGTATCCTCTGGGAGGGATCGATTATGGCCGTGTTTTGCAATCGGTGTGGAACTGGGTTACCGCACAGCGCTCGATTCTGTTCAAACTGCGGCGCAGTCCTTTCCGCGGCGCCGCCCATGCCTGGCAGGCCGCTGATGCGCCCGTATAACGGGAGGGCGATTGCCGGCGTCTGCGTGGGCCTGGCGCAGGCATATGGCTGGGATGTGGCCTTGGTCCGCATTGCGACTGTAGTCGGGTTTTTCTTTTCCGGAGGAATTGTGGCTGTCGCTTACCTCGCCTGCTGGATTGGAATCCCCGAGGAGCCAATTGGGATGCCGACCGCGTATCCTCCTAATATATGAATGGTTGGTATCATTCGGACGGCGCCTGGCTGGGTTTTCGAGATACGGGATCGGGTCAGCCGGTGGTCTTCCTGCATCCGACGCCGCTCGATCGTGAGTATTGGCGCCCGCTCATCGAGGATCTGGGCGGGGCTCGCGCCATTGTTCCCGACCTGCGCGGCCACGGGCAATCGGAGCTGGGCTCAAGCCTTCCAGTGGGTGCACTCGCGCGGGTTCCAGATGCCCCGGTGCTGACCATGGCGCAAATGGCTGCCGATGTTCTTGCTCTCCTCGATCACCTCAAATTGGAGTCTGCTGTATTTGCCGGATGCTCCATTGGCGGTTATGTGCTTCTGGAGTTGTGGCGCAGGATTCCAGAGCGCATGCAGGGGCTGGTATTTGTCTGTTCCAAGCCTCAGCCGGATGCCGAAGCCAATGTCGCCCGGCGCGTCGCCAGTATTACCCAGCTGCGCACGGAAGGGACAGGGGCTTTGTTCGACGGCATGGCGCAGACATTGATCGGGGCAACAGCGCAAGGCCGCCGTCCAGAGATTGTTGCCGAGTTGCGTACGCGTATGACGCTGAGCCCGGAAGCGGCGGTGGCTGTGCAGGCAGGGCTTGCCGTGAGGCTAGATTCTTTGCCCACTGTAGCGACAATCAATGCGCCTGTCCTTGCCATCGCCGGCGGCGAAGATTCCGCGGTCGCGCCGGATGAAATGGAAGCGTTCAATGCCGCGCCGGGCGGATGTGAGTTCCACCTGTTGCCCGATGCGGGACATTTTGCCGCCTATGAGCAGCCGGGGAAAGTCGCTGCCTTGCTCGCCGAATGGTTGAAGCAACCTGAAGCCTGAACTGAGTCTTCACTCCGCCGCCGGCACATCGCACAAGTTTCGGTATCGCGGTGAAGTTGCCATCAGGTCTTCAATCGCCTCAACAGACTGAATTCCGCCTCGCGCTCCGCTGGCCATGCAGTTCATCGCCGCCGCAGCGCAGGAAAAGTCCAGTTGCCGATCCAACCCCCAGCCCTGAAGCAATCCGTAAATAAATCCAGCATGAAAAATATCGCCTGCTCCGGTGGTATCGACCACGGGTACGCGAAAGGCCGCGCGGCGATGAAACTGGCTCCCATCCCAGGCCAGCACGCCCTCCTCGCCTAAAGTCGCGGCAGTCAGCCGGCATCCCAAGCGGATTTGCATCCGGCGAAGGGCGCTCTCAAGATTGGAATCCGACATCAGCCGGCAAGGGAAGTCCCGGCTTACGATGAGATAGTCGATGTTCTCAATAAGCTCTTCCACACCCCGATAAAGTTCGTCGAGATCCGCGATGACCGGAATTCCCGCCTCGCGCGCCCAGCCTGCCGCCACGGTTGCCGCAGCCGTTTCGTAGCCATCCACGTGCAGTGCTCGTGCATTGACGATCCACTCGCGTCGCAGATCGCTGGGTTGAAGAAGAAGCCGTTCATCGCGCCGGCAAAGCACCGTTCGCTCGCCTCCCTCGTCCACCAGGATCAGAGACTGCGGACTGGCGCCGCCGGGTACGGTCGTGAGTTGCGCCTCGACACCGGCGCGGGCAAACGCATCGCGATGCAGACGGCCCGCATCGTCCTCACCCAGCTTGCCGACATAGCGTGTGCTGAGTCCCCAGGTCTGGCAGGCCACCACTGTCGTAGCCGCTTGCCCGCCCGGCAACACGGATGCGTTGCGGTACTCCACTTTGGAGCCGCGCGCCGGATAGGTTGTGAGGGGAATCAGCGTGTCAGTGGCGTTAAGGCCCACGCCTACCAGGTCAACCTTTTGCGGCTCCGCCATTCAGTTATTGTAAGGGGCGTGGTTCGGCGAATCGAATTGCGAGTCTTTGGGAACAGGGCTGGGAAGTCTCGTGCAATTCGAAAAGCAGGTCCTTCGACTTCGCTGATGTACGCTCCGCTCAGGATGACAGGTTCGTTTCGATCAGGACATTAGAGATCAGGACATTAGAGATCAGGACATCAGAGACAGAACACTAGGAAAACCGCGTTGCCTTCCATAGTCCCCAACCGGCCAGCAGCGCGCTCGCGGCAAGAGCCACAACCAACACCGCGAGCCAACTGAAGTCCAGGCCCAGCTCAGGCACTTTCGCGTTGACTCCGAAATACACAAACACCCCTACGGCCGCGGCAACAATGGCGTAGTCCCACCAGGAGCGCCGGTCGCTGGAGTCTCTGCCATCGCCCACCCCCGAACCGCTGTACGCCTGCAACACGCGGTCATAGTCCAGACCATAGCGATTGCACTCCCGCAGCAGCGCCTGGTTGGTCGATGCATTTTCACGCTCGGTCGCAATCGCGGTGCTCACCGCGAGCGCTCCAAGAATCATCGCCAGCGATCCAACCACAACCAGCAGCCGATGTGTCCAGTCCGCGTGGGCCAGTTCTCCAAAGACCAATGCTCCCCAGGCAAGTCCCCAAAGCTGGTTTGTATTCGAAAGTGGAATGGCGCGGCCAATGCCCAGGTACTTGGTTGCGAATTGCTGAAACAGATCGCCGATAACCCAGACGAATCCGCCCAGGAAAAGCCAGAAGATCAGGTGCTTAGTCTGCGGCGAATGGAAGAGCGCGGCCTTGGTTCCTCCATCGAGCGCCAGCACCAACGCAAGACACGTCACCAGCTCTCCAATGGTGAAAACGGTAACGAACGAAAGTGGATTCATGCCGCTGATATAGGCCTTGCGATAGGGGATGTACATGGTTCCCCACAGCAGGCTCGCACCCGCGGCCGCCAGGATGCCGCCCACCGCATGGGAAGCGTGTGGGCCGCCGCCTTGAATGGTGCTGAAGCCAAGCATGATTGCGGCACCGACAATAGCCAAAGCTCCCAGCACAACTTTGGCGACATTTTTTCCGCTTGCACCTTTCAGTTCTCCAAACAGCAGCCAGCCCCACAGGATGCCAACCAGGGAGTTGGTATTCCAAAGCGGAAAGGCGATGGTCAGGCCGACATCGCGAATCGCAAAGACAGTGAGCGTGTTCGCCACAGCCCAAAGCATCCCGGCAAGAATCGCGTTCAGCACCAGGTGCCGGTTCTGCGCCAGGTCGGCGAAGACGTAACGGGTTCCCTTGAGCAGTGTGGGCACAGTCCATCGTGCGGTGAAGACGCCGGCCACCATGCACAGCGAGATGGCGTAAGGCGACAGTCCGGAGTTGACCAGCTTGGTGGGAGCCTCCGCGCCGCCTAGCCATACGCCAGCAGCCAGCGCGCAGGCCACGCCGAGGCCGTGTACCGATTGAAAGCTCGCACTCGCATTTTTTGTTGAATTCAAACCTAAAGTCCTCTTCGTCGCGTGTGGAGATGGAATCAGAGGCGATTTCTTAACCTTGTTTTGAAAGGGCACGGTTCTCGCTGCATTGGTTCCAATTGTTTTGAAAGGGCACGGCTTCAGCCGTGCCGCTATGGCGCAGAATCAGGGCGGGCTTTAGCCCTGAGGGAATGTCCAGCAAAGCATAAGGCGGTTGTGAAACCAGGTTCTAGTGAAGCGTGATGAGAAGCGCGAGCCCGATGCAAAATACCAGCATGGGGACCAGGAAGTGACTGTCGGTGAGGACTGCTTTTGTCTTTGAAGAGATCTTCATTTGTATCGCGTCGATTCCTGCACAATTGTTTGAAGTGAACGAACTCCATCATAGGCGAGCGGCATTGTGTTTGTAAGTCCGAATGGCCGGCTGGATGATTCCGACGCGGTGCTGTAGGCTCAAGAGGATACTTCAGCTTCGGATGACCCTCTTGAAATCGAATCCATCTTCTCGTCCTTTTCATCACCCTAAGCCGGGGAACGCACTGCACTGCGACAGGGTGTCGCTCGAATCCCTTGCGCGGAAATTCGGGACGCCTCTTTATGTGTATTCGGCCCATGAGATTGCCGAGCGGATGCTTACATTTCAACATGCACTCGCTGGGCGCAATCACCTGATCTGTTACGCGGTGAAGGCCAACTCGGCGCTGGCGATTCTCAAGCTGCTGGCGGGGCTGGGGGCCGGGTTCGACATTGTCTCGGGCGGCGAACTGGAGCGGGTGAAGGCTGCCGCACCCGAGGCTGTCGAGCGCGTAGTTTTTTCCGGAGTGGGCAAAACCTCAGCGGAGATAGATCTGGCGCTCAAGGCAGGCATTCTTCAATTCAACGTAGAGAGCGAAGCGGAACTGGCACTGCTGGCCGCGCGCGCCGCGAAACTGAAACGCAAGGCGCGCTTTGCCCTGCGCGTCAACCCAGATGTCTTCGCCGATACGCATCCGTACATCTCAACTGGCCTGCGGGAACACAAGTTCGGCATCGACATCCGCCAGGCCAAGCGGATCTACAAATCAGTGGCCGGAAACCGCTGGCTTGAGGCGCATGGGGTCAGCGTACACATCGGCTCGCAGATTCGCTCCGCGGCCCCGTTTGGAGCGGCCATGGCGCGGGTTTATAAGCTTGTTGTCCAGTTGCGGAACGAAGGAATTCAGCTCAAGGCGATCGATGCCGGTGGCGGGCTGGGCATCGATTACCACGGCGGCGTTTTTGATGCGGAGGCCAAAGTTGCCGAGTATACAGAGGCGCTTGAACAGGCGCTTGAGGGCTTTGATGGCCGCCTACTGCTGGAGCCGGGACGGTTCATCGTGGCGCAGGCCGGGGCGCTGGTGGCGCGGGTGCTGCAGGTGAAGCGCAACGGCAAAAAGACCTTCGTGATTACCGACGCCGCGATGAACGATCTGATCCGTCCGGCGCTCTACCAGGCGCATCACGAGATTGTGCCGGTGCGCCCTCGTCGGGGAAGACCGCGGACCGTGGATGTAGTTGGGCCTGTTTGCGAGACCGGCGACTTTTTTGCACGCGACCGCAAGCTAGCCCCGGTGCAACCTGGCGACCTGGTAGCGCTGCTCGACGCCGGGGCTTACGGCATGGCGCAGAGCTCGAACTACAACACACGGCCGCGGGCGGTTGAGGTGCTGGTCGAAGGCTCGAAGGCTCGAGTGATCCGTCGCCGGGAAACTATGGCCGATCTTCTGGGGCCGGAGACTATCTGATCTCGTCTCAAGATATTTTCCGTCAAAAGCGATATGATCGCCAGTGAGAGGAATCATGCAGGAGCGGATCACAATTGAACCCGGGAAGCGGTCCGGTCAGCCTTGCATCCGAGGACTCCGCATTACCGTGTGGGATGTATTGGGTTGGTTGGCAGCCGGGGTGAAAGAGGAACAGATTCTGGCTGACTATCCAGACCTGGAAGCGGATGATTTTCGGGCTGTCTTTGAGTACGCAACGCGCGTCGGACGGCGTGTAGCCCAGTGAAGTTGCTTTTCGATGAGAACCTCTCTCCCCAACTCGTCCGCCGTATTGCGGACCTATTCCCAGACTCAACGCACGTCCGTTCCGTGGAACTGAAGCAGACACCGGACAGGACGGTGTGGGAATATGCCAAGTCAAACAACTTTTCCATAGTCACCGCGGATGCGGACTTCTATGAAATAGCGGTTGCCTTGGGACATCCTCCTAAAGTGATATGGCTTCGCGGTTGCGATTATCCAACAGCGGTCGCGGAAGAGCTTATTCGCGGTCAGGCAATTCGCATTTTCAATTTTTTCGAGGATACTGAACGAGCGGTCCTCATTTTGCGTCGGCAATAAGGTGCCTGCGAATAGCTGAACCTAGACCCTTACGATTCCTTGAAACTCCCCCAACCTCACGCCCGTCCTGATAACGTATTCCGCAGAGGGATTTTGCGATGCAAGTGGGAATGAAAGTGACGTGTGCCCTGACCATTGTAGGACTGGTGTTGGGACATTCCTCAGCCGGCTATGCCGATTCTCTATCGGTCAAGACCGAGCAAGGCAAGGTGCAAGGCAAGACCATCAACAACGGTAAGGTAAACGCATTCCTGGGGCTGCAGTATGCAGCGCCCCCGGTGGGCGACCTGCGCTGGAAGGCTCCCGAGGCGCCGGCCAAGTGGAAAGGCGAGCGGGATGCCACCAAGTTTGGCGCGCACTGCGCACAGGGCCACGTGTTCGACGATATGGTCTTCCAGGACAACGGCGAGAGCGAGGATTGCCTGTTTCTGAACGTCTACACGCCTGCCGGCGCGACCGACAAGAGCAAGCTGCCGGTCATGTTCTGGATTCACGGCGGCGGCTACTCCGGCGGCGCCAGCAACGAACCACGACACAATGGCGACTTTCTCCCCACCAAGGGCGTAGTGCTGGTCACCATCAACTACCGGCTGGGCGTATTCGGCTTTCTCGCAACGTCCGACCTGGCCAAGGAGGCCGGCGGCGCGGCAGGAAATTACGCCATGATGGACATGGTGGCCGCCCTCCAGTGGGTCAAGGAAAACATCAAGAAGTTTGGCGGCGATGCGGACAATGTGACCATCTTCGGTGAGAGCGCAGGCTCGTTTGCCGTCAGTACGCTGGTGGCGGCACAGCCGGCCCGCGGGCTGTTCGCAAAGGGGATCGGCGAAAGCGGGGCGGCATTCAGCGATGTATTGCCGACCGACGCGCTGGACGCGCGGCTGAAGAAGGACGACGAGTGGGTGGCTAAGCTGGGCGTCAAGTCGCTGGCTGAACTGCGGGCGCTTCCCACGGATAAGATTCTGGGCGCTGTGAAGGCCAAGAAGGGTGGCTTTCCTCCGGACATCGATGGCAAATTCCTGACCGAGCAGGTGGCTGACACCTATGCGGCAGGCAAGCAGGCTCATGTGCCGCTGCTGGCTGGCTGGAACCGCGACGAGGGCAGCTTCCTGGCCAACGGCATGACGGCTGAAAAATGGAAGGGCATGGCCGCTGGGCTGTTCAAGGACCGCGCGCCGGAGTTCCTCAAGCTGTATCCCGGCGACACGGATGAGCAGGCAGTCAATTCGGCTATCGCCTACGGCAGCGATGCCTTTATCGCCTTCGGCACCTGGAAGTGGCTTGAAGCGCACCGCAAGACAGGGGATTCTCCAGTCTACCGGTATCACTTCGAGCTGCGGGCGCTGCCCAGCAAATACCACCCTGGGATGTTTGCCTTCCACTCCGACGACATTGAATACGTCTTTGGAACGCTGGATACGCGGCCCGGTGAAACCGTGCGCCCTGAAGACCGAACGTTGAGCGAACAATTCATGAGTTACTGGACGAACTTTGCAAAAACAGCCGATCCCAACGGGCCAGGCCTGCCAGTCTGGCCCAAGTACGACAAGGACGACTCGCTGATCCACCTGGACAGCACGATTACCGCTGGCCCCGACACACTGCGGCCACGCTATGAGTTCCTGCTCAGGGGAATGCCTCCGTTCCGTTTCTGATGGGAACCGAAGCGCGATGCACAGCAAAATGGCCGCCCCTCGGGCGGCCATTTTGCTGGAATTATTTGCTGTTCGAAATTGCAACTCAGATCAGCGATTTACCCCGGCAGCCTGGGCAAAACCCGCAGCCTGAACCTGCGGAATGGTGCTGGCCGGCGGAGGATCGCTGAATGTGCCATTTTTCGCGTTGATGGCGTTTGAATAATCCGGGCCGAGTCCAAGCTTCTTGATCGCGCGTGAGTCGGGCATCAGCTTCGTCTGCCAGCCCTGGTCCGCCTGGTACTTCTGCATGGCCGCCTCAGTTGTTGCGTCCCACCTGCCAGTGGCTTCACCCGTAAAGTAATGCTCGCGGATAAGCGCCTGCTGGATTTCAGTGACGCGGGCCGGTTCAATTGCCTGCTGGCCGTGGAGACGGTGCGACTTGGGCGCAGCCTTATGGGACGTGCGCGAATGACTGCTGCTCGATCCACGGTGAGTGCGTGTGGCAAAGGCCGGTAACGCCATCAGCGCAGCTGAAAGCACAACGGCCAGTTTCGCTCGAAATGAAGACACGCTGATCCACCTTATGAAAACGGAATTTGCGTACTATTTAGCTCCTATTTTAACGCTTTGTCCCGCATTGCGACAACAAAAATCCATAAAGGGAACAAAATGGGAATTGGCACAGGCACGAGCGCCGATTGCGGAATTCTACAACCGGCGCGCCTGTCTCTTACTCCAGTGTGCCGCCTAGATAGCTGATTCCATTGTCCGGATGGCGCGGGTCAATGACCTCGAACACCACGTCGTCCCCGGTCTTCAGCTTGCCTACCACGGCATCGTATTGGTCCTTGGTCCCTGTCGGTTGTTTGTTGATGCGGGTGACGATCAGCCCAGGCTCAAGTCCCCGAAGGTCGGCAAACGAGCCGGAACGCACCGACTGAATCACCACGCCGGGTATATGCAGCTTGGCGGCCGTTGAATCGGACTCCTGCCGCACAATCAGCCCCAGCTTGGCTTCGCCTGCATCGCCTCTGTCGTTCGGGCCGGCATCGGCTTCCTGGTTGGGCTGATCGGTAAACACCTTATCCAGGTCGCCAATGGTCACAGTGGTATCCACCGGCTTGCCATCGCGCTGGTAACCCACACGGATAGATGACCCCGGCCTGCGGCTGGTGATCTCGCTGACCAGGTCGTCGCCGTCCTTGATCGAGCGGCCGTCGATGGTGGTAATGATGTCGCCGCCCTTGAGCCCAGCCTTATCCGCCGGTCCGCCATGAACCACCTGCTGCACCAGCACGCCGTTCTTGAATCCGTAGACGCGATTCACGGCACCCGAGAGGCCCTGGTTAAAGCGAATGCCAATCGACCCGCGCGTAACCTTGTGGCTGGCGCCGATCAGGTCGTTGTAGACCTCGACCACGGTGTTCGACGGCATCGCAAACCCAATGCCCTGGTAGCCGGCAGACTGCGTGTAAATGGCAGTATTGACGCCGATTACTTCGCCATTCATGTTCAGCAGCGGCCCGCCGGAGTTGCCCGGATTGATCGCCGCATCGGTCTGAATGAAGTGCTGGAACTGGCCGCCTGCTCCGGGCTCAATGGTCCGGTGCTTGGCGGAGATAATGCCGGCTGTGACGGTCTGCGACAGCGCAAACGGGCTGCCGATGGCTTCAACCCAGTCGCCCACCTGGGATGTGTCGGAGTTGCCCAGCTTGACGATCGGCAGCGGCGTGCTGGTGTCGATTTTGATGACCGCCAGATCGGTAGCCTTATCGAACCCAATGACGCGTGCCGGCCTGCCCAGGTCCTGGCTGTCGGGGTCGGTCGAGAGCTTGACGTAAATCTTGTCGGCCTTTTCGATCACGTGGTTATTGGTGACGATGTAGCCCTTGGGATCGACAATGAAGCCCGAGCCGAGCGACTCGCGAAGCTGGTTGTCGTCTCCGCCATCCTGGTCGGGAATCTGGCCGCCGAAGAACTTGTTGAAGAAGTCCTGGAAGTTGCCGTTGCCCTGCCCTTGCTGCGGCTGTTCGTCGTCCTGGTCGTCCCCGTCAGGGGACTGCGCATGCGGATTCGGAACAGCGCGGCTGTGCGGGTTGGCCTTTCCGCCTCTGTTCATGGACTGTTTCGGCAGCGTCTGCGTGTTGATGTTGACCACCGCCGGACCAACCTCTTTGGCGATCCTGACAAACTCGTTCGGCGCGACCGCGGAATTGACGACTTTGAGAGGGGTGGCGTCTGCACTGCTGGCCTGCTTTTCTTGTCCACGGACCCCGTGAGCAGCAAAGGAACCGGCCACAATTGCGACTGAGAGCGTGCCAAGCAGGACAAACATCGAAGCGAGACGGCGCGAGCGCAGCCGTTCAAACAGGGAGTTCATAGGTTCGTTGACCTCGTCGGGTGACCAGCCCAGGGGCTGGGTTGTTAAATGCACCAACTAGCAGTATATCCAGCCACGGGCAAACCCGTCTGGCCTTGCGACTCAATTCCAATGGCAATCGCATTTGTATCGTTGAGGGGTAGGGACTTCAGCCCGTATATCTTAGCCCACAATTGCTTGGACCTTAGCCCCTGAGGGACAGCTTTCGCGAGGTCGCATTTCCTCGGCGGCCTCTATGAGACGGCTGGTATTGTCAAGGTTTTTGTCTTTGCTTTTGCATTTGTTTTTTCCTTAGTGGCGTTTTTGCAGTTGCAGTTGCTTTTGCGGTTGCCTTTCGTTCGTGTTTTGAGGATTCATCTCGGGCTTCTATACGCACTCGATATGAGCTGCTGGGAGCTCGGTGCCTGATGGGGCCCGATGGGGATGAATCGGGGCTGCTATCTAAAGCTCGGCCTATGACGACCCA
>Ga0182030_10011422_pt1 | contig 17932 bp, 21 predicted proteins | sample 812S3MmetaG_FD_121299 | JGI IMG/M metagenome (GOLD analysis project Ga0182030, IMG submission 121299) | Permafrost microbial communities from Stordalen Mire, Sweden - 812S3M metaG (Illumina Assembly) | ecosystem: Environmental > Terrestrial > Soil > Wetlands > Permafrost | place: Sweden...
CTGGATCATGACTCCATATCTCAAGGACGTACGCCTGTACGAGGAGCATATGCCTGCTGCCTTAGATCAAGAGGAAATATCGAGGACGGATGGTGCCTCGGGCATCTGGGGGTTGATCAGAAGAGGGCGATCGCGTGAGAGGGCGGGCTGAGCAAGCCGCGCCAGTGGACTAATTACAAGTGGCTTTTCCCCTTGTATGGGCGCTCGAGTGCGGCGATTATGCATATGGGCGTCGCGGCGCGTCTACCACGCCGCGGCGCCTGTTTGTTGGGAGTGAGGTCCTCCTCAGCGCTCCGGTGCGATCAGGACAGGGCGACCGGCGTGCGCGAGCACGACGTGCGAGACGCTGCCGAGCAGCGCCGAGGCGAACGTGCCGAGCCCGCGCCGACCGCATACGATCAGCCGCGCGTCGAGCTCGTCGGCGATCTCGATGATCCTGCGCCCCGCGCCCTCCGTCGCCTCCTCCACACGAGCGCTGGCGTCATAACCATGGGCACGCGCGCGCTGCACACCCTCCTCGGCGGCGTCAGCGGCCAACTGGGCCTGCTCCCCGTCGACCTTCTCCTCGTCGCTCAGGTAGCCGCCGCCGAAGCCCCCGGCCCGCGCCAGCAGCACCGCCGCGGGCTGCCAGATCGTCAGCACGACCGCGGGCGCGGGATGAGCGACGAGCTCCACCGCCGCGGTCATCGCCGCCTGCGACCCCTCCGACCCGTCGTAACAGAACAACACCGGTCCAGGCATCGAGTCTCCTCAAAAGTAGTCGTCTACATCGTGCAGAGAGCCCACATGCTAGGCGCTACAGCCAGGCAGGGTACGGATGTAGGCGCGCCTGACACGGCATTTCAGCGACCCTGCGCGACCAGCGCGCTCGCGTCGACTTCGTCGATGTTCGCGTACCCGCTCAGCGCCATCGCCAAATCGAGGTCCGCAAGGAAGCTCCGCAGCACCTCCGCCACGCCCTCGGCGCCGCCGAGCGCCAGGCCCCACATGTAGGGACGCCCCAGCAACACCGCGCGGGCGCCCAGCGCGAGCGCCTTGAGCGCGTCCGCGCCGCTGCGAATGCCGCTGTCGAACAGCACCTCGCAGCGCCCGTTGACGGCCGCCACGACCTCCGGCAACGCGTCGAGTGCGCCGATCGCGCCGTCCACCTGTCGGCCGCCGTGGTTTGACACGAGCACGCCATCCACGCCGTGCTCGACCGCCAGCTTCGCGTCGTCGGGGTGCAGGATCCCCTTGAGCACGATCGGCAGCTCCGTGCACTCGCGCAGCCAGGCGAGGTCCTCCCACGTCACAGAAGGGTTCGCGAACTGCCACGCCCACTGGCCGATCGCGGCCTGCATGTCCTGCTCCGGCGCCACCTCCAGCAGCCCTCGGAAGACGGGATCTTCGAGGTAGTTTTTGTTTCCCTCTCCCCACAAAAACGGCAGGAACGCCTCGCTCAGATCCGCAGGGCGCCAGCCCAGCAGCCAGGTGTCGAGCGTCACCACGATTGCGCCGTACCCGGCCTGCTCCGCACGCGTGACGAAACTGCGCGCGAGCTCGCGATCGCGTGGCCAGTACAGCTGGTACCAGCGCGCCTGCTCGCCCAGCTCGCCCGCGATCTGCTCGATCGTGTGGCTCGCCGCCGAGCTCGCGACGAGCGGCACGCCCACCTGCGCCGCGCCCCGCGCCACCGCCAGCTCGCCCTCGGGATGCGCCAGCGTCTGCACCCCGATCGGCGCCAGCAGCACCGGCGCTTTCAGCTCCGTCCCCAGCACCGTCCTCGCCAGGCTCCGCTCGGAAACGTCCCGCAACATCCGCGGCCGCAGGCGCCAGTGGTCGAACGCCTCCCGGTTCGCCCTCATTGTCTCGCCCAATCCCGCGCCGCCCTCGATGTACCCCCGCGGCCCGTGCCGCAGCAGGTTCATCGCGTCGCGCTCCAGCTTGCGCCAGGCGAGCGTCCGCGCCGGGCGCTGCCCGGTCATGCCGCGCAGGTAGATCTCGTACTGGTAGTTGGCGAAGGGGACCTCGTCGCTCATCGCCGTTGGACTCTATAGCGCCGGTTGGGAGCGCATAGGACCACTCTGCGGGTCCACGTCGCTCACACCTCGAGCGTTGCCGGTGCTCCCAGCTCCAGCCACCGCACCCGTGCGCCAAGCTCCCCTGGCGCGGCGGCGAAGGCGTGCTCGGCGGCGGTGCGACCCTCGCGGAAATGCTTCCAGCCCTCGTAGTGAATCGGCACGATCGTCCGCGGGTCGATCAGCTCGCAGAGCTCGGCCGCTTCGGCGGCGGTCATCGTGTAGCGCAGCGGGCCGGAGATCGGAAAGCGCACTCCCCCGAGATGCACGATCGCGGTCCCGATCTCGAGGCGCTCGGCGACTTCGCGGACGCCGTCGTAGAGCACGGTGTCGCCGGAGATCCAGAGCACGCCGTGCTCCTGGCCCTCCCACTGCAATGCGAAGCCTGCCACTTCGCCGACCAGCGGACGACTCAACGGCGGTCCGTGGCGGCATGGCGTGGCGGTGATCGCGGTCGGCGCCCGGTCCTCGTGCGCGAGCGTCGTGCTCGCCCAGGCCGCGAGGCCGCGCGCGTTGCCACCGAGGCGCTTTGCGCCGGCCGCGGTGGTGATCACCGTGCCCGCCGCGGGCAACAGCGCACGTCCCGCGGGGTCGAGGTTGTCGTCGTGGTGATCGTGGCTCAGCAGCACCGCGTCGATCGGCCCGATCTCTGCGGCGGCGATCGCCGGCCCGACGAGCTTGCGCGAGGACGTGCCCCAGCCGAAGTTGTAGCGCTTGCCCGGCAGGTCGAAGGTCGGATCCGTCAGCAGGCGCCAGCCGCCGACCTCGATCAGGACGGTCGGACCGCCGATGTGGGTGATGCGAACCTCGCTCATGGGTACAGCATCTCAGTCTGCGCCATGCGCTGCGCGGCGCCGATCATGATTCACCGCGCACCGCGTTGACGACCGCTCCCAGCCCGTCGACTTCAACTTCAACGAGATCCCCATCCCGTAGGAATCGCCCCTGAGCCGCGCCGACGCCCGCCGGGGTCCCGGTCGCGATGATGTCCCCCGGCAACAGCGTCATCGTGCGCGAGAGCCACGCGACGACCTCGGCCGGGCCGAAGATCAGGTTCGCGGTCGTGCCCTCCTGGAGGATCTCGCCGTTGACCCGCGTACGCAGGCCGAGCGCCCCGAGGTCGTCGATCTCATCGAGTGTCACGAGCGCCGGGCCGCAGGGGGCGAACGTGTCGATCGCCTTACCGCTCGTCCACAGCGGGTTCCGCATCTGCAGGTCGCGGGCGGAGACGTCGTTGAACGGCATCGCCCCGGCGATGTACGAGAGCGCGTTCGCGGCGTCGACGTTCTTCGCGGGGCGCCCGATCACGAGCGCGAGCTCGGCCTCGTAGTCGACGTGCTCTGGGTGAGCGGCCGGGAGCAAGATCTCGCCGCCGCTGCCGAGCAGCGAGTTGGCGAACTTCGCGAACCACATCGGCGCGGTCGGGATCGACTGGCCCGTCTCTTCGGCGTGGTCGCGATAGTTGAGGCCGAGGCAGACGATCTTCTGCGGGTCGGTTACCGGGGCGTGCAGAAAGACATCGGCAAGCGCGACACGCTCGCTTGTCTCCCCGGCGCGTCGTCCCAGCTCGCGTAGCCCGTCCCCGTCGAGCGCCTCGAGCAGGCCACGGACGGTGATCGCGGGCGCATCGAGCGCTGAAACCGGGACGAGCTCCTCGCCGAGCTGGACGCCGGCGGCCGGGCCGTCCTCGGTGGAGAAGCTCAGGAGACGCATCGCTAGCCCAGCCTACCCGGCGCGAGTGCTGCCTACCCGCGCCCGCCGCGCGGACCCCTGACTATCATCACCCCCGTGGCAGGGTCAACCGTGTCGGTGACGTTCGACAACCTCGGCGAGGCCGCCCAGCTCGAGCTCGGCATGTGGCCGGGGGACGTGCCCCAAGGACAGCACTTCACCGTCGTCGAAGTGCTCCCACGGCTGCTCGACCTGCTCGCGGCGCGCCACGTGCAGGCGACGTTCTTCGTCGAGGGCCTGAACGCGGAGATGTACCCGGACGCCCTGCACACGATCCTCGCCGCCGGCCACGAGGTGGCGGTGCATGCCTGGCGCCACGAGGAGTGGGCGGCGCTCGACGCCGCTGCGGAGGCGGAGCTGCTTGCCCGCGCGACCGGCGCGATGCGCGCGATCGGGATCGAGCCGCGCGGCTTTCGCCCGCCCGGCGGCGGCCTGACCGAGCGCACGCTCGCGCTGCTGGCCGAGCACGGCTACGACTACGTCTCGCCCGCGGGCGAGCGCGAGGGTTTGCTCGACGGCCTGGCTGTGCTGCCGTTCCGCTGGCCGCTCGTCGACGCCTACGCCTACCTGCCCCAGTTCGCGGGTCTGCGCGAGCGCTACGGCGACGGGCCCGACCCAAACACCCCCAAGGAGATGCGCGACGAGATGATCGCCGCGCTGCGCAACCACGCCGAGACCGACGGGGAGGGCCACCTGGCGCTGATCTTCCACCTGTTCACCGCGGCCTTCACCGGCGATCCAGGCTGGGAGGTGCTCGACGAGGTGCTTGGCGAGACCGTCCGTCTCTCTGGGGATCACGCGGCAGGCGCCAAGGCAACGATCCGCATGGACGCGGCCGCGGCGCGGATGCTCGCCCTCCCCACGGAGCACACGCACACACCACAGCTCGACGAGGCCACCTGGATGGCGCCATGAGTCTCGACCACCCACTCTGGGCGCCACGATGACCTTGCGCCCGCGCCGACCTTTTACGGTCCTCACCGCGCTCGGCACCGCCGCCCACCACGCCTTCGAGGTGCGCGCGGGCGTTGGCCTCGTGTTCGAGCCGTTCATCGGCAGGCGCGGCGCGGTCGCAATGTGGTCCGGCGGCCTGCCCGCGTGGGCGCTTGCGGGCTGGATCGGGGAGGGCGAGGGAATCGAGAAGTGGATCGCCCTCAACAACGGCGCCGGCCTCGTGGGTGGCATCGTCCACTTCGCAGAGTGGCCCTGGGAGCTCCGCCACGGTATTCCCTACTTGACCGAAGCGGAGGGCATGACGACAGAGCAGCTCGGCCCCTACAACCGTGTACTGCATCTGTGGATGCTCGCGGGCCTGTTCGCCGTCGCGCTCGAGACCCCGCGGCATGCGCGTGGGTGGGCGCTGCTCGGTCTGCTGCTGGGCGAGCCTCTGCGCCGCTCTGCCGCCCACCACTTCCGCTGGGCCAAAGAACAGGCCGAGCGCGACCCCGAGCACTGGAGCCCGGTACTGCGCGCGTAGGTCGTTCGGCTCGGTCGGTCAGTCAGGCGGGTTGGTCAGGCGGGTGGGTGGGGGCGGGTGGGGCCCTATTGATTGAGCCCGAGCGTTTCGAGCAACATGTCCCAATCGCTGAACCCGACGACCGTTTCGGTGTGTTCGAGCTTCGTTTCCAAGCGCGTCGTCTGCGCGACGATGCCCCTGTCCGCGGGGCGCTCGTAGGGGGCGAGGAGCGGCGGTGGGATCGTGTGGCCTTCGAGCGATTCGGCGCGTTCGTCGAGCTGCAGGGTCGCCGCGGGGATCGTGCGGAAGTCGCTCGCCTTCCATTCGCGCACGTTGGCGCAGAGATTCGGCAGTGGCAGCGCCGCGAGTCCTTCCAGGGTCTTCGCGTAGTGTTGGGCGATGCGGGTCAGTTTCGGGTTGCTCCAGTGCAACGACCCGACGGTCTTTGCAAACGCCCGGATCGAGCTGACATCGGCCCCGTAGCTGAGCGACCAGAGCGCGTCGACGGCCTCGTGGCTGACCTTCTGCGATTCGTCGTCCTCAGGGCCTCCCGCGCCCACCTTCGGGCATTCGGAGCCGAGCTGCGCGTCGAACGCGACGATCTTCGCCTGCACCGGCGCGACGCTCGCCTCGGCCGCGCGCGTGAGCTTGAAGTTCGCCTCGATGTACGCGTGTGTCGCGGCGGCGTCCCCGGAGCTTGCGAGCGCGCCGGCCGGGGCCACGCCGAGCGCGAGCAGAGCGGTGATGATTATCGTCGAGCGTCCCAGCATCCCAACGCAAGCGTACCCGCCGACGAGCGCTCGGGTCGCACCTAGTTCTGTCGGTTCACGATCCGGCGCTCCTCGCTTGCGAGCTGCGGCTCTGCTCGCCGAGCGTGCTCAGGTCGAGCATCTGCGCCGGCGGGTCGGGCAGCGCGATCGCCGAGCTGACCTCGAGCTCGGGGCCGACGTGGAGCAGCTCCCCGGGCTTCAGCGCGCGCCAGCCGGGGTCGTCGTCCATCGGTTCGCTCGCGAGCACGACGACCGCTTGCCGCGCGGCTTGCTCGGAGTGCACGCGGGTACCGAGGCTGCTGTGTTGGCGCAACGCCCCCACGCTGCCGTTGCCGCCCGCGGGCCGCTCGAGCACGTACAGCGTGTTTGTGTCCGGATAACGCAGCGCGAAGACCTCGGTCGCGGTCGTGACGATCAGGTTGAGCGAGTAGATCGGCAGGTGCTCGGCGATCCAGCCGACGCCGGCGACGATGCCGGCACGGACGTCGCCGTCGTGGCGGCGGATCTCGCGCGTGATCATCGCGAACAGCCGCTCGGAGTCGGTATCCCCGTGTACGAGCGCGCGCTCCTCGCCGAGCTCCTCGTCCAGCTGCGCCAGCCCGGCGAGCACGCCGTTGTGGGCGAACAGGCGCTCGTCCTGCTCGAACGGATGGGTGTTCGCGAGCGTCTTCGCGCCGGTCGAGGCGAAGCGGATGTGCGCGAGGAACGTGCGTGAGCGCTCGCTCCGCGCCTCGCTCGCGAAGTCGGTGTCGGTGAAGGCCGAGATCGGCGCCTTGTGGACGACCGGCCGTCCCTCCGCGTCGAAGATCCCCAGCCCCGTCCCGTCGGGATTGCGGTGACTCTGCGTGGTGAGGCTGTCCGGCGCTTCCAGCAGCCACAGCTTCGCGCTCACTGGCTCAACGCCGCCGCTCATCGCGAACAGCCGGCACATCTATTGCTCTCGCGGTGACGGGGTCATATCTCTCTAACCACCCTACGCACTTCGCCGCGCCGCTTCTCACGGCTCTTCGCAGATTTTCATCTTTCCCATAACTCCGATTAGAGGAGTGGGTCGATCCTGCTCCTCGGACCCAAATCGCTCCATCCCGCCAAACCCAGAGGAGATCGCCATGAACCGTCGCGTCAGAACCGGCCAACGCCCCGTATCGAGGGCCAATCCGCCCCGCCTGCGCCATCAGGAGGCGCTGTTGCGCAACGAGCTCAGACGCCTCGCCCGCAGCCAGGAGCTCCCAGGCCCCCGCGTCGACGGCGTCCCGGCGCTGCTCATGGAAAACGCCTCCCGCGTACAGGGTCCGCTCTTCCAGCGATAGGTCTGGGCGGATAGCCCACCACGCAGGTACGCGAGAATGCGTGTAGATGTACGTCAAGCCCGATTACGCCGCCCGTGAGCTGGCGGTCCTGCACGACATGATCGACGCCGCCCGGTTTGGCCTGCTCGTGCTCAGCGCCGACGGTCCGCTCGCCGCACATATCCCTTTCGTTCTCCATCGTGACGAGGGCCCGTCCGGGACGCTCCTCGCGCACGTCGCTCGCGCCGACCCGCTTGCGCGTCACCTGGCCGCCGGCCCCGAGGCGCTCGCGATCTTCAGCGGCCACCGCGCCTACGTCTCGCCGCGCTGGTATCCGGACGGCGGCCTGCCGACCTACAACTTCCTCGCCGTCCACGCCTACGGACGTCCGCGCCCGTTGGAGGATCGCGACGCGGTGCTCGACCACCTCGCCGAGCTCGTCGCCGTCCACGAGGCCTCCTCGTCCTGGTCGCTCGCCTCCGCCCCCGCGGGTCGCGTCGAGGAGCTCTTGCCGCACATCCTCGCGTTCACGCTCGAGATCTCCTCGCTCCAGGGCAAGCGCAAGCTCAGCCAGAACCGCACGCCCGCCGAGCGCGCCGGTGTGATCCGCGGTCTGTCCGAGAACGGGGGAGAGGATGATCTGGCGATCGTCGAGGCGATGACGGACGACCGATTGGTCTAACGGGGCTCAGTCCCTCTGCTCGCATCCGCTCCCCGGTACCCTTGACCATGTGGCGAGCTGGAAGAAGCCTGGGCGGGCGATCCGCATCGTGATCCACGAGGAAGAGGGCGTCGCCCACAACTACTGGCGCACAGAGGACGGGGAGGGCAACACCTCGTGGCGCAAAGAGGCCCCGTACCCCACGGCGAAGAAGGCTTCAACAGGGGACGAGTTGACGACGGCCGAGCTGCTCGAGGGGGTCGCGGCGTCGCTGCAGGAGCGTCGCCGCGCGAGCCGCGGTCGCAAGTTGCGCATGCCGTTTCGCTAGTGGACGGCGAGGTGACCGCCGAGGGACTAGTGTGGTCAGCGTGGATGACGATGCGATTCGTGAGCTGGTGACGCGCTTGGCGCGTCCTCACCCCTCCGGCGGAGAGGTGATCGAGCGTGCCGGGATCCTCGCCGCGGGCGCGGACTCGGCGGCCGTGATGGCATGGATCACCGACCACGACGGGGTCCCCGAGGCGGCCGCTGCCTCGGCGCCCAGCTCGGGGCTGCACGGCGCACGCCTGGGCGGCCGGGGAGCGCAGCCGGCGACCTCGGCACCGCTGCGCTTCGTGTTGCCCGCCGGCGCGCTCGCCTGAGCCTGCCGAGCGCTCGAACTCCTCAAGCGGCGCGCGCCTGCTCGCGCCGGCGCGTGGAGACGATCGCCGCCTCGGCCGGCTTGCACCGCCTCAGTCGCTTGCACCGCCTCGATCGCGCCCACCCGCTCCAGCTTGATCGCGGGCTGTACGGCGCCCGCCGGCTCGACCGCGATCCCGGCGGCGCGCGGACGTAGTAGAACGATTGCGAGGAACGCGCCGAGCAGCGAGATCAGCGCGCCGACGCCGAGTGCGAGCTGGTAGCCGCCGGTCAGCGCGCCCAGGCTGGAGGCTCCGTGCGCGAGCTGGCTCGACGTGTGCGAGTCGGCGATCGTGCTGAGCACGGCCAGGCCGAGCGCGCCCCCGACCAGGCGCGAGGTGTTCAGCAGCCCGGAGGCGAGTCCGGACTGCTCCGCGGAGATGCCCTGCACGGCGGCGATCGTCGCGGGGACGAGCGCGAAGCCGAGGCCACCGGCGCCGAGCATGCCGCCGGGCAGGACGCTCAGGTAACCGTCGCCGGGCGCGATCCCCGTCAGCAGGCCGAGACCGGCCGCGGAGCTCAGCATCCCGGCGGCGAGCACCGGGCGCACGCCGAAGCGCGCTACGAGTCGCGGCGCGAGCGACGCGGCGAGCGCGACGCTCAACGTCATCGGCACGAATGCCAACCCCGCGTCCAGGGCGCTATAGCCGAGTACCTGCTGCATGTAGAGGGTGAGGAAGAACCACATCGAGAAGACGCCGGAATACAGCAGTGCGATCACGATGTTCGCGGCGCGCAGGCGCCCCATCCGCAGGACCGACAGCGGCAGCAACGGCGACGGTGCGAAGCGTCCCTCGACGAGCGCGAACAGCGCCAGCAGCACGGCGGCGAGCGCGAGCGGGCCGAGCACGCCGGCCGCGCCCCAGCCGAGGCTCTCGCTGCGGACGATCCCGTAGACGGCGACGATCAGGCCGAGCGTGACGAGCAGCGCGCCGGCGACGTCGAAGTGGCGGTGGATGTCCTCGCGGCGGCTCTCGGAGATGATCCGGCGACCGACGACGATCACCGCTGCGCCAATCGGGACGTTGATCAGGAAGATCGCGGGCCAACCGAGGCCCTGAGTCAGCAGCCCTCCGAGCAGCGCGCCGGAGGTGGCGCCAAGCCCGCCGATCGCGCCCCAGACGCCGAGCGCGCGGTTGCGCTGCGGGCCCTCGGCGAACGATGTCGTGATGATCGCGAGGCTGGCGGGGGAGAGGACGGCGCCGCCGACTCCCTGCAACCCGCGCGCGCCGATCAACAGGCCGCGCGAGCTCGCGAGCGCGCACAGCAGCGAGCCGAGGCCGAAGAGGGCGGTGCCGAGAAGGAACATGCGCCGGCGCCCGAGCAGGTCGGCGAGCCGTCCGCCGAGCAGGAGAAAGCCGCCGAAGGTGATCGTGTATGCGTTCACGACCCACTGCAGCCCGGTCGTGCCGAAGTGCAGCCCGTCGCGGATCGACGGCAGCGCGACGTTCACGATCGAGACGTCGAGGATCACCATGAACTGCGCGAGGCAGAGCAGCACGAGCAGCACGTTTTTCGAGCGCTCGCGCTCGAACGAGGCGGTGGCGGACGTTGGGGTCAAGGACTTCGCTGTGAGAGCCGGCATCGGGTCTCGTCTCCTCTTAGTTCGCTAGTACGACGATCACCGTACCACAAAGGACGCCGATCGTCGTACAATTGGTCCATGGCCCTTTTCCATCCCGACCAAGACCAGCTGCAGATGGCGGACGTGCTCCACGCTCTCTCCGATCCCCAGCGCCTGAGCATCGTGCGCTGCCTGGCTGAGGATCCGACGCCGCGCCGTTGCGGTTCGTTCGATCTCGACATCACCAAGTCGACGCTCACCCACCACTTCCGCGTGCTGCGCGAGGCCGGCGTGATCGACCAGCGCGAGGAAGGCACCGCCCGCCTGAACAGCTTGCGCCGCAAAGAGCTCGACGAGCGCTTCCCCGGCCTGCTCGACGCGGTGCTTGCCGGCGCGCCGGACCCGGTTACGACCGCGGCCTGAGATCTGAGTCTGCGGCGCCCCGCGGTCGGGAGCGGCCGTGCCGGGCGGTTCTTGGATCCCGCCCCAGCACGGCGCGCCCGAGAGCTCCACTAGCCCGCGGCGGCTGCCGCGATCGCCTCCTGGTCGCCGATGTCCAGCGCCTCCTCCTCGCCGCCGTCGATGCCCTCCAATGCGCCTGTGCCGTAATCGGCGAGGCCATTGGAGTCGCTCGGCGGGTTGCCGAGGAACTGCACGGTGTTGGCGATCACGCTCACCGCCTGGGCGTTGCGACCGTCGGGCATCTCCCACGAGCGCCAGTCCAGGCGCCCGTCGATCGCCACGGGGCGACCCTTGTAGACGTACTTCGCGACGTTCTCCCCGGGGCCGCCGAACACGGTGACGTCGAAGAAGTTCGGCTTCTCGACCCACTCTCCGGACGGATCGCGCCGCCGGCCGTTCACCGCGATGCGCAGGTGGCAGATGCTGTTACCCGACGGCAGGGTGCGCAGGTCGGGATCGCTCGTGAGCCGCCCGGTGAGGACGACGTGGTTGATGTTGCTTGTCGGCATTGTGGTTTGCTCCTATCACTTTGTGGATCGGGCTCGGAGATCCACACGCCGCCGGTCGCTCGCGTGGAAGGCCTCCGCTCCCTTATCCGACGAGACGGGCCAAACGGGACAGATTTGTGTCTTCTTTGTGCTGCGAGGGGCTCGGCACCCCTTGCGCGCGAGCGGGTTTCTGTGCCAGCTAGGCGGGTTCGCTCTGCCCGGAGTGTCCTACGCCGCCGCGTTTCCGATGCGACGGGGCGGGGACCGGCGGGCCAGGATGTTGCCCCAGTCGGCATCGTCGATCCTGCCGGGCTGTGTCTGCCTGATGAACTCGCGCAGCGCGTCGGAGAGCCCTTCCGGGTCTTCCAAGTGGGGGAAATGCGCGGCTTTTTCCAGCGTCTTGAAATAGCTGTGCGGAATCGCCTCGTGTGCTTCGCGGCCGTGCTGCAGCGGGATCGTGTTGTCGCGCTCGCCCCAGACGATCATCGTCGGCATCCGCTCGAGCAGGTACAGACGATCGGTCGCGCTCACACGCTGGCCGTGCACGTCGATCACGGCGCGGAGCGTCTGCAGGAAGGCCTGGCGCGCGTCGCCGTTCTCCAGCGGGCGTAATGCTCTGGCGAGCGCCTGCATGTACACGCCCAACCGAACCTCGCGTTGGCTCAGGCGCCGGCCCGTGTTCCTCAGCGCGCCGGTCAGACTTTGGTGGATCGTCAATGACAGCAGCGCGGAGACCCCTGGCAGCGCGGCGGTGCGTAGCATCGGGCTGACCTCGTGTCCGAGACCGCCGCTGGAGATCAACACGAGCCGCTCTGTGCGTTGGGGGAACTGGTAGAAGAACTGCATCGCCACGCCTCCGCCCAACGAGTGCCCGACGATGCTCGCGCGGTCGATTCCGATCGCGGCGAGCAGGTCACGGATGCTCGAGGCGTGCGCGCCGAGGGAGTAGTCCCCACGCGGCGCCGCCGAGTCGCCGTGCCCAATCAGGTCGGGTGCGATCACCGTGTACTCGCGCGCGAGGCTCTGCGCCACCGCTCGCCAGTGGCTGGAAGAGTTGAGCATCCCGTGAATCAGCACGACCGGGGGCCCGCTGCCGGCGACCCGGTAGATCACGCGCCGTCCGTGCAGCTCGATCTGCCACTCGTCGAACTGTGGCGGCAGCGTGGACACGGGTGTGGGACGCGGGAGATCCCGCGGACGATCCTCGTGCTCGGGTTTGGCCTCGTTCGATGTCACGGCGCGACTCTCACGCCAGCCTAGACGATCTTCCGGCCACCGATTAGTTCTGTCCGCCCGCACGGTCTATGGCCAAGAGAATCCGAGAGGGGAACTGCTTAGATGAGCGCCGAGATGACGATGGAGAGGATCAAATCGTGACGAGCGCCGGAAACGAAATCGCAGGCAACGCCGAGAACGGGATCGAGGTCGAAGGCCTCGTTAAGGATTTCAAGGGCGGCGTGCGCGCCGTCGATGGCATCGACCTGCGCGTCGCGCCGGGTGAGATCTACGGCTTCCTCGGGCCCAACGGCGCGGGCAAGTCGACGACGGTGCTGGTGCTGACGACGCTGTTGCCGCCCACCTCCGGCAAGGCCCGCGTGGCCGGCCTCGACGTCGTCACCCAGGGCGCGGAGGTGCGCGGCGCGATTGGCGCCTCGCTGCAGGAGTCCGCGCTCGACCCGTTTCTGACCGGTCGCGAGCACATGCGTTTGCAGAGCGCGCTGCATGGCCTGGGCAAGGGTGAGCGCGAACAGCGTGGCACCGAGCTCCTGGAGCGCGTCGGGCTGACCGACGCGGCCGATCGCAAGGTCGGCGGTTACTCGGGTGGGATGAAGCGCCGCCTCGACCTCGGCCTGGCGCTCGTGCATCGCCCGCAGCTGCTGTTTCTCGACGAGCCGACGACGGGCCTGGACCCGCAGAGTCGCGCGGCCCTATGGGACGAGGTCAGGCGGCTGGCCGACGACGGCGTGACCGTGTTCTTGACGACGCAGTACCTCGAGGAGGCCGACGTGCTGGCCGACCGCGTGGGGATCATCGACCGTGGGACGATCGTCGCCGAGGGCACGCCCGCGGAGCTGAAGGCTGAGATCGGGCGCTCGAGTGTCGAGGTCGTTCCCCAGGATCCGGGCGATCGCGAGCGGCTGAAGGAGGTCCTGCATCGCTTCGGTGAGGAGGGCGCGGCCGCGCCGAACAGCGTCGCGGCGCAGCTGCCCGAGGGCGTGAGCGACTTGGCGGAGATCGTGCGCACGCTCGACGCGGAGAACCTGCCGATCGCCGACCTGCGGCTGCACACACCGACGCTCGATGACGTCTTCCTGGCGAAGACCGGCCGCTCGCTCGAGGGCGCGGGCGACGAGGAGGATGAGGAGGGCGGGCAGCCGGTGCCCGCAACCGCTGGCGCATGAACAGTCTGCTCTCTACCCAGGTGAGCGTGCTCGCCCGGCGCTCGATGCGCAAGACACTGCGCCAGCCCTTTCAGCTGTTCCCGATCGTCTTCTTCCCGGTCATCCTGCTGGCGGTCAACGCCAGCGGCCTGAAATCGGCGACCCTGCTCGCGGGCTTTCCCACCCACTCCTACGTGTCCTTCGCGATCGCTGTGGCGTTCTTGCAGGGGGCGATGTTCGCGTTGATCAACACCGGGACGAACCTCGCGGAGGACATCGAGAGCGGCTTCTTCAACCGCCTCGCCCTGACTCCCCTGAGGCGGGTTGCGCTGCTCGCGGGCCTGCTCGTCGGCGTGGCGGCGGTCGGTGCGCTGCAATCGGCGGTCTACATCGGAATCGGTCTGATCGCGGGGGCGCATATCGACGCCGGGCTGGGTGGAGCGTTGGTGATCATCGCGCTGGGGTCGTTGACGACGCTGGCGTTCGGTGCGCTCGGCTGCGCGGCCGCGCTGTGGACGGGTTCAGGCGAAGCGGTGCAGGGGCTGTTTCCGCTGTTCTTTGTGTTCGTCTTCCTGTCCTCCAGCAACCTGCCCCGTAACCTGCTCGGGACGGGCTGGTTTCACACGGTCGCCGACTGGAACCCGATCTCCTACCTGATCGAGGCCTTCCGCAGCCTGTACATCTACGGCTGGGACGCGACCGCGCTGTGGCGCGGCTTCGCCGTGGCGGCGGTACTCGGCTTGATCGCGCTGATCGCGGCGAGCTCAGCGTTGCGGACGAGGATGCAACGCACATGAGTGCTCGACCGATGAATGGCGGCAGCAAGACGAGCCACGGCGGTCTGTGGCGCGTGGCGTGGACGATCGCGTGGCGGGGGATGCATACGTACATCCGCCGGCCCGACTTGATCTTCCCCTCGCTGATCTTCCCGCTCGTGTTCTTCGCGAGCTTCGCCGGCGGGCTGTCGGCGCTCGGGAAAGTCCCCGGCTTCACGTTCCCGGCGGGCTACACGGCCTTCCAGTTCGTGTTCGTGATGTGCCAGTCGGCGATGTTCTCGGGCCTGTTTACGGGCTTCACGCTGGCATTCGACTTCGAAAGCGGCTTCGCCCGGCGGCTGATGCTGGCGGCCGAGGACCGGCGCGGGATCGCGCTTGGCTACGCGATCGTGGCGCTGTCGCGGGCCGCGATCACGCTCTCGCTGGTGACGGTCGTGGCCTTGATCTCGGGGATGCAGATCACCGGTGACGGGGTCGACATCGTCGGTCTGTACGGCCTGGCGGCGCTGCTCGTGCTCGTTGGCTATGGATGGGCGGGCGGCGTTGCGTTCCGCTTCCGCACGATCCAGGCCGGTCCATTGATGCAGACGCCGGTCTTCCTGATCCTGTTCCTCGCGCCCGTATATGTGCCGCTCGAGCTGCTCAAGGGCTGGATCCACGACGTCGCGAGCGTTAATCCAGCGACTGCGTTTCTCGACGCCGGGCGCGGCCTGATTTCTGGCGCGCAGAACCACACGGGGCTGGCCTACGTGTGCGCGGTGGGTCTGATCCTGCTGTTCGCGATCTGGCTGCTCACCGGTCTGCGCGCGGCCGAACGAGCGACATAACCTAGAAGGCGTGGAAAGCAGGCGATCGACGGCCGTATTCGCGAGCGTGATCGCGCTCGCCTCCGCGTCGCTGCTCGCCGGCTGCGGCACGAGCGGGTCCTCGAGCGGCGCCCGCTCGTCCATCTCGAACGCGCCCGCCTACATCACTGCGCCCTTCACCCACGAGGAGCAGCTCGTCGAACAGGGCGCTCGCCTGGCCGTCGCCGACGGCTGTACCGCCTGCCACCTCATGGGCAAGTCGCAGAGCGTCGGGCCCGACTTCGCGGGCTTTGCGGGGCATACCGTGACGCTCGCCGAAGGCCGTCGCGTGCTCGTGGACGAAGATTTCCTGCGCGAAGGACTGCTCCACCCCGACAAGGCGGAGCTGAAGGGCTACAACCCCGCGCCGATGCTCGCGGCGGTCAGGCGCCTGCACTTGGCCGGCGAGCCGGGTCAGGTAGCGGCGCTGGCGGCGTTCATCGAGCAGATCGGGCCAGAACAGGGCTGAAGAGCGGCGGTAAGCGAGATCGGGGCCCCGGTGGCCATCATCTCGAACGGGCGCGCCTACGCCGGGAGCTCGGCATCCGCGAGCGCAGTTCCGCGTCCCGCCACCGCGCGCCCGGTCGGTGCTCCGGCACGCGCCCGCGCCTGGCCGGCGGGGATCGAGCGTGTGCGCAGCTCATGCGCGAACGTGTACCACTCCAGCTGCATCGTATGGCGGGGCTTGTCCACGAAATGGCCGAGGTGAAACGCCTCGTCGCGCGCGATCTCGGTCTCCATCTCGTGCCGCGCCGGTGGCGCCCAATCGCCGGCGAGCCAGCGCGCGGCGAGCTTCGACTGCAGCTCGGCAAAGGGAAAGATCGTCGGGATCGGCTGGCCCAGCCCGATGAACGCGAGGTCGTCGATTCCCGGCTTGAGCATCCGCTTGTACAGCGGCAGCACGTTCCCCGGCGCGGAGAGGAACGCGGGGTCGAAGAACGGGAAGGAGACCTTGTAGCCGGTCGCGTAGATGATCGCGTCGACCTGCTCGATCGAGCCGTTGGCGAAGCGCACGCGGTCGCCGAGCAGCTCGGCGACGTCGCCCTTCCCGACCGCGTCGCCGGAGCCGAGCCGGCCGAGCAACTCGCTGGAGACGGTCGGATGCGCGTCGAGGAAGTTGTGGTTGGGCGTGGGCAGCCCGAAGTCCTCCATGCGCCCGGAGAAGATCCGCGGCAGCGGGCGGGCGAGCCGCCGCTGCAGGCCGACCGGCAGTCGCGGGTTCGTCTTGAAGACCTGGTCGGATGGTTTGCCGAAGATGTACTTCGGCACGACCCACGCGCCGGAGCGGGTCGAGAGGAAGACGGTGTCCGAGACGGTCTTGCGGCCGAGCTCGGAGACGATGTCCACGGCGGAGTTGCCGATCCCGACGACGAGCACGCGCTTGCCGTAGAGGTCGAGCGGGGTACTCGGGTCGATGTAGTCGTGCGAGTGGATCTGCGGCCCGTCGAAGGAACCGGGAAAGTTGGGGTGGCGGGGGTCCCAGTGGTGTCCGTTGCATACCAGCAGCACGTCGAAGCGCTCCGTCGTGCCGTCTCCCAGCGTGATCTCCCAGCCGCCGTCGCGCCCGCGCGCGGCACGGGCAACGCGCGTGTTAAAGCGGATCCGCTCGCGCAAGGAGAACGTGTCGGCGTAGGCGCGCAACCACTCGAAGATGTGCGTGTGGTGCGGGTAGTCGGGGTAGCGCTCGGGCATCGGGAAGTCCTCGAAGGAGATCGAGGGCTTGGAGATGTCGATGTGCAACGAGCGGTACGCCGAGGAGGTCCCGTTCGGGTTTTCGAAATACCAGTTGCCTCCGACTTCGTCGGAGGCCTCGAAGCACGTGTGGGGGATCCCGCGGTCGGCGAGCGCCTTGCACGCGGTCAGCCCGCTCACCCCGGCTCCGATCACGCAGACGCTCGGCAGCTCGCCCATGCTCAGATCCTAATGCGGGTGCTTCACGGCTGCAGGCGCCCCTGGCCACGCTCGAGCTCGAGTAGTAGCCGCTTACGCTCCAGTCCTCCGCTGTAGCCGGTGAGTGAGCCGTTCGCGCCGATCACCCGATGGCAGGGGACGATCACGGCGATCGGGTTGCGGCCATTGGCCGTGCCCACCGCGCGCGCGGCCGTCGGCTGGCCGACGCGGCGGGCGATCTCGCCGTAGCTGACGGTCTCGCCGTAGGGGATCTCTTCCAACGCGTGCCAGACCTCGCGTTCGAACGGGGCTCCCTCCGGGGCGAGCGGGACGTCGAAGGCCGTGCGCTCGCCGGCGAAGTACTCCTCCAACTGTCGCTTCACATCCGCGAACGGCACGGCGGACTCGCTCCAGTCCGCGGCGATTCGCTTGGGCTTGCGGCCGCCCTGCATGTACAGGCCGCTCAGCGTCTCTCCGTCGCCCACGAGCAGCAGTTCGCCGATCGGGCTTTCCATCGTCGTGTAGAGGGTCTGTGTGGTTTGTTCGGTTTGTAAGGCGGGCATCGATCTCGTCACCTTTCTCATGCCGCGATTCTTTTCTCGGTGTTGGTTCGTGTCGCTGGGTCCCTGTCTTTTGGTGTCAGTTCCCGTTGCTCTCTGCGGGGCCTCTTGGCTTGCTCTGGTGGACTCAATGACGCCCACAGGTGCTGCAGGGCGTAGGCGCGATAGGGGCGCCAGCGCTCAGAGAGTCTCTCCGCCGCGGCGCTTCGGCCATCCTGCCCGAGCTGCTCGAGCGCGTGGCGGACGCCGAGATCGCTCGGCAGAAAGGCGTCGGGATCGCGCATCGCGCGCATCGCGATGTACTCCGTCGTCCACGGTCCGATC
>Ga0182030_10011423_pt1 | contig 17931 bp, 17 predicted proteins | sample 812S3MmetaG_FD_121299 | JGI IMG/M metagenome (GOLD analysis project Ga0182030, IMG submission 121299) | Permafrost microbial communities from Stordalen Mire, Sweden - 812S3M metaG (Illumina Assembly) | ecosystem: Environmental > Terrestrial > Soil > Wetlands > Permafrost | place: Sweden...
AACGCCGCCGCGATGCGCTCGGCGGCGAAGGGCGCGAGACGGCCTGCGGCGTCGAGCCGGGCGACGAAGGGGGCGCGGGCGCGGCGGACCGCGTCGGCGAAGCGTTGCGAGGGGTCGGCGAGGCGGAGGTCAGCGGCGACGTATTCGGCTGCGCCGCCGGTCGCTTGCCGCTCCGGCGGCGTTTCGACGATGAGGCTCAGCCACAACCCGTCCGGCGCCGGCGCGCGCGCCGCGAGCCGCGCGGCATGGGCGAGAAAGCGGGCGGGATCGAGGCGCTCCCCCGGCGCGTGGAGACCGAGCCGCCGCCTAAAAGCGGCGAACGCGTTGAGAACGCCGCTCAGACGTGGCATGGACGCTCCCGCTAGGGCCGCCCGAGGCGGGGCGAACGACGTTCGGAGCGTAATGATCAAACTGGACCGGGTGTTCAAGTTCTATCGCAGCGCCGGAGTGGTCAAGATCGTTCTCGACCACGTGTCGACGCGGTTCGACTCCGGCTTCTCCTATGGGCTGCTGGGCGTCAACGGGGCGGGCAAGTCGACGACGATGCGCCTCATCGCCGGCACGGAATTGCCGAATTCGGGCCGGGTCGCCCGCGACTTGCGCGTCTCCTGGCCGCTCGGTTTCGCCGGCGGCTTCCATGCGCAGATGACCGGCCGCGAAAATGTCAAATTCGTAGCGCGAATCTATGGCGCCGGCGTGCGCAAGACCCTCGATTTCGTCGAGGATTTCGCCGAGATCGGCGACTATATCGACGCGCCGGTTAAGACCTATTCGTCCGGTATGATGGCGCGTCTTTCGTTCGGCCTGTCGATGGCGATCGAGTTCGAGTGCTACCTAGTCGACGAGATCACCGCGGTCGGCGACGCCCGCTTCCAGGCGCGTTGCCTGGAGGTGTTCACCGAGCGGCGCAAGCGCGCCGACGTCATCATGGTCTCGCACTCGATGCAGACGATTCGCGACTATTGCGACCGCGGCGGGGTGATCGTCGATGGGCAGATCATCATGTTCGCCAATGTGGATCTCGCCATTGAGACCTACAACCGCCTCAACCGCTAAGGGCCGGAATGGAGCGCGAACACAACGACCTCGAGATTGACGCGGCCCAGGCGGAAGGCCGGCCGGGCACGGCGCTGGCGCGAATCCGCGCGGTTTCGGCGGCGCTTTCGGACGCCGCTCGCCGCACCCGGCTCTCTTCGCGCCGAGCCGCGCGGCTCACCTCCGGCGGCTTCGAGCACCGGCGCGGCGCGAAATTCGTGCGCTGGCTGCTCCTCGCCAGCTTTTTCGCCGTGTTCGTCGTCCCGACGCTCGGCGCGACGCTGTATTACGGATTTGTCGCCTCGGACCAGTATGTCGCGCAGGCGGAATTCACCGTCTCCGCGGGCGAGTCGCCCTATCGCGACGGCATCGCCTCGCTGACCGGCATACCCTCGCAGCTGATCCTGCAGGACACGCAGATCCTCACCAATTTCATCCACAGCCGCGAAATGGTCGACAAGCTGGAACAGCGTGTCGGGCTGAGGCGGCTGTACTCGCCCGCCGACGGGGATTGGCTCGCCCGCTTCAACCCGAAGAAGCCGGTGGAGCGGCTGGTCAAATACTGGAAGAAAGTCGCCAGCGCCTCGGTCAAGCTGCCGGGCGGCCTGGTCACGTTCAGCGTGCGCGCGTTCTCGCCGCAGGACGCCAAGCGCGTCGCCGACGCCACGGTGGACATCTGCGAGGAGCTGGTCAACAGCCTCAACGCGCGCATCAACCGAGACGCGGTCGCGCTCGCCGAGACCGGCTTTCAGCACGCGTCCGACCGGCTTTCCAAGACGCTCGCGGCGCAAGAGATCGCGCGCAACGAATCCGGCATCCTGGAGACCACCACTTCCGCCACGACGATCACCCAACTCGCCAAACAGATACGCACGTCGCTGCTGGACCTTTCCGGCGCTTACGAAACGCAGCTCAAATATGCCAACGCGGACGCGCCGCAGATGCGCGAGCTGAAGACGCGCATCGACGTGATGCGCGGGCAAGTCGCCTCGCTGGAGGCCGAATTGACGACGGCGCCGAATCTCAACCCGGACGCTCCGGCGGAATTGCGCGGGACGGTCGCCTCGGCGATGGTGAAATTCGGCGCGCTGGAGGTCGAGAAGAAGACAGACGATCAGCTCTACCAGAACGCCGCCGAGGCGCTCGAACACGCGCGCATCGCCGCCGAGAACAAGATGATCTATCTCAAGGTGTTCGTTCGGCCGAGCCTGCCGCAGGAATCGGAATATCCGTCGCGCGGGCTCGACGCGTTCCTGGTCGCCGTGTCGAGTCTGGCCGCCTGGGGCGTGCTCGTGGCGGTCGGGGCTGTCGTTCGCAACAATATGGCGTGAGAGGCGCCCTTGCTGTTCAACGTCGAGGAAGACCGGGGCGATCTCATCAGCGGCTATGTCGTCTGCGACGGGTTCGTGGACAGCGCGCGCATCACGCTGAGGAGCGGAGGCGAGGTCGTCTACGAGGGGGTCGCCGACCATCTGCGCGAGCCCCTGGTGGTAGCCGGGCGGCACAACACCGGGCTTTGCGGCTTCGCCCTCGACGAGGACGCGGTTCCTGGCCTGAAGGCGATGGAGGACTTGGAAATTCGCGACGCGGCGAGCGGCGCGCTCGTCTACCGGCGGCTCAGGCCGCATCACGTGCCGCGGCGGTTGCTGCGGCTGGAGACGCATCTGTTCCCGCTTTGGCGGCTCGACAACGCGCTCAACCCCAATTTCCAGTACTCGGCCAACCAGATCGAGGCCTGCGGGCGCGAGACCACGACGCAGATGTTCGTGCTGAGCCGTGTTCCCTCGGTCTATTTGTCGGGCCGCATTCTGTATCGCGCGTTCCAGGCCCACATCGAGGGTCATTTCGACGTCGTGTTCTCCATGCACCACCCCTACGAGGAACTCGCGGAGCGTCTCATCGTGCTGGCGCAGATCAAGCGAGAAGGCAGCGCAATCCTGGGGTTCCGCGAGAACATGAGCCTTGAGCCGACGATGGCTTTCGCCCATGCGCTGCCGCTCGAAGACGAGCGCAAGCTGGCGCGGGCGTTACGCGAGATCCCCCGCCCGGTCGCGCGCGTGCTCGCCAACCCGGTGGTGCGGCAGCTGACGACGGCGACGCCGGACGAGATGCCGCAAAAAAGCGCGCTCGGCGCTGCGCTGTCGACGCTCTCCTCGTTCGCCGCGGTCGGCCTGAGGCGCGCGCCGCGAACGTTTTCCAGCGCGCTTGCGGAAATGATGAACCTCGCCGCGGAATTGCCCGATACCGACAGACTGCCCGGGGTGACGGCGCTCGCGCGCATGCTGAAGCGCACGCGCGAGGCCGAATGGCTGATCGAGCAGGATCTCGCGCTCTACGACCACATCGCCGCGGCCTACCGCGGCGCCTCGGGCGAGAAGCCGGTTTCCTCCGCCGCTCCGCCTGCGCTATAAGACGCCGACGAATGACCAGGATGCAAGCGCCAGACGTCGAAACCGCGCAGGAACCGTCAGCCGTCGCCGACAACGCTTTCGGGTCGCCGGCGCGCGCGCGGCAATGGCTCGCCCGCATCGGGCTCGCCCGAACGCCGCAGGAGATCCGGCCGCCGCCGCTCGGCCAAGCGGCGGTTGCGTCGCCGCGCCGGCGGCCCTCCGGCTACCTCGTCAGCTTCGTGGCGATGGTCGTGCTGCCGGCGCTCGCCGCGGCGCTCTACTTTGCGGCGATAGCGGCGGATCAGTTCGTCGCCGAGACGCGATTCGCGGTGCATTCGCTCGGCGTCGACACGGTCAGCGACAGCACGAAATCGAAGTCCGCCTCGACGGCCTCCTCGCTGATGTCCGGCCTCAAGGCCGCCAACGACGATTCCTATCTCGTCGCCGCTTATGTCCGCAGCCGCGCCTGCATCGACGAGGTCGGCAAGACCCTCAACCTGCGCGCGATGTTCCGCCGGCCCGAGGCCGATGTCTGGGCGCGGCTGAAGGCCGACGCGAGCCCGGAGGAACTGACGAAATACTGGAGCGACATGGTCTCCTCCTATGTCGATCCGCCTTCCGGCATCGTCACGGTGACGGTGGCGGCCTTCCGCCGCGAGGACGCGCTGGCGATCGCCAACGCTGTTCTCGCCGCGGCCGAGAAGGTCGCCAACGAGGTCTCCGTGCGCGCCCGCGACGACGTGATGAAGGCGGCGGACAAGGAGGTCGTCGACGCGCAGGAGCGGGTCGTCGCCAGCTTGAGCGAACTGCGCGCCTTTCGCGAGCAGGCGGGCTTCATCGACCCAAAGCTGACCGCCCAGTCGGTGGCGCAGGAGCTGGAGGAACTGACCGCCAAGCGCATCCGCCTCGAGACCGAATATCTCGTCTCCAGCCGAGCCATGTCGCCGGAGGCGCCGACGCTGCAGGCGATCAAGAGCCGGCTCGACCAGCTCGACGTTGAGATCGCGGCCGAGAAGGCGAAGCTGACGAGCCAGTCGAGCGACCCCAGCTCGCTCGCCAACCTCCTACCGAAATACGAGGAGCTTTTCGTCCGCAACGCCTTCGCCGAGAAGCTCTACGGCTTCGCCGCCGACGGGCTGGAGCGCGCGCGGCTGCGCGCGGCGGCGCAGACGATCTATATCGAGGTGTTCGTGCCCGCCGCCCTGCCGCAGGACGCGCTCTATCCCGAGCGCTTCGCCGCCTCGGCGCTGATCGCGCTGGCGCTGCTGATCCTCTGGGGCATAGTGGCGCTCACCGCGGCGCTGGTCGAGGATCACAAGATTTGAGCGCGGGCGTCGAAGGCTTCAGCCGCTCGGAACTCGGGGAGCGCCTCGCCACGCACGGGCGCATTCTCGCCGCGCTGATGATTCGCGACGTGCAGACCCGGTTCTTCGGCTCGGCGCTGGGGTTCGTGATCGCCATCGCCTGGCCGGTGTCGCACATCTTCATTCTCATCGGCATCAACGGCGCGGTGGGCCGCGCCGCGCCTTACGGCGACGATCCCGCGCTGTTTTTCGCCACCGGCCTGCTGCCGTTCATGTGCTTCAACTACATGTCGCGCTTCACCATGCTCGGCGTGATGCTGAACCGGCCGCTGCTCGGCTACCCGATCGTCAAGGTCGCCGACATCCTCATCGCCCGCGCGATTCTCGAAGTGCTTAACGCGGGCATCGTGGTGATCGTGACGATGATTATCCTCACGGCAATGGGCGTCGACGTGCAGCCGCCGCGCCCGATCGACGCGATGTGCGCGCTGCTCGCCTGCATGCTGCTCGGCTTTGGCTTCGGCATCGTCAACGGTGTGATCGCCGGCATGTTTTCGTTCTGGCTCACGCCGTTTTCGCTGTTCCAGATCTTGATGTGGATGGCCTCGGGCGTCATCCTGGTGCCGGACGAACTGCCGGAGACGGCGCGCTACTGGCTGTCGTTCAACCCCGCGCTGATCGGGGTCGAATGGATGCGCTCGGCGTTCTACGAGGGCTACGGGCTCGGCGAACTGCTCGACAAGCGCTACATGCTGGGCTTCGCCGTCACGACGCTGTTTGTCGGTCTTTTGATGGAGCGCGCGATGCGCGGGCGGATCCTGCAATAGTTCAAGTGTTGCGGCGACGGCGCGCGGCGCTATAGTCGGCTCGATTGCAAGGTATCCTTTCAATTCAACAGCGAAGCCGGGGCGGGTCGTCCCGCGGCGGGGGAAATCCGGGCGCGGATGGCCGCTTTCGCGGGAATGACGATCGCTCGAACCGCGTGGACCCCAGGACGTGGAACTGAACCCTGAATCCGGCGAGGAACCGGCGGCCGAAGACGCGGACGCCGCCGCCAGCCGCCCGTGGGCGCGGCTGACGGCGCTGTTCGACGAAGGCTTTTATCGGGCGAACGCCGAAAGCAGGGGATTGCCGGTTGGCGACGGCGACGCGATCGAGCACTATGTCCAGAAGGGCGACGCCGCTCGGGTCGCACCGCATCCGCTGTTCGATCCGGACTTTTATGCCGAGAGCAATCCCGACGTGGTCAAAGCCGGCGTCAACCTGCTCGCTCATTTCGTCACCTACGGCCGCCGCGAGGGGCGCAACCCGCATCCGCTCGTCGATCTCGAGCTGATAAGATCGCAGCTTGCGCCTGACTTCGACGGCGATCCGCTCGACGCCTATCTGCAATCGCGAGGCGCGCAATTGCAGCCGCACCGGCTGGTCGACGTCGCCTTCCTCGCCGAGCGGCAGCGGCGGGTCGACCCGCGCGACTATCGTCCGTCGCTGCTGTTCTACCTCACGAGCGATCCGGACCAGGTCAGCCCCTCCGCCGGGTTCGACAATTTCAGCTACCGCCGGCTCTATCCCGATTGCGCCGGCATGAACCCGCTCTCCCACTACGTCCGTTTTGGCGAGGCGCGGGGACTGCGGCCGCCGCGGGATCGCGGCCCGGTCGCGCGCGTCAACGCCCTGATCGAGGCGGCGGCGGCGCTCGATCCCGACGTCGTCAAGCCGTTCGCCGACCCAGCCGCCGTGCCGGTGCTCGACGGCTACGACGAAGCGCGCCGCGAGTTCCGGCTCTACCGGGCGCTCGCCAAGGCGACGGGGCGGCGACCGCACGCTCATGTCATCCTGACGCCGTGGCTCAAGCGCGGCGGGGCCGACCGCGCCGTCGTCAGCCTCGCGCGGGCGCTGCTGGAGAACGATGCGCAAACGCGCGTTCTGATCGTCTGCACGCAGGAGGACTGCGTCGAGGCGCTCGACTGGGCGGCGCCGTCGCGCCGGCTCAGCGTCGCCAAAATTGCGCGCGAAATCGACGACAGCCACGATTCCTGCGCCGCCTTCTGCAACTTCCTGCGGCTGCACGGCTGCGGCCATCTCTATGTCGTCAACAGCCGGTTCGGCTGGGATCTCGTCGCCAACTACGGGGCGACGCTGAAGCCGACGATGCGGCTTTATGGCTTCGCCTTCTGCCAGGACTACGACGATAGAGGCCGCCGTGCGGGCTACGCCTGGACGCATCTGGCTCAAGCCATCGACCCGCTCACGGCTGTCGTCAGCGACAATGGCTTGAGCTTCGCCGAGTTCGCCGCCGATCACGGTTTCGACGCCGAGGACGCGGCCAAGCTGTTCCGCTTGCCCCTGCCCGTCGACGACAGGCTCGACGGCTTCGCCGCCGAGGCGGTCGCCGCCAACTTAGCTGCGGGCGGATACGGCCGCCCGCGCGTGTTCTGGGCCGGGCGGTTCACGGCGCAGAAGGCGCTCGACGTCGCCGCGGAGACGGCGCGGGCGTTGCCGGAGCTTGAGATCAGCTGTTACGGCGGCTCGGAGCGGCCGGCGAACGCGCCGGCCAGTCTCGTCATCGGCGGGCCGTTCGACGATTTCGCCGATCTGCCGCTGCATGCGGCGTCGCTGTTCCTGCATACCGCGCGCTGGGAGGGACTGCCCAACGTTCTCCTGGAGGCCGGCGCGGCGGGCCTGCCGATTGTCGCCCGCGACGTCGGCGGCGTCGGCGAACTCGTGGACGAGACGACCGGCTGGCTGGTTGCGCGCGACGCCGACGCCGCCGGCTTCGTCGAGGCGATTCGCGACGTACTGGCGCGGCCGGACGAGGCGATTGCGCGGGCGAAACGGATGCGCGCGCGCATCCGCGAGCGCCATGACTGGGGCGTGTTCACGCAGGCCGTGCGGCGGCTGCTCGCTTTCGAGGGAGCCGCCAAGTGACCGACGTCAGCGTCGTCGTCAATCTGCACCGCGAGGGCCGCCTCGCCACGCCGGCTTTGCGCAGCGCCGCCCGGGCCGCCGCCGCCGCGCCGGATCTGGCCTGCGAGATCCTCGCCGTGCTCGACCGCGGCGATGCGGCGACCGAGCGGGCGCTCGCGGCTTGCGGCGTCGCGGTCAGGGTCGAGGCTTGCGATTTCGGCGATCCCGCGCTCGGCCGCAATTTCGGGGTTCAGAGAGCGCGCGGGCGTTTCGTCGCGTTTCTCGACGGCGACGACCTCATGGGCGAGAACTGGCTCGGCGTCGCGGCGGCGGCGATACAGGCGCGCGAGGGCCGCGACGTGATCGCGCATCCGCGGCTCAACTATGTGTTCGGGCGCAATACGGAGCCGGTCGCCTGGGTGCATCCCGACATGGAGACCGACGCGCCCGACCTGACGCTGCTGGCCGCCGCCAACTTCTGGACCAGCGCGAGTTTCGCTCGCGCCGATCTCTACCGGCGCTTCCCGTTCCCCGCCAATGCGCTGGAGGCGGGACTAGGCCATGAGGACTGGGCGTTCAACCTCGCCACGGCTCGCGCGGGCGTCCTGCATATCGCGCCGGAGGGGACGGCGCATTTCATCCGCCGCAAGGAGAGGGGCGGCCGGCTCGCGCAATCCGAGGCCGCGCGGCTGTTGCCGAATTTCGCGATTCCGACGAGGGACTGATGACCTATCCGCTCGTTGTCGGGCTGACGATGTTTGTGCTGCCATTGGCCTCGATGGGTCTCGAACTGCATTTCGGGGCGGCGGACTGGCTGTGGTTGATCGGAAAGTGGTTCGTGTTCTGGGGCGTCGGCGTGCGCCTGCTGCTCGCGGGCCTGCGCCAATATCTGCAGCCGGGCTTCACCAGCCGCGACATCATGGGGATCGACAGCGGCCAAGTTTATCTGCTCGTGCGCGAACTCGGCGGGGCGAATCTGGCCTCGGGCGTCGTCGGTCTGGCCTCGCTCGCGCTGCCCAGCTTCGTGCTGCCCGCCGCCATCGCGTCAGGAATTTTCTACGCCGTGGCGGGCGTCGAGCATGTCCGGTCAAAACATCGCGGGACCAACGAGACCATCGCGCTCGTCAGCGACCTGTTCATCGCCGTCGTGCTGATCGGGTTCGCGGTCGCGGCGCTGCTGCGCGGGTTGCGCTGAGGTTGCGCCGGCTCACTTGTGCGGGTCCTGGCCGCGCGCGATCATGAGGTGGTGCATCTGGTGATGCATGCCGAGCGTCAGCACGCCGAACAGGCCGAGCCCGTGCAGCTTGGCCTTGTCGGCGGGCGGGGCGTGGACGGTCAGCGTCGCGCCGTTCTCGATCTCGGCGGCTTCGTAGCGCCAGCCGTTCTCGCCGTTCATCGTCGCGGCGTGGGCGGCGAGCATGCGGCGGATCGAATCGCGCACGGCGCCGACGCCGGTCGCCTCGAAGCGGAGGCCGTCGTCCACGGCGACGTTGGTGACATGGGCGAAGATGGTCACGAGGTCCATGTCGACGAGATGCTGGCGCAGGCCGTCGATGTCGACCTTCGACCAGTCGGTGTTGGGATCGGCCTCCAGGATGCCGACGATCTCCTGGATGGCGGCGAAGGCGCCCTCGCCCGGCTGCGTCGGCGCGGCGGAAGATACGGAGCGCGGCGCCCCGGCGTGCGTCGTCATGCCGTGCATCATGTGGTCGTGCGACTGCGCCCACGCCTCGGCGGGGAAGAGTAGGAACGCAAGCGCCAGCGCACGGAACATCAGCTTCTCCCGGTCTGCCCCGACAGTCCTTACCGGAGCAGGCCGGGGACGTCACAATTTGGCGCCAGCGCTATAACGTCGCGGAGGAATTCGCCGCGCGGCCCCATCCGCGCACTCGCCGGCCGGAGTTCCGTGGTAGCATGATGAAGGCGTCATTTCGCGCCGTGCCGACTATCGGGGAGGGCCGAATCGATGTGGATGCTGCTGGACCGGAAGGTCCGCCTAATCCTGCTCACCGCTTCGGTGTTGATCATTGCGGCCGCCTATCTGCAATTGGCGGTTTCGCGCTCTCCGCCGACGACAACGCTCGGTTTGCTCCTCCAATGGGGTTCGGCCTTGTTTTCGGCGGTCGGCGCGCTGTCTCTCGTGATCGCGGCGATCGGACCCTGGCCGATCGTCTGGCGCGCGACGCTCAAAATCCCGCTTGCAAGCCGGCTGCTAAGATTTCCCGACGTGAACGGCGTTTGGGTTGGGGTTCGCTCATCCTCCTATCTCAACCGTCAGGCCGAAGACGCCGAGCGCCAGCCGCCCCCGCCGGAGCTCATGCAAATGACGATCCGCCAATCCTGGCTGAGCGTCCGAGTCGATACGACGAGCGCCGACGAGCGAACTCAGTCGCGCAGCTTGCTTGCATTTCCGCAGGTCACGGACCAAGGCGCCCGCATCTGGTCGACCTACGCCAGCGCGGTGCGCTCGCCGGCGCAAACGGAGGCCGACAGCCACCGCGGCGCCGCGGTTCTCGACATCAATGCGGCCGGAGACCTTATAAGCGGCACATATTTCAGCGATCGCGGCATAGGGCGGCATCTGCCGTCGTCCGGGCGTTTTGAATTGCGTAGGCTCTCCGAAGATCCAGAAAGCCGGCCCCAAGCGGCCGAAATGTCAGAGTTCGTCAGCCGACATGGCTGGGGCCTTTAGCCATTGGCGCAAACGCCGCTACCCTCCCGCGAGCGCCATGTCGTCGCGGTGGATCATCTCGGCGCGGCCGGGAAGGCCCAGAATATCGGCGATGTCGCGCGAGTTGCGGCCGCGGATGCGCTCGGCGTGCAAGGCGTCGTAGGCGATCAGGCCGCGGCCGATCTCGCCGCCGTTGATATCGCGGATGACGACGCAATCGCCGCGCGAGAACACGCCCTCGACGCGCGTGACGCCCGCCGGCAGCAGGCTCTTACCGCTCGCCAGCGCCCGCGCGGCGCCCGCGTCGACGGTGATCGTGCCCTTGGCCTCCAGCGTGCCGCCGATCCAGACTTTTCGCGCCTGCAACGGCGTCGAGGGCGTCAGGAACCACGTGCAGGGCGATTTCGCGGCGACGCGCGCGATGGGGTTCCTCACCCGGCCGTCGGCGATGACCATGTGCACGCCGGACTGGGTAGCGATGCGCGCGGCCTCGATCTTGGTGCGCATGCCGCCGCGCGAAAGCTCCGACGCCGCCCCGCCGGCGATGGCCTCGATGGCCGGGGTCACGCGCTCGACGAGCGGGATCAGCGTCGCCGCCGGGTCGTCCTGCGGCGGCGCGGTGTATAGGCCCTCGATGTCGGACAGCAGGATCAGCAAATCCGCGCTCGCCATCGTCGCCACGCGCGCGGCGAGGCGATCGTTGTCGCCGTAGCGGATTTCGCTGGTCGCCACCGTGTCGTTCTCGTTGATGACGGGGACGGCGTGCATCGCGGTCAGGCGGCTAAGCGTCTCGCGCGCGTTGAGGTAGCGGCGGCGCTCCTCGGTGTCGTTCAGCGTCAGCAGGATCTGGCCGGCGACGATATCCTTGCCGTGCAGCGCCTGGCTCCAAGCGCGGGCCAGCGCGATCTGGCCGACGGCGGCGGCGGCCTGGCTGTCTTCGAGCCTCAACGCGCCCTTGGGCAGGCCGAGCAGCGTGCGCCCGAGCGCGATGGCGCCGGAGGAGACCACGAGCACGTCGGCGCCGCGCCCGTGCAACGCGGCGAGATCGTCAACCAGCGCGTCGAGCCAACCCTGCTTGAGCGCGCCGGCGGCGCGGTCGACCAGCAAAGACGAGCCGACCTTGACGACGATGCGGTTGAACTGGCTCAGCTCGGGAAGGTCGGACACTGGGACTCACTTGGGTAGGACGACGCCACGCGGTCCCCTCTCCCCGGGGAGAGGGTCACGCGCCCCTCACCCCAACCCTCTCCCCGCTTGCGGGGAGAGGGAGACGCGAAGGGCGGCGCAACACAAAGGCCTTGCGCTCTAGGGCTTTTGGCCGGCGCCTTCAAGCGCGGTTGTCAGCTTGGGAGCGAACCCTTAGACCAGCGCCCGCGTATAAGTCAGCCTGATGCGGGAGTTTCCGGAATGCGCGGTTTCAACGACCTCTCCGAGCGCGAGCTGCTGGCGCTCGCCATCGGCAGCGAGGAGGAGGACGGGCGCATCTACGCCGACTACGCGCTCGCGCTGCGCGAGGACTATCCCTCCAGCGCCAAGGTGTTCGAGGCGATGGCGGCCGAGGAGAACGACCACCGCCGCCGGCTGCTCGACATGTATGTCGCGAAATATGGCGAGCATATCCCGCTCATCCGCCGCCAGGACGTCAAAGGCTCCATCGTTCGCCCCCCGGTCTGGCACATAAGGCCGTTGCCGATCGAGCGCGTGCGCAACGCCGCCGAGGAGATGGAGGCCGACGCGGCGCGGTTCTACCGGCTCGCCGCCGAGCGCTCGACCGACGCCGGCGTGCGCAAGTTGCTCGGCGATCTCGCAGCGATCGAGGACCAGCACCAGCTCGACGCGGCGCGGCTCGAAAGCAAGCTGCTCACCGACGCCGCGCGGAACAAGGAGGACGAGGACGAGCGCCGCCGCTTCATCCTGCAGATCATCCAGCCGGGCCTCGTCGGGCTGATGGACGGCTCGGTGTCGACGCTGGCGCCGGTGTTCGCCGCCGCCTTCGCGACGCACGATTCGTGGAACGCGTTTCAGGTCGGTCTCGCGGCCTCGCTCGGCGCCGGCATCTCGATGGGCTTCGCGGAGGCGCTCGCCGACGACGGCAAGCTCAGCGGGCGCGGCACGCCGCTGCTGCGAGGCGTCGTCTGCGGGCTGATGACGGTGGCGGGCGGGATCGGCCACACCCTGCCCTACCTGATTCCGAGCTTTTATACCGCGACGGTCGTCGCCGTCATCGTCGTTGCGCTGGAGCTGGCGATCATCGCCTATATCCAGTACCGCTTCATGGAGACCCCGCCGCTGTCGGCCGTCGCCAAGGTGATGCTGGGCGGCGCGCTGGTGCTGGCGGTGGGGATATTGATCGGCAGTTCATGAGGCGGGGCAGACCGTTGGCGCCGTCCAGTCCTTCATCCTGAGGAGCGAGCGAAGCGAGCCTCGAAAGATGCTTCAGAGAGCTGAATGGCTTGTGCGAGGCTCTACATCCGTCGATCCGGAGCTACGAAGATTGCAACGACGGGCGCGCCAACGGGAGCGTCCTTCGAGGCTCGCTTCGCTCGCGCCTCAGGACGAGGGTTCTGGGTGGCATAAGCCTTTACAAATAAAAGGTTTTCGTGGTCGCTTGAGATGTGTGCGTCCGGTAGCGCGAAATCGGGAACGATAGGAGCTACGCCGCCTTTCGCAAGACGCGCAGCTTACGCGGGGTCCGACCCGGCAGGCGCACCCAGTCGGGCACGGCGAGCGCGTAGGTCCTATCGTGCAGATGGTCCGCCAGCGCCTGCCGGTCCCTGAGCCCGGCGATTTCAGCGAAAGGAACCGGCGCGCCGATCACGACCGGAAGCGCCGTGCCGATGCGCGCTTTCACCTCGTGGAAGATGAGCGAAAGGCGCAGCGTCACGCTGAGGTGGCTGGCGATCTGGAACAGCCGGCTGTTCTGGCCGCCGAACCAGATCGGCGCGACGGTCGCGCGCGAGCGCTGGATCAGCGCGGCGATGAACGGCTGCCAGCGGCCGTCGACCGCCGGGCGGCGGCCGAGCCGGTCGGGCGCGGTGGAGACGCCGCCGGCCGGGAACACCACGACGGCGCCGCCGCGCTCAAGATGCGCGCGGGCGGCGGCGCGACTCTCGATATTGGTCTGCGTCGCCTCCGGCGTGCCGGCGAAGTCGATGGGGAGAATGTGCTCGCGGATCTCGGGCGCGCGCATCAGCACGGCGTTGGTCAGCACAACGAAATCGCGCCGGATTTTTTCGACCAGCCAGGAGATGACGATGCCGTCGAGCACGCCATAGGGGTGGTTGGCGACAATGACGAGCGGGCCGCTCGCGGGCAGGCTGGCGAGCGCCTGCGCGTCGTAGCGCACGTCAAGGTCGAGCTTGCGCACGGCGGCGGCGAAAAAACTTTCGCCCGCGCGCGGATCGCGCTGGTTCTCCAGATACAGACGCTTCAGCCGGGGCTGGCCGGTGGCGCGCTCGACGAGGCGGATCAGGCCGCGCTTGACCGGCGGGTCTTCGGCGGTCGCGTAGCTGAACAGATAGTCGTCCATGCCGCCGTCATAAATTGAATTGGTGACTGGCGAATGACGGAAATCATGAGAGGTGCGCTCAGTCTCTAGGTTTTTTGGCCAGCGCGTCGAATTCCTGCAACTTCGCCACCAGCGCCTCGAAGTCGCGCAGCGGCACCATGTTGGGGCCGTCGGAGGGCGCGCGGTCGGGGTCGGGATGGGTCTCGATGAAGACGCCGGCCACGCCGACGGCGACCGCCGCGCGGGCGAGCACAGGCACGAACTCGCGCTGCCCCCCCGAGGCGCCGCCCAAGCCGCCCGGCTGCTGCACGGAATGGGTGGCGTCGAAGATCACCGGCGCGCCGGTTTGCGCCAGGATCGGCAACGCGCGCATGTCGGAGACGAGCGTGTTGTAGCCGAACGAGACGCCGCGCTCGGTGACGAGCACGTCGCCGGCGCCGGCGCTGACGAGCTTGGCGACGACGTTCTTCATGTCCCAGGGGGCGAGGAACTGGCCTTTCTTGACGTTGACCGCGCGGCCGGTGCGCGCGGCGGCGACCAGCAAGTCGGTCTGGCGGCAGAGGAAGGCGGGGATTTGCAGCACGTCGACCGCCTGCGCGGCGAGCGCGCATTGGCTGCTCTCGTGCACGTCGGTGAGGACGGGCAGGCCGAGGGACTCGCGGATTTCGGCGAAGACGGTGAGCGCCGCTTCGAGACCCACGCCGCGCGCGGCGCCGCCTGAGGTGCGGTTGGCCTTGTCGAAGCTCGTCTTGAACACGAGGCCGATGTTGCGGCGGCCGGCGATCTCCTTCAGCGCGCTCGCGACTTCGAGCGCGTGGGCGCGCGATTCGAGCTGGCACGGTCCGGCGATGAGGGCGAGCGGAAGGTCGGCGCCGAAGGTGACGGCCAGGGGGCCGCGGCCGATGCGGACGTGGGGGTTGGGAACTTGCATCGGCGCTCTTCTACGCGCGCCGGGCGAAAGGCTCAACCGGCGCAGGGAGGCCGCCGCGCGGCGATCTATCCGCGCACGCCAAGCCAGATCACATGTCGCGTCCCACCGCGCGAACCGCGGGCGCGAACGCGCTTCTCCTCGACGGCGAAGCCGGCTTTGGCAAATCTTTGCGCGAAGGTCCGGTCCGGTCCCTGCGACCACACGGCCAGGACGCCTTGCCGACGCAGCGCCGCCCGCGCCGCGGCCAGACCGCGCGGCGAATAGAGGTCGTCGTTGACTGCCTGGGTCATGCCTTCCGGCCCGTTGTCGACGTCGAGCAGGATGGCGTCGAAGGGACGTCCCGGCGCGCGGATAACGCTGGCGACATCGGCGATGACGAGTTCGACCCGGGCGTCGTCGAGACTGGCGCCGAACAATTCCGCCATCGGCCCACGCGCCCAGCCGACAACCTCTGGAACCAGTTCGGCGACGATGATTTTGGCGTCCGCGCCGAAGGCCGTCAACGCCGCGCGCAGGGTAAAGCCCATGCCGAGCCCGCCGATCAGCACGCGCGGCGCGGCGCGGCCGGCGAGCTTGGCGGCGGAAAGCGTCGCGAGCGCCTCCTCGGAGCCGAACTGGGCGGAGGTCATGAGTTCGGCGACGCCGAGCTTGATCGAGAACTCCTGTCCGCGCCGCATCAGCCGCAGCACGCCGCCGCGCGGCAGCGTTGTCGAAGCGAGTTCTACCCAGGGGATCATGGCGGGGCCGGCGGCAAGAGATCGAGGCGCGGTCCTAGCACGTCCCGCGGGCGGCGGATCGAACGAGGCCGCCCGATTGCCCGCGCACACGAATGCGCCTAAAGGACGCGGGAACACCCCCCTGCCCTTAGAGGACGCCATGAGCCGGGAGCCCCGCGCCACATTCCGCCATATCGCGCACCCTGCCCCGGTCCCGGCGCACGAGCGGGTCGCCAAGCTTGTCGATCCCGGCTTCGGGCGCGTCTTCACCGATCACATGGTGACCGTGCGCTGGAGCGAGGGCCAGGGCTGGCATGACGCCGAGATCCGCGCGCGCGAACCGTTCCAGATCGACCCCGCCAGCGCCGTGCTGCACTATGCGCAGGAGATCTTCGAGGGGCTGAAGGCCTATCGCGCCGGCAACGGCGTCGTCCTGTTCCGGCCGGAGCGCAACGCGCTGCGGTTCCAACAGTCGGCGGAGCGGCTCGCCATGCCCGCGCTGCCCGAGAGCCTGTTCCTCGCCTCTATCGAGGAGCTGACGCGCATCGACCGCGAGTGGATTCCCGACGGCGAGGGCAGCCTTTATCTGCGGCCGTTCATGTTCGGCGACGAGAGCTTCCTCGGCGTGAAGCCGGCCAGCTCCTATCTCTACGTCGTCATCGCCTCGCCGGTCGGCTCCTATTTCAAGGGCGGCAAGAAGGCGGTCACGGTGTGGCTGTCCGACCATTACACCCGCGCCGCGTCCGGCGGCACGGGCGCCGCCAAGTGCGGCGGCAATTATGCGGCGAGCCTCGTGGCGCAGGCCGAAGCGAGCCGGCACGGCTGCGATCAGGTCGTGTTCCTCGATGCGGCCGAACACAAGTGGGTCGAGGAGCTCGGCGGCATGAACGTGTTCTTCGTGTTCGACGACGGCTCGATGCTGACCCCGCCGCTCGGCGGCACGATCCTGCCCGGCGTCACCCGCGATTCGATCCTGACGCTGGCCCGCGCCGAGGGGCGCATTGTGCGCGAGGAGCGCTACTCCATCGACCAGTGGCGCGAGGACGCTGCGAGCGGGCGTTTGCGCGAGTGCTTCGCCTGCGGCACCGCGGCGGTGGTCTCGCCGATTGGCCGCTTCATGACGGCGAGCGGCGATATCGAAATCCCGGAGAGCGAGGGCGGGCCGGTCACGCTGGCGCTGAAGGAGAAGCTTGTCGGCATCCAGCGCGGCGTCGTGGCGGACGAATACGGCTGGGTGCGCAAGGTTCTCTGATCGTCACATGCCTCATCTCAACGCTGCGTCGCGCCGGCGCGGCGTCATCCTCTATCTGGTCGCGATCTTCTTCTTCGGGATCAACGACGCGCTCGGCAAATGGCTGGTCGCCGACTATCCCGTCGGCGAGATGCTGGCGTTGCGCGCGGTCGGCGCGGCCTTCGTGCTGGCGCCGATGGTCTGGCGCCTGAAAGTCGCGCTGAGCGACCGGCGCCGGCTCGGCTTGCAAGCCTTGCGCATCCTGTTCATGGCGGTCGATACGTTCTGCTTTTACTATGCGACGCGCACCCTGCCGCTTGCCGACGTGATGACCTTCTACATGGCGGCGCCCATCATCATCACGGCGCTGTCGGCTTTCGCGCTCGGCGAGGAGGTCGAGCCGATCCGCTGGGCGGCGATAGCCATCGGCTTCGTCGGCGTGCTCGTGGCGTTGCAGCCGTCGCCGCATATCTTCTCGTCCGCTTCGCCCATCGCACTGTTTGGCGCGCTGATGTACGGCCTCGGGCAGACGACGACGCGCGCGCTGCGCGGCGCGCATTGGCTGCATCTCGTGGTCTGGCAGTTCGCCGGCGCGGGGCTGATCGGCGCGGCGACGACGCCATTCGCCTATGTCGCGCCGGGACCGTTCGACCTCGCGCTGCTGTTCCTGCTCGGCGTCACGGCGATGACGTGCTTCGTGTTCATGACCAAGGCGCTGGCGCTGACGCCGGCCTCGGTGCTGGCGCCGTTCCAGTACACCGCGATCCTGTGGGCGACGCTGCTCGGCTGGATCGTCTGGCGCGACGCGCCAAGCCTGCCAATCGCGCTCGGCAATGGGCTCATCATCGCCAGTGGGCTGGTGGTGCTGCATGCGGAGCGAGCCAGGGGCGCGGCGGCGGCGGGGGCGGTTTAGGCGCTTGAGCTGAACGCCGATCCCAGTACGGCGCGGATATAGCGGGCGCGCTCGCTCTCCACTCCTTGCACGCGGCGCAAAAGCTCGCGCGCGGCGGATTCTGCAAGCGGGTCGCGGCAGCAGGCGAACAGATAGAGCGCCGGCTCCGGGTTGCCAGGATCGGCCGCCGCGAGGCCGCGACAGTCGTCTTCCGCGAAAGGCTCTCCAAGTTCGGCCCAGCGCCAGTATCGGCGCCAGAATTCGAGGCGTGGCGCGCCGCCGAACCGGGCCGCGCCGAGGGCGAAAACTTGCTCCCGGCGCGTCTGCGCCTGCGCCATTGCCGCCG
>Ga0182030_10011424_pt1 | contig 17930 bp, 13 predicted proteins | sample 812S3MmetaG_FD_121299 | JGI IMG/M metagenome (GOLD analysis project Ga0182030, IMG submission 121299) | Permafrost microbial communities from Stordalen Mire, Sweden - 812S3M metaG (Illumina Assembly) | ecosystem: Environmental > Terrestrial > Soil > Wetlands > Permafrost | place: Sweden...
AGGAGATCACCGTCAACCAGGGCGTGGATCCGCGCGAGGCGGTGTTGATCGGCGGCGGCGGCGCGGCAGGACTGAATGCGGTGGCCATTGGACGGCGGCTCGGCTGTGGCACGGTGATCGTCCCTGAGGTGGGTGCGGCGTTGAGCGCTGCCGGGGCGTTGATGTCCGACCTGATGACCGAGTTCGCCGTGGCGTTCCTGGCCAATAGCGCGACTTTCGACGCCGCTGCGGCGAATTCGCTGCTGTCGGAGTTGATGCACAAGTGCCAAACGTTCGTTCGCCGCACCGGCACGCCCGAAGGCCAATCGGCCATCGAGTTCATCATCGAGGCGCGCTATCCCCACCAGGTGTGGTCGCTCGAAGTGCCCCTGGGGACGATGCATTTCAGCTCGCCCGACGACGTCGCCGGCATGGTACGGGACTTCCACGCGCAGCACGAAGAGATCTACGGTATACGCGATGAGCGCTCGCCGATAGAAATCGTAATTCTGCGCGCCCGGGTACGGTGTCAACTGCGCGTGGAAGCGCCCGGCCGCCTCGGGGGCGCTGCTACTGGCGGACGAGGTGCCGCCATGAGAACAGTGTATTTCCGGGAATCGGGCCATGTCGATGCGCGTGTGCTGCCGCTCGAGACGATGCCGGTCGATGAACTCATACATGGACCCGCGATCGTCGAGTCCTCATTCACCACAGTGGTCGTCGATCCCGGCGCGACGGTGACGCGGCGCCCGAGCGGTAGTTTGCTTCTGACGCCGAGAGTCCCGCAGGATCCGGGCGGCGCCAAAATCGAACAGGTCCACCGCCGCAGTCCAGTCGAGAAGGAGTTGAAATGAGTACGCAAGCCGCAGACCGTCCGCTCGATACGCCGGGAATGGACGGATCGCTTCAACGCCGCTGGGATGTGGTCAGTCTTGCCGTGATGACGAGCCGGATGGAAGGCATCGTACGGAGGATGACCAACACGCTCTTCCGTACAGCGCGCGCGACGGTTCTCAATACCGCGCGCGACTTCTCGTGTTGCATAGTGACCCGGGAGCACATGCTGCTCGTGATGGCAGAGAGCTTGCCCATCCACATGATGAGCGGCCCCGATCTCATGAGCAAGTCGATGACGCTATTTCATCCGACGTTGCGCCGCGGCGACGCGTTTCTCCACAATTCGCCGTATCACGGAAACTCCCACGCCGGCGACCATTGCATCATCGTACCCATCGTCGACGAGGACGGTGTACATCAAGCAACAGTCTTGGTGAAGGCCCACTTGGCAGACATCGGTGACTCCGAGCCGACGACCATGATGGCCACTGCGCGCGACGTATACCATGAGGGCGCGCTCATCTTCCCCTGCGTCAAGGTGCAGGAAGATTATAGAAACGTGGACGATATCATTCGCATGTGCAAGGCGCGCATTCGAGTGCCGGAGGGTTGGTACGGGGATTTTCTGGGAATGTTGGGCGCGGCGCGAATCGGCGAACGCGAGTTGCTCGCCGCGGGCCGCGAATTCGGTTGGAACACGTTCCACCGCTACACGGCCGACTGGCTCGACTACAGCGAGCAACGCATGATAGCAGCCGTCCGTTCGCTGCCCTGCGGGCGGATCACGAAGCGCAATGCTCATGATCCGCTCCCACTGCCCGGCGTGGAGAACGGCGTGCCGCTCGAGGTGACGGTCGACGTCAAACCGGCGGAGGCCATCATCGAAGTCGACCTGCGCAAGAATCCAGATTGCGTGCCGTGCGGCATCAATCTGACCGAATCCACGGCCAATACTGCGGCCATGATCGGTATCTTCAACAGCATCGATCATACGATTCCGCGCAACGGCGGGAGCGCTCGCCGGCTGCGTATTCTGCTGCGCGAGAATTGTTGCGCGGGCATTCCGGTGCATCCCGCGAGCTGCGCAACGGCGACTTCGGGCATCGCCGAGCGTGTCGCGGGTCTAGTCCAAGTCGCCATGGCAGAACTCGGCGACGGATTGGGGATGGCGGAGACGGGCGCGGAATGTCCGCCGGCCGTCGCCGGGCTCTCCGGTCGCGATCCGCGCCACGGCAATGCGCCTTTCGTGGACATGATGATTCTGGGAAATAGTGCCGGAGCCGGGCATGCGCGCGGGGACGGCTGGCTCACCAATGGCGAGGTGGGCGACGGCGGAATGATGATGCGGGACAGCACCGAAGTGATCGAACTGCTGCATCCGATTCGAATCTGGAACGACCAAATACTGCCCGACACGGAAGGTGCGGGGCGCTTTCGGTCGGCCCCTTCCCTGTACGTGGAATATGGCCCGGTCGATACGCAACTCGAGGTGATGTACGCCGCCGACGGACGCATCAATCCGGCCTTGGGAGCGCGAGGCGGCCACTCTGGCGGAACCCTGTGGCCCTACAAGCGCAGGCGCACGGGAGAACTCGAGGAGCTCGACAATTCGGGGCATGTCTTTCTTGAGCCAGGCGAAACCATAGTTTCCATCTCGCCGGCCGGCGGCGGTTACGGGCCACCCATTGAGCGGGACACCGAACGAGTGAGCCACGATGTGGTCGAGGGCTGGATCAGCAGGGAGCGGGCCGCGTCGGTCTACGGGGTGATTATGAATGCAGCCGGTGTTGTCGATCCAGAGGCGACTGCCGCCCGTCGGTGCGAGATCGCCGAGAAGCCAGTCCCGAACGACGCACTGGGTCCGCGCCCGATCGGCATACTGGGACGCAATTTGCTCGAAAGCGGCAGCGCAGTAACGTACGAGAAATAGGCGCAACAGCGCCCGTCCCTGCTCGTCAGGATCCTCCCTGCGTCTGCTTCTTCGCGTGGAATCGACCGACACCAAAAGCGCCCCCGGTGGTGCGCGCTAGGAGCGCACGCAAAATCGCGTAGCTCACGGAGATGTGGACGGGAATTCAAGTAGCTAGGGATTGCGCTATGCTGCGAGCGGTTCGTCGCCCCATTACCTCGCACACTCCCTGACTAGCGCCATCCACAATGCCATTTAAAGCTGCAACTGGACATGCGCCCTGCACCGCATCATCTGCGTCTCGAATAAATAATATCCATTGGGATATTCGGGTAATTGTCGCCGCGGTGATGACGCTAGCTTATACCTGTGGATCCGCTTCGGCGCTTGCCGATTCTCACGAAAGAATGCCGGGTGTTGCGATCGTCGGTGATGTACGACTGGAGCGTCTTCGGCATAATTCGATGCTGTTACCCGGTCCCGAACATGCCGGCTTCGGTTCGCTCCTCTATGATGAAAACGGCGAACTCGTTTTGCATGATGGTAACAAGACGTGGTTATACACCGCTGGTCTCTTCGAACCCCCGACGGGCGGCCGGCGCGACTGGTATGGCAAGTGGATCAGCTACGTGCGCGAATTCGATGTAAAGACGCTCGTTTCGGGAACAAGTGAGATCGCCCTAGGTCTTGCGGACGCCGACCGATGGGCGGTCATTCACGACGTGATTGAGGCGAGCCCGAAACTATTCGTCGCTTTCTACTCAGCGAATGGCGGGGTCAGAGCCGCTACTGGCGATAGGCCCAACGGTATTTTCAATCCTGTTCACGATTTCAAGATCGAGGTCACGGAGCCGTGGGAAAAGGAAGGAGGAAAGATAGACAGCTTGGAGAGCAATGGCGCCCATGTCCTAATCGAGGAGACCGATCGCATTCTTACATTATGGCTCGGCTACGACTCCTATCATGTAGACCGGACCGCGGGGCAATTGGGATGGGCAAAGGTTCGCATCGATAAAAAAGCGGGCAACGTGGAATTATTGGAAAAACATCCGCGCAATCCCCTATCGATGCTCCCGAAAGACTACCTTGCCGCCAGGTGCGGTGGGAATCTGGCCTCAAACATTCGTTTAGGAGGCCAATATGTGTTCTTTTATTATTCGCGGCGAAGCAAGACGAAAATTATGCTGACTGCCGCATTGGCTTCAGATCCGCTCTTCCAGCACGTCACCAACATTGTTGAAATCGAGCCGCCACTCGGCGATGAAAAAGTGATCGAGAAATTCGAATCCTACATGTTCGATGGCGAGCTGCATATAATCTATGAAAACCAGCTCGCTTCCGGTCACTGGGGCACGGGCATCAGAGTTTATAAGATCGAAGAATGATTTCTGTCGGCCTTTCGTGAATGTCGAGGGGTGACCGCGTGGTCTCGCGACCGACCTCACGGGGAGCACTCCCCCGAAAAGCTCATATCGTCCTTTCTCTGCCGCCGCTAAGATGATGCGATGAGAATTCTAGTCACCGGTAGCGCCGGACACCTCGGCGAGGCGCTGATGCGGACGCTGGCGAAAACGGAGCATGAGGCATTCGGTGTCGATATCAAGAGTTCACTCTATACCCGATGGGTGGGATCGATCACGGAGCGTGCGTTCGTCCGGGAATGCATGGAGGGTATCGACGCGGTGTTGCACGCTGCGACACTGCACAAACCGCATATCGCTAGTCACACTCGGCAGGATTTTGTCGATATCAATGTCACGGGGACATTTAATCTGCTCGAGGAGGCCTCGGCGCCCGGCATCAAGGCGTTTGTGTTCACGAGCAGTACCAGCGTGTTCGGGCATGCGCTCACACCTCCGGCGGATGCACCGGCAGCGTGGATCACGGAGAGCGTGGTGCCGATCCCGAAGAACATCTATGGAGTGACCAAGCTCGCCGCGGAGAATCTGTGTGAACTATTCGCGCGCGATCGCGGTCTGCCTTGCAGCGTACTGCGCACGGGGCGGTTCTTCCCTGAGGAGGATGACGAGCAGATGATGCGCGACCGGTACGACGGCACGAATCTGAAGGTCAATGAATTGCTCTACCGGCGGGCAGACATCGAGGATGTGGTAAGGGCGCACCTTTTGGCGGTGGATCGAGCGGGGAAGATCGGCTTCGGTCGATACATCATCAGCGCGACGACTCCGTTTAAACCGGAGGATGTGCCGGATCTGCGCAAGAACGCGCCCGCCGTGGTGAATCGGTACCTGCCAGAGTACGAGCTCGAGTACCGACGGCGCGGGTGGTCGATGTTGCCGAGGATCGATCGGGTATACGTGAACGAGCGGGCGAGGGCGGAACTGGGCTGGCGGCCGAGCTATGACTTTGGCACGGCGCTCCGGAGGCTGCGGGCGGACGAGGAGTTCCGGAGTCCGCTGGCGGTTGCGGTGGGGTCGAAGGGATACCACGGCTAGTCACGCGGCCGGGCGTGGCGTAGACGCGAAGCATGAGGCGCAATCTCGCCGGCCGGGGCGGGTAATTTCAGACGCTGCTCGGAGCCGGTTTTAGAATCTTCCGGGTAGTCCGCGGACTTGCTTTAAGAAAAACTGAACGCTCCATCAGGGAACCCGTTTGTTGTGTACGGGCGGGCGGCGCATGGTAGGACCAGCCCGATCAATTCCGCCAACAGAGAAATGACCATGATCAACGAAAAACTCGCCGTGTGGTTCGCGCAGGCACTCCTTGCCGTCGTCGCCGCAGCAGGTTCAGTTGTGGTCCTGCAGTTTGGGCTTGTGGTCGCCTAAGAGATCCTCACAATCGCGCCACGGTTGTCACTCTCGCTGCTCGACGCAGTGGTCTTAATCTATCTCGCAACCAGGTAGCGGGCGATGGTCGGAGAAACGGCAATGAAGCAGTTAATTGAGTTGGGCGCAGTCCGGATCGGCGCTGCGATACAAAACATGTGCGCGAATGTCGATTTCGACATTCTGTCGTTGCCGGGCGGAAGCTTGCTCGCGGTGGCTCTTTGGCTGTACGCAGGTGCGGCGGGTTCTGTGCGACGCGTGAGATCTGAGTCATCGTAGCGCCACGTACCGGGGTTCTCGCAAGGATAGGATCTCATTTCCAGCCAGGGAGATTGATCACTTGCTTGAGCTTCGATTGAAGCGGATGATTTGCTTGCCAAACATCGCGCTGGGCGATGGAATTATCTTGGTGACGGTTGCGATGGCTAACGGCGGCAGCGAAATGAGGTGGAACCGGGTTGGCGATTCATTCGGGCTTCAGTAGGCGCTTCGCTCCGATGGCCGCCTGCGCGGGACATCGGTCGCATTAGCCGCCCGGCTTTCACAGAAAGCCGGGGCTTCGGTGCGGTTGTCGCCCCGGGACGGATTGCGAGGATTAATGTTCATGAGTGTCGGGAGTGTCTTCACAGCCCGCCGGCGCTGTTGCGTTTACGGGTGGAGGCTGAAGCGGATCCTGGTGCGCTATCTCGCGTATTTGAGCCGTTCCAAAATATCAATGTCTTGCACCGCCGCGTAATCGCGGAACTTGATATGGATGGCGCTCTTCGTATTCAGCTCGATGTTTTGGGAATAAACGAAGAGCGGATCTCGAGAATTGTTGAGACGCTTTGGCAGGTGACGACGGTGCTAGCCGCATTTTCGCATTATGTATAAACCCCTCACCAGGGGTCCAGAATTCGGCCTGACCCGGTCTTACGTCATGCACTTCGTACGTTCCCAGGTAAGTCATCCGGATGAATGACTCGGATGCACAGCGACGACTGACTCATTGGTTCCTGCAATGGCGGGCGCCGTTACGTAAGTTTTTGATCGGTCGAGGAACCGTCCCGGCTTCCGATCTGGACGACGTGGCACAGGAGGTGTTTCTGCGGCTCCTGCGCTACGACCGCACCGAACTCGTCGAGCACCCTCAGGCGTATCTGTATAAAATGGCCGGAAACGTATCGGCGGAGTGGGCTTTGAGTGCACGCCGTCGTCGGCCTCACGGCCCCGAATGGCTCGCGGATTTGGTGGCGGGCGATCAGCCGGAGGAGGAAGCTGGAGAGGCGGCGCTACAGGTGACCGTCGGTCGGGCCTTGGAGACGCTGACCGCGCAGCAGCGCACGGTGATGCGGCTGCAGTTTTTTGAGGGCCTAAATCGAGCTCAGATTGCCTCCCGGCTTGGGGTGAGCGAGCGTAGCGTCAAACGGGTCCTCGTGAAGAGCTACGGAAAGCTGCGCGAGAAGCTGGATTTAAACCTCTTGAGAGAACTACCGCATGGACGTGAATGATCGTCGCAAGCGTGCGGCCGAGGAGGCCGCCGAGTGGCTAATACTCTTGCAGGGGGAGATTCCTCGGTCCGAGCGCGAGAAGTATGTCGACTGGCTGCGCGAGTCCTCGGTCCATGTTGCCGAAATGTTGCGCGTCAGCCAGATGCACGACGCGCTTGTGCGCTTCCAGGCTTGGGGCGAGGGGAACGACTCTGCGCCGAAAGGGGAACACTCGACGGTCGTACCGTTGAAGGTCGCCTCCTCACCCGAGCGACCACGGGGCATGCAGTCCACCAAACGAACTGCCTGGATCGCCATCGCCGCCGGCACACTTGCAGCAAGCGCCTTGATTTGGTGGCCGATCGTCTCGGGGCAGGTCATCCAGACCGACCGCGGCGAGCGGCGAGAAGTGGCGCTCGCCGACGGCAGCGTCGTCCAGATCGACCCGGAGACTCGCTTGCGCGTGGCGTTCGAGGCTGCTGCGAGAAGGGTATTTCTGGAGCGTGGTCGGGCACTGTTTCGCGTAGCCAAGAACCCAAAGCGGCCTTTCCTGGTGCAGGCTGAACACACCACCGTCCGCGCAGTCGGAACCGCTTTTGCCGTGGAACGCGGCGGCGAATCGGTCATTGTGACGGTCGCGGAGGGCAGAGTCGGGGTCTATCCCTCCGCTCGCTCCGTCGCGAGCGACTCAGGACCATCTCTTGTGCCAAAGCCGGAAGCGTCTCACACCTTGGGGGCGCAGCCATCACACGCTCCCGCGCACGCGGCGGGGGACGCGATGCCCTCGGAGCTTCCGCATGGAGTATTGTCGAACGCAGCCTCAGCATCTGCGCCCGAGATTTTCCTCAACGCCAATGAACAGGTCACGATCGCCGCCTCGGGAAGCCCCGCACCCGTCCGCGACATCAACAGTGCGCGCGCGCTCGCCTGGGCGGAGGGGCGTCTGGTATTCGAGGACTCCTCACTCGCTGCGGCAGTCGCTCAATTCAACCGTTATAACCGTATACAACTCTCGATTCTGGATCCAAGGCTCGCGCAACGCCGCATCAGCGGCGTATTTAGTGCCGCGGATCCCGAGTCCTTCGTTGCGTTCATTCAGTCTGTCACAGTCGTACGTGTTATGCGCGATGAGGCCACCGGCATTCGGATCGACAGCGTCCATTAGAACGAGCGCTATTCGATACCGCCGATCTGGCGGCGTTAGTCGAATGAAAAAAAGACCTCACAGGAGGGGACCATCGTAAAGCCACGCCCAGTCTCCTATTTGCAAACGAAAATATCGTTGCTTAGGGAAGGGAGAGGGATTGTGAGAGTGGCATTGCTGTCGATGACCGTCGGGGTGAGTGCCGCCGTACTTCCGGTATCTGCGCAAGCGCTGGTCCAGTCTTATCAACTCAGCGTTCCGCGCGAACCACTCGATATGGCTCTCAAGGATATCGCGCACCAGACCGGACTTCAGATTGCTCGCTTCAGTGATTCGCCTGGAGGCAGTGCGATGGTAGGGCCCGTCGCCGGGCAAATGACGGCTGATCAAGCCTTGACCACACTGCTCATGAGTTCCGGATTAACCTACAAGAAAGTCAACGATTCGACCATCGCGGTGATGGCGGTCGGAGAGATATCCAAATCGGAGCCGCTCTCGACGACGGGGCAGCCACAGGAATCCGAGTCTGCCAATTCACAGGCAGCGAAGGAGGGGAAGACCAGTTCTTCCAACGCGTTTCGATTGGCTCAGACGACTGCGGGACAAACTGCAAGCACTGCTGCAGTAGTGGTGGCACAGAATGCGACCGATCGGTCGAGCCTCGAGGAGATCATCGTGACCGCACAAAAGCGCGCGGAGCGCCTTCAAGACGTTCCTGTGCCGGTGACTGCAATCAACGCAGACGCGCTCGTCGAACAGAATTTGTTGCGGCTTCAGGACTACTACACGCAGATACCCGGCCTCAGCGTCACGCCTGGGGACTTTCGCGGCGAGCCGAATTTGAACATCAGAGGCATTACCACGGGCGGTAGCGCGACGAACCCAACGGTCGGCATCGTGATCGACGATGTGCCCTACGGGCCCTCGACTGGCCTCGCGGCCTTTGGATCGTCTCCTGATCTCGATCCGAGCGACCTGGCGCGCATCGAAGTCCTGCGCGGACCACAAGGCACGCTCTACGGGGTCAGCAGCATCGGAGGCTTGCTCAAGTATGTGACCGTCGATCCCTCCACGGATGGCATCAGCGGTCGCGTGCAGGCGGGCACTAGCAGCGTCTATAACGGCTCAGAGGCGGGCTACAATGCGAGCGGGGCCGTCAACGTACCCTTCGGCGACACCGTCGCAATGCGCGTGAGCGGGTTCGCTCGCCGGGATCCCGGTTATATAGACAACCTCGAGACGGGACAAGACGGCGCCAACGAGGCGACGGTTTATGGCGGCCACGCGTCCGGGTTGTGGCGGCCTTCCGATACATTTTCCCTCAAGCTCAGCGCTTTGCTCCAGGAGAGCAAGTGGGATGGTGAGCCTTTCGTCGACCCCACCCTCGGCGATTTGAAACAAAACATCATCCCAGGAGTCGGCGCGGGCAGGAAAACTACTCAGGCCTATAGCGCCGTAATTACGGCGAAACTCGGCGTCCTCGATTTCGTCTCCCTCAGCGGCTTCAACGTCAATCACGTGGTCGACTCGTTCGATGAAACCTACATATTCGGCGGCGGAGTTACACAGCCGACTTTTGGTGTCTCCGGCGCGCCGTACTTCGAGGACGTGAACACGGATAAGTTCTCGCAGGAGTTTCGCCTATCGGGGCCCACCGGCGAGAAGATCGAATGGCTCGTCGGAGCGTTCTACACGCATGAAAAGAGCTTTGTGAATTCAAGCGTGCTCGCGGAGAACACCGCCACAGGAGAGATTGTGGGCTCCGTGTTCAGCTCCGATGATTTCCCGACCACGTATGAGGAGGTCGCGGCGTTCGCCGATCTGACCGTGCACTTCACGGATCAGTTTGACGTACAGGTGGGCGGCCGTGAGGGGCGAAACCGTCAGACGTATCAGGAGACCATCATCGGTCCCGGCGACGCCATCTTCGGTATCGGTACATCTCCGGTAGTCAATCCAACGGAGTCGACGACCGACAATTCGTTTACCTATCTCTTGACGCCGGAATTCAAGCTTTCCCCGGATCTCATGCTATACGCGAGACTGGCGTCGGGATATCGGCCGGGCGGCCCAAACACCACCGCCGAGGTATTCCACTTACCCCTGCACTTCGATCCGGACAAAACGCAGAACTGGGAGGTCGGGGTCAAGGGCGACGCGCTCGATAAGAAGCTCACCTTCGATGCCTCTGCTTACTACATCGACTGGAAAAACATTCAGCTGCAGTTGATCGCGCAATGCGGCTGCGCTCTGTACTTTGGTAACGCGAGCAGGGCAAAAAGCCAGGGTGTGGAGCTTTCCTCGGAATTCCGGCCGCTGAAAGGCCTGAATCTCGCTGCTTGGGTCGCATGGAATGAGGCCGAACTGACCGCGGGCTTCCCGGGCGGCAGCCCAGCGTACGGGGTGCCGGGCGATAGGTTGCCGTTCAGCCCTCGATTCTCCGGGAACTTCTCGTTGCAGGAAGAATTTCCGCTCACGGACCGCCTGATGGGATTTGTCGGCGGCTTGATTAGTTACGTATCCAATCGCGAGGGCGTCTTCATGTCATCTCCTCCGACACCTCCCCCGCGGCAGATATATCCGGCTTATGCGAACGCGGACCTGCGCGCCGGCGCGAAGTACGGTCCTTGGACCGTCAACTTGTTCCTCAACAACGTCGCCGACAAGCGTGCGCTGCTCTCGGGCGGGCTCGGGTCCGCTGTGAGCCCGTTGGACTTTACGGTCAACCAGCCGCGCACGGTTGGACTGTCGGTCGTGAGGTCATTTTGAGTTCGAGGGTCGCGTCCTGCTTTGAGGAATATTTGACATCGCCGTGAACTGGAAAGAATCAGCAGCTGCAGTTCGTTGGAATATTCAGCCTTTTATCGACGGAGGCTATCGACCGTCGAAAGCGGCGGAGTCCTTCGACAACATCAACCCGGCAACCGAGTCGACTCTCTGCCGGGTTTCCGCGGGCAACGCGCAGGATATCGACGAGGCGGTGCGCGTCGCCCGCGGGCGCTTCAATGATGGCTGCTGGTCGGAATTGCCATCCGGACGACGTGCGGAAATTTTAACGAGATTGGCCGATCTCATCGTCCAGCACAAAACGGAACTTGCGTTGTTGGACACCTTGGAAATGGGCAAGCCCATACAGGCGGCTCTCAACGACGCCGAGAACTTCGCCCCGATGCTGCTGCGGTCCTGGGCGGGGTTTGCCGACAAGCTCCTGGGCATAAGCGCACCGATTACCGGCAGCGCACTGTCATTCAACGTGTATGAACCTCGCGGGGTGGTGGGAGCGATCACGCCGTGGAATTTTCCATCGGTGAACGCCGTATATAAATTCGGTCCGGCACTGGCCGCAGGGAATACGGTGGTGCTCAAGCCTTCGGAATTCTCCGCCAGTTCGGCGCTCAAGCTCGCGGAACTCGCGCTCGAGGCGGGTTTGCCGGAAGGCGTGCTGAACGTCGTGCCGGGATTGGGTTCAACGGTGGGCGTGGCGCTGGCGCTGCACCCGGACGTCGACATGCTCTCGTTCACCGGCTCGACGACGACGGGTCGGAAAATCATGGAGATGTCTGCGCGGTCGAACGGCAAGCCGCTTTTGGTGGAGTGCGGCGGCAAATCGCCGCAGGTGGTCTTCGACGACGTTACGGATCTTGATGCCGTAGCTGACGCCGTCGTGGAGAGCGTACTGTGGAACCAAGGCCAGGTGTGTGGTGCACATACCCGATTGATCGCTCATCAGGCGATCGCGGATGCGCTCCTCGAAAAAGTAGTGAGCCGGGCAAGCCGCTACGCACCAGGGGATCCCCTGGACGAGCGAACGACCTTCGGTCCTCTCGCCAATGCCAATCAGCGAGATCGCGTGAAGACCTACATCAACGGGGGTCTCAAAGCGGGTGCTAGGGCTGTGTTGCGCGGTTCGATCCAGGAAAGCGGCGGCTGCTACGTGTCGCCCACGATATTCGACCGGGTCGACAGCCAGATGGCGATCGTGCGTGAAGAGATATTCGGCCCGGTGCTATGTGCCCAATCCTTCAGTACGGAAGAGGAGGCGGTGAGGCTGGCCAACGGAACGGAATATGGCCTGGCCGCCACCGTTTGGACCCGAGACATGGGGCGCAGTAAGCGCCTGGCCCGCGCCGTCAAAGCGGGGCATATCTTGATTCGAACCTCGGGCAAAGAAGGTCCAGAGTTGGGCGGCATGTTGAGCTTCGAGCCGCAGAAGGCGTCGGGGTTTGGCTCCGAATTGGGCCTGCGCGGATTGGAATCTTATTCGACCTTGAAGTGGCTCAATTTCAACGGAAATTGACCGCGCGTCAGGTCACCACGAGAGGGGATTAAGAATGGCTGAAAAAGCAATCTACGATTGGCTGCCTCGCATCGAGTTCACGCTCGATCATCCCGTGGCCGCGGTCTGGCCGCAAATTCTTCGCTGGGAGCGCTGGATCGAAGGCGCCCAGTACAGCCCCCAAACCGTCGGCGGGAAGCGGGGAGTGGTCGGCGAGACCATCAAAATCACGCAACGGGTGATGGGGGATGAAGTAGGAACGGACTTCTATACCGAGGTCGTCAAGATCATCGAAAACAAGCAGTTCATGATGAAGATACTCCCGCTCAAGCAGCCGATGGGCCCGATTGAGGCCATTGCCGGCTACGAAGTCTTCGACCTGCACGAACACGACGGCGGTACCGTTGTCGTCTACCAAACCATCGCGCAGCTGGAGACATCGAAACTCGATCACGCGGCGTTTCAAGAGTATGGACGACGCGAAATCGAAGCGGGCGAAAAGCTCTGGCCACAGGAATTCATTCCTCGTCTGAAGGCCTTGATCGAGAACGCCGCTCGTTAGGACTTGCACTCGTTAGGACTTGCACATTGGCCGTCCTCAGTGAGGAGTGAACGTGTGAAACAGCCTCAGAGCGATGACATCATAGAGATTTTGCTCGATTATTTCGAGAACAGAAAAACCTTTCAAGCCGAGACGATAGTGACTGTTCCGGCCGCGAGCTATACCGACGCGACGCGGTGGCACGCGGAGATGGACGTTATCTTCAAGCGCGTGCCGCTCATGCTCGCGCTCTCCTGCGAGATGCCGAAGCCAGGCGACTATAAAGCCATGGAGATCGCTGGATTGCCGGTTCTTCTTGCTCGCGACCGGGCGGGCGTCGTGCGAGCCTCTTTAAATGTTTGCTCGCATCGGTGGTCGCCTTTGGTCGACGAAGGACGCGGCAATTGCGCTCGATTCACCTGCCCGTTTCACGGTTGGACCTATGGGGCCGACGGCAAATTGCTTGGCATCGCCGAGCGCGCCAAATTCGGTGAGCTCGATGTCGCGGCGCACGGTCTTAAGGCGTTGCCGTGCGAGGAACGCAGCGGGCTGATCTTCGCTTGCCTGACCCCCGGCATGTCGCTCGATCTCGACGGCTACTATGGCGCAATGCTCGATGCCTGCGCGAAGATGGAAATGAAGGACTGGACCTTTCTCGGCGCCCACGTCGTCGAGGGCGCAAATTGGAAAGTGGCCGTCGATACGTTCCTCGAGGCGTACCACTTTGGAACGCTGCATGCCAAGACACTGACGGGTCAGCCATCCAACATCGTGCATTTCGAAGGAATCCATGGGCCGCACTTCAGGAATAGCTACCCGACGGACGCGATCGGGAACTTGCGTCAAGTGCCGCGCTCGCAGTGGTCGCAGAGGCAGCATGAATGCTTCGAGTTTCTGTGGACATTCTTTCCCAATATTGTCGTGAACCTGCACGCCCGCGAGACCACGTTGTTCAATCAGATACTGCCGGGGCCGACTCCGGAGAGGAGCCGCAACGTCATGCTCTTCGCCCGCAGGGACGCGCCGAAGGATCAGGCCGATCGCGAAGATATCGAAAAGCGTATCAAGCGCCTACACGACATCGTGCGCGAGGAGGATTACGCGATCAGCTTGCAAATTCAAAAGAGCCTCGCCTCGCAAGCCCATGAGGGATTGTTGTTCGGACGCAATGAGCGTGGCAACCAGTTCTTTCATGAGTGGGTAGATTGGTATCTCCAGGCTGACGAGGCTTCCCCACGGCCGGTGATGTGAGCGGGCGTTAATCAAATGCCAGCAGAATCAGCGACGTTGCCGCGAGCAACGATTCCGGAGCCGCTCGCGTTCGAAACGGAGCTTTCCGGCGTGTTCAACGGCGAGACGCTTCGCTATCGTGCGGTGGCTGCCGAGACTTACCTACGCGACGAGACGGGGACCGCGACCGCGAGCTTCTTTACCGTCGCATATCTCAAGTCGCAGGTGCAGGATATTTCCTCGCGACCGGTGACGTTCATCTTCAATGGTGGACCGGGCTCGTCCGCCCAATGGCTACATATGGGGGCGTTGGGACCCAAACGGATCGTTGTGCCCAGCGAGCCCAACAACGCCGGTGCGGCGCCTTATCCCATCGTCGATAACGAGTTGAGCTTGCTGAATGTCTCCGACTTGGTCTTAATCGATCCCATCGGTACGGGCTACAGCCGAACCCTGGGAGAAAAAGATCCGAAGCGATATTGGGGGTTGCTCGAAGACGCTCGTTCCATCGCCGATTTTATCGAGGCCTGGATCACCGACCAGCGACGATGGAACTCTCCCAAGTATATTGCCGGGGAAAGCTTCGGCACGACACGCGCCGCGCTGCTGGCGGACACCTTGAGCAATCGCTTTATATCGCTCAACGGTATCGTGCTGATTTCCGCGGTGCTGGACTGCCAGAATTCACGTCCTCGACCCGGCGATGGGGGCATTTTGTCTTATGTCGCCTTTCTTCCGACCTACGCGGCGACGGCCTGGTTTCACGGCAAGGTGGACCGCAACGGCAGAACCCTGGATGCATTCCTGGATGAGGCGCGCACCTTCGCGCGGACCGATTACGCGCTGGCGCTGATCGCCAATGACCAGCGCCTGAACCCGAAAGAAAGATCGCGACTGGTATCACTCATCGCATCGTATACGGGACTGAAGGAATCGTACATTTCGCAATCCAGGCTGCGGATTCCCGTCGAGCGCTTCTTCAAGGAACTACTTCGCGACAGGGGATTGGTACTCGGCCGCCTCGACGGCCGCTACACGGGGATTGAGCCCGAGAGCGCAGGCGAGTTGGCCGAATCGGACCCGACATTCGATGGCATCGGCAGCGCTTTTACCGCTGCGCTGAATACTCAGCTCGCCGATCTCGGCGTACGGATGCAACGGCCGTATCTGCCGCTCAGCAGCACCGTCGAGACCCACTGGAACTGGCTGCTCGAGGAGAAGGCTTCGAGCGGCGGCGGCTACGTGAACGTCATTCCCTACCTGGGCCGCGCTATGCGCCACAACAAACATCTGCGCTTACTGGTGACCTCAGGTTACTACGATTTAGCCACGCCTTTCTTCGGCGCCGAGAATGCCCTGTCACAAGATGGGCTGGTCCATGAACGCATCGCTTACACATACTACGAAGTCGGGCACATGATTTTCTTGCATGAGCCGAGCCGCGTGCGTTTCCTGAACGATGTCCGGCAGTTCGTCTTGGCCGGCGTCGGCAGGTCCGATCAGTGAACGGCCGTCGTGGAGGTTAAAGCCACTACCCGGTACAAGAACTACCTCCTTGCATTGCTGCTGGTGGTTGCGGCGTTCAATTACGTGGACCGCTTCGCCTTGGGGCTGGTGCTTGAAAACATCAAGGCAGACCTGCGCCTCAGCGACGCACAGCTGGGTCTCCTCACGGGCATCGCCTACGCGTTGTTTTACGCCTTCATGGGCATTCCTATCGCGCGCTGGGCGGACCGCGGCAACCGGGTGACGATCATCATCCTGACCACGGTCGTCTGGAGCCTCATGGTGGCTTTATCCGGAGCGGCGACCAGCTTCGCGCAGTTGATGCTGATCCGCGTCGTCGTGGGCATCGGCGAGGCCGGGTGTGTTCCGCCCGCGTACTCCCTGTTCGGCGATTATTTCAGCCGCGCCGAACGGCCGCGCGCCAATGCCGTCTATCAGCAAGCGGCGAATATCAGTCTCATCATCGCCTACTTTGTCGCCGGATGGTTGAATCAGCTCTACGGATGGCGGGTGATGTTCGTCATTTTGGCGCTGCCCGGCTTTGTCATTGCGGCGCTGACTTGGTTGTCGATCGAAGAGCCACGCCGAAGGCGTCCTTCCGAACGGCATAAGAATGATTCGATGCCCGGCCCAGCGGGCGAGCCCGAGAGCGGGCAGGTCGCCACGGCTCCTCAGGCGAGCATGAAGGTGGTGCTAAAGACACTGTGGGGCAACTCGACCTTCCGCCATCTCCTATATGCCATCTCGCTCTACTATTTTCTTGGCTACGGAACCATGCAATGGCAGCCGGCTTTTCTCGAACGAAGCTTCGGTATCCGCAGCGGGGAATTGGGGACTTGGCTCGCCGCGGTGTATGGCGTCTCCGGAATACTGGGCACGTACTGGGGCGGTGTATGGGCTTCTCGCTACGCCCCCAATAACGAAGGTCTACAGCTGAAAGCGATGGCGGTCATCAATGTTGTCTTCAACGGAGCGGCGTGGGCCATGATCTATCTCGCATCGAATCTATATTGGGCCATGGGGTTCATGGGCCTCGCCACCCTGGGCGGGACCACCATTAACGGTCCGCTGTTCAGCACGATGCAGACCTTGGTGCCCGCCCGCATGCGCGCAGTGTCCGTGGCTTTGGTGCTGCTATTCGCCAACCTCATCGGCATGGGCTTCGGCCCCTTGGCAGCGGGCGTTCTGAGCGATGCGCTTCGGCCGGCTTTCGGACAGGAATCGCTGCGCTATGCGCTTCTGTGCATGTGCCTCGGGTTCATATGGCTTTCCTGGCATCTATGGCACGCGAGCAAAACCGTAATGCGCGACCTGCCGGTTGAGCCCGTCGAGCCCGTCACTCACGAGGGCCCGAGCCTCTTTGACGTCCCGGCCACCGGGGAATCGTAATGTACGTCCAATCGGCGATACGCCGTGACGAGATGATTCTGCGCCTGGGTGGCGACGGGTACGTCGCCGCGATGACATGGACGGCCGACGATCGGCAACTGGTAGCCCTTATAGACGGGCCTGGGTGGCCTCGGGATGCGGGCGAGACCTACTCGAGTCGCTTGTTCGCGCTCAGCGGTGTGGTGTCGAATGCCCATGTGGAGGATGTCACTGGTTACCCTTCCATCACGAATTGGGAGTACGTGCAGGACGCGATCACCCTGTATTTCGGCTTGAGCGTACTTGCGGTCGGTGAGCATATTTATCAGTTTCTGGGCACGCATGATCGGAAGTTCAGCATCAGCCAATATCGGCCCAACGAACCAAAAGATGATCCCAATCTGACGAATGCGAAGCTCATTCATTCGCCGGATGAGGGGCGCACTTGGTTCAATCAAGACGGTTCCACGCCCGTGGTGCTGAAGCAGCACCAGTCCCGTGACAATATGATGTTCTATCACGAACGGGATGGCGCCTTTTCCTTCATAAGCTTTCTTCAGATGGGCAAGGGATACTGCGATAATCGCGATGGGTACGTGTATGGATACTCACCCAACGGCACCTCGGAAGGATCCATGAATGAGCTGGTCATGTTTCGAGTGGCCAGAAAAGCAGTGCTTGATCGCGCTAGATACAGCTATTTCGCTGGCGGCACGGGAGGCGCCGCTGAGTGGACTTCGAATATCGAAGCACGCGCACCCGTGATCACATTTCCTAGCGGCTGGGTCCCGACACCTCTCGCCATGGGCTGGCTGCCGAGTGTCGTCTACAACGCGCCGCTTGGCATCTACATGATGGCCAATTGCAGCGGTATCCGCGCCGACT
>Ga0182030_10011425_pt1 | contig 17929 bp, 20 predicted proteins | sample 812S3MmetaG_FD_121299 | JGI IMG/M metagenome (GOLD analysis project Ga0182030, IMG submission 121299) | Permafrost microbial communities from Stordalen Mire, Sweden - 812S3M metaG (Illumina Assembly) | ecosystem: Environmental > Terrestrial > Soil > Wetlands > Permafrost | place: Sweden...
CTTGTATCTGTTGATGATCGGGTTGGTAACAGATTACCCAACTCTTCATTAAAAATTCTGTTAGATCGCTCTATCCTGTAGTCAATTTCATTTTGAGTATTTCCTTGGCTCACTAAATTTTTAGCCGATTTATTTTGTCTATATTTGAACAGCAAAGTGATTTTTCCTGCATCGACGTTGCTATTAGTTTGTATGAAATTCCTAATACTTCTCCTAATATTTTCTTCCTCGGGATTATCCATCTCTAGTTATCTTTCTTGGTTTTATCATGCTAAAATATTTTTATTTTAGCAATTGAATTTATTTATGCCGTCCCTCTATGCCCTTTTATTTAGTTATATTCTTTTCATGTAGATACCTATTGTAGGAACTGTGGCCGCAGTTCTACGCATTGTAAAATCTGTTTTTCCTATAAGATCTATTCCTATGCTTTTAAAAGATAAAGTTGCTCCAACTGGAACATTATCAAAAGGGTATACTACTAGAGAGCTATCTGGACGCATTATAGCATTAAGTTCTTGTCCTTCTATGGTTATATCACGACCTACTCCACCAGTGCTAAATATTGAAAATATTGGACAGTGAGCGTATATTATGACATCGTATGGACCATTCTGGATAAGGCGATCATAATCTGTTTGTTGATTGAGAGCTATGACGTCGCCAAATGGCATTTGAAAATAATGTTCTCTATCTATCCATATCTGACGATTACCTCTTGCTGGACCATATGTTTCAGGATTGACACAAAAGAATTCTATTTCACCCTGTCCGAATTCGCTGACAGATGGACCCAAATATCTTACAATATCGATACAATTTTGTCTAATGTGATCCTCATCATAGGATACACATACTAACAATACTTTCATTTTAGGCGATTTAGGAATTTGAAAAGTTGCTCGACGCTGAGTAATGATTTGTATTATATCATTTTGCGAAAGAGTTTTAACGCCAAGCTCTGATATAGACTTTTCATTTTCAAGTTTGAGCTTTTCTCTACGTGAAATAATCCTAGCCCGTTTTTCATCTGGGGTTAATCGCGGTCCTTGGAATCCAATATTTGATTGTAGACTAATAAAGGAATTAAATGGCTGATACAAATATCTCTGAGACGTTTCTTCGTCAAAGAATTTATTTGACCTGTCTACTCTTTGATTTATTTCTTCCTGAGTGGCTCCTTGTTGTATTAATTGAGAAACTATGCTATCTATTATACCCTTAAACGTGAGCACCAAGACTCTAATACCTAAATTAGCATTATCAGCAATAAATCTTCTCACTGTAGCTCTAACCTCATCATCCGATGGGACTTGCATTTCCTATTCCGTTTCTTTTATGATATAGAAATATTTTATTTCTATAATTTGATGGGTTTGATGCCATTATTTTTAATATGTCTTATTGCCTGAACCATGATCCGGGTATTTTCTTCAGTATTGTTTCTTTTATCGTTCGTAGAGATTGATCCAGATTCGCTAGGTATGTTTTGTCTAAATTAGCATTTATTTTACTGCGGACCATAAGATCATTGCCTGAACCATGATCCGGGTATTTTCTTCAGTATTGTTTCTTTTATCGTTCGTAGAGATTGATCCAGATTCGCTAGGTATGTTTTGTCTAAATTAGGTATGTCATCCATTCTCAAATATATCTCATTTGCCAATATATCCAAATTATGAGTATAATATGCATTACCTAAACTGCGATGTATATTTGTATGTTTAAAGTCTCTAGTTTGTTCTATGGTCGGAGGTAAATTTAGTAAACGATCTATTAGTTTTTCCGCTTCTAGAGATACCACATATTGGGCGTGTGGGCGATATGGATAATGTTCTAACAATTGTTCATCAAAAATTCTGTTAGATCTTTCCAATCTCTCATTAATCTGACTCTGAGGAGTATTTTGAGCTATTAGTTCCATAGCTCCGGCATTTTGTCTCTCTTCAAATAAAGTTATGAGCGTTCTAATTCCACGTTGAGAATTATCTTTAATAAATCGTCTAATAGTGGTTCTAACAGTGTCTTCAGGATTTTGCATTTTTTCTTCGTGATGGTACTGTAGATTTTTTCTAGTGCTTTTATTAAGACTATTATTTTATTGTTTATTGAATTATATAAGTTGACACTTTTTAGGTGCCAGCTCTTTGCGTTAGCTTTTCATTATTTTTGGTCTAATTTCTCTATAACACTTTTTATTGGACTATTACTGATATTAAGTTGACACCTTTTAGGTGCCAGCTCTTTGCGTTGGCTTTTCATTATTTCTACTTTTTATGTTGCTTTTTTTTTTTTAGGCTATTTATTGCCCTTTTTTTTTGGCCCTAATTTTGGGCTAATTTACTCGACATCGCGGGGATCGATGTAGAGGCACTTGGACATGAAGAAGTTGGTCCAGGCGCTGTCGCGAGTGGGATTCTTCTCCGAGACGCCGTCAACCATGAAGTTGAACATGTCAACTAGGTTTGGATACAGATCGCACTCGAACATCGAGCGTACCTCAGAGATGGTCTTGCCCTTGAACGACTTGTGGTTGGGATCTCCGCGATTCATCACCCATACGTAGAAGTCCTTGAGGGCCTGCGTGCAAGGAGCCCAGTAGACGACGATCTTGTCCTCGTGACCATTCTGCTTGCCCTTGCCTTGGTAGCCAATCACATGGCTAACCTGCTTGACATCGACGCAAGGACGTCCAGTCGAGGGGACAGATGAGAACAGTGGAGCGCTCGTCATGGAAATACCAATTCCATTGTACGTGGAGAAGAATGACTTGACGAGCTTGCCTGCGACACCAGTCACTGCTGTACCGATCACAGCGTTAAACACGAGACTTGTGACCTCGGACTTCTCATCCAAGTCGTGAATGTCAATCACGTCATCGCAATCGTCTTGATCGCGCCTCCTGCCGTGAGAAATGGCGTAGCAGACTTCTCCGATCTGGGCCTCGCCACTCTCGTAGGACACGATGTTCAGATCTGGATTCTCGATCGCCTCCTTTGGCGCAACCCAGAATGTCTTGGGCTTCTCCCCGTTCTTCGCACCGTTGCGCTTCGGGTACTCGCTGACCAAAATCTTCAGATTCTCGCTCTCAACCTTCCAAACCCACCAACTCTTCAGACGATCGAAGATGTGCTTCTGGGCCTCGACCACGTAGTTTGGAACGCCTGCTTCCCTGTTGATCTGCTTCATGATCGCTTGATCCTGCGGGCTAATGACCCTAATGATCGCGGGATTGCGAGCCCTCTTCTGCAGCTCCTCGACGCTCAACTTCTTGGCCATTTCTTTCGCGTCGATCTTGACGTATACGTTGGAGAACAAGAAGTAGAATGTCTCGACATCATCGAACTCCTCGACAGGATTACGCAACGCGACCTCGACTCTCGATCCGCCCTGGACGATGTCGAAATCAACGATTTGACCACTTCGCTGCTCGCCGTCTTCAATGTAGATCAACTTCGACCCAAGGTCAGGAAAAGTGTAGGTCAATACCTTGATTTCAGCGACGGCTGTCTTCGGGTCCTTCTGACGAGTTGCGGCGACGGCGGTGAGATCTTGGAGAATCCAGCTCGCGGGGATGACGAGGACGTTCGAGTTCGGAACTTGGATCACTCGCAGCTTGCGACCAGTCTTGTCGTTGATCTTCTGCGCCAGCGCAGTCCATTCCTCTGTTGAGCGTGTATCCTTTCCGAGATTGACGTGAACGTTCTGCAAGAGTAGAGTGACAGGAGCCTTGAGCTCCTCAGCTCCAAGAACGATCACCCCTTCACTAGATGCGACGCGCTTAGTCATCTCGAGTCCATGGCGATGAATAGATTGCCAAGCCTTGGGCATCTTGTACTCTTGTCCATGGATGGAGAACTTCGTTGGCAGCTCTTCCGTCTCATTCTCTTCTCCGAGGGCGAACTCCATGTAAACTACGCGTCCGGTGAAGCGAGTCCTCTGGAACTGTTCCTGTCCATGGTTGGCGGGGAGAACGAATGAGATGTTATGGTCGGGAAGAGTTCTGACTTCAGATTCGGGAGCGAACACGAAGCCCTCATTCTGGTCGAGATCGCCGAGGTTATCTGTCTTTGCGTCCATATTTGGTATAGTATTCCGGGATTGGAATTAGGTATTGAAATCCGAAAGATCGGAAAACGGAGAGATGAAAAAGACAAGTCTTTTCTTTTGAGTTTGAAAAAATTCAAAAATTAATTTTGGACAGACCGTATAATAGATTTTAGATTTAAGAAAAATTTACATTCAGCATAGAGAGGATACAAGTTATAAACGACAAGGAGAAATTTTTTGTTTGTACGTATACATATATAGAATTTAGCCGCGGTTGATTACACGTTAGAATTATGAATACCCTGTATATTCATTTTTGATTTTTATTTAATAAAAATATACATATAGAAATGGGACATATTCAATTTCGAGTGTGGGTTATGAATATATATTATATATCCATTTTGTTATTAATAATAGTTCATATATTTACTAAATATTTAGCCGAACAACTCATATTCGTGCTTGTATTATGAATATACTCTATATATCCATTTTGTTATTAATAATAGTTCATATATTTACTAACTATTTAGCCGAACAACTCATATTCGTGCTTGTATTATGAATATATATTATATATTCATTTTATTGTTATTCTTGTTTAGCATATTATCAATTACTTAGCCGAACAACTCATATTCATTTTCTAAGACTTTGGGTTTCTCGTCGGTAGATTTAGTCTTATTTAGATAATATGGATTTTCAAAAGTAATACTATGTGTGCATTTTTCATTCGTACATTTTACTATCTGAGATTTAGTTGTTGTATCATAGACGTCGATATACGATGGAGGATAAGACGCATTCCCTGAAAGTTTTGTTGTTTTAAATCCTGGAGATTTGACATAACCAGAAACGCATTCAGGACAAATCTCCAATAAGTTAATCATACGATTTAGTTTTTCTTGTTCCATTATTTTGTATTATGTGTTTTGATATCGAATGTAATTTTTTGTTCTGCGTTATGAAAATATAGATATCCGTTTTTGACGGTCGGCGCTGCAAATATTTCAAAATGAAAAAAGTCCGTACTAAAAATTGAACTGACAAATAAAAATAAGTTTCTCGATAAAATCAGACAGAGCTTCAAACTCAAAAAACAAAAATGTCGCATCACGGTGAAAGAAGAGGCGAGTATCGTCGAGAGGGATATCGTGGAGGCCCAGAACTTTCCGTAGGAGTTGGCTACGAAGGATATGGAGGATATGGCTATGGATACCGAGGTGGATATGGAGCTGGCCTAATAATAGCCATTATCATTGTCATCGTATGTATCATTCTTGTGATCTGGTTCGTGACTGCAGGCATTGATATTGCCAACCAGATAAATACGGATGGTCAAAAGAAAGGATTCCCAGGCGGGTATATCGCCGGCCTAGTTATTTCAATCGTAGTTTTGATCATCACTGTGATTGTTGTCATTTGGCTGATCAGAGTTGCTGGAAGAGCCGCTCGCGTCGCCACCGGTTCTCCATACTAAAAATACAAACCAAATATCACATAACATTTAATGTCAAATAGGCATTAAATGTATTTATCTATCTTTTAATATAGAAATTGATTAATATAGAAATTAATTATGATTGGATGTCGGCGAAAGTCAATTATATAAATTGCTTAATATAGCTTTTACTATGAAAATTGATGGTCTCTTAATTATTGATCAATATAGAAATTAATTATGATTGGATGTCGACGAAAGTTATTTGTTGGGAATTTGGGGATTCACCACATGCATTTTTGGCTGTAACATAAATATAATAAGTAGCGCTAGTTGGTAAACCTACGACGTTGGCATAACTACGTTTAGATGCTGTCACGTTTACTGCTTGAGTTCTAGCAAATCCTGAAGTTTGTCCAACATAAACCACATAACTATCTGCCGTCAATATTGGATTCCAACTAACTCTAAAACTAGTAGTGTTAACATATCCAGCTTGTGGATTAGTAGGAGCAACAGGACTTCCGGAACACGGCCTTTGAACCTTAGACGCCAAAACAATAATTATATATAATACGAGTAAAACAATAACTATCATTAATATAGTTAAGATCACGGTACTTGCCTTTCTCTCCTTTACATAGTAAAAATCCCTAGACGTTAACGTATCATCATTCATTATTTATTCTATCTATTTTTAATTTCTTTTTGTCTGAATTTTGGTCTTTTTATTTAACAGCGGTAACTGTTGAATTTATTATTTACGTATAGATTTTTATGTGGGTATGATATCCCAAGCAGATGTAGCCGATGTCCCTTTTGCTCCAAATGTTATAGTTCCTCCGGCAGAATTTAGACCTCCTATGTTCAAACAGTGAGTTGTGGGATTAGCTGGATCGCATAATGTCGAATCCAATCCATTATATGTCCAAGTTTGGGTAGAATCCGGAATACATGTATTCATCCAGACTTGATTTCCACCAGTTCTTGTTAGACATCTGGTAGCATCAGACGCAGCTCGAATGGTATTGTCTCCTGCATGAAAATTTAGCCATGACGTATTAAAATCGCAAAATATAGAACCTGATTCTTGATATGTAGGATGATATATATTATCACTCCAGCACATTTGTACCGCGGTATTTTGAGCATAAGCTACAGTGAATCTTGTAGGAAAACTATATGGGATAGTTATACTAGATTCTGGAGACAAAGCCGATGATCCGCATGTATTTGTTGCTATTAATTTTACGTAGTATGTTATACCTAAAGTCAGATTTCCAAAACTGGTAGAATTTGATGTGACAGTTTTTGTAGATAAAGCAGATACGGTAGAAAATCCTGATGTTGTTCCCAAATAAACCGTATAACTAGGCGAACCTACTAATAAATTCCAGGTAGCGACAAGCAAATCACTTTGCGGATTTGTTAGAACTAACCCAGACGGAATAGGAGGAGCCGCAGTACATACATTTACCGTAGGAGTGCTAGTATTTGTTACAGTCGTGCTGTTACGTCTATTCGCATAAACAATTACTATCAATATAACAGCAATAACTATTATTATAATCAAAACTGCAAGAAGAAATGCACTAACTTCTGCCATTATCTTTTTCTATATTTGTTATCTTTTTAATATTACAAATAAAATTCAAAACAATAAAAATCTAGGATAAAGAAATCCAGTACAAATCCAACATAAAATCGGAACTTTAAAAAGATAACAAAATTCGGATATATTAACGATGGCTGAGAGATACAGTTCTAGACAAGACTTAGTCGAAGGTGGGCCAAATGCCGGACGTATAGGTATAGCAATAATTATTGCTATAATTTTAATAATAATCCTTGTCGTGGTTATAGTCATAGCCCTTAGAAACAAAACTTCTTCTTCAACTGGTACTGGGACTCTTAAAGCATGCGTGACTAATGTTGATTGTTCTGGAGCTCAAGTCTGTAATACTATTACTGGAACGTGCGTCGACTGTGTTAGTGATGTACAATGTACTACTAGTTTAGCTCCTATCTGCAATACCTCTACAAACAAATGTGTAAATTGTGTAAATGGTAACGATTGTCCAGTCGGCAGACCTTTATGTGAAAGTAATATATGTATCCAATGTTCTAAGAATACTGATTGCGGCGGAGCTACTCCTTTATGTAATGCTGCTACTAATACTTGCGTTGGATGTACTCAACCATCAGACTGTAGTGGTTCTACTCCGTTATGTGGTCCGGCAAATCAATGTGTCGAATGTATAGGTAATAATAATTGTACAGTACCATCTACATGTATCAATGGATCTTGTTGTGACGTGGCGCCTCCAACTATAAATTCATTGACTGCTAATGCATGTGTTGGTACCGGGAATCCCGCTAGTTTTACTGGAACATATAGTTTCTCTCAAACTGGATCAGTAGAAGCAATCTTTCAAGTTGCAGATCATGCTGGAAATGTGTTGTTTACGACCTCTGCTATTCCAGCTAATGGAATAATTTCCATTTCTAGCGGAAATTCTGGAGTAACGTTTTATGCCCAATTTTCATATCAGGTTAGTGTGGCTATTGTATCTCCATGCGCAGTTACACCTTTCAGCGCGCCGAGTTCAGTATCAGTCCCCTTACCACTATCATCCAACTATACTGGTATACCGCTAATTGCTGATGCGTCAGCAACGACAGGTCTAATAACTGTAGATCTATCTTTTCCGAGTACTTTATTTTGGGATCTCTATTTTCCAAACATAATGGTTAGTGCCGATTCTTCTCTTGATCCAAATAGGTGGACTATACAATACTCTGATTTCTTAAGTATCAATGGATCAGATATCAGAGTTCAAGGAGCATGGCCTGTTGGTGGCATTGCCTCTGGTCAAATATGGTATGTCAGAGTTGTCGGAACAAGCGGGAATTCTACATGTGATCCATCCGTAGTCAGCCCTGCTGTCCAAATCATAGTCGCTTAACCCAAAAATCAACGTCATATTTAATACTAAAATTACATTATTTTTCGGTAAATTTAGGCCTGGACAATATCCCGTTTCTGAGCTTTAGTAGTATTATTTTTTTCCTATATTATATATTTAACACTTAGGATAAGTGTTAAATTTTCGGTTGATTCCAGCTAAAATCAGGCCTGAACTATATCCCATTGCATTTCTGAGCTCCCGTCGTATTGTGCTAATATTAAAGGTTGACCTGATATTAAAGGTCCATTTGATTTTATGCATGGAGTGTTTCCGCCTGTTGTTGCGTGGCATATTGCTCCTGTTATGTTGTCATAAGTCCATGCTCTATTGTAAACATAGTTAACATATGTATTGTCTGTGCATGTGCCAAAGACTAAATTATTACTTACCGTTGGTGGAATACTCTTCATACAATCTAAAGGAGTACCAGTAGACACTATTTCTGATGAGCTTTCTACATAACTCCAAATACAGAGATCGTCACCAGGTGTACCAGAACATAAAGGCTCAAGATCTACTGCATTGAACGTATTGTTTATTTTCATCGATAGAGATGGTTGAGCCCGGCTCACTATTTGAAATTGTGTAGGAAATCCTAAATTTACAGAAACTTGTTGAGATAAAGCGCCACCTTGGTTACAAGCATTAACGGCTTGAACCAGAAGATAATATGTTTGGCCTAAGACCAATCCAGATACCACAGCTGTTGTTTCTACAGTCAAAGTAGAACTAATAGCGTTTGCAGGACTGAACTGTGGGACTGTTCCTACATATAACCTATATTTCGAAGTTCCTGGAACAGCACTCCAAGTTGCTTTTATATTTGATACGTTATAAGAAATAGCTTGAAGATTTGCTGGCTGTGGAAGCGTACCGCAAGTTACGGCTGATGACGAAGAACTAGATGTCCCATTTAATTTGAAAACAAATAGAACAAAGATCAATATTATTATAAATATGACGATAATGAGAACGGCAAGAAAAATTATCAGTCCTACTCCCTCAGCCATATTTATCTATCTCAATTATTTGTTATGGCTGTCCTTTTTTTGACCTTTTTATTACGAAAATACTTTATTTCGATGTAATGAGAACGGCAAGAAAAACTATTAGTCCCACTCCCTCAGCCATATTTATCTATCTCAATTATTTGTTTCTGGTTTGTTTTGTATTATTGCCAACTTTTTATTCGAAAAATAAAAAGCCGAATCAAAAAAGATGTCTTGTGCTTCGTCCAATACCACAAATTGTCCGACGGTATCGAATTATAACTGTACGCAATGTGTAGGCATTATGGCTCCTTTTTGTTCTACGACAGATTTAACGGGACAAACGTACGTTCAAAAATGGCAGGGAGATTATACTAACATATCTGGATGTCAGGAGTTTTGTGATTTGAATGCAGGAGCAGAAACTCAATATGTCCCGGTCGTGGATGCATTTGTGAGAAAATATTTGATAACTGATAATCATCCCATAACTTATGCCCAGCAAGGATCTGGAGTATATGATCCAGCTATCGAAACTGTTATTAACGTATGTCAAAAATATCCTGGTGGTTGCGATGCAGTATTAGGTCAAGTATGTTCCGGATATACACGCGCTGATCTAGCATCAAATCCGAGCTTAGCTGATTTATGCGGGTGTTTTCTAGCTGATGCTCAATATAACGCTTATACTGGAGCTTTTGGTGTTCAAAAGATATGCGATCCTGCATGCACATTACAATCTGCTGTAAAACCTATTATTCTAGCCTCCAATCCACCTGCCATACAAGAATGCGGTCAAGCCATTTGCGTCATCGATAATGTAAAAATAGAATTGTTGCAGAATTCGACCGCTGGAAATATTAGTTTCAACCAAGCTTGTGCATCTTGCACCGGTGGAGCTGGCTGTACGTGTGATATATCTAATATTTCAGTCACTTCTGTAGAATCTACGCTGGGAAATATCAGCCTTTCTCAGCAATGTGGTGGAAACGTTAATTGTTTCAAACCTGATGCTAATGGAGTACCTCAAAGCGTACCTTGCTCGACTCTTGAACCATCAGGTGGTACTGGATCTTCAACATCTAAATTGTCTACATCGATGTTATTCATTATAATAGCGATTATCGTCGTTGTTGTCATCATAATTATAGTTATAATATTTCTTCTTAGCAAGAGAAAAGAAGAACCAACTACATTAAGAAGTGGTGGCATTTCTGCTGGTCCACCACCAGCATATGGTTATGGCTCATCTGGTGGATTTAATTCTCCCATGGCACAAGCACCTCTATTTTAATTCCAAAAATAAACATATGGTACAGGAATCCGACAAAATATTTAACATAATTACTATGTTAAAATACCCAAATGAATTATGACCAATTATGTCTAAATATTATTAATTTCAAATCTGACAATAATAAAAATCCCGACAAAATTACTATGTTAAAATACCCAAATGAATTATGACCAAATATTATTAATTTCAAATCTGACGGTAATAAAAATCCCGACAAAATATTTAACATAATTACTATATTAAAATACCCAAATTATGACCGATTATGTCTAAATATTATTAATTTCAAATCTGACGGTAATAAAAATCCCGACAAAATTACTATGTTAAAATACCCAAATGAATTATGACCAATTTTAATCTTACGGTTTGTTTCTAACCTATTTGAAATTTACATATAGAACCCATTATGATGGTTCAAAAATATTTAACATAATTACTATGTTAAAATACCCAAATGAATTTTGGTCAGATTTAATCTTACGATCTAATTGCCAACCAGGGCATTGGATTTTATATTTGGCACCAATAAGAATAAAAAATTGAAACAAAATAGACAAAAAAGTCTTAACGTAACAAAAGAGGGCCTAAAATAAACTCCCTAGAAAGTCGACTGAGCAAGTTTAACAAAAATACATAAAAAATGAATCATAAACAATACTTAATTATAATCATAATAATTATTCTAATTCTGCTCATCGTAATACTTTCGAAGCGTTCGAGACGCGACCATAAAGGTCATATCCAGGAAGAGCATTGTGTTACTTCTAATCCACGCTTGGAAACCAATGTGCACAGAAAAACCATAATTCATAATAGGCAAAATCAGAATGATCATAGCAAAAGACAAGATCTACTGAAAAAGAATATGTATGGGAATAAGCAAGTTAGAGAAAAAGGCAAAGTATATCCACATTTTAAGATTGTAGAGGATAGTCGTGTGGGTGTTAGACATAACATTTCAGTTATTCCTGGATATTCTCCATCAGAAGTTAGATCCGCTTACGGATTAGATAATTTTACTGAAAATGGAGAAGGACAACTAATCGCCATTGTTGGGGCATACAATAATCCGAATATACAAGCCGACTTTAAATTCTTTGATGCTGCGTTTAACATAGGTACTCCTAATAATTTAGAAATATATTCACTTGGAACACAGCCAGATCAAGGATGGGCATTAGAAACATGTCTCGATGTACAATGGTCTCACGCTTTCGCTCCTGGAGCAAAAATACTACTAGTTCAAGCAGCAACTAGCGGTTTCGAGGACACGGCTGCTGCTATTAATTATGCCATTAGCAGAGGAGCAGACGTTATTTCCATGAGTTGGGGCACAACAGAATTTCCCGAACAATCTGGTTATAACAAATCATTCGTAGGAAACAATGTCGTTTTTGTTGCATCGTCCGGAGACACCGGCGGAATAGTTAATTGGCCTTCTTCATCACAAAATGTTTTAGCTATAGGAGGCACAAGTTTGATCTTGAATTCGAATAATACGTATTCAAAGGAAAAAGGATGGACAGGCAGTGGCGGAGGACAAAGTCAATATGAACCATTGCCACCTTGGCAACAAACATATGGACTAACAGGAAAAAGACATACTCCAGATATAAGTATGATTGCAGATCCGAATACTGGAGTTCCAATTTATAATTCTTCAGGTTTTAACGGCAAAAGAGGATGGTTCAAAATAGGAGGAACGAGTCTTAGCGCTCCAGCAATGGCTGGTCTTATAGCAACAGTTAATCACGCAAGAACTAATACAGGTAAACAAGTCTTAAATTACATAGATATTACAAATTATCTCTATGGAGCTTTGGGAACAACTCCAGATTATTCTACAGCATTTAATGATATTACTATAGGCCAAGCTGGTATGTTTAATTGCAATTCAGGATATGATAACGTCACAGGACTTGGAACTCCTAAGAATCCATCAGCAAGTGTTGGTTTTATCGCCGATTTGGTAGCACTACCATAATACAAAAATACAACAGAAAACGACATTTAACATTGTAGCTGATGTTAAATAAAAACTGGAGAAACCCCCGTCGTAAATCAGGACAGATACTTGGTGAGCAAATGGATAAGAATCAGAAAGACGCATGTCGCAATATATTTAAGACATACGTCTCGGCAGAATTGCCTTCAGATCTTGTTAGTACATATCACGATTACCTCAAGAAAAATTGTAACATGACAGAAGGAGATCTCATACAAGCAAGAAATCCACGAGAACCATATAGATATTAAGCTTTATAAATTTGACACCATCAAGGTGTTAAATATTTTGCAATTGGTTTTATTACAGACTTATATAATCGTGAAGCTATGCTTGTCATTAAATTTATAGATCTCACTTGTGAGAGAATTACCGAGAATCAATGCTTCAGTATTAGTTTTGTTGTGAAGATCGATTATTTCCCATGTTTCAAGATCTATCTTTTTGGCAAAGAAATAAGATCGAGTATGAGCATGAATTTTTGATCCATTAGCTGTCACTTCTGATTCTCCTGCTCTCCAATATATCTTGAAAATTTGACCTGGCACAATCTTATCAAAAATAATGCGTTCCATTCCTCTTCGAAGGTCTTCTTGCGTTTCCTCCATTTTTGAGAAGATTGCCCGCTCCAATTATTGAGGTTTTATTATATATTTGGATTCTTATATCCACAAATTTAACATTTCTCTTGATGTTAAATCTCAGCAAATGTGTAGTTAGGGAATCTTAACTACAATTTCATTGAGTTTTTATTGTATATTTGGATTCTTATATCCACAAATTTAACATTTCTCTTGGTGTTAAATCTCAACAAATGTGTAGTTAGGGAATCTTAAATCGATCTTTGCTATTGAAATTGTAAATTTCGGTGGCAGGAACTTTGCCGTCGACTAAAGTTCCAATATTATTCTTGTCAGAAAAATCGATTATCTCCCAGGTCTCGGAGTCTATCTTTCTGACAAAGAAGTAAAATCTATGACATATATAAAATTCTGATCCACCACCTGGTTCTTCTTCTCGCCAATATACCCCGAGAAAATCACCCGGAGTGATTCTATTGTATGTTCCGCGTTCCATTTCTCTTATATTTTTTCGAGCAACAGCCGAGATTTTATTCTTTACTAGTTCTATTTATATATCACATTTATGCGCTTTCGGACAATCGTCACACCATGTATATTTACAGCCTTCAATATTGCACCTATTTGATACAGTATTTATGTCGAAACATTGTATACAATATTCATCCAATATAGTTTGACATTTCTCATTAGAACAAGTCTCTAACATCAATTCTTGTTCATGTTTATTACAAAGTCTTATATGACAACATGGAGTTGTATATTCTGCTAATTCAAAACAACCGCAGCATTCACATGTCGATCCATCAGAATCTTCAGATGACATTACTTGTCTGATATTAGAGCCCGAGTGATTTTATTTAACATTTATTTGATGTTAAATTTTGTTTTTTAGATCATAATATAATCCTCAGCTACAATTTTGTTATGTCTGATTACTGAGGAAGAGTTCCGGGAGTCGGCGACGGGGTGGCCGGTGCTTGATGAGCTTGAGTCAACAACGCTTGCATCGAGTTCTGATTGTTGTTCTGCAACTGAGCGCTAACATCGACTTGCTGTTGAGGAGCCGGCTGTTGAGTCTGAACGTGCTGAGGAGGAGCCTGCTGCTGGATAGGTTGAGCTTGGGCTTGTTGTCCCTGAGCCAAAGCCTGCTGTACCGGAGACTGCTGAGGAGGAGCCTGCTGCTGTTGAAATACCTGTTGCTGAGGAGGCGCTTGTTGTTGGAATTGTTGTTGAGGCTGCTGAAACGGAAGTTGAGGAGCCTGCTGATGTTGTTGGGGTTGCTGATTTCCAAACGGACTCTGCTGAGGCTGTTGACCTCCGAACGGACCAGCCTGCTGTCCGCCGAAAGCGGGTTGTTGCGGCGCAGCTCCGAACGGACCTGGCTGTTGCTGCTGAACTTGCTGTACTGGCGCGGCTCCGAAAGCGGCAGCGAACTGAGAATGATTGACTTGCTCGACGGGATGAGACTCGTCTTCCTCGCTGCTACTGCTGCTTCCATCTTCATCGCCTTCAGTACCCTGATGCGTCGTCACGAACGGACCTCCGATTTGTCCTTGAGGTTGCTGTCCAAAAGGCTGCTGCTGGAATTGAGGCTGACCATATTGTTGCTGTCCAAAGGGAGGCTGATTGAACGGACCACCAGCCTGAGGAATACCGCTGAGAGGATCACGGCCCATAGGAGCGAATTGCGACACCGGAACTGCAGACGGAGGCTGACCAGCCATCATATTCGTCATATTGATTCCGCCTCCATTCGGTGGGAGTTGCTGTTGTTGAGGAACTCCAGCGATTTGTCCTTGCACATTATTGATAAGTTGAGTGCTCTGTTGCGGATTGAAAGGCTGATTCTGCTGTTGCTGGGGATTGAACGGCTGCTGTCCGAACTGATTCTGCTGTTGAGGATTAAACGGTTGATTTCCAAATTGACCTTGCTGTTGGGGATTGAATGGCTGATTTTGCATAGGATTATTCGCGAACTGCGGATTCTGACCCATAAACGAAGCCACTTGCTGTTGCTGTTGAAAATTGTTGCCCATGCCTGGAGGAAGAGCCGTAGGGCGACCCAATCCTTGGATTTGAGCTGCCGAAATGATATTTCCTCCGCTGGTCTTTCCGCTCTTCTTCTTACCGGGGTCCTTGTCGAGGCCACCCTGACGGCTGTGGTGCGAAGTGCAACAGTAAGTTCCGGTATTTGGGTTAGGCTTCTTGGCTGGTTGACTGCAATAGAAAATATCAGTATGTCCCTTCTTGCTGCATTGCATACCGCAAGTAGCACCCTGCGGAAGCATCATATTCGACGGCACTCGAGTTGTCTGGCCTGGAATTCCACATTCAGCGAGGGTACTAACAACTCCTTTCAACGCGCCTGCTTGAGGAGCCTGCTGTTGCTGCTGTTGCTGTTGTCCAAATTGCTGTTGTCCACCAAAAGGAGGCGGAGCAAATTGCTGCTGTTGAGGTTGAAGCTGGGCAGCAAATGGACTCGATGCAAACGGACTCGGAGCTTGCAGTTGAGCTGGTGCCTGGAATTGAGTATTTTGAGCTGGTGCTCCGGCCACAGGCACTGTCAGAGTCAACGCAGCGGCACAAACTTCCTTTCCAGCCTCATCCATCCAACCAGTCATGGACTGAACGAGAATTGCTCCTTGGGGATGTCCAGTCGTACCTCTGGTAGCAGCGGCTACGAACTTTGTCTTGAAATCATTGACGACGTTCACGACACACGTATCGTACAAAGTCTTTGCGGGGATGCTCATGATGAATTTGAGGGCGGGCGAAAAATATCAAAATTTGTCTACCGAAGCTCACGGATGATCTTTTCTTTCATCAAAAAATTTTTTGAATTTTCACTTTTTAATTTATTTCTCCAACTTTTTTCTTCTAAATTTTAATTTTCCTCAAACATGACTATAGTAGATATCTTAAACCAATTCGTCGCATTTTACTGTTTCATTTATATGGATATTTATTTCAGACATAACAATTGCAAGAAATGGACCATATAAAGGGTCTGAAGACATCTTCTTAAATATTATTTTCGTATATTTTGTATGGGTTATATGATGGTTAAAATAAAGCAAAAAGTGTATGAGGAATATAATAGGGATTAGAGCATAAGTAAATATAAAGTTGTCACAGTCTGAAATAATATAAGTATGTTAAACTTATAGGTTCTGGAGAAAAATTATCTCTACCGCGTATTAAATGTGATAGTACCATATTATTTTCGTATATTTTGTAGGGGTATGTGATGGTTAAAATAAAGCAAAAAGTGTATGAGAGAGATAACAGGAATAGATATATAAGTAAATATAAAGTTGTCATATGCCGTTACCAGATGTGACATAAAAAAAGATCCATTTATTTTCTGAAAAAGAAAAATAAAATCCGTCCGGGTTTTTAGAAATCAGTCGATATGGAGGAGAATTATATCTCGGTTACCATCTCAGAAGTGACTATTGGTTTGTTAAATCAATCCTGGTACTCGATTTTAACTAATTTAAAATATACTAGAATCAAAAGATTCAGAATTAGGGGACGTCCGTTAGGGCTGATTGGTGAGCTATTAGAATTAGATTCTACGGATATGTTAACAATAGTACGCGAAGCTATACGGTTTAAATGTGATGTCTTTATATTCGAAGGTTTAGATTTTAAATCATTTGAGGGTGCTCAAGCATCTATATCTTTACCTGTCGTTTCTGTACATTTCGAGAAATGTAATAATGTCAAGATGTTTGTTTCCCAAGTTTTCAATCTATATTCTAATATATTACATTTCCAACACCAATTATGCGATTACGATCAACGGCATCGAGTAAATGATGTGACTTTTTCTCATTGTCATGATGGTTATATCGAACTAAAACGACAAGTTATTTGGGCATTAGAAAGAAATTATAGATTTAAATTTATTCGATATATCAAGTTTCAAAATAAATCTATATATCACAAGGGGGAGCAAGATAAGTTAAATTGCGATACAAATAAATTATTAAGAAGGAATTTGGTTGGTAGATTAATACGTAGAGATGCTATTGCTACCCTACTTGGAATAAACCGATTTAGACGTAAAAATGTATTGAGCTCACAGCCTAGAGATATTATCCTGATTATAGCTGGTATGTTATGGAAGAAAAAGGAAGAGTATTGTAACGTATTAGGATTAGCAGGTAAATTAGAAGGTTTCGACACTGAATTCATTTATGCTAAATCCCAATTACCGAGAGGAAACGAGGAGTCACTCACCGTTGTTTACAATGAAATTGATGGCAATTCTTTTAGGGATTTAAAAGAATTGCAACATAAGAAAATTACGTTAGATAAGCTAATAATACATACCGCAGATCCTATCCCTGATACATATCCAGACGCAATAAGATTTAAACTTATACCTAATTTATTTGCTATTTTGATAGATACTAGAACCAAACTTCTTGAAATATACAATATGAACTTCGAAAAAGATACTATCATGCGGGAACCTGTCGAACCTGTCGATGCAAAAGAAACTTTAAACGGGGACGATTCTAAAATAGAAGTATTTAGAAATATGGACTATACTAAAGCGCAATTGACAGAAATTAGGCTC
>Ga0182030_10011427_pt1 | contig 17927 bp, 14 predicted proteins | sample 812S3MmetaG_FD_121299 | JGI IMG/M metagenome (GOLD analysis project Ga0182030, IMG submission 121299) | Permafrost microbial communities from Stordalen Mire, Sweden - 812S3M metaG (Illumina Assembly) | ecosystem: Environmental > Terrestrial > Soil > Wetlands > Permafrost | place: Sweden...
GCTTTCGAAAGCACGGGGATCAGATAGAGGCGGCGGGACTTGCGTAGGGTCATGGGCGCTAAACCAGAGTCGCAAACCATTATGCTGGAAGCCGGCATTGTTTCGCTAATGAAATCGGCAGGAAAAGTGGACTTTTTTGAATATGGTCGTCCAAGCCGACGCTTGCCCTCGGCCCAGGCGGCGCAGCAGCGGCCTCCCGGTCCGGCAAGTGTGCCATGCTAAAAAGGATAAGGAGGCAGGTTGGCGACCATCAGTGAAATTGCCGAAGTCGTAGGAGCGCCCGTCCCCTCGGCCGCCTACGAGATCCTGCGGGTGTCCGGCATTGAAGCCGCGACGCCGGTGGCGCTGGTCTTCGCGACTGATGCGGCGACGCTCTTCGCCGCCCTGAACTCGACCGCCGGAGCGATCCTTACCCGGCCGGCGTTGCTTCAGCCCGACGCCTCGGTGCCTGTCGGCCAGCCCGCCCTGGATCTGTCCGACCCCCGTCTGCTTCCGGTCGCCGAGCCGCGTTACGCCTTCGCCCTCGCCGCTCGCTTTCTCGAGTCGCGGGAGCGGGCTTCGCCGGCCCTGATCGGCCGCGAGTCCGCCACCAGCGATTCCGCAACGCGGATTCATCCCACGGCAGTGCTGGGCGCCGGCGTGCAACTGGGGCCGGGCTGCAACATTGGCCCGCACGCAGTCCTCGGGGACGGCGTTATCCTCGGCGAGGGCTGCATGGTTCTGGCCAACGTCACGATTTATTCCGGCACCGCCATAGGCAAGCGGGTCGTCGTTCAGGCCGGCGCCGTGCTCGGCTCAACAGGATTCGGCTACGCACGCAACTCCGCCACCGGGGAGTACATTGCGTTTCCGCAGCAGGGCACGCTGGCCATCGGCGACGACGTGGAGATCGGCGCCAACACCACCATCGACCGGGGCGCGCTCGGCGAGACCCGCATCGGCGCGGGCACGAAGATCGACAACCTGGTCCACATCGCCCACAACTGCATCGTCGGCCGGAATGTCATCATCGCCGCGCAGACCGGCATTAGCGGCTCCAGCGTCATCGATGACGGGGCTGTTCTCGGCGGCCAGGTCGGCCTGGGAGAGCATGCCTACGTTGGCCCCGGCGTAATCCTGGGCGGAGGGGCCGGCGTCCTGAGCCACAAGAAGGTTCGCGGTCCCGGCGAGGTCTTCTGGGGCAGGCCGGCGCGCCCGCTGAAGCAATACCTGCGCGATCTCGCCCGCCTCAGCCGTCACTGATCCCTGAGGCTGAATGGCGATTGTTGTCATTGGCGGACAAGCGAAGGACGTTGGTAAAACCGGCGTAGTGTGCGCGCTGATCTCGGCGCTGCCGGAGCGGCGCTGGATCGCCATCAAGATCAGCTCAGCCCATGGCGGGTCCGGAGACCGCGCTGCTGGCGTCACACGCGTTATGGCGATCGCCGAGGAGCGCGACCCCACGACAGGCACGGATTCATCTCGCTATCTCGCTGCCGGGGCCGTGCGCGCTTTCTGGGTGCGCACCGCCGAGGGCCAACTGGCACAGGCCATGCCCGGCATTCGTGCCGCAATGGCCGCTGCGGAGAATGTGATCCTGGAATCGAACAGCATTCTTGGCTGGCTCCAGCCCGATCTCTACGCGACCGTGGTTGACCCGCGCATTGCCGCCTTCAAGGCCTCCGCACTGCGCTATCTGGACCGCGCCGACGCCATCCTTCTATGTGCTGAAACGACGCGGCAGTCCAACTGGAGCGGCGTCTCGTTCAAGGCGATGGAGCACACCCCAACCTTCCGGGTCGCACCGCCCTGCTACGACTCTGTCGAGTTCAATTCCTTCGTGGCGCGGAAACTGGAAATCGTGGGGAAAGCGTCTCCTCCCAGCCAGTAGAATCCGAAGCTTTCCAAATCGGGGCCGCGGTCAGTCGGCGTCGTCCGTCAGCGCGTCCATGTAGGCAACGTCGAGCGCAGTGCCTTGGACCGCGACGAACTCGTTGTCGATCTCGGACCCGTCGATGGTGCTGAATATATGCACCTGGCCTCCATACGCCGTGTAGACCTTTTCAAAGTTCTGCACCCAGCAAAGGCCGGTGAGGCTGCCGTAGTAGATCAGGTTGTCTTCCTGGTTGGGATAAAGAACCTGCATTGCCGTGCTGTTGGGCGTCATGCTGGGTATCACCTGCGCGCGCGTGGTGGCGCCAATGCCGACCCAGACGACGCCGTTGTCTTTGGTTGTGCCATCGATGGACGCGCTCCAAGCAGGGGTGGTGCTGCCCGATGTTCCCGCTTGCTGCACCACCTCGGTGTTGGTTCCGTCCGTGACCTGCTGGCCCACCGTATAGGCCGTGCCGGCGGCCCAGGCGGGCAGGATCGCGCTGCTGCCCGGGATAAAGCGGGTCAGGCATCCATAGTTTGCGGACTGCGCGATGACGCCCAGGGATGCCTGCCTGGCGCGCTCGCCGGTAGCGCAGTATTGCGATCCGATCCACAGCGTGTTGTTGTCTGCGAACAGCATCTTCGAATGGGTGCCGTCGGCGATGGAATAAACGTTGGTGACGGTGTTGGTCGCCTGGTTCAGCAACGACAGGTTGCCCGCGAACATGCCGTCCGGCTGGAGTTGCTGGCCCGCCAGGTAGAGCGTCGTGCCGTCGGAGATCGCGGCGGTCACGCCTCCCGGCACCGGCACATTGGCGATCATGGGGTTCGGCTGCGTGGGCGACGAGGGGATGACGTTATTGTTCAGCGGCCCCTGCTGCAGCAGGGTAACGCTCGCGGTTGTGCCGCCGCACTCCGGCCCGCAATTCAGCACATAGGCGGTCGTGCCATCCAGCGAGAAGTAGACGTTATAGGGTCGGTCGTAGGTCCCGGGGACGGAAACCGCACAGTAGACCGGCAGCAGGTTCGGTTCGCAATCGACGGAGCCGGTAGCGGCAATGGCCGCCACGTTGCTCGCGTACTGGCCCTGGCTCAATCGGAAAATCCGATAAAGCACATTGCTGTTGCGCACCATGGCCAGCGCCACCGTGTCTCCCTTGTTCGCAACCACCTTGAACACATTGGGAATGTTGAGCCCGTAGCTGCCCCCGTACTCATTGTCAACGATCTCCAATACGCCGGCCGCTTCTTCGGCCCCGTAGAAGCGCGTGAAGGCAGTAGGCACGGAAACCGCGTTCGACCCGGATTGAAAGGTGCCCACCAAGCCGGCAGACGATTCCGTCGAGTAGTTGATATTGGTCAGGCTGCCATCGCTATTGGAATAGACAAAGCCGCGCAACTCTGAAGGAAAGTTCATGATCGTGCCCGGATACCCCGACGAATAGCCTGAGATCTGAAAGCTCGGGACCGTGTCCTGGACGTTGCTCCGGATGTCCCGCGACGCATCGACGATCTGCAGGCTGCCGGAACTGCCGTTGGCAGTCACGCCGATCATCACCCGCTGGGCGAGCTGGCTGGGCGGTACCGGGCGGCCCGCAAAATTGTACTCGGGAAATTTGTAGTAGTAGTACGCGTTGGAGTGGCAGGAGCTGAGTCCGAGCGCCGACATCGCGAGCAGCAGACCGCAGATCAGCCGAAACCCGGCGGAGGGTCGAAATACCCTGTCCGGCTCTACCGAATTGTCGATTGAGAATGCTTCCGACGACGAACTGGGGATCGGATAACTGCCGGACCCGCGGACAAAACGACTTCGATTCTTCAACGTGGACAACTCCAACCTTCGTCGTGCGAGAGGATTTCGTTACCCTTACTATACCAAAGGAAGGGGCTCGAGACGGCGCTGCGCGGGCTTGGCGGTGGCCTCGAACCTGGACTCCCGTCCTCGAAATAGGATGCTCCCTCGAGCGCCGGCAGATGCGCTGTCGGCAGAACAGGGAATAAACTCGTTCGTGATCGGAAACGAGGCTCGGCATGGCGGGATTTGAAGAACACCTGACCCAGTTGGAGACGGTGGTGGAGAAGCTGGAGCGCGGCGACCTGACACTGGATGAGTCGCTGCGGCTGTTCGAAGAGGGAATGAAGTTGTCGCAGGCATGCAAGGCGGAGTTGGAACAGGCGGAGGGGCGAATCCAGGTGCTGATGGAAGGCAAGGACGGCGCGATGCGCGCAGCCGACATGGAGACCGAAGAAGACAGCGAAGAGACCGGCTTGGAAGAGGAGGAAGACGAGCAGTAGCGGCGGGTCCCGATCAGTAGCGGGGGATTGTGGGGTCGATGCTGCGGGACCAGGCGTCGATGCCGCCGGCCAGGGATTGAGCGCGCTCGAAGCCCTGGTTGCGCAGCCACAGGGCGACCGACAGCGAGCGCTGGCCGTGGTGGCACAGGACGACGATGTGCGCATCGGGGTCGAGTTCGGCGTGGGCGCGCGAGGTGACCTCGCCCATGGGCATCAGCAGGGAATCGGGCAGCCTGGCGGCCTCGAACTCCCACGGTTCGCGGACGTCGAGCAGGACGGGTGGATCGAGCGGCGCATCGGAACGAAGCTGCGCGAAGGCCTGCGGGGTGATCTCAGGGTCGGCCGGGCTTGCGGGCGGCAGGGACATGGGTCAAGCATACCGTCGCAACCTTCCTTCCCGATAGGCGCGCCGGTTGACCGCAGGCGGCCAAAGTGCATCTAACCAACCACATCCGCCCTGGCTTGCCGCGGGGTGCGCGGCGAATGGATACTGGATAGATGCAGTTCGGAAGGTGACCGTGCTCGAGAAAGTTTTGATTGTGGAAGACGAGGCGCACGCGCGCAACGGGCTCACCGAGTTGGTGGCGTCGTGGGGATTTCGCGCTGAATGCGCCGAGGACGGTGTCGAGGGCCTGGAACGCGTGCGCCAGTGGTCGCCCGGCATCGTCGTCACCGACCTAAAGATGCCGCGCATGGATGGCATGGAGCTACTCACCCGCGTTCGCGAGTTGGAACCGCGCGCGGTGGTGATCATGCTGACCGCGCAAGGATCGATCGAGTCGGCGGTGGAGGCCATGCGCGGCGGCGCGTACGACTACATCCCCAAGCCGGTGGACCCGGCACGCCTGCGCGCCGTCCTGCAGAATGCGAATCGCCAGCACGAAGCGAATGCCAACATCGAACAAGAGGCCAGGCGGCGCGGACCGGGAGTCCTGGGCGGGCTCGTCGGCCCCTCGCCGCAGATGAAGGCAATCTTCCAGTTGATTGAGCGGATCGCGCCGTCGAACGTCTCGGTGCTGGTCACGGGGGAGAGCGGTACCGGCAAGGAGCTGGTGGCGCGATGCCTGCACGATCTCAGTTCGCGGCGGTCTAAGCCGTTCGTCGCGGTCAACTGCGCGGCCATCCCGGAGACGTTGATCGAGAGCGAGATATTCGGCCATGAGAAGGGCGCATTCACCGGGGCCGTTGAGCGCCGCGCCGGCTGCTTCGAGCTTGCCGAAGAGGGAACCCTGCTGCTGGACGAGATTGGCGAGATGCCCATGGCGACCCAGGTCAAACTGCTCCGCGTGCTGGAAGACCGCAAACTTCGCCGCCTGGGCAGCAAGGCGGAGACGCTCGTGGACGTGCGCGTGGTGGCGGCGACCAACAAGGACCCGCAGCAGGCGGTGGCCAGCGGACAACTGCGCGGCGATCTGTTTTACCGCCTCAACGTCTTCAACATCCAGATGCCTCCCCTGCGTGAGCATCCCGGCGATATTCCCGCCATTGCCGCGAAGATGATTGAAGAGATGAACCAGCGCCACGGGTGTTCGATCGTCGGGATTGCGCCGGGCCTGCTGGACCGGCTGCTGGCCTACGACTGGCCGGGCAATGCTCGCGAGTTGCGCAATACCATTGAGCGCGCGACCATCCTGGCGCGCAAGGGCGAGATCAAAGTCGAGCATCTGCCGCTGCACTTTGGCGAGCCGGGCTACGCTACCCGCCCAGCGCCGGCGTCCGAGCCTCAGATCGCACCGCCGGCGCGCGACGACGACCGCACCGTTCGCGTGCAGGTGGGCACCACGGTGGACGAAGCGGAGCGGCAACTGATCCTGAAGACCCTACATTCCACGCACAACAACAAAACGCGCGCCGCCGAGATACTCGGCATCACCACCAAGACGTTGCAAAACAAGTTGAAGGAGTACTCCAGCGCCGCTGCGGGCAGCAGCGCAGTGAGCGCCGTAGTGGATGTGCCTGCCGTTTTGGCGGAGTAGCGTATGCGGCTCAGAACGAAGCTCGTGCTCACGGCCAGCGGTCTTACCTTCGCCATCGTGCTGGTGTTGTCGACAGTATTTCTGTCCCAGCTCCTGCGCCAGCGGATTGAGCAAACCTTTTCCGCCAACGACGTTCTCGCCAAGGAAGTGCGGCTGGCCACAATCGAGGCAGTGGAGACCGGACTGCGCGCGCACCCGCCCCCGGACGCCGCCGAGGATCCGCTGCACGCAGCAGTGATGGATGCGTTGCGCAGCGATCAGGATTTGCAGAGCGCCATGGACCGGGTGGTGCGCTATTCCGAGCCGGTGCAGGATGTCAGCGTCACCGACGCGCACGGCTTCACCATGGTTTCCACCGATCCCGACGCGATCAATCAGCGCGCAGCCTATCGCGATAGCTTCGCCCGCCTGCGCGACGGCAGCGTGTACCAGCAGGTGCGCGAGATCTTCGGTGCGCCCCGGGTGCTGGACATCGTGGAACCGCTGGACCGCGACGGCATGCCGTTTCTGGTGGTCCACGTCGGGGTGCGGTCGACGTTTTTGCGTTTCGCGCTTGAACCCTGGCTGCGTGCCTCGCTGGAGTTCGTGCTGCTGGCAATTCTGGCTTCGGTGGCTGCCGCCGCACTGCTCTCCGCGGTTGCACTGCATCCGCTCAAGGCCATCGGCGAACAGTTGGAGCGGCTTACGCTCACCCGCGGCGACCCGCCCCACGGTGCGCTGCTCGATTTGCCCGCAAAGCTGCGCGATCCTCGGCTGAAGGAAGCCGACCCCATCGGCCGGGTCACCCGCACCATCGACCGCCTTGGCCAGCAGATGCGCAGCCGCGAGGAGGGCTACACCGCGCTGCAGGCAAACCTCGACCACATGCTGGACACCCTGCGCGACGGCGTGCTGCTGATTGCCCCGGACCGGCGCGCCGTAATGGTTTCCGACGCCGTAGCCCACTTTCTCCAGCCATTGGGCGCCGCTTCGCACGCCTCCGCCGTGGATGACATGGTGGGCAAGCGGCTGGAGGAGATTTTTCTCCCGGAAACAACGCTGGGCGCGGTGGTGCTGGCCGCCTTCGCGCGGGGCGCGCAGATGTCGGCGGAGACAGTGACCCTGGAAGACGGGCGCCAGGTGCAGCTATCGCTCGATCGCATTGGCGAGGACGGCATCGATCGCCCCGGCGAACCCCTTCGCAGCATGGGCACGCTGGTCACCCTGCGCGACACCGGCACCGCGCTGGAACTCGAGCAGGAGTTGGAGGTTGCGCGGCGCCTCGCCGCCATCGGCAGGCTTACCGCAAATGTCGGACACGAGGTCAAGAATCCGATTAACGCTATGGTGGTCCACCTGGAGCTTCTGCGGGGAAAACTGGCGGCTGGCGTGTTCGAACGCGAGAGCGCCCAGAAGCACGTGGACATCCTCGCCGATGAGATGCATCGCCTCGACCGCGTGGTGGAGACGCTCGCCGATTTCTCGCGGCCCATGGAACTCGATCTGCGCGAGCACGATCTGCGCCGGGTGGTGGAGCGGACCCTGGAACTTGCCGGCGAGGAGCTGAAGGAGCATGGGGTCCGCGTCGAGCTCGAATCGCCGGTGCCCGTGCCCGTGCGGGTGGATGCGGAGCTGATGCGCCAGGCGCTGCTGAACCTGCTGCTCAATGCGATGCAGGCGATGCCCTCCGAGGGCGTCGTGCGCGTCGCCGTACGTCGCGACCATCGGCTCGCGATTGTGGAGATCGCGGACAACGGCCTGGGCATTCCCGCCCCTTTGCTGCCGCGAATCTTCGACCTCTACTTCACCACCAAGGCTAAGGGAAGCGGCATCGGCCTGGCCATGACCTATCGCATTCTGCAGTTGCACGGAGGCGCAATGAAGGTGCGGTCCAACGCCGATCCTGCGTCGCCGGAGCGAGGCACGACCTTTACCCTCAACATTCCCCTCTCCACCGCGCCGGCCAGCGAAAGCCGCAAACCGGTGCAGCTCGCAAGCGTTCCCGGCAGCAACCCGCATGCGGTCGACGCCGAACCTGCGACCGCAGTTGCCGCTGGCATGCAGGAAATGGAACGGAAGGGAATCGCATGACCCGGCAGCGCCATCCCGCGCAACCTCTTCGCGGCAGTCTCGCTCGCGCGGGTCTTGCTCTCCTGCTGTCTGCGCTGTTCGTCGGCGGACTTGGCGGATGCCGGCGCAGGGCTCTGCGGCCGGTGCTTCCCCTCGCCTCGCTGGCGCCGATCGAGTTGGAGGCAGCCATAGATCCCGACTCGCTGCCGATGATTGAGCTTGTGCCCCCGCCGGAGCTTGGTCCTCTGCCGCCGCCGCCACCTCCCGCCAAGCCGGTCCCGAAGAAGACGCCTGCAACCAAGGAGGAGGCGCAGCCCGCGGTGCAGGCTGCTGCCGCGCCGGAGTCGGCCGCGCTGGCCATCGGAGTGCTTTCCATCGGCGGAGATGCGGCGCCCCAGAGCCAGCAGACCGCGCGCGACCTCATCGCGGCAATCACCAAACGGATCGCGGCGCTTCCGTCAAAGATTGCGGACGCCCGCAAGGAACAGGTCCGCCAGGTGCGTCACTTCCTCGACCAGGCGCAGCAGGCGCTGAACTCAAACGACGCCGACGGCGCCATCAACCTGGCCACCAAGGCGAAACTCCTCATGGACGACCTGGAAAAGAAGTAGAAGCAGAGGTCGCTGAAAAACTCGTCTCTGAGATAGGCCGGGACTTTAGAGGTTGCTGAAAACCCGTGGTTCCGTCTTTTCGGAGTAGCAGCGGCCTTTAGGCCGCGGTAAAGGGTCAACAGAATCAAGGGGCTTTAGCCTCGGGTCCGCTCTGCAAAGGTTTATCCAAACACCAACGGCAGAGCCGAAGCCCTGCCGTTGTCTGTGTTTCTTTTCACGCGAAGCGTCGAGAACCGCGCGAAGCGCCCTAAACCTTCGCCAGGACTCCCACCGTATTGATCGTCTTCAAAATCCGCGAGACGATCTGGTACGGGTCGCCCTCCGAATTCGGCCGGCGGTCTTCCAGGTAGCCCTTGTAACCGTTCTTGATGAAGTTCACCGGCAAGCGGATCGAGGCCCCGCGGTCCGAGAGACCATAGCTGAACTTGTCGATCGCCTGGGTCTCGTGTAGTCCGGTCAGCCGCAGATGGTTGTCCGGGCCATATACGTCGATGTGCGCTGCAATGTTGTCCTGGAACGCCTTCATCAGCGCCTCGAAGTACTCCTTGCCGCCCACTTCGCGCAGGTACTTGGTCGAGAAGTTGCAGTGCATGCCGGACCCGTTCCAGTCGCCCTTGATCGGCTTGCAGTGCAGTTCCATCTCCACCTCGTACTTCTCGCACAGACGCATCATCAGGTAGCGCGCCGTCCATACATCGTCGGCCGCCTTGGCTGAGCCTTTGGCGAAGATCTGGAACTCCCACTGCCCCTTCGCCACCTCGGCGTTGATGCCCTCATGATTGATGCCGGCCGCCAGGCACAGCTCCAGGTGCTCTTCTACGATCTGCCGCGCGATATTCCCCATGTGCTTGTAGCCCACACCGCAGTAGTACGGGAACTGCGGAATGGTAGGGTGGCCGTCCTTCGGGAAGCCCAGCGGACGCCCATCCTTAAACAGGAAGTACTCCTGTTCAAGACCCACCCAAAGGTCGGGGTCGTCGATGATGGTGGCGCGCGCGTTGGTGGAATGCGCCGTCCCGTCCGGATGCATCACTTCGCTGAGAACGATGAAACCGTCCTTGCGGCTGGCGTCCGGATACAGCGCCACCGGCTTCAGCACGCAGTCCGAACTCTTGCCCTCGGCCTGCATGGTCGAGCTGCCGTCAAAACCCCAGTTCGGCACGTCGGCAAGAGTTGGCGCCTTCTCAAATGCCTTCACCAGGGTCTTGCCGCGCAGACCGGGAACCGGCTTCTTGCCGTCCAGCCAGATGTATTCCAGTTTGTACTTTGTCATAGTGCAGGCATCTCCTCGCTGCTTTAGGTTTGTCTTGAAGAAAACTCGGATACCTCTTCAACCTAGCCGCGAGGGCATAAAGAACTCATAAAGATTTCGAGCAATACGCTGACAAAAATGAAACTTACCGGTGCCGCGCCAGCAGCACCATCGCCAGGAACAGCACAAACGGGATCAGCGCCAGCATCCCGTAATACAGGAACTGCCGCATCTTGTTCGAACGGCGTTTCTTCCAATTCGTCAGTTCCGTCCGCGTCGCCACGCCCACCTGGTCCAGGTGTTCCAGGTCCTGCGCAAACGAGTGGGCCGATGGATAGCGGTTCTTGGGTTCGCGCTCCAGTGCCCGGTACAGCACCTCCTGCAACTGCGGACTGATGCTCGGCTCAGCCTCGCGCGGCGGCAGGGGATGGTTGATCAGCCGGTCGTTCATTACCGCCAGCGGCGACGGCCCGGAAAACGGCGTCTTGCCCGAGAGCATCTCGTACAGCATCACCCCCACCGCGTACAGGTCGGAGCGTGCGTCCCCGCGCTTGCCCTTCACCTGCTCCGGGCTGATGTAGTCCGGACTGCCCAGCGCCTGGCTGAAGCCCGCGTACGTCAGCCGCTTGGCGCCGGCCTGCGACGCGATCCCGAAGTCGATCAGCTTCAGGCTGTCGTTCGCCCCCACCATGATGTTCTCCGGCTTCAGATCGCGGTGCACCACCCCGTTCTTGTGGATATAGTCCAGCGCCTTCAGAATTCCCCGCGTGATGCCGATTGCCCGCGCCGCCGGCATCTTGCCCTCTTCCGCCATCACCTGGCGCAGCAGTTTGCCGTCCACCCACTCCATCGCCATGTACACCCGCGACCGGTCATCCACCGGGTAGATGCGCATCACGTTGGGATGGTCCAGCGCCAGCCCGATCGCCTCCTCCCGCTGAAAGCGGTCAAACAGCGCCGGGTCCGCCTCCATCGCAAAGTGGGGAATCTTCAGCGCGACCTTCCGTCCATCCCGCAGATCCGTAGCCCGATAGATCGCGGCCATGCCGCTCTCGGCTATCGGTTCGTCAATGCGGAAATGGTCCAGTTGCTGGCCGGTTTCAAGCAATTCAGGAAGACCCATGGCTCGCTCTCGTGTTCGGACGTCCTCGCCTTCCTTGCTGATCTGCACGGCCGTTCAACGGATGTAGTCCGAGTATAACTGGCCGCCTCGCTGCCGTCGGGTAGGGAACTCCGGCGGCGAATCAGGCTGCGTACCCGCGCCCAGACTCCAGCAAACCCCCTTCCGCGCAAAGAGTGGGTAGAAAACTCGCCAGGAATTCGTAAAGCTAGCTGGGGGAGGGGGTTCCACTACATCAGAACTTGCTTTGCCTGAAGCTGCACGAAGGCCGGCCCTTCCCGATCCGCCTCGCGGTCGGCCTCGTAGCCCACGACGCCCGGCTCGGACGGCGGCCGGATCTCTTCCTGCAGCCTGCGCTCGTCGAACATGCGATGGATCTGGTCCACGGCCGCGGCGAAGCCCGCAGCCGCAACCGGCCGCGAGAAGTAGTAGCCCTGGGCCTCGTCGCAGTTCCGCTGCGCCAGGAATTGCAGGTGTTCCGGCTTCTCCACGCCCTCCGCGATCACCTTGATGCCCAGGTGGTGCGACATAGCAATGATCGTCCGCACCACGGTCGCCGCGTTCGGCTCCGTGATGGCCTTCATCACAAAGCTCTGATCGATCTTCAGCCGGTCGACCGGGTACTGCAGCAGGTAAGAGAAGCTGCAGAATCCCGTGCCGAAATCGTCGATCGCGACGCGCGCGCCAAGCTGGCGAATCTGTTGCAGCTTCTCCAGGTTCGACGCCGAGTTGATCATCAGGGTATTCTCGGTCAGTTCCACCTGCAGGTTCTGCGGCGGAAGCCCGCTCTCTTCCAGCGCCTCGCGGATCGTCTGCAGCAGGTTGCTCTGCTCAAACTGCCGCGGCGACAGGTTGATCGATACCGACAGGTCGGTATTCAGCTCGTCGCACAGAATCTTCGCCTGCTTGCACGATTGTTTCAGCGCCCACTCGCCGATGGCGACAATCAGGCCGGTTTCTTCCGCCAGCGGAATAAACATCGACGGCGAGATCACGCCCAGCTTGGGGTGGTGCCAGCGCAGCAGCGATTCCATCCCGATCACCCGGCCCGTGGTCAGCGAAACCAACGGCTGATAGTGCAGGAACAGCTCCTCACGAGTCAGCGCGTGGCGCAGGGCCGTGTCCATCGACAGCCGGTCCTGCGACTGCTTCAGCATCGCGTCGGCAAACACCTGGTACTGGTTGCGGCCGCCTTCCTTCGCGGCGTAGGTCGCGGCATCCGCGCGTTCCAGCAGGCTGTCCACATCCTCGGCAAAGTCGGGATAGACGCAGACGCCCACGCTGGCGGTAAGGTTTACCTCAAGCTCTCCCACCAGCGCGGTGCTCGACACCCGGTCGACCAGCCGCTTCGCGCATCGCTCCACATCCTCCATGGTTGTAATGTGCGGCATCACCACCACGAACTCGTCCCCGCCCAGCCGCCCCAGCGTGTCCGAGCGTCGCAGCGACTGGCGCATCCGCTCGGCCATTCCCACCAGCACCTCGTCGCCCACGCGGTGCCCCAGCGAATCGTTCATCCGCTTGAAGTGGTCCAGGTCGATTACAAACACCGCCACCTTGCGCCCGTGCAGCATTGCCCGCTCCATGGCTTCCGCAATGCGTTCGCGCAGCAGGGTGCGTCCCGGCAGGCCGGTCAACTGGTCGTGGGAGGTCATGTGGTTCAGGTAAGTCATCAACTGTTTCCGCTCGGTCAGATCCGACGCGATCGCGACAAATCCGCTAATGGCCCCGTTTCCGTCGCGCACCGCCGTGATCGCGACATGCACCGGCAGCGTCGAGCCGTCGTTGCGGATGTACGTCCACTCCCGTTCGTCCACCTCACCCTGGGCCGCCTTGCTCGTAAGCAGCGCAAAACCCTCCAGACTGTGTTCGTCTTTCGCCATATTCTCGTCCGGCTTGCGGGTCAGTTCGTGTGGATCGTGCAGGCTGGTCAGCGCGAGTTTGCCCACCACCTCCGCGCGCGTGTAGCCGGTCAGCCGTTCTGCGGCCGCGTTCATCGCCTGAATCACGCCGTCGGGATCGGTCTCAATGATGCTGTACGGGGCGTTTTCAAAGACGGAATTGCTGAAGTTCGACAGATTCCGATAGCGCTCTTCGCTGGCCTTGATTTCACTGGCATCGCTGGTGGTAACGGCCAAGCCGTCGCCGAGTTTGGTCACTCGTTGACGCAGCCACAACTCGCTGCCATCGTCCAGGCGCGTGGAAAACTCCTCACTCAAAGGCTCACCGGTAAGGACAACAGCGCGGTATTTGTCGTAGATTCCCCCGGTCCGGTTCGCGGGGAACTGGACGCACATGTCCTGCCTCAGCAGCGTCTGGCGCGGCCTGTTCAGCAGCTTCTCAGCATGCGAATTGATATAGGCGTAGCGAAAATCCACGATCTCGCCGGCCAGGTTCCGCACCGAGTCGAGGATGAAAAAGGAGTCCGGGGAGACCTCTGCCGCAGCAACAAAACATGCATGATCCTCGCTTGCGCTGCGATTGGCCGCCGCCTGGTTCCGCTCCCGCCAAACCAGCAGAATCGTCGTCAGAAACACGGTTCCCCAGATGAACGCCTTGGCCAGCGACGAGGCAGGCGTCCCACGCCCCTCGCCAAGCATGGGCACCAGGATGAGCAGCGCCACAATTCCCGCTGTGAGTTGGATTATCCGGATGCGCCGGGAGCCCTTCAACCTTCGGTTAATCAAAAGAACGCCTGCCTTCCATGACCACTCTGCGACCGGAAACTCGAGTCGGGGTGCGGCTCAAGTTGCTGGGACTGCTCAACTTCGAGCATCTAGCAAGGCTAGCAATTCGCTAACTCAAATGAAACTCCCCGGCATGGGTCGCCGGCTACAACTTCCAGGCTATATTGGCATCCTGCCAGCTCCGAATCAGGGCATCCGCCGGAGTTTATCTTTCCGGTGCATTCGCAGCCATCCACCCATGCAGCTGCATCCAGTGCTGCAGCAGAGCCGGCCAAACCTCCAGTTCCGCCAATCCCTTCAAGCCCTGCCCCATCCCGGTCCCGTGCGGACCCAGTTCGAAGATGTGCAGTTCTGCCGGCACTCCCGCGCGCTTCAGCGCATCGTAGTACGCGGTTGCATTCAGCGAGTTCACCGTCTGGTCTCCCGTGGTCGAGTAGATGAAGCTCGGCGATGTCTCCCTGGTCACATGCCTCGCAGGCGAAATCGTGTCCAGCATCTCCGGAGTGGGATTGTCCCCCACCAGCGACTCCATGTTTCCCGTCCGCGGAATCGAAGCGTCCATCGAGAAGCGCGCATACGAGAAGATGGCGAAGTCGGGATGAGCGCTGACCCGTTCCACCGGATCGGGACTCTTTCGATCGCGTTCGTCCGGCTCGGTGGCCAGGGTTGCAGCCAGATGTCCGCCGGCGGAAAAGCCCCAGACGCCAATCTTCCTTTGATCGATTGCGAACTCCGCCGAGTGGCTGCGCACCCAGCGCACCGCCCGCGCGCCGTCCAGCATCGGTACGGGGAACCGGTAGGCGGGCGACAAGCGATACTGCAGCACAAAGGCCGCGACCCCATGCGCAGCCAGCCACTTTGCCTCTACCGCGCCTTCCTTGTCCGTTTCCAGGTATTTGTATCCACCGCCGGGAAGCACGATGACAGCCGAACCGACCGCGGCGCCGGCAGCCGGATAAGAAACCCCTGCGCCAGCCGGCGGATAGTAATAGAGCTTTGGCACATCGCCGGGTGCCGAGCCCTTGGCCAGGGGCGCGCCCTCGGGCCACAGCACGATCACCCTTGCGAAGCCGGTTGGAAGCGTGCTGCCGGCGCCGCCGACCGGTACCGGGACTCGATTCTGCGCCTGCGCCGCGGTCAGAGACCAGAGCAGGGCAACCGACAGCAAGGGGATGCGATTCATGGCGCTGCCAGCATACCTCAACCGGGTTCGGGTTTTTCGCTCGCCCAGGCGAATTTTCGTCCGCGGGCGGCAACCGCTGGCGATCATCCGCGTCTATCTTCTAAGAATGAGACTTGCAGGAACATCTGCCTTCGTCTGGTTTGCCTGGATCGCCGCGCTGCTGCTGGTAGCCGCCGGCAATACCTGGCCTGCGCGTGCGCAGCAGCACCCAACCATCAATCAGGCCCCTGCTGCAAGCCCGGCCGCCGCAGCCCAATCGACCGACACCGCAACCAGCACTCTCCGTGAGGATGCGCGCCTGGTCAATGTCCCGGTCACCGTTTACGACAAGAAAGGGGAATTGGTCCAGAACCTCACCAAGGACAATTTCCTGCTCCAGGTAGACAAGACCGCCCAGACCATCCGGTATTTCAACCTGGACACCGACCTTCCGCTTAGCCTGGGCCTGCTGGTCGATACCAGCATGAGCCAGCGCGATGCAATTGATGACGAGCGGGCAGCCAGTACCGCTTTTCTGGACGACATGCTCAACGGTCCCGCCGACCGTGACAAAGCCTTCGTCATCCAGTTCGCCCGGGAGACCGATCTGCTGCAGGACACCACCAGTTCCAAGCCCAAGCTGCAGGCCGCTCTGAAGCAACTTCAGACGTCGTCCTACGCGGGCGATTCCCAGTCCGGCGTCAGCCCCGTCCCGAGCAACAGGGGCCCCGGTTCCGGTTCCGGCTCCAGTTCTGGCGGGGCGCGACGCGGCGGCGGCACGACGCTCTACGACGCGCTGTTCCTTTCGTCCGACGAGCTGATGAGCAAGTTGAAGGGCCGCAAGGCTGTGATCATCCTCTCGGACGGCGTCGACCGCGGCAGCAAGGAGACGCTGATGTCGTCGATCGAGGCGGCCCAGCGCGCCGACACCATCGTTTACGCCATCTACTTCAAGGGCAGGGAACAGTCGAATCCGGACCGGGGCTTCCATCAGGGGAATCCCAGGGACGAATGCGGCAACCCCGGCGGCGGTTACCCTGGAGGCGGCTATCCGGGTGGGTATCCCGGCGGCTACCCCGGAGGGAATCCGGGCGGCTGCTCTCCTGGCCAGCGCCGTCCGCAGGACATCTCCGCTCCCGACGGCAGGAAGGTCCTTGAGCGCATGGCCGACGAGACGGGAGGACGGCTGTTCGAGGTCAGCAAGAAGCAGACGACGGCGGACATCTACAAGGAGATCGGCAAGGAGCTCCGCGCGCAATACCGGCTGGCGTTCACTCCGGACGAGAAGACCGGCTCGGACGGCTACCATCGCATCGACTTGGAGCTGTCGAAGTCCAGCCCCAAGGACCTCTACATCCAGACCCGCGAGGGCTACTATGCCGGCGATTAGAGCGGTTTCACAATTACCTTGCCCTCGGATGCGTTGTGCAAGGCGGTTTTCCTTGAGGGAAAACCGCGCGACCAGTATTGGCACTGGATACGCCGATTATGAAACCGCTGTGCCTGCGGCTGCGCGGTTAGAAGTGGTCGGCAAGATTGCGAAATGCAGCCACCTCCAACAGGCGCTGGCCGGGTGGAGGCGCGGAGACGGCTTCGTGCTCCAGCACCCATGTGGCGCCATGGGGAATGAAGACCGCGTGCAGACCGGCGGCAAGCGCGGGATTGATGTCCGACCTGGGGCTGTTGCCGATCATCCAGGTGGTGGCCGCGTCGCAGACGTGGCCGGAGGCCAGCATTCGATAGGCCTCCGCGGTCTTCTCGGGCAGCACTTCGATGGCACGGAAATGCGGCTGCAGGCCGGAGCGGCTGAGCTTGTCGCGCTGCTCGAGAGGGTCGCCCTTGGTGACCAGGATGCACCGGTGACGAGCGGCCAGCGCGGGCATGGTCTCCGCTACACCAGGCAACAGCTCAATCTCCTGGTCGGCGATGGACTGCGCAAAGCTGAGGACGCGCGCGTGTTTCTCCGCGGTCAGCGGCTGGCCGGTGAGTTGCTCGAAGCACGCGACCAGGGACTTGCGAAAACTCTTCAGCCCGTAGCCGGACTCGGCGATGGTGGCGCGCTCGCAGGCGTTCAGACGCTCCCGCACCTCGGCGGGCGTATGCACACGGTGGTCCAGGTAGGAGATGAACGCGGCGATGGCACGCTCAAAATAGATGTTGTTCTCCCACAGCGTGTCGTCGGCGTCGAACAGGAGGGTCTGGCCGGGAGGCTGGCGGACGGATTGGGCGTTGGCGATCACAGGCGGAATATGGGTTGGAGAGAACGGTATGCATCGGCACAGATTTTCCGGCGAGGCTGAACGCCTGGCTGCACGGGCGAGGTGGTGGCACGAACGGACAAGTTCGGAGATCCTGGACTTCGTCCAGAATGACGGCTTGGGAAGTGCAGTTTGCGAGGTAACGGCTTGGAAGACGAGTGGTGCAGCCCCCCATTTTTTCCCAGGAATGGCCGGGTGTTTTGTTGCAAACAAAGTTGGTTAGTCATAGGGAAGTCCCTTTGTAGTTAACAGAAGTTAATGAGCTGAATTCGCAAGACAACTACGGAGATTCTGGACCTCGTCCAGAGTGACGCTTTGGGAGGTGCAGCTTGCGAGGTAACGGCTTGGGACGGGAGTAGTGCAGGCTCCCATTTTTTCCCAGGAATGGCCGGGTGTTTTGTTGCAAACAAAGTTGGTTAGTCATAGGGGAGTCCCTTTGTAGTTAACAGAGGTTAACGGGCCAAATTCGCCAGGAAAATACGGAGATTCTGGACTTCGTCCAGAATGACGGCCTTGAAGAATTGCAAATGCGATATTTGATGTTTTTGCCACTATGTTAATGGTAGCAGGATGACCATAACTCATCTGCTATGTGGCGAATTTTGCTTAGTGGTCTGGAGTCTGTCAGTTGGCGAGATTTGCACCGCGGCGGGGTCTTGACAA
>Ga0182030_10011429_pt1 | contig 17925 bp, 10 predicted proteins | sample 812S3MmetaG_FD_121299 | JGI IMG/M metagenome (GOLD analysis project Ga0182030, IMG submission 121299) | Permafrost microbial communities from Stordalen Mire, Sweden - 812S3M metaG (Illumina Assembly) | ecosystem: Environmental > Terrestrial > Soil > Wetlands > Permafrost | place: Sweden...
CCATCCGGTCCCCGTCATCGATACCAGGGTCAATCCGGGCGGCACGATTTCGCTCACTTTGACCGTGCCGGTGGTCGCGGCGACCGGGCTCCCGTTGCTGACGGCCACGGTGTAGGCAACTCCAGGCTGGCCTTGGGTGAAAGCGCCTTGATCTGTCATCTGGATAGTGAGGCTGGGGCATGAAACTGTAGTTGTCGCGTTTGACTGGATTGAGCCGCTGTTGCTCGCGCTCGCGGTCGCCGTGTTCGAGTACGCCGCGCAGCTCGATGCCGACGTCCCGCTGGTCACCTGCACTGTCGCCGTCGCGCCGGAGGTCAGATTCCCGAAAGCGCAGCTCAACGTCCCGCTCGCGATCAAGCAAGTCCCCGGCCCGCTATACGCCGGGCTGATGCTCCAACTGACTCCCGTCCCGGTCGGCAACGGGTCGCTCAGCGTCGCTGCCGTTGCCGTTCCCGCTCCGCTATTGGTCACTGCCAGGGTGTACCCGATCGAACCGCCCGCCGGCACCGTCGTGGCGGCCGCTGTCTTCGTCAGTCCCAGCGCCGGGCACTGCACCGTGGTCGTCGCCGACGCTTGCACGGTGCTCGCGTTGCTGGCGCTCAACGTCGCGGTGTTCGAGTACGCCGCGCAGCTCGATGCCGATGTCCCGCTGGTCACCTGCATTGTCGCCGTCGCGCCGGAGGTCAGATTCCCGAAGGCGCAGCTCAGCGTGCCGCTCGCGATTAAGCACGAGCCCGGCCCGCTGTACGCCGGGCTGATGTTCCAACTGATTCCCGTCCCGGTCGGCAACGGGTCGGTGAGCGTCGCCGCGGTTGCCGTTCCCGCTCCGCTATTCGTCACCGCCAGGGTGTACCCGATCGAGCCGCCCGCCGGCACCGTCGCCGCGGCCGCCGTCTTCGTCAGTCCCAGCGCCGGGCAATGCACCGTGGTCGTCGCCGACGCTTGCACCGAACTCGCGTTGCTCGCGCTCAATGTCGCCGTGTTGGCGTACGCCGCGCAGCTCGATGCGGATGTCCCGCTGGTCACCTGCACTGTCGCCGTCGCGCCCGAGGTCAGATTCCCAAATGCGCAGCTCAACGTGCCGCTCGCCATCGAGCACGTCCCCGGCCCGCTATACGCCGGGCTGATGCTCCAACTCACTCCGTTCCCGGTCGGCAACGGGTCGCTCAGCGTCGCCGCGGTCGCCGTTCCCGCTCCGCTATTGGTCACTGCCAGGGTGTACCCGATCGAGCCGCCCGCCGGCACTGCCGTGGCGGCCGCTGTCTTGGTGAGTCCCAGCGCCGGGCACTGCACCGTGGTCGTCGCCGACGCTTGCACGGAACTCGCGTTGCTCGCGCTCGCGGTCGCCGTGTTCGAGTACGCCCCGCAGCTCGATGCCGATGTCCCGCTGGTCAACTGCACTGTCGCCGTCGCTCCCGACGTCAGATTCCCGAAGGCGCAGCTCAGCGTCCCGCTCGCGATCGAGCACGAGCCCGGTCCGCTGTAGGCCGGACTGATACTCCAACTGACTCCCGTCCCGGCGGGCAACGGGCCAGTGAGCGTCGCCACGGTCGCCGTTCCGGCTCCGCTATTCGTCACCGCCAGGGTGTACCCGATCGAACCGCCCGCCGGCACTGTCGCGTTGGCCGCTGTCTTCGTCAGTCCCAGCGCCGGACACTGCACCGTGGTCGTCGCCGACGCCGGCACGGAGCTCGCGTTGCTCGCGCTCGCGGTCGCGGTGTTCGAGTACGCCGCGCAGCTCGATGCCGACGTCCCACTGGTCAACTGCACTGTCGCCGTCGCTCCCGACGTCAGATTCCCGAAGGCGCAGCTCAGCGTCCCGCTCGCGATCGAGCACGTCCCCGGTCCGCTGTACGCCGGGCTGACGTTCCAACTGACTCCGGTCCCGGTCGGCAACGGGTCGCTCAGCGTCGCCGCGGTCGCCGTTCCCGCTCCGCTATTGGTCACCGCCAGGGTGTACCCGATCGAACCGCCCGACGGCACCGTCGCCGCGGCCGCTGTCTTGGTGAGTCCCAGCGCCGGACACTGCACCGTGGTCGTCGCCGACGCCTGCACGGAACTCGCGTTGCTTGCGCTAACGCTCGCCGTGTTGGCGTACGCCGCGCAGCTCGATGCCGATGTCCCGCTGGTCACCTGCACTGTCACCGTCGCGCCCGACGTCAGATTTCCAAACGCGCAGCTCAACGTCCCGCTCGCGATCGAGCACGAGCCCGGCCCGCTATACGCCGGGCTGATGCTCCAACTGACTCCCGTCCCGGCGGGCAACGGGTCAGTGAGCGTCGCCGCGGTCGCCGTTCCCGCTCCGCTATTCGTCACTGTCAGAGTGTACCCGATCGAACCGCCCGCCGGCACCGTCGCCGCGGTCGCCGTCTTCGTCAGTCCCAGCGAGGGGCACTGCACTGTGGTCGTCGCCGACGCTTGCACGGAACTCGCGTTGCTCGCGCTCAATGTCGCCGTGTTCGAGTACGCCGCGCAGCTCGATGCCGATGTCGCGCTGGTCACCTGCACTGTCGCCGTCGCGCCCGACGTCAGATTTCCGAAGGCGCAGCTCAGCGTCCCGCTCGCGATCGAGCACGAGCCCGGTCCGCTATACGCCGGGCTGATGCTCCAACTGATTCCCGTCCCGGTCGGCAACGGGTCAGTGAGCGTCGCCGCCGTCGCCGTTCCCGCTCCGCTATTGGTCACCGCCAGGGTGTACCCGATCGAGCCGCCCGCCGGCACCGTCGCGGTGGCCGCTGTCTTCGTCAGTCCCAGATTCGCCCCGACGGCGAGGGCTGCCACTTCCGAGCCGGTCAACGTGCGACTGTAAAGCCGCATATCGTCAAGAGCGCCGTTCCACACCGCGGAAGAGGTCACGCTCCGGCCTATTTCCAGGGGAAGGCTGACGCTCGCAGGCGCGGTGGCCGTGTCGCTGGCCACCATGACACCGTCCACATACAGGATGGCGGTCGCGCCGTCGTACGTCCCGGTCGCCAGATGCCAGCCGGAGGCCACGGCGCCGCCTTCCGCACACCCGTATTGTGACCCGCAGGAGCCTGTGCTTCCGGTTCCGTTATTCACGATGAACTGGTATATCGTCCCGGTGGCGTCCACGCCCAAATACAGCCCGGCGTCCCGGTTTGTCTCGGCGATTCCCGCAAAAGAGGCTTGTGTAGTGACCACCGGATTCACCCACGCAGATACCGAAAGCGTGGTGCTGAAGGGAATAGCCGGCGTAACCCCGGAACTGTTGGTACCGTTGAAGCTCAAGGCAGAGTTGAACTTCCCCGTGGTCCACGCGGTATTGGACAGCGTGACATTGTACCCGTGCCCGGATTGATCGTGCGCCACGGTCCCCGCATCTTCGTTGAATGGCCAGTAGCCGAGCAACCCGGAGGTCAGCGCAACTCCCGTCGAAAACTGAAAGTTGACCAGGGTGGAGGTGCTGGCCATCACGCTGGCGCCGCTTTGGCTCACAGTGCTATACCCGGACGCCGACGCGGTGACGGTGTACGTGCCGGACGGAATCCCGAACGTGGAGTAGCTCCCTCCAACTCCGGTAATGGCGCCACCGCTGAAACCGCCGCTGGTGAAATCGATATGCGCATTGGCAACGCCCACTCCGTTCGCGTCCAACACCGTTCCGGTGAGGCGCCCCAAAGCGGACAGAAGCAGGTTGACGGTAACGGGGCCACCGCCGCTCAGGACATGGCCGCTCGATGTCGTATTGATGTAATTAGGGGCCGAAGCCGTCAGGGTGTAAGTTCCAGCCGGCACATACAGGGCGTAGGTGCCGGTTGCGCTGGTTACGGCGGTGCCATTAGTCGGATTCGCACCGCCCGATACCGCCGATACCGCCGCGCCGGCCACTGGGACGCCGTTGTAGGTTACGGTGCCGGTAAACTCACCCAGCGTGACGCCCATGGGGATTGTCAGCATGGTGTCCGCGCCGGCCACTACCACGCCCTGTATCTCGACCGTTGGATAGCCGGACGCCGTGACCGTGATGGTGTATGTGCCCGGACTCAGATTGGCGATGCGGAATAGCCCATTGTCATCTCCGCTATTTGCATCGAGGGCCGTGGTGAAAGACTGGCTTCCAGCGGTCACCTGGGCGCCTGTAATAGGATTGTTGGAGCTATCCACTATCTGGCCAGTGAGACTGCCTTGGGTGGCCGGTCCCGGGATACCGCCCAACGCGGCGCCGGCGTTGATGACGCCATATCCGATGTATTGATCCCAGCCGGTGTAGGGTGTTTGTGCCGTTTGCTGAATTCGCTGCGCAACGGCCGCCACCGAGAGACCGGGGTTGGCCATGTACAACAGCCCACCGAGAGCGGCGACATGCGGCGTCGCCATGGACGTCCCTGAGAGGTCGCCGTAATTGGTGACGCCGTCTGAATTAGAGTAAGTCGGGAGGGTGGAGAGAACATTGACACCGGGCGCGGCGATCTTCACCCAGTTGCCGTAATCGGAGAACCCGGCGACCGCGTTGTTATTGTCGGTGGCGGCGACTCCGAGCACGTGATTCCCTTCGCCCGGATACACCAGATCGTTGCCATCGTTATTCCCGGTAGCAGCGACCACCAGCACGTTGTTTTCCCAGGCGGCATCCATCGCCGCCTGCAACGTCTGCGAATAGCCTTTGCCGCCCAAGCTCATGGAAATGACCTGCGCGCCCGCCTGGACCGCATCGTCAATGCCCTGCGTGACGTCAGTATCGGTGCCGTTGCCGCTCGAATCCAACACCTTGATGATAATGAGCTGCAGGGGAAAGCCGAGGGAAGCCACGCCGGTGGCGTTGTTGGTAGCGGCGGCAACGATCCCGGCAACATGGGTGCCGTGGAAGAAGTCGTCTTCCCAGGGGCACGCCGGCGAGGATATGGTGGTTGCCACCAGCGCCTTGCTGTCCGCAACGTCCAACTGGCCGCCCAGTGCCGAATTCGTGGAACTGCCGCCGGCATTCATAAAATCCGGATGGGTGCAATCGGCGCCGGAATCGAGGACGGCAACTTTCACGCGATTGGCGCCGGGGTTGGCCGCGGTCAGGTAGTGGTCGGGGAAATAGCTCCACGCCTCGACCGCCTGTATGGTGGTCAAGGCCCATTGTTGGGGGAGCAGGGAGTCGTTGGGCGGCAGCACGGTGGAGTGGCGGATCCGGTTGGGCTCCACATATTGCACCAGCGGATGGGCCGCCAGAAGTTTCGAGGCCACCGCCTGGATGCCCGGCGGAAGTTGCAGCAGGTAGGTGTTCCGGTCGCGGCTGACAAGGCTGGCAAGCGCCTGGGGCACCAGGGCGGCAAGGATCTGGTTGATATCCGCCCCGAGCTGAAGCCTGACCACCAGTTGATCGGCTACCACCTCTTCTCGGGGACCGGCCAGAAACTCCTTCCCGGCGAACAAACACCGGCTGGCAGTCAGGCCAATCAGCAATATGAGCGGCAGTCTGCGGTGGCGGCTGCACCCCGAACGCATACTTTGCGGAAGACCCCTATGAAGACAGGACTAAGACGCTCCATTGTAGTCTACCCTGGGGTTTGCCAGCAGCCAGCTCTCGGGATCCGGTTGCGTAACCGATCTGGAGAAGGTCCGTCACCGGTGCCACGAAATTCCCAGATCGGTTGAGCACCCTCGGGGTCCTAATTTGGGGGCGTACGCGCCTTGTGGGGGGCAGCCTTTGAGACGCCTTTGAGACTGCCTTTCAGACTGCAGCTCGTTTCGGCCGGGCTTGGCGGGGCCTGGGTCCGCTGGGCCCGGCCTGCCGTGATGCTTCGTCAGTCCCTGTACTGGCGCTCGGCCGCCCTGGCGCAAACCCGGACGTGCCTCACGAACAGCCCGTTGGGGTGCAACGCCTGGTCCGGCGATTGATTGCGCTCGGTATCCTCGGCGCTCCTAACGAGCGGCCGAAATCAACTCAATGGTACAGGGTCAGAACTCCTGATGTCGTGGAATTTGCAGTGAGCCATCGAAAGCAATGGCTCAGCCCATTTTCCCCGCCAGGCTGAAATTGCGGGGCGACCTCAGGAGTTCTGAGGGTGTCGGCCTCCCCAACTATCCAAGTGTTTTCCGCTCGAGATTGCCTAGCGCGTTTGACCGGCTACCGCAGGCCCCTCCGAGGCCTCGCTGCCGCCATTCAGGCGCCGAACCTCGGCCAGACGGGCACGATAGCGCCGTTGGAGTATCTTCTTTAAGGACGCGGGCGTCAACCCGGAGGCCGCGGCATTCCGGTCGAGATCCTGTTCCGCCTGTTCCACCTCGGCCGACAACCGCGTGCCGGCCCAACGGAGGAAAGTGGCGTCATATTCGAAACCAAAGGCCGTCAAAGCCGGCAGAGGGCGGCCGTAATTGTCCGGCAAGCCCAACTGCGCAAACGGGAAACTCGACGCCCAGTCGGTGTGATAGCCGCCCCGCATATTCTCCGGGTTGACCGATACCTGGGCGTGGGTCACGCAATCGATCGAGGGTATACCGTAACGGTCGCGGAGCATTTCGGTCAACATGACGGCCGAATGGATCTGCGCCGCGCTGACGGTGGCGTCCATCTGTCCCGGCTCGGTCTGGGCCTCGAACGAAACTCCCAGGAAGCTCTCGTTCAGGTTCAAGTAGAACCAGGCGTCGTCGGACCAGACAGAGTATCCGGCATGATTGGCGGCGTCGCTTTCGGGCACAATGCGGTAAACCCGCCCGAACCGGTCGATTAGGTAATGATAGGCGTGCCTGCGGCGGACAAAATCGATCAGAGACTCGCCAATCTGTTTCAGGGCGCCATTCGCGGTGGCCTCAAAAGGAATCTGGCGGCTCTCGGTGGTATGGAAAACGATTCCGGCGGGCTGGTTGTGGCGCACGCCGACGCTATTGTCCGGTCGATCCACCGGGAATACCAGATAGGAGCGCGCATGGTTGGCGACTTCGAAGCGCGTGTCGATGCGCAAGCCGTTGCTGTAAGTCTCTGAGTCCATGGACTTCTCCACTACCCACACCTGCGGCTCCGGGGGCTTCTGCACCTCGTGGACCGGCGCTCGGGGCGTGGCCGCTACCACGGTTTTGACGCGGGCCGAGGCGCGGATGATGAAAAACGAACTCAAAATCGCCAAAAGCAAAACCGCTGTCAGGCCAAAGCGCCAAATCGAGCGCTGGCGCCGCGCGGGGGCCAGAGGCGTTATGGAATGCAAGAATTTCAAGCGTGCCACCGGATCGTCGATTCGGTTGGCAAACCATTCGACCCACGGCTTTGCGCAGGCTTGAGTTGGTTGTCGGCTACTCATACCTGGGTTTGATATCGGCGGAATACGCGCCGGACCTTAGCACAAAAAAGAAGTACATTTGCGGGCAAACAGTTCTAAGGTTTTCTGGCGAATCCTCCGATCTGAAGTTCTGTGAGACAAACGTGCCCCTGGAGGTACTACCAAAGTGCAAAGGGGGCCAGCACTGACAGGCAGCTCTTGGATCAAGGCGAAAGTGTGAGAGGTCACATATGTTCAAACGAATGTTCCAGTTCTCTACCGAAAACGAGACACCTATAACAGTCCGGAACGGCTCCGCGGTTCACCCATCGGGCGTGGTGAAGCTGTCCTCCGCCCTGCAACGCGAGTCTGACAAACCCGGCAACGGCGTTGCCGGCATGGCTAAAACGGTTGCTCCCGTACTGGATTCTTTCGAGGAGGTTTACGCCACCGCCGGGGTCAAGGCCCCGGCCAAAAGCTACACCATCCTCAAGGTCGCGGAGATGCTCAATAACCGGCATTTGGCCGAAATGACGCCGGATGCCAAACGGAATTCCCTGATGATGGCGTTGGAAGCGGCCGGCGCCGAAATCGGCGACCTGCTGCAGGATGCCGTGGCGCGCAATCGGGCGCTGGACGAGTACGAGGAGAGGCGGCAGGAGCAGATCAAGACGTTCGAGGCCGCCAAAGCGGAAGAAAACAACAAGCTGCATGCCGAAATGGAGCGCTTGACCAGCCAGTACATGTCGCGGATTCAGGCCAATTCGGACCAGGTGGCGCATGAGCAGGACGAATTCCGCGACTGGCAGAAACGCAAGCTCCAGGAATCGCAGCGTATCACCGAGGCTGCCACGCTTTGCGTGCCGCAAGGGAATAGCTCGGGCGCCAACAGCCTGACAGCCGTGCTGGAACGAGTGAACGTAGCAAGGAGGTAGAGCGGTGCTAGTGGCAACAACCTGCGTGATGGTTTTCCTCCTGTCCGCGTGCATTCGGCTGACAAGCCGTGACCGGCCATTGGAACAAAACGATATTCATAGACTTAGGCGCTTTTCCGAGAAGCTTCAAAAAGAAGACTCTCTGCCGTTCGAGTAAGGATTAGGAGACGAGAAGATGAATCACACCGAAGAAGCAGTGTATACGCAGTCGCTGGGCCTGGATATCGGGACCAGCCGGATCGTGGTGGCGCGCAACGGGGACAAGAAATATCTCTACGACTCGCAGCTCAATGCCTTTCTGACGATACCGTATTCGAAACTGGCGGAGAGCCTCCTACAGCGGGAAAACGTGTTCCACGAGGTGCAGGGGCAGGACATCGTAGTGGCCGGGAACGATGCCCAGAAATTCGCCGAAGTGTTTCATGTGGAAACCCGCCGGCCGATGGCGAACGGCGTGCTAAATCCTCACGAACCACACAGTCTTTCCGTGCTCCGCAGGATCATCGGCAAGCTGCTCGGACGGGCCGCTGCCGACGGTCAGAAAGTGTATTTCAGTATGCCGGCGGCCAGCGATCAGGGGGACGGCGGCAACGCCTACCATGAGGCGTCGATGAACCTGATTCTGAGCGAACTGGGCTATGCGCCCACGCCCATTCAGGAGGGTCTGGCGGTGGTCTTCGGCGAACTCGGGACCTCCAACTTCACCGGCATCGGAGTTTCCTGCGGCAGCGGATTATGCAATGCGTGCCTGGCGGTGCTATCGGTGCCGGTGCTCACTTTTGCCGTGCCCAAGGCCGGGGACTTCATCGACAACCAGGCTGCGGCGGTCACCGGCGAACTGGCCACGCGTTTGCGGGTACTCAAGGAAAACACCTTCCGCCTGAACGGTCTCACCAGCGACCGGACCGCCAATGCGCTGACGGTTTACTACCAGGAGATGATCACCAACCTGACGAGTGCCTTGCGTTCTCACATTTCGGCGACCCAGCGCCTGCCCAAACTGGACCAGGCAATTCCACTGGTGCTGAGCGGCGGCACCGTCATGCCAAAGGGTTTCCTGGAGCATTTCTCGGCGGCGCTGAAGGCGCAGGACTTCCCGGTGCGGCTGTCGGAAGTGCGCTTGTCCGCCGACCCGCTGAATTCCACGGCTCGCGGCGCTTTGATGGCTGCGCTCTGCTAACGGCTGGTGGCCGGCAAGCGAGAGTGTGGCGGACCAATCACAGATCCGAAGCGGTTGAAACATTGATAGTGAAGACCCAGACTTGTGGCGTCCGGCTTGCTTTATGGATCCGATGCTCGCACGTCGAAAGACTATTCTGGCGGTTGTCGCTGGCTTTGGCGGTATCGCGGGAGCGCCGTCGCGCGCGCAGCAGCTACGTTTCGGCCTGGTAGGCGGGACGAACCTGACGCACGATTTACGCACCAACGACGACACCTACACGATCGACGAGGAGGGGCAGGCGCCGTACCAGCTCAACGTCCTGTTTTATTCCCACTCCCACAGTTTCATTCTGGACCCGATGATGGAAGTATCGCTGCCGCGAAGCTTCTCCGTGGAGGTGAATGCTCTCCATCGCGATTTGCAGTCGACTCAAGTGGTCACCAGTCTATTCGCCGGCGGACCCCCCAGACCGGGGGCTCGCGGTGGCTCGCGGTTCCGGCCGTTTGTGAAACCCGGCCCGCCGTTCCGTACCTGGCAGGAGCCGCTGGCAGTGGAGCCTTCGCATTACGGCGTTAGCGCGGGATTGAGCGTCGCCATGAATTGGGGAAAGCTTGCAGTTCGCGCCGGTAGTGCGGTACACCCGGTGGGAGTTTGACGGCAGGTACCCGCTACGGGCGACCCATTCGGACCAGGTGGAAGTCTTGGGCGAAGTCAGCTATGGAACCGAAACGGCGTCCCGCCGCCTGATGGGACGGAAACTCTGGTTGGGTCTGGTGGCGGGCGCCAATGTTATCGGCGGTTTCCATGCGGGAGAGTTTTCCAGCCCCCTGGCGGAGTCGCGGCTGCTGGCAGGCGGCCTGACTGTGGAGATGCAACTCGCATCGCGGTTCTCGCTGGAAGTAGATGGGTTATACGCGCCGCTCCACGCCGTACAAGAGGACAGCCTTCCGGACGGAGAGGTCTTTCGCAATCCGTTTACCGTCCTAAACCTGGCAGTTTCCCGCCCTGATCCAAGCATCGGTTCGGCACTTCGAAATTCGCCCCCATGGTCAGAACTCCTGATCTCGTGGAATTTGTAGTGAGCCCGAAGGTGGGGCAGGCGGTGCTCGCCTGGCCGCCCGCGCCGAATTAGGCCCGCTGCTCGAATAGGATCGAGGGCAGGCGAGCACCGCCTGCCCCACCTGCGAAGCTCTCGCCATCGAAAGGAATGCCTCAGCCCATTTTCCCCGCCGGGCTGAAATTGCGGGGCGACATCAGGAGTTCTGAAGGTGTCACCGCTGGAGGCGGCCTGGAAGCTCCGGTGAAATGGATGAAACTGGTCTCCCAGGTGCGCTATACGCGCTGGGCGAAAGACCCGACACCGCCTCGAATCAGGTAGAGATCCTGTTCGGTTTTCAATTCTGACGCTCCGGTTGGAGCGGTTCCCCGGTCCTCAATTCAGAAAATACGTGCGATACAGTGTGTCCCGCTGCTTGGGCACGAAGCCGGCATCGCGGATGATGCGGCGCAGTTCCTCTTCGCTGGCGCGGTGATGCGCCCCGGCGGCCGAGACCACGTTCTCTTCGATCATGATGCTGCCTACGTCGTTGCCGCCAAAGCGCAAACCCAACTGGCAGGTCTTCAGCCCTTGCGTCACCCACGACGACTGCACATTTTCGAAGTTCTCCAGGTAGATCCGCGAGATCGCCAGCGTCTGCAAATACTCCACGGCGGTAGCTTCTTCCTTCACGAAGTGGCCCAGCGAGGTGTTCTCGCGCTGGAACGTCCATGGAATGAAGGCCGTGAATCCGCCGGTCTCTTCCTGCAGGTTGCGGACCAGTTCCAGGTGATTCATGCGCTGCTCGATGGTTTCGCCGCAGCCGAACATCATGGTCGCGGTGGTGCGCATGCCGAGCTGGTGCGCGGTACGGTGTACATCCACCCAGTCCTGGGTATTGCATTTCAGACGGCTGATGCGGTGACGCACGGCGTCGTCCAGGATTTCGGCGCCGCCGCCGGGGATGGAATCGAGGCCCGAATCCATGAGGCGCTTGATCGTATCGCGCAGGCTCAAGCCGCTCACGTCGGCGATGTTGGTCACTTCCGGCGCCGACAGGCAGTGCAGGTGGATGGGGTAACGCTGCTTGATGCCGCGGAACAGATCCTCATACCATTCGATCTTGAGATCGGGGTGCAGCCCGCCCTGCATCAGTACACCCGTGCCGCCGAGGTCGAGCGTCTCCTGGATCTTTTCGAAGATGGTCTCCTTCGGCAGAATGTAGCCCTCGGCATGGCCCATGGGCCGGTAGAATGCGCAAAAAGTGCAATATTCGGTGCAGAAGTTGGTGTAGTTGATATTGCGGTCGATGATATAAGAGACCACGTTTTCCGGATGCCACCGGCGACGGATGGCGTCAGCCTCCATGCCGATGCCGATGAGGTCGTTAGAGGCAAATAAGTCGAGCGCTTCCTGGCGAGTGATCATTGGTAAACCCAGCCTGTATCTCTACGATAGCAGAGGCGGGACGATAGCAGATGCGGGGTTGGCGCACTTACGTTAGCGGTCGGGATGAAAGTGCCGGCGCGCCTGCACGGCTCCATGGCGAGAGATCCGGCGGTGGGGCAGGCGGTGCTCGCCTGCCCTTTATCCTGTTTGGGCAGCAGGCCTTGTTCAGTGCGGGTGGACTGGCAGGCGGTGCTCGCCTGCCCTCGATCCTATTCGAGCAGCGGGCCTAATTCAGCGCGGGCGGCCAGGCGGCACCGCCTGGCCCACCTGCGGACTCACTGCAAATTCCACGACATCAGGAGTTCTGAAATTGCGGGGGCGACATCAGGAGTTCTGAAATTCCACGAGATCGGAAGTTCTGAACTTCCGGCACGAAGCGGCTGAGAAAAGGGATGCGGGCATCCGGGAATTTCCTTGCCGGTCACCGAAACAGCTCGGGGGCACAGCCGAGATCTTTTTCGGCTACGGCCCGGATGGAGTCGGCCTCGAACTGTTGGCCTCGCCGGAGGTAGTTCCCGACGACGTTCCGCGATGCCGCGCAGATGTCGGTGTGGACCAGCGGGCAATCCTGATTGAGACTGACTGTGCCGCCTTCACGCGATACGGCGCAGCCGTTGGGGTCGACCTGCCCGTAGAGTTCTACCAGCGGAGCGATCAGATCGGAGCGCTTGGGGTCCACCGCCAGCGCTTCCACCAGGGCGGCGGCCGCTTTGCGTGCCTCGCCGGAGTCCCGATAGAGCGACGCCAGTTCTTCCAGGAGTTCCGGCGACGACTCCAGAGTGCGTCCGCGTTCGAGCGCCGCCAGGGCGGGCGGCATGTTCCCGAAGCGGAGATAAGTGCGGCCCAGTTCCAGGTACAGCCGGGCGGGCATCGAGGTAAGCCCGGGCTTGCCCCGCGCGGCGTTTTCCGCTTGGTAACGTGCGTCCCAGGCGAGCTCGATCCTCTCGCTGCGCAGCAGCGCGTCCAGGGACTTGCGGTACCAGCCCAACGCCTGCGCGCTTTTGGACGCCTCCCGGTCCCCAACATTGCGGTAGAAGACACCGGCGTCGCGGTAGGCCGTGGAGGCGTTGCGGGAGTCCGGCAGTCCATCCAGAATCGCCAGCGCGCGTTCCGCGTAACGGATGGAACCGGCCATGTCGCCGCCGGTGGCGGGCATGGAGGCGGTGGCCGCGGCCAGGTTGGCTTTGTAACTGTCCGGAACCGACCCGGCCGCGCTGAGCCAGAACGCCTGCGGGTCGAGCCAATCGCCATTGCGGGCGTAGGTGCGGGCGGCCAACCCCACCAAGAGCACCAGCAGACCGGCCAGCAACGCCGTCCGGTTGGCCGGCAGGCGGCGCCACAGCGCGTCCATGGCCCACACAAGAGCGATGGCGAAACCTACCGACGGAAGATAGAGAAAGCGCTCCGCCATGATGGTGCCGATGAGCAGCAGGAGATTCGACGTGGGGACCAGGGCGGCGAAAAAGAAAGCGATGGCAAAGGACACGGGCCGGTGAGTGCGCCGGAAGCCGATGGCTACAACGGCGGCGGCGACGGAACCGGCGAGCGCCGCGACGGCTTTCAGATCCCCCCAATTCCCCGGACTCCAGGTGAAAAGCGGGATGGCATTGTAGCTGTAGTCCCACGAGAGCCGGGCGGGCCACACCAGCAATCCGAAATACCTGCCGATCACCCTGAACGCGGTGATGCGCGCGGTCCAGAAACCGGCGCCCAAGAGCGGATTGTCATAGAAGGGAGTGGCCTGGTAGGAACTGTTCGCCAGCACCTGGGAACGCACGTACAGGTACACCAGACAGGCGAGGGCAGCGGCGCCGTAGCTGGGCAGGCGGGCCGTCCACGAGAACGCCCGGGCGAAGATGAAATCGTAGATGGCGAAGACCGCCACCACTACGATGGCGCTTTCCTTGGAGAAAATGCCGATTGCCGTGGCCAAGCCGATGGCCGCCAGCCACCCGGCCTTGCGCGCACCGGAAGTTTCCAGCGCCTTCCGATGGCACAGCAAGGCGGCGAGCACGCCAAATGCCGCCAGCAGGTCGGCACGGCCCACCAGATTGGTTACCGATTCGGTAAGCACAGGATGCAACGCCCACAGAGCGCTGAGGAGGATCGCCAGGCGGGGACGCTCGAAGATGGCCAGCCCAAGAAGGTAGACCAGCACGATGTTGGCGGCGTGGAGGAGGAAATTGATCGAGTGATACCCGTACGGGTCGGGGCCGTGGCCCAGCACCGCATAGTCGAACAGGAACGAGAGCGTGACCAGCGGACGATAGAGGCCGGTATTCGCCGTGGGCCAATATTGCCCGGTCAGGATGCGGTGAATCTGCACCGGTGTGACCGCCTGAACGCGAGGGTCCTTGAGGATGATCCCGTCGTTATCCAGCAGAAATGGAGCGTGGAAAGAGTTGGAGTAAGCCAGCCAGGTAAAGCCGATGACCGCGGCCAGCAGGAGCGCACTTCTTACAGCCGGCCGGGCCGTAAGGCCGATGGTCCCACTCTGGCTCGCGGGCTTCCGGTTCCTGGCGTTCCGCGGCGCCGGTTTGGCTGCTTTATCGTGTCGCAAGGCTACTCCGTCTTGGAGTAGTAGTAAGTGTACTTGCTGTACAGCTCCGAGGCGCGCGCGCCATTGGCCACGATGCCCAGAACGTTGTTCTCGCACAGGGACTGCATGGCGCGGGTGACGTTATCGAACGTGGTAGAGCCGATTTTTACCACCAGGATGGCGCCGTCCGCCAGGGTGGCCAGCAGGTTGGCGTCGGCCGAGAACAGCAGCGGCGGGGTATCGAAAATCGACCAGTTGAAAGTGCGCGGCAGCTCTTCGAAGAGAGCCTTCACCTGCCGCATGTTCAACAGTTCCAGAGGATTTCGCACGGCGGAGCCGGCCGGCAGAAGGTACAGATTCATGCCCTCCACCTTGCGCAGCGCCTGGGCGAAGGTGCATTGTCCCATGAGATAGTCGGAAATGCCGGGCGCGCGTTTGATCTGGAAGAGGTTGTGGACGATGGGGCGGCGCAGGTCGAAATCGCCCAGCAGCACGGAACTTTCGGTCAGTTGGGCTTCCGCCAGCGCCAGGTTGACGGCGGTGAAGGTTTTGCCTTCCGCCGGCGAAGGGCTGGTGACGATGGCGGTGTGCAGAGGCTGGAGCGTCTGCAGGTGGTTCAGGCGGGTGCGCAGGGTGCGGAACTCCTCCGCGGGGGTTTCATGAGAATTGTTGAGATCCAGAAGATGGGATTCGGGCGCAGGTTCGAACTTCACCACTTCCACCTCGCCCAGCATGCCGGGGTGAATATTCAACCGCACGGTGGGGGCCGCGCCCATACTCACGGGAAGAAACTCGAGAGGGACATCCGGGCGCGCCGGGGTTGCCGGGTGGTCAATGGGACTTCCGCCCATCTCGGCCCGGCGTAAAGCATCGTGTACTCGGCTCATCTCTTCTCCAATCGCGCGAACGCGTCGTCCACTAAACCTGCGGAACGATGACGAAGTGGTAATACATCGCACCACTCATCAAAATACTTCCGACAATCAGGGCGCTCGACCAGGCCAGCCAGGCTAGCCGCCGTTTGCGGCGCACTAAGAGGGCATTTTCCAGCAGCGGAATGCTGCTCAGAACCGGCAGGTTGGTGTAAGCCCGGACGTCTTTCAAATTCTTTAGTGAGGTATTCTTGACTTCTTTGGCGCCGGCCAACGCCACGCCAAACACCAGCCCCATCACCGTGCCGATGCCCACGATGATTCCACGGTTCGGCTCCGTCGGGTTCTCCGGGGTGATGGGCTGTTCGAGGATTTCCAACTTCTCACCCACCTGGTGTTCTTCCATACTCTGCTGCGTCCCGGCCAGTTGCTTCTTGGTGCTCAGCTCGGTGTATTCGTCCTTAGCCATCTGCAGATCCTGGTTGAGTTGATTAAACTTCTGAATGATCTGCGGGCTGGCGGCGATCTTATCCTGAGTCTCCTTCAGTTGCCGGTTCAATTCGACAATGTGCCTCTCCAAAACCTGTTGCTGCAAGGCCGAACCCCGCATGGAGGCGACGATGTTGCCTTCCTCCGCCTTCAAATTGGCCAGTTGTTGAGCCACCTGGGGGTTGGTCACCGTTTTGGAAGTGGTTGACGGTTGAGTGCCGGCCGACTGGGTCCTTTCGATCTCTTCTTTCCGATCTTCCAGGGACTTAACCTGATCGTTGCAGGCCAACACTTCGGGGAAGTCGGGCTGATATCTTCTCAGCAGGGCGACACACTCCGACTTCTTGTTGGCGATCGACTGTTCGAGGTTGATCAGACTCTGGTTCGTCACTGCCTGATTGGAAGTAGTGACGGTGGAGTTCAGGTTCTGCTCGGTCTGACTCTGCAGGTTCTTGTTATTGTTCAGGCTCGATTCCAGGAGCGTCTGTCTCTGCACCTCACCGGCGATCTGCTGGTTTACGTTGGCGATGCGGGCCTGGAGCTCCTGGACGCCCAACAGATTCGCCTGCACGCTGTCCGGCAGCCGTCCCTGGTTCTCGGAGCCGAAACTGGCGAGGGCTGTCTGCGCGTTCTCCATTTTCTCCTTGGCATCCTTTACCTGGTCGAGGAAGAACGTGCTGGTGGCGCTGGCGTTGACGCCTTGCAGAACCACGTTCTTGCTCTGAAACTCGCCGACCAGTTCCACCACTAATGCCCGCGCCTTGTATTTGTCCGGATATTTGAACCAGATCCGGAAGGCCTGTGCTCCGTTGGTGGTGTTGGTGGTGTCGTACTCCTGGATGTGGACGTTCTTCCGAAAAGTGTCTTCGGCCACATCTTCCACCGAGTAACGCGCCCGTTCCTTTTTGTAGAGATCCAGTCTGGGCATTTGGATCAGGGTGATCAGGTTGTCGCGTCCCAGAATCTCCAGACGCAACTCCTGTAACCTCTGCGCCATCTGGCCGGTCATGGCCGAAGGCATGAGAGAGTTTGACACCGCGCCCGGCCTGATCTGCATGGCCGCCGAGCAAATGTACATGTCGGGCCAAAAGAAAGCCACCACCACCGAAATCACCAGGCCGGCGAACGTGGGTCCGATGACCCACGAACGATAGCGCCGCAAGATGTCAATGTAGTCTTCGACGTCCGGGGGACGCCGCGAAACACTCACGAAGTTTTGTGGAGCTGCCATAAGATCGATACCTTCGATTCCCCTCGCCGCGGCGACACCCCGATTAGGGCACGATCACGTGATCGCCATCAAGGAGTAGGGGGTTGGACTCCGGATGTTTGCCGCTGACCATGTCGCTGTACTTGAAATACTCGGTCTTTCTGCCACCGTGATCGACGATCAACTTCTTTCCGCCGCGCAGAATCGTAATTTTGTTCTTGGCGGCGAAATCCTTAAAGCCGCCGCGGGCCGAGATAGCTTCCAGAAGGTGAATCGGAATCACCAGATCCATGGCGCCCGGCTGCCCGATACCTTCGCCGTCGAAATAGACGTGTTTGCTGTGCACAGCGAGCACATTTACGAACGATCGGGGAGTTTTCAACTGGCTGAGGGCGGCCTTATTGATGGCGTCCTGTAGTTGCAGCGGGGTCAACCCGGCCGCCTGGATTTCGCCGATCAAGGGGAGGGCGATCTTGCCATCGGGACGAATGACGTAGGATCCGTTAAACTTTGGCTCGTCCCACATCCCCACGCTGATCTGGTCTTCCGCGCCCAATACGAATGAGGCGAGATCCACGGGAGCTCCGGCGGCTGGTTTGGTTCCGGCGGGTTCGGCCAGCTTGGCCGGATCGGGGGTGTTCGGCGCCACCGGCATAGCCGGCGAGAGTTGCACAGGCGGCTGCTGTGTTTGCGCGGGCGGCACGCTCTGCGCCATGGCGGCACAAGCCGCGGCAAACATCACGGATGCAAGCAATAAAGACCATCTCATCTTGGTAACCTCGGTGAACGCTGGCAAGCCCCGCAAGCCTCCTCCGCGTCTCTCACGGCTGAGCCCGCGACACACGCCTCTGGCTAAATCATATATAGTGTACAGCATTTGTGGTCGAATTCGGCCAGTCCCAGGACTACCAGGGTGCTTAAACAGTTTCGGGATTTTGGTTAAGAACCGCTTGCTGGCGCGCGCGGCTCAGAATGGCGTCTCAATGTTTGTAAGTGTTTACAGAGCCGCGACCGCGAGGGAGCGGTCGTTC
>Ga0182030_10011430_pt1 | contig 17925 bp, 18 predicted proteins | sample 812S3MmetaG_FD_121299 | JGI IMG/M metagenome (GOLD analysis project Ga0182030, IMG submission 121299) | Permafrost microbial communities from Stordalen Mire, Sweden - 812S3M metaG (Illumina Assembly) | ecosystem: Environmental > Terrestrial > Soil > Wetlands > Permafrost | place: Sweden...
CAGATGCGATGCGTACGAGCGTGCTGGCCTGCTTCCCGCAAGGACCGACGCGCATGAACGAACCGACCGCTCGCGTGCCTCTCTCCGGGCGCACCGTCGTCGACGCGGCGCTCACCCTTGTGGACCGCGACGGCCTCGCCGCCCTGACGATTCGAAAGCTAGCCACGGAGGTCCACGCGCCGCCGATGTCGCTCTACGCACACTTCACCAGTAAGGAACAGCTTCTCGACCTCATGTTCGATCGCGTAGTTCAGCGTCTCTTTCCGGCCCATGGTGGCTCGACCTGGCAACGCGAGGTCGAGACGGCCGCACGCCACGCGCGGAGCCTGCTTCATGCCCATCCCCATTGGACCCCGCTTCTGACGCGGACCGTGGTGCCCGTTTCATCGCTCGGTTTCTACGACCATCTGCTGCACCTGATGGCCGAGGACGGGTTCTCCTTGGAAGCCGCGATGCACGCGTTCTCGTCGGCCATGAGCTTCGCGCTCGGGTTCGTCCTGACCGAGCGCATGATGACGCCATTGCACGGCGTCGTGGCGCCCGTCCGCCGCTTTGCGCTGCTCAAAGAGGCGATCCCGCACCTTCCACGCGGGGCCTACCCGCACGTCGTTTCGGCGAAGTCAGCGTTCGAGCGCTGGACCTTCGATGGAGTCTTCGACCTCGGTCTCCGCTCGCTCATCGCGGGCATCGAAGCGAGCCTCGTACCCTCGCGTCCCAAGACGAGGAAGCGGACATCCGCGTGATCGCGAGAGCGAAATACGCCGTCGCTCGTGTTCACGAACTCTTCGCGCTGGGACGCTGCGTTGGAACGCTGCGCGAACGCGCAGAAGATGCGCGGTCAGGCGTCCAACATTCGGCCGGAAGAGCGACCCCGGCCGCGGCATGCGCGATGCTTCCTCCTCGGGCCCATGGACACCGACCCGATCGCCAAGGCATCCCATCTCGCAGAGCAGATCGCCGAGTTTCTCCAGCGAGCCGCCGCGATCGCGCCCCGCGGACACGAGCAGAGCGAGCTCCGATTCGCGGAGGCCCTTGCACGAACGCTCTCCGATCAGCTCGCGGCCATGCGCCTCGAGAAAGGCAGCGTGGGCCAGCACCCACGATGAGAGGGATGCAATGAAACGAATCCTGGTCGGTCTTGACGGGTCCCCGCGGGCCCCGGGCATCCTGGCAGCCGCCATCGCGATCGGTCGCGCACAAGGCGCACGGGTGGTGCTGTTTCGTTCCGTCGGCTTGCCTCCGGACGTTCCTCAGGACTTCTGGAAGACGACCGAGGAGCCGCTGCTCGACCTGCTCAAGCGGCACGCCAAACGGTATCTTGACGAACAAGCCGCGAAGGTGCCCCTGGAGGTGTTCGGCGGGGTCGAGATCGCCGTCGGTGTGCCATGGCAAGGCGTCTGCGAGATGGCGCGCACGCTGAAAGCCGACCTCGTCGTCATCGGTTCGCATGGGTACGCGGGCTTCGATCGGTTGCTCGGAACGACCGCAGCCAAGGTCGTCAACCACGCGCACTGCTCGGTCCTCGTCGTCCGTGAACCGCCTCCCGAACCAAGTGGTGCGTGAGCCCATGACCATCCAGACGATCCTCGTGGCAACCGACTTCAGCGAGCAGGCCCTCGCGGCGGCCGACTGGGCGCTATCGCTTGCGAGCGCGCTCGGCGCCAGGGTCATCGTGGCGCACGTGTTCGACCTGCCGATCATCGGTTTTCTCGACGCGTCGCTCCTCGTCGACTCGAAGACGGCATCACGCATATCGGACGAGGCCCGGGCGGCGCTGGAGGCCGAGGTTGCGCGCGTCCGAGGCAGAGGGGTGGACGTCGATGGGCTCCTGCGTCAAGGGGACGCGCGCGACCTGATTCCCCAGCTAGCAACAATGGAGGGCGCGGGGCTCGTCGTCGTCGGCTCGCATGGTCGACGCGGCCTCGCGCGCGCTCTCATCGGCAGCGTAGCCGAAAGTCTCGTGCGGAGCTCGAGCGTGCCGGTCGCCGTGATTCGTCGCGGCGCCCCGTGATCACGCGGCGGGCACCACCGGGTGTGCGCACGAGAGCTCGCCTTCCACGATGGCCAGAACGGCACGCACCTTGGCGAGGAAGTCGTGCGTGTGCTCGATGAAGAAGCGCCTGGGGTGACCGCGCCAGCAGCGCTCGATGCGCCCGTCGATCCTCGCGGCATCTGCTGCCGACTCGATCCGTAGACCAAGCCGCTGATAACCGTCACCGTCCGGCGGGGGCCGGAGGTGGATGACGGCTGCGTAGCGGGCAAGCTCCGCGGCGTGGGTGGTACCGACCTCACTGTAGAAATGGCCCTCCGCGCGCGGCCAGTACGCCGCGCAGTCGACGGTGCCGCGATCGCACAGCACCAGGTCGAGATCCGTGCGATCGTCGAACAGCGCCTCGAGCTCACGTTGCACATGGAATATGGCGCGCTGCGCCGCGCACTCGGCGTGCTCGCGCCTCTCCCTCGGAAACCCGCCGCCGAACACGATGCTCGCCGACTCGCGCGCGAACCCTACGTGCTGGCAGAGCGTGTGGCGCGCACTCTCGAGAGACGCGGTCTTCCCTGCGCCGGGTCCGCCGGTCACCACGATTCGCTTCATCGAGTCACGCTGGTTGCAGCGTGTGTGCCGTTTGCCAACGTTGGCACGGTGCGCAGGGGACGACTTGGCATGCGACGACCACACGGCCGAGGCAACGAAGACGACTCCTGCCCCGGCGCAAGCACTGCGCGAGGGTGCGGCTTTTGCGGAGCCCCGTTCTCGGCGGCCGTCAACAACGCAGCGGACCCATGTCGGGCGTGCAGATGCGCGAGAAGAGGGCGCCGGTATGCACCTTGCTCCGCAGACGACCATGAATACGATGCCCGATCGGAAGAAATGCGCACGTGTCATAGGCGACAGGATAGTGCCTTGCTCCTGGGTGCTCGCGCCCGGCGACTCGATGGCGACGGCGTTCGAGCTCATGCGGGAGCATTCCATCCGGCACGTCCCGGTGGTCCAAGACGGCGAGATCGTCGGGATCGTGTCGGAACGCGACCTGAACACCTTCCGGAACTTGCGGAACGCCGACCCGCGCAAGGTCTCGCTGCTGGAAGCGATGACGGCGCCAGCGTACACGGTGTCTCCCGACACTCCGCTCGCCGAGGTGGCTCGTGTCATGGCCTACAACAAGTACGGCGCCGCTGTAGTTGCTCGGGGACGTCGGATCGTTGGGGTGTTCACGACGACCGATGCGCTCTGCGAGCTCGCCCGCCTGCTGGAGGGCCACAGTGACTTCCCCCCTACGCGGTGCTGACGCAGGAGCTCCGCCCGACTCGACCACCGACGGCTTCGAGGTGCTCAGGGAGCTTGCGCTCAACCTGAGGTCGTCGTGGAACCACCGCGCCGACGCGCTCTGGGAGCAGATCGACCCCGAGATGTGGCGCGAGACGGGCAATCCTTGGCTCGTCGTGCAGTCGGCGTCCCCCACGCGACTGCGCGACTTGTGGGCAACCTCGCACTTTCGCGAGAGCGCCGAGGGTCTGCAGGAAGCTCGACACCGCGCGCTTTCCGGGAAGACGTGGTTCTCGGGCGAGGACGGAGGTAAGGCGGTCGGTACAGTCGCGTTCTTCAGCATGGAGTACGCGCTGTCAGAGGCGCTGCCGATCTACTCGGGCGGCCTCGGGCAGGTCGCCGGCGACTACCTCAAGACCGCCAGTGACCTCGGCGTGCCCCTCGTGGGGGTCGGATTGCTTTATCAGCAGGGTTACTTCCGCCAAGCGATCGACGCAGACGGGGCGCAGCGTGAGTTCTTGCCGTTCAACGAAGTGAGCCAACTCCCGCTCGTTCCCGTGCGTGACGCCGACGGCGGACGTGTACGCGTCCTTTTGCCGCGAGCCCGTGTACCCGTGTGGCTGCGGGCGTGGGAAGCGCGCGTAGGGCGCGTTCCCCTATATCTGCTCGACAGCAATGATCCCGCGAACGCGCCCGCCGACCGCGGCATCACCGCGCAGCTCTATGGCGGAGGCCCTGAAGTGCGGTTGATGCAGGAGATGGCGCTGGGAATCGGCGGCTGGCGCCTGCTACGAGCCCTCGGCATCACGCCGGATGTCTGCCACCTCAACGAAGGACACGCGACGCTCGCTGCGCTCGAGCGAGCGCGCGAATTCATGCGCGAGGGCGGACATCCATTCGATGTGGCTGTTGCGGCGACGCGAGTCGGGAACGTCTTCACGACGCACACGCCGGTCGAGTCGGGCTTCGACCGCTTTCCACGCGCTCTGGTCGAGGCCTACCTCGGGGCATACGTCGTCGATGAGCTCGGCATCGCTCTCGACGCGTTCCTCGCTCTCGGTCGAGCCCGTCCCGAGGACAGTCACGAGCCTCTCAACATGGCGTGGCTCGCCACGCGCCTGAGCGGCGCAGTCAACGCCGTCAGTCTCCGCCACGAGCAAGTCAGCCGCCGCATCTTCCAGGTCCTCTTCCCGCGGTGCCCCGAGGCCGAGGTGCCGGTGGGACATGTGACCAACGGAGTGCACGTGCCGAGCTGGGACTCTGCCGACGCCGATACGCTCTGGACGACCGCCTGCGGATCCGAGCGCTGGCAGGGCACGATGGAAGGTGTCGGACCGGGGATCGCCGCCTGCTCCGACGCCGACCTATGGGCCTTCCGCTCTTCAGCGCGCGCCAGGCTCGTCCCCTTCGTGCGGGAAAGACTCGCCCGGCAGCTGGCCGCGGCTGGCGTGACCGGCGAACCGTTGGCCGCGGCTGGTCGCGTGCTCGATCGGGACACGCTCACGATCGGTCTCGCCCGACGCTTCACCGACTACAAGCGGCCCACCCTGCTCCTGCGGGACACGGAACGCCTCGCGCGGATCCTGCGCCAGTCACGACGCCCGGTGCAGGTCGTGGTGGCGGGCAAGGCGCATCCTCGCGACGAGAGAGGTAAGGCCCTTGTGCAGGAGTGGGTGCGCTTCGCGCGGCGCGGTGACGTACGCGGCGCGGCCGTCTTTCTCGCCGACTATGACCTGAAGCTGGCCGAGCACATCGTCCAAGGCGTAGACGTGTGGATCAACACGCCGCGTCCTCCGTGGGAGGCTTGCGGAACCAGCGGCATGAAGGTGCTCGTCAACGGCGGGATCAACCTGTCGGCGCGCGACGGTTGGTGGGCGGAGGCCTACCGAGAGAATGTGGGGTGGGTGCTCGACGGAGACGGGCACGACGATGATTCGGACTCGGCGCGGCTATACGAATTGCTGGAACGCGAAGTCGTCCCATCGTTCTATGAGCGCGACGCGCAGGGGGTGCCGCGCAGTTGGGTCACGAGAATGCGCGCCAGCATGGCCTCGCTCACGCCGACGTACTCGGCTAACCGCGCGGTGCGCGAGTACACCGAGCGCTACTACATCCCGGCGTCGAAAGCCTTTGCCAATCGCAGCGTCGACGGAGCGCAGGGCGCCGTTCGGATTGCGGCGTGGGAGCGAGCGATGCGGGAGCATTGGCCGTCCCTGCGCTTCGGAGACGTCCGCGTGGTCACCGAGCCGGGGCATCATCGGTTCGAGGTGACCGTGTACCTGGAGGATGTCGACCCGGACTCCGTCTCGGTCGAACTCTATGCCGATGGCGAGCCGGATTCGGGCCCGGTTCGCGTGGGGATGCGTCGCGACGCACCTCTCGTCGGGGCACGCGGCTTCGTCTATGTCGCGGACGTACCGGACACACGCCCCTCCTCGCACTTCACGCCGCGCTTGACGCCGTTGCACCGCGAGGTCGCCATACCCTTGGAGGTGCCGTTGCTCACATGGGCACGATGAGCGAGCATGTGGGGTGACTTTCAATCGCGCCTAACGGCTTGGGACGCTCAACTGGAGTCGCTCGAGGAGCTCCTCTCGGTCCAGCGTCAAGGCTCCAAGCGTCATCCGGACCATGTCAAAGTTCTCCTCCATGAGGTCCAGCCAGTCCGAGACGCGGAACGCCAGCGCGCGGCCGCGAGTCCGAGCGCGCGCAGCCCACGCAAGGATGGGATCTCCGAAAGCAGCCACACCACACACGATGTCGCCCGCGGCTCCTCGCCAGAGTACGTGTGGATCCTCGCGTACGGCCTCGACCTCCCCTTCGAGCAGGAGCAGGACGCGCCCGTCGACCTTTCCGGGCTCGACCAGCCTGTCGCCTTGCTCGAAGGCGCAGACCTCCGATGCTGCCGCCAGGGCGCTCAGGGTCTGCACGCCGGCTACGCGCAGCAGCGGCGCCTCCGTCAACACGGCGAGCCGCTCGATGACGTCCAGCGGCGCGCCGGGCACGTTCGGCGAGGTCACGGAGTGGCTCGGCACTCCGCCCGCCGCCCATAGCCTCTGTTCGAGATCGGCGACCGTGCGGACGGACCCGACGATCGCAGCGCGAGTTAGCGCAAAGCTGTCCTCGAGGAGCTCGAACCACGCTTCCGACGGGATCTTCATGGCCTGGATGTCCGTCATCGCGAATGCCGTCCGCGCCCGCGGCCGCTCGAGCAACGCATCCGACATCCCGAACACGCAGGGCCCGTCGTAAGTCCACGGTGTGCTCCCCTCACGCACGAGCTGCACCCTGCCCTCGCGGAGGAAGTAGCAGAACTCCGGCGGATCGCCTGCGAGAAACAGCGTCTCGCCTGCACGGGCGAGCTGCTCTTCGAGCAGCGAGGTGAGGCGATCGGTCACCCAGGATTCGGTTGCCCCCACGTTTGCGCCGAAGGCCGCCAGGAACAGCTCGCGGTGGATGCGCTCGTGCTGCACGTCACGCATGCGTCGTCCCCAGCACGCGCGACGTGGTTTCGGAAGTCCGGGAAGAGCCCTTCGCGCAGACGGCCGCGAGCTCGGCCAGGATCGGGTCGCGGTCGCGCATCAGAGCGGAGAGCGCATCTTCGCGCCCGCGGGGCATCGGGTGCTCGACGAGGACTGCCGCGCGGGCGGCGCGCTCCGCCGCCGGAAGGTCTTCGGTAATCAGCCGGAGCAGCTCGCGCAGGGGCTGCTCATCGCGGTGCCGCAACAGCGCATCGAGCAGCTCGCCCGCGTTGGCACGCGTGTAGGGATCGTCCGAGAGACACGCCACGCGTACCCTGCGGAAGTCCTCCCGCGGGTGAGCGATGGCAAACAGCCGGAAGACGCGGCCCAGCAACTGCCGGAGCTTGTCGTCGAGAAGGCCCGCGAGCAGCCGGTCGGCAGCCAAGGCGTGCCCGGTGATGCGCGGGGGCGCACCGAGCGCGACCTGCTGTCCGAGCAGGCGGAAGTACCGGACGAGCGCCTCGTGCGCGAGCCGCACGACGCGGGTGTGATCCAGCGGGACGCGATGCTGTGCGACGAGGAGCTCCAGCGCGCGAACGGACTTCTGACGCACGAGGCCGTCTTCCTCGGTCTCGATGTTCTCGAGGAGGTACTCCGCCGCGGTCCTCGTTCCAAATCGCCCGATGGTCTTCGGGACATGGATGCGGAAACGGCGCGGTCGCTTCGTGTCTCTCAATGCCCACCACACGGCTTGCAGCCCATCGTCCCCGAAGGCGAGGAGCGCGGTCCTCACCGCCTCCCGCCCCTCACGCGCCGACAGGAGCTCCACTAGGCGCGGGACAAGGCGCGAGTCGCGCTGGCGGGCCGCCGCATGCGCGAGGAGCTCGGTGTGCTCGGGCGATGGACTCGGCGAGTTGCTCAGCGACAGAAGCAGGCGCGAGAGCGCCGGAGTCGGGGAGGCGTCGGCGATGGCCGCAAGCATGCCCAGCCGCGCGGACTCCCCATCGCCTCCACGTTCGCGCAGCATGGTCCCGACCTGCTCATGCTCCAGTGCGTCCTCCACGCCGTCCCGGAGGGCGAGGTCGACGGTTGCGTAGCCACGGACGCGCCAGCCGACGTCGTCCGCGAGGCGCTCGATATCCAGCTCATCGTGCCTCGCTAGCGCGCGGGCCGCAGCCATGCGGACGCTTTCGCGACGATCGCCGAGCAGGCGGCGCGCCAGCGGTATCCAGTCGGTGCGCGTCGACGTCCCGAAGTGCTCGAGAGCCTGGGTGAGCACGAGCTCGTCGGAATGAAGGAGGACCAGAGCGGGCACGAAGCCGACGTGCCCGCGGCGGGAGAGGGCGTTCATCGCACCCAGGACCTCGGGGGGATCCTCGCTGGCGAGGTGCTGGACGAGGAGCTGCGCGCTCTCGAGGTCCAGCGGCTCGAGGCTCTCCGGCGCGCGCAGAGTTCCGGTGGAGATCGCGCCCCGTAGGAGAGCCAGGTATGGCTTGCGTATCGTCACGGCGATCGCGAGCCACAGGCACGCGAAGGCGGTGACGACGACCGCGAGGGGGCGCGGCGCGAGGACCCAGGTCCCGCCGAGCACCAGCAGCCCCGCCCCCGTGACCGTCTGCGACGCCCGCGCCAGCGCGCCGTCGATGAACGGCTTGAAGTGCTGGCGGATGCGCGCCGGCACCGGCAGGTAGATGAGCTCCTCCGTGACGCGATGAATCGAGAAACGCAAGCTGCCGTCGATCGCCTTCAGAACCAGCACGGCGCCCAGCGCGCCACCGGCGATGACGACCCCTGCCGCGCCAAGCAGGAGCAGAAGCGGGGTCAAGACGACGGCCGCCGTGACGCCCAGGCGCCGCATGACGGCGCTGCTCAAGAAGAGCTGCACGACGAGGGACAGACCGTTGAGCGCGAGGTAGTAGCGAGCAACGAAAGGCCCGATCTTGGCTGCCGGCAGAGACCGAGCCAAGGTCGACTTGAAACAGTAGTCGAGGACGAGCAGCGTCGCCGTGGAGACCACCACGCTCAGCGCGATGCGCATGAGTAGCGGCTGATCGCGGAACGCGCGGACGGAGGCGTTCACGGTCGGCGGCGGACGGGGGTTGACGCGATCGGTCCGCTCGTCGCCGTCGACGCGAAGCAGGACCGTCCCGGCGACGACGAACGCCGCGGCCGAGACGAGGAGGAGCGCCCTCACGGGGAACACGATCAGCGCGGCCGCTGCCATCCCCGATCCGAGGACACCGCCCAGGACACCCGCCGCTGCGATCAGACCGAAGAGCCGACGACCCTGCGCCACGGTGAGAATCTTGCCGGCGAATGTCCAGAATTGCGGAACGACGATCGAGCCGATGAGACCACTCGCGACGTAGATTGCCATGGCCGACCCGGTGCTCGCCGGGACGAGGAACAGGGAGACTGGAAGGCTCGCCGCAATGGCGAGCGTTCCGCCCAGCGAGCGCCGTGCCCCGAAGCGCTCACTGGCGCGGGCAGTCAGCGCTGCCGCCGGCCACGCGAGCACGGCAATGGCCATGTACACGATTCCGAGCGCCCTCGGCCCCGGACCCGCGAGGAGCAGTGCGTCACGGGCCGCTTCGAGCACGGTGTGCCCTGTGACGATGAGCAGGAGCAGCGCCGCGAAGCCCAGGAGGGCCATGCGCCCTTCGCCGTCACGCACGTCGAACAGGCGAGCCATGTCTTAAGCGTATGCTGCAATCGTTGCGCCTCGCTCATGGCTCGCCGAAACGCAGCGCGAAACGGTCGCTCTTGCCGCGTCGATCCGCGGCCGCCGTCGGGTTGTAGTGTCGACTGGTCGCACTCTGTAGGTGCGCGCATCGATTTCAGCATGCGTTCTTGTCTCGAAGGCATCGGCCGCAGCGTCGAAGGTAGAGCGCGTGCGATCGAAAGCCTCGGTTTTCGCGTCGAGAATGGAGCGCTTGCGATCGATAGCATCCGTCGCAACGTCGAGAGTGGACGCCGCAAGATTCCGAGTAGCGGTCCTGTTGCCGGAACTGACCGCCGCAGCGTTTCAAGTAGAGCTCGTGCTCCGGAGAGTGGGTGGCTTGGCGCCGGATCGGAAGCGCCCATCCGCCCGAGTGGGCGTCCCATCGCGCCGCCTGGGCGGGCACTCGATCGCTATCCGGCCCCTCGGAACGATGCGCCCGATCGATCGAACGGTGCGGCGCCTACTTCCGGCGCCGCACCGTTCACCTTCCAGACCTCTCCGCCTGCGCCTCGGTCACGATCGCCGTCTGCTGATGGCTCAACGGGCCGACGGGCATCAGCGGCGGCCGCCTCCACCGCCGCCTCGTCCACCGCCGCCTCGTCCACCGCCGCCTCGTCCGCCTTGGGAGGGACGCGAGGTGTTCTCGTAGTTCCGACGTGCGGGACCCCCCTGCATGCGATGCTGGTAGAGCCCGGGCGGCTCTCGGTCGTAGTGACCCCAGCGTCCCCCCTCGCCGCGGAAGTACCAGAGACCGCCGCACCAGTAGCTGGGGTAGCCGTTGTAATACACGGCCTCCGTGGTGGCGATGCAACCGTCCGGGTAGTCGCCGTAGGCCACGGGATAGTCGGCTCCTTCGAGGCCGACCTCACAGGCGGGGGTGACGGCGATGGCTCCGCCGAGAGCGGCGACGCACGCGAGGGCTCGAAGCAATCCGGTCATGTCTCAGCCTCCGTTCGCGCTCGGGTTGTGGTTTGCGTGCAGGCGCAGCATCTGTGCGAGCTTCGCGCGCTGCTCCGGCGTCAGCGCCGGGCTCACGGACTCGATGAAGTGGGCCATGTGCGCAGCCCCCCACCCGACCATGTGGGCCGTCGCAGCGCCACCGGTGGTGCTCAGCGCCTTCGCGTCGAATGTCGGCGCCCGGAAGGCGTCGCCGAACGCGCGGATATGGGCAGCGACCTCCTGCGGATCGAATCGCGGGACCGCCTTCATGGCTTCGGCCTGGCTCGCGCGGATCTTGTCGACCTGATCGGGCGTCAGGTCAAGGTCCGCGGTGAGCTGGGTCACGTGGTCGCTCTCGTCGGTGTTGGCCCTCTGCCACACGGACCAGTGTGCCTCCAGTTTGTCGACGAGCGCAGCCCGCTGGGGTGGCGTGAGGACTGCGTGCAGCTGGTTCAGCGCGTCGGTCGAGGCATCGTGGACCATGGCGGCCACGCTCGTTAGCTGGGCGACGGCGGCGTCCACCTTGACGGGATCGAGCGTCCCGGCCGCGAGCCCGTCGGCCAGGGTGGCCACGAGGTTCTGCTCGGCCGCCCGCGCCGGTTCCATCCGCGCGTGCAGATCGCTGCGGATCTTCTCCACCGCAGGCTTCTGTTCGGGCGAGAGGCCCAGTGTATCGAGGCTCATCGCGATGAGCAGCATCACCCCGCCGTGGTGGTGATGGCGGTGGTGTTCGACCAGACCGGCCGTCGCGTCATCCTCCTCGGCGCTCGCGCCCCCTACGGACGCTGGCGGCGCATTGGTCGCCGCGCTTCCGCCGCATCCGAGCATCGCGCCGGTGCCAAGCAGCAGCGTTGCGAGGATCCCCGTCAATTGCTTGGTAACTGGCATCTCCCTCATGACCCTCACCTTCTCCGATCCCGCTCAAGCAACTCGCATGCCTAGTGTGGTCGCTTCCTGTCCTCGCGGATGCTGTCCTGCTCGCTCACGCGGACGCGCACGGCGTCGCGCAGTCGCTGGGACAGGTCGTGGACGTTCAGGTCGTTGAGGTCCTTGTCGACCGTGGTCAACAGGTGTTTTTCGAGCTCGCTCGTAAGCTCCTGTCTCATCAGCCCCAGGAAATGGGGCGGCGCCACCAGCACCCACTTCCGGAAGCGCGCGGAGCGCATGGCCTGGTCGAGCGTCGTCGCCAGCGTATGGGCAAAGCCATCTTTCTCGACCTCCTTGGGCGACGAGGCAGGGGCGAGCGCGTTGTGATGCACGGACCGGCCCTCCGAGGATCGGGTGCCGGACGGACCGCCCACGAGCTCGCTTGCCTTGCTGCGTGACCCTTCGTGTAGGACGAGCTCCACGGCGTGCCAGGTCGGATCTCCGTCCCGGATCTCGAAGACCCTGGCTTTCGCTGCGTCGCAGACCAGAACCCAGGTGTTCTTCACAGAGTCCTCCCGTTCGCCGATTTGTCGCGACGTTGCGTGCGCTGGTGCTTCACCCAGTCCTCGATCTCCCGCCCGGCGTCGTCGAACGCCCGGTCGACTGCCCCGTAGGCCGTCTCGGGCCCCCGATCGTCCGACGGCGCGTGTCCGACGAGGATCTCATGCCCGGGAAGACCGACGTTGATGGAGACGTGGAAGCGGTCCCCGTGGCGATGGCGGCCGGCCAGCTCGACGACGACGTGACAGGAGACGATGCGGTCGAAGAGGTGCTCGAGCTTCTCGGCGCGCAGCCGGGCATGGGCGGCCAGCGCTTCCGATTGCGCCATGCCTCGGAACGTGAGCTGAAGGGGGACTTGCACTGGGGAGAACCTCCTTCTCCGAGGAAAGCAGGTTTCGTGCGCGGGCAGCGCATGGCGGTTCACGACGCATACTCCTAGCGGTCTTGCGCATCGGCGATGACCGCGTCGAGCAGCGGGTCGCTCGCGGACGTGGCGCAAAGCCTGCGCGCTCGCGCACGCCTCGCCTCGAGCGGGACGCCGACGAGCGATCACGCTCGCCCTGCCCTCGGCGCTATCGACGGGTGCGCGCCTTGCACACGCACCCCGCGGAAGCGCTGGAGGATCCGTGTCGAAGCCGACGAAGCTCGCAACCGCTGGTAGCGTTCCCGTTCACGCCCCGGGGGGGTCGTTCACGGGGAACCTTCTCTTCGCGAAGCGCGTGCGGTCCTTCCTGGGGCGCGTCCGATGGCGAAGGCTCGTCGTGCGCGTGCTGCTCACGCTCGCGATCCCGTGCGCCTTGTACCTGATCGTCGCCAACGTCCTGCTGCGAACTGGACTGCTCCGCAACGCCGTCAGTGGATCGTCGGTGAGCTTCGCCGTCATCGGAGACTCGACGGCTCTGCGCCTCGACTACACGAGCGCCTACTCGATCGTCCCCGGCCGGGTCCATGTGGAGGGCCTGACCATTCGCGGTCGCGAGCGAACGGTGGAGTGGTTCTTGACGCTCGATCATGCCGACGTCCGTATCTCTCTCGCGGACCTGCTTCACCGCACGTTCCATGCAACGCGCCTGCGCTCGAGCGGGCTCGTGCTACGGGCGCGGATGCGTCTCGACCGCGCGGACGCGACGCCGGAGGTCGTCGCGACCCTGCCGCCCATCGAAGGCTTCCCGGATGCACCCGTGCTGGACGAGGGGCCCGAGCCGCCGCCGCTGACCGACGCGACCTACAATCTGTGGACGATCGACCTGGAGGACGTCGACGTGGACCACGTGCGACAGATCTGGATCCAGGCCCTGCGCGCGGAGGGCGACACGCACGTGACGGGGCGATGGCTCTTTCACCCGCAGCGCGAGCTCGATGTCGGACCGGCGACCGTGGACGCCAACGGCGTGGACTTCTCCTACGGCAGCGCGCCGCTCGCCACGGGCGTGCGCGGATCGTTCGGGGCTACCGTGCATCCCTTCGACCTCCGGCATGCAGACGGGCTGGAGGTTCTCGATCACGTCTCTTACGACGGGCAGCTCCGCGGTCGCGGCTTCATCGACGACGTGCTGCGCTTGCTCGCGCCGCGGAGCGGGGTCCGCTTCACCCGATGGGAAGGACCGTTCGACGCCCGTCTGGTCCTCGACCACGGAACACTCGCGGATGGAACGCATGTGTCGACCGAGGCGGACGATTGCGCGATCGGCGCGGGCGCGCTGGTCCTCGAGGCCCCGATTCGCATCGAGATCGGCGTCCAGGAGCACCTCGCGACCATCGATATGCGCGTCTCCGGTCTTCGTGTCTCGGGCCCTGGAGCCGAGCGGGCGCACCTCGCTTCGATCGCGGTCGCCGTGACGAGCCGCGAGCTACGGCTCGCGCACCTCGGGGGCGATGCACGCTTCGCCGTCGACGTCGGCGGTGCCACGACGAGCGACATCGCCGCCTGGCAACACTATTTTCCCTCGACCTCGACGTTTGCCATCCGGTCGGGGACGGTAGCCGCCGACGCCCACGCGAAGGGGTCGTTCGTGGAGGGAGGCGGGTGGGCCGCCGGTACCGCGACGGTCGCAGCCGACGACGTGACCGTGGCGCTGGGCCCTGCCGTTCTCGGGGGAAGGCTCGAGGCGCACGTCGATCTCCAGCGCGCGACGTGGGCGGACCGAAGGGTCGAGCTTTCTGGAAGCGACGTCGTTCTGCGTTCGGTCTCGGTCAAGTCCACCGGCGGGGAGGGAGCCGTGCTCATCGTTCCTTCGCTCACGGCCGTCGCACCGCGTCTCGTCTTGGCCCCATCCGGAGTGGACGGACAGGTCTCGATCGACCTGCCGCGTGCCGATCTGGAGCACCTCGGGGGACTGCGCGAGCTGGTCTCGCTGCCCAAAGGCATCACCATCGAGAACGGACGGGGTCGAGCGAAGCTGCACGCCGACGTCGAGCTGGGCACGGGGTCCGCTCGGGCCGACGGCAAGCTCGTGTTGCGAGGGCTCCGGGGGCACGCGCTGTCGACGGAGCTCTTCGCCGATCTCGATTGCACGTTGAAGGCCCGACGCACCGACGGTCCGCAGGGATCGACTGACCTGTCGGGGAGCACCCTCGCGATGACTCACGCCGGCACGGGGAAGGCTATGCCGCTCGAGGATGCCTGGTGGGCCAGAGGTGCGCTGGAGCAAGCCACGCTGTGGACGAGTGGCGGCGTGCGCTTCGATGGAAGGGTCCACGTCACGGCGAAGGACGCGAGCCCCGCGACGGCGATCGTCTCGCAGAACACGGCCGTTCCCGCATGGGCCGCCGACATCTTCCGGATGCCCGCGCTCGACGCGGACGCCGAGGTTCGGGTTGCGCCGTCGTCGTTCGAGGTGCGCTCGCTCCGCGCGCATGGGGGAAACGCATCGGTTCGAGCGGAGTACGCCAGGCGCAACGGGCGGCAGGACGGAGGCGCCCTCCTGGACCTCGGCTGGATCGACCTGGGGTACGACCTGGCCGAGGGTTCGACGGGGCTCGTGCTCGTCGGTCCGGACGCCTGGTACGGTCGCAAGGTCGCGATCCTGCGCGACGCCGCGGCGGCCGCCAGGAGCAAAGTGGACACGGCGGAGCAGCTGGCCCGGTACGCCGCGATGACCCCGGCGCTCCGCAGAGACGAAGCGAGGACTCTGGCCGCCCAGTGCGCGCTCGAGGCTCGCTCGTGCGATGGCATGTCCATCGACAGCTTGCTCCGGGCGGCGCCCGATGCCCGCGAACGCCACGCGCTGAGCGGAATCGTGTACGCGCCGATGGTCGTCGCAGCGGCGAAGGGGGGCAAGGACGGCATGACGCTTGACCCGCGGGTCGTGGGCAGCGTGGCGGAGGCCCTGAGGATGGGCGGACAGGCGGCCCTCGACGACATTCCCGCGATGGCGCGCGTCGCGGCGGCGAGCGATTCCGATGCTGCGCGCGGCAAGGTGATCGTCGTCGCCGGTCGTGTCTCTTCGATTCGCCGGGAGGGCACGACCTCGGTCGGGACGGTGACGACGGATGCCGAGCCCGTCTACTTCATCACCCCGTTCGCGACCGACGTCGCCCGGGAGAACCCTGCGCGTTTTCGCGGTGTGTTCGTGCAGCGGTACAGCTTGGCGGACGCCTCGCAAGGCCAGCCCTCGCTCGTTCTCGTGGGCGCGTTCGGTCCTCCGTAAAGGACCCGTGGAGACGACCATGACGGCGCCGAACGCGCTGGATTATCAGCACCCCCAACACGCGCAGCAGATGCGCGACGGCGCATGCGCTGCGAGGCACGTGAGAGGAAGCGGGCCAGTCTTCCCGGAGGTCTCGAGCTTGGACATGCCAGGCGCGGGTCGTGCTCCACGAGAGCTCATGAACACCCATGAGATCTGCCTCGTACTGGTCGGCGCCATCGCACTCGCGGCTTGCGCGAATGGCACCGCGGCGCACGTCAACAACACGCTGTCCGCGCCCGAGCACGTCAACACGACGACGGAGCCGCCAGGCAACGGCTCGTCCTCGTCTCCAAGCCCCTCATCGTCCCAGTGAGTCGGTGAACGATAGGCAAGCTGCCCCAAGCCGTCTGATGGGAGCATGACCATGGAAACGAAGAGGAACGATTCGAATGCCGTCGCGAAGCCCAAGGACGCCACGGAGATTGCCGGCCAACTCGGCGACGTGGCCTCGGAGGCCGCAGACAAGGTGGAGACCGTGGCCGAGAGGGGCGGCCATCGTCTCCAGGAGACCGCCGAGAAGGCGAAACGCGCCGTCGAAGAAGTCGTCGCGAAGGTCCTTCACGCGGGCGAGGAGGCCGAACAGAAAGTCGTCAATCGTGCAAAGGAGATCGCCAGCAAAGCCGACCATCACGGTCAGGAGGGGGCCGGCGACAAGTAAAAAGGTCCGAAAGGAGGGTGAGACGATGCTGAACTTGCTGTGGGTCGTTGCAGTCGTTCTCGTCGTGATGTGGATGCTGGGCTTTGCTCTCCACTTCACGCTCGGCGGATTCATTCACGTGCTGCTCGCTCTGGCGGTCATCACGGTGCTCCTTCGGATCATCGCGGGCCGCCGGATCGCCTGAGCACTACACGCACGTTGCGGGCGAGCGAGGGACAGGGCGGAGGAACGCGCCATGGAAACGACAAGAACGGGTTCGACGGTCGAAGGCGCAGCAAAGAAACAGGTCCTCGTGACCGCGACGAAAGGGAGCGCCGCTGCCGTGATCGAGTCGGGACATCCGACGCTTCATCAGTTCCTTTCCGCCAACAGAGCCGCGATCCTCGCGCGGGCGCGGGCGAAGGTCCCGGCAAGGCCGGCGCCGCGCGCAACCGCAGAGGCTCATCGATAGCCTGCAGACCTCGCATATCTCGACCGAGGCGATGGGGGACAGCGCGAGTCTGCACGGGGGCCACCTGCTGGCCGATGAAACCAATGCGCAGATCAACGCACGAGTTTCACACCTTCATCGAAACCGACGGCGGCGAGATCCGTGTCCGCGACATGTCTGAGGAAGGGTGTGTTTTCACCATCGATCTGCCGAGGCTCGCAGTCGCCCCTTCAGGGAAAGAGCCGTGAGTGATCTCGCTGACGAGGCCGAACCAACGGTCGAAACGTCGCGCGAGGAGACCGACGCCAACCTTGCCCAGGAGCGAGGCAAGACGGACGAGTTGCTCGAGCAGCCAGGACCCGCGGCAAAGGGAGTGGTCCCCTCGATGCCGGGCAACGCCATCGCAGCCGAACGGGCCGAGACGGACGAGAGCTTGCTCGTCGAACGCCATGAGACCGACGAAGTAGTCGAGCAAGCAAAGGCTCTCCTGGTCCATGCGCAGCGGACGGTTGGCGAATCGAAGGCGGCCGTCGAGCGCCGCGACGAGTTTCTCGCCATGGTCAGCCACAACCTTCGGAACCCGCTCGCCGTCATCGCCATGGACGCGGAAATGATCGCGGGCACGGCGCGTAGCGGCCCGAATGCAATGCAGATCGACGCTCTGGCCGCCGAGATCGGCGCGGCTAGCGAGCAGATGTGCCGCATGGTCGGCGATCTCCTGGACTTCACGGCCATCGCGGTGGGCGCGATCAAGCTGAGCGTCGAGCGTGCCGATGTGAGACCGCTGATCGCCGAAACCGTTGCGCTGCTCGCGCCCAGGGCAGGAGCCGTCGGGGCTTCGCTCTCGGCCGACACGCCCGACGAGCCTCTCCTCGCGCGGTTCGATCGAGGTCGCATTCGGCAAGTGCACGTGAACCTCGTCGACAACGCCCAGAGGTTCACGGCCCCCGGCGGCTTGGTCATCGTGTGCGCTGCGCCACGAGGGGAGGAGGTACTCGTCTCCGTTCGAGACACGGGCAGCGGCATTCGAGCCGCAGACCTACCCCACGTGTTCGAGCGCTCCTGGCAGGCCGGCACGAACGACCGGCGCGGGCTGGGGCTTGGTCTCTACATCTGCAAGGGGATCGTGGAGGCGCACGGCGGCAGGATATGGGCGTCGAGCGGGGTCGGCCGCCGCAGCGAATTCTCCTTCACGCTGCCAGTGGAGTAGCGCCCCCGCGACCTCCGCTCACGGCCTCTCAGTTCCGCCGTTGGCCAAGACCACGAGATAGCCCTCCTCCTCGAGCGTATGCTCCGCCAACGAGCGGTCGGCCCCGCTGTCGTCGAC